>Ga0265338_10000614_pt1 | contig 62477 bp, 67 predicted proteins | sample 42126metaG_FD_193579 | JGI IMG/M metagenome (GOLD analysis project Ga0265338, IMG submission 193579) | Rhizosphere microbial communities from Carex aquatilis grown in University of Washington, Seatle, WA, United States - 4-21-26 metaG | ecosystem: Host-associated > Plants > Roots > Rhizosphere... | reverse complement strand
AAACGTTCCCCAACTCATGCGCGCGGTTCTGTCGGAGGTCAAACCGGACCTCGACAGGGAAAACATCTCCTTCGATACCTCGGCTGGTTACGATGGAACTATCATCCTCGACCCTGACCGGACACGGCGCGCTCTTGTCAACATTGTAACGTACGCACAAAATTACGTCGCTCAAGGCGGAATGATCCGTCTTTCGAGCGAAATTATCGGCAGCGAATTAATTCTGAAAATCACGGACAACGGGAGCGGAATTCCGAACGCCTTTAAAGATAAGATATTTGAACCGTTTGTAAAGATCGTCAAAGGCAAAGGCGTCGGGATCGAAATGGCGCTGGCAAAGCGGATGATTGAAAAACAGGGAGGGCGAATTCAAGTGACGTCGCAGGAGGGAAAAGGAACCACCTATTCCATCGTAATGCCGATGGTCGGATGAGAGAAATTCCAGATTTTTGATCTAGTCGAGAGAAGGGTCTCACGCAAAGCCGCAAAGCAATGATAGGACAGAATCTTCGCGCCTTTGGAGCTTTGCGAGAGACATCTTTTCCCGCCTTGATATTCTTGAGAAAATGAAGTACCTTATTGCAGGAAGATGAGGTTTTGATTGCAGAATGTAGGAATTCTAACGGCTTTTGTCTTTGGCTTGCTCTCCTTTGTATCTCCTTGTGTGCTCCCGATAGTGCCAGGGTACATCTCCTTTATTTCAGGCGTTTCGCTCGATGAAATGAAGGGGGTGGAACAGAACAGGTCCGCACTCCGCTCGATCATCCTGAATTCGATTTTTTTTATCTGCGGATTCACGATGGTCTTTATCCTCCTCGGGGCAACGGCCACGACGCTTGGGAAAGCATTCAACGATTACTATTCAACGATCAGCAAAGTTGCCGGAGTACTGATCATCGTATTCGGTCTCCACATGATGGGACTGTTCAAAATAAATTTCTTAAACTACGAACAGAGAATTCACGTCCAACAAAAGAGACTGGGAATGTTCGGATCGTTTCTCGTAGGCACCGCATTCGCCTTCGGCTGGACACCCTGCATCGGTCCGGTGCTTGCAGCGATCCTTGTGATCGCCAGCAGGCAGGACACCGTCTACAAAGGAATAGCGCTCTTGGCAAGTTACTCGCTCGGCCTCGGTATCCCGTTCTTTCTGACGGGAGTGAGCATCAACCTTTTCTTTTCGATGTTCAACAGAATAAAAAAGTATTTTCATGCAATTGAGATTGCGGGAGGTGCGATGCTCGTCGTCCTCGGCCTCCTCATCATCACCAACTACCTGACAATTCTTTCAGCGTATTTTTCGCGCTGGCTTCCATTTCTCAACGAACTGTCGTAAGGACAAATTTAAAGGACACACGTGTCATGGTAAAAAAAACAAAATCCCTTGATGAGGTAACGATCCGCTTTGCGGGAGATTCAGGGGACGGCATGCAGCTAACCGGAACACAATTCACCAACACTTCCGCGATCATGGGCAACGACCTAAGCACGCTTCCGGACTACCCCGCCGAAATCCGTGCACCGCAGGGAACGCTCTTCGGCGTCAGCGGATTTCAGATCCATTTCGGAAGCACCGAGATCAACACGCCGGGTGACCAGTGCGACGTCCTCGTTGCGATGAATGCGGCAGCCCTGAAGGTAAACCTTCGCGGTCTTGTCGACGGGGGCGCCATCATCGTGAACACCGACGGGTTCAACGACAAGAACCTGAAGCTTGCCGGATACGCGTCGAATCCGTTGACGGACAATTCCCTCGCGAAATACCCGATCTACCAGGCGGACATCACAAAGTTGACAAGCCTGGCGCTCGCCGACATGAATCTGCCGACGAAGATCGTCGACAGGACAAAGAACTTTTTCGCGCTTGGGATGATGTACTGGATGTACAATCGTTCGATCGACAATACCGTCGCGTGGATCAAGTCGAAGTTTAAGAACAAACCTGACATCGTCGAAGCGAACACGAGGGTGCTGAAGGCCGGATGGAATTTTGCCGAGACGACGGAGATCTTCAACGTGCGGTATGATGTAAAAGCCGCATCCCTGCCAAGCGGGAAATACCGGAACATCACCGGCAATACTGCGGTGGCGCTGGGTTTGGTTGTTGCGGCGAGCAAAGCCAAGCTCGATCTGTTCCTCGGCAGCTATCCGATCACCCCGGCGAGCGACATCCTCCACGAACTTGCAATGTACAAAGAGTACGGTGTTAAGACTTTTCAGGCGGAAGACGAAATTGCCGCCATCACCAGTGCGATCGGTGCTTCTTTTGGCGGAGCGTTGGCGGTGACCACCACGAGCGGGCCGGGCATCGCTCTCAAAACAGAAGCGATCGGATTGGCTGTCATGGTGGAGCTTCCGCTCCTCATCATCAATATCCAGCGCGGCGGTCCGAGCACAGGCCTGCCGACGAAAACGGAACAGGCGGATCTGCTCCAGGCATTGTACGGGCGCAACGGCGAAGCTCCCGTTCCGGTCATCGCATCAGCGACGCCGAGCGATTGTTTCGACACAATTTTCGAAGCTGCGCGGATCGCGCTAAAATTCATGACTCCGGTGATCATGTTATCTGACGGATATCTGGGCAACGGTTCCGAACCATGGAAGCTCCCCAATCTTGCAGACATTCCTGACATCTCAACAACGTTCAGGACAGACCCAAACAACTATCTCCCCTACCTGCGCAACGAAACCACGCTCGCGCGCGAGTGGGCGATACCTGGTACACCGGGTCTCGAACACAGGATCGGCGGATTGGAAAAACAAGACAAGACGGGAAATGTAAATTACGAGCCTGAAAACCATGACAAGATGGTTCACCTGCGGGCGGAAAAAGTCGAACGCATTGCGAACGATATTCCTCCGGCAGTTGTCGAAGGAGACGAAAAGGGGGACCTGCTCGTCGTCGGCTGGGGAGGAACATATGGAGCGATTCGATCTGCTGTCGAAGCAAAACGGGCGCAAGGGAAATCGGTTTCGCATCTCCACATCAAGTATTTGAACCCTCTGCAGAAAAACCTCGGAGAAATCCTCTACAATTTCAAGCATGTCCTTGTCCCCGAAATCAACCTGGGCCAGCTCATTAAAGTGCTGCGGGCAAAATATCTTGTGCCGGCGGTCGGTCTGAATAAAGTTCAGGGACTGCCTTTCAAATCATCAGAAATTGAAGAAAGAATTGACGAAATATTGGAAGGAAGAAGCGTATGAGCACACTTGTTGAAGAGGTCGTATCGAAGAATGAACCTCCGGCAGCGAAATATACAACAAAAGATTTCCAGTCGGACCAGGACGTCCGTTGGTGCCCTGGCTGCGGTGATTACTCGATTCTCGCGCAGGTTCAGCGGATCATGCCGGACCTGAACGTTAAACGAGAGAATACCGTATTTGTTTCGGGCATCGGCTGCTCGAGCCGGTTCCCGTACTACATGGATACCTATGGCTTTCACAGCATCCACGGAAGAGCAACGGCGATCGCCTCCGGACTAAAGATGGCCCGGCCCGATCTGTCTGTCTGGGTGGTGACAGGCGACGGAGACGGGCTGAGCATCGGCGGCAACCACATGATCCACCTCATCCGGCGCAACATTGACGTCAACGTTATGTTGTTCAACAATCAAATTTACGGTTTGACCAAGGGTCAGTATTCTCCGACGTCAGAGTTCGGCAAGGTGACGAAGTCGACGCCGTACGGTTCCATCGACTATCCCTTCAATCCGGTAAGTCTTGCGCTCGGTGCAAGCGGCACATTCGTAGCGCGAACGATGGACCGGGACCCGAAACACCTTCAGCAGATCGTGAAGCGGGCAGCCGAACATAAGGGAACATCGTTCGTCGAAATATACCAAAACTGCAACGTCTTCAACGATGGCGCCTTTTTCATGTTCACCGAAAAAGAGTCCAAAGATGAAAACGTCATCTATCTTGAACACGGCAAGCCGCTGATCTTTGGGAAAGAGCGGGACAAAGGAGTGCATCTCGATGGGTTCAGGCCGACGGTCGTTTCGTTAAAGGACGGAAAGCATTCGGTGAGCGACCTGATCGTCCACAACGAGAACGATTCAACGCTTGCCTTCATCCTTGCCAACATGACGTACAATGCATCGCTTCCCCGTCCGGTCGGCATATTCCTCAGCATCGATCGGCCAACATACGAATCGCAAATGACGCTCCAGATCAAAAATGCCATCGAAAAGAAGGGCAAAGGCGATCTCGAGAAATTGCTGGGCTCCGGCGACACCTGGACGATTCAATAGCTCATAAATAATACTCCTGACACGCACTTTCTCGAGAGAGAAAGTGCGTTCTTTTTTTGGGAAGCCTCTTGAACGCCACCGGTTCGGTTCGTATCTTGAGTCCATAATGTACTTCCCCGCTGCAACAAACGGCTTCGGCAGCACTCCCGATGGTGATTTGAGATTTTCGTTCCGGAAAGAATTCTAGGTTGTTGAGATGGACTTGACGCAGTTATTTGAGCAGTGCAAAGAGATCTTTGCAAAAAAGAACAGCTTTGTTCTGACGACCCACATTAATCCTGACGGTGACGGTCTTGGAAGCGAAGTGGCGCTTGCATTGTTTCTGACCGGCGAAGGAAAAAGTGTTTCGATCATCAATCAAAGCGAAACGCCCTCGTATTATACTTTCATGAAGGCCCTCTTCCCTATCGCAGTATTTTCGCGTGAAACGCACGAGCAAATCATCAAGAATGCCGACGTTTTTATTGCACTGGACACGAACACGCCTTCACGATTTTCAGCCTTGAAGTCATCAGTCCAGCAAAGCCGCGGGATGAAACTATGTATCGACCATCACCCAGACCGTGAAGCGTTTGCAGACCTTTATGTTATCGACGAACAGGCGACGGCAACCGGCGAAATCATATTCAAACTTCTGAAATATCTCAGCGCAACCGCTATCACGGCTCCGATCGCAGAGGGACTCTATGCGGCTATCATGACCGATACAGGCTCGTTCCGTTTCCCGAAAACTGATTCCGAGACCCACCTCATCGCTGCAGAGCTTTTGGCGCACGGCGCGAATCCAACCAGGATCTATCAAGAAATATTTGAAGAGGGATCGGCGAACAAATTGAAACTGCTGGGACGAGCTCTCGACTCTCTCACGATCAGCCACCAGGGAGCAGTCGCGGCAATGACGCTGCGTCGGAAGGATTTCTCCGAAACATTGACGTCTGAAGAAGACACGGACAATATGATCAACTATACGCTGACCATCGGAGGAGTAAAGGTCGGACTCATGTTTATCGAACTGGGAGAGGGAGTGAAAGTGAGCTTCCGATCGAAAGGCGAGATCCCCATCAACAAACTTGCCAAGGAGTTCGGCGGGAACGGCCACATGAATGCCGCAGGGGCGAGAATTCACGGCGGCGGGCTCAACGAAGTGATGAAACAAGTGACCGACCGGGCGGAACAATTCATTTGAATATCAATGCGCAGGAGTGATAATGGAAGTTAAATGTGTCCTCAATCCGCTGTCCGATATAAAAGCAGACGCCGTTGCCGTTTTCGTTTTTCGCGATAACAATGGGATCTCTCAACAGATCGCCTCTCTAGGCAAGCAGGCCGGCGAAAGAATCCAGCCGGCGATCTTGCTGAAGGATTTCTCCGCCAAAAGAGGTGAATTCCTATCTCTCTATACCGAGAAGTCACTCGCTTCTCCCCGCGTATTTCTGATCGGCATGGGTGAAGTGGAAAAACTCACTCTTGAATCACTTCGCCGCGGGGCAGCCGCAGCCGCCTCGGCCGCGACAAAAATGAAAATCGGTTCTCTCGGAATAGAGTTTCCCGCGGTTGCCCTCGGCGCTCCCTCGTTCAAAGCTCCCGCTGCTGAAATATCGCAAGCCATCGTCGAAGGCGCCTCCCTCTCTGCCTACAAGTATGACAAGTATATCACTCCAAAGGAAGACGAGAAAAAACTCGGGAGCCTGACTGTCTTCACTTCGGACAAGAAGCAGTTCAACGAAATCCGGGACGGAACGCGCCGGGGAGAACTGCTCTCCGCGGCAACGTGCCTCGCGCGGGACCTGCAGAACGCTCCGTCGAACGAAATTTATCCTGAAACGCTTGCTCATCACGTGCAGGAAGCCGGTTATAAGCATGGGTTCAAGACAACGGTTTTCGACCAGCGGAAGATAGAGAGTTTGAAAATGGGGGGAATACTCGCGGTCAGCAAAGGGAGCAATCACCCGCCCAGGTTCATCATCCTCGAGCACAATCCGGGAAAGGTAAAGAGCGGGACTATTGTCCTCGTCGGCAAGGGAGTGACGTTCGACAGCGGCGGCATCTCGATCAAGCCGGCTGCGAACATGGGTGAAATGAAAATGGATATGAGCGGAGCCGCGGCAGTCATCGGAACATTTCAGGCGCTCGCGGAACTGCAGATGCCGGTTCACGTCGTGGGATTGATCCCCGCGGTAGAGAACATGCCGAGCGGAACAGCCATGAAGCCGGGAGACATCGTCCGTCACTACAACGGAAAGACATCCGAAGTCGACAACACCGACGCAGAAGGCCGATTGATTCTTGCCGATGCACTCGGCTATGCATCTACGTATAAACCCGACGTTGTCATTGATCTTGCAACGTTGACAGGTGCTTGTGTCGTCGCTTTGGGACATCTCGCCACAGGGATGATGGGAAATGACCAGAGCTCGATGGATGCGTTGAAAGCTGCCGGCGAGGCTACCTACGAACGGGTATGGCAGCTTCCTTTGTTTGACGAATACGAGAAGATGATCAAGAGCGACGTCGCCGACGTGAAGAATACCGGCGGCCGTTGGGGAGGCGCAATCACCGCCGGATGGTTTCTCAAAAAATTCATCGGCGACTACAAATGGGTCCACCTCGATATCGCGGGAACGGCGATCCTCGAGGAGAACATGGATTACGCACCCAAAGGGGGATCTGGCGTCGGTGTGCGATTGCTGATAGAGTACTTGAAAAATAGGAAATAGCGGATTTTGTCCGGGTTCAACTTTTGCCAATTCCCTGCGTCTAAATCATTTATTAGAAAGGAGCGTCGCCGTATGCGAAATGCTAGCGCTATTCTGTTTCTGTCCATCTTTGTCTTCTCTGCGGCGTTTGCTGGAGCGCCGGCAAAAGCGGAAAACTTTACACTCTCCGATTATAACGGCGTTAAGCATTCGCTCACTGATTTCAACAAAGCCAAAGCCGTAGTCCTGATGTTTATCGCTACCCAGTGCCCGGTCTCGAACGGATACAATACACGTATGGTTTCGTTGTTCAATGATTATAAAGATAAGAACGTCCTTTTCATCGGCATCAACTCAAACAAGCAGGAAAGCGTCGATGAGGTCAAGAAGCACGCGAAAGACCACGGTTTTGAATTTATGATCCTCAAAGACGATAAGAACATCATCGCCGATAAATTCGGAGCTTCGGTGACTCCCGAAATTTATGTCCTTAATCCATCGCTCGAAATTCTTTACCACGGCAGAATCGATGACTCGCGGCGAGAAACCGACGTAACCTCCCGCGACCTTCGCAACGCGCTTGATGAAATTCTGGCCGGTAAACCCGTCACCGTCTCGACGACAAAGGCCTTCGGCTGCACGATCAAGAAAATAGATTGATGGTACTCCGGCTCATTCTTTTCGGTCTGTTTGTTTGTTTCTGCTGCGGCGGTAGTTCGCTTTCTGCCCAAACGAAAGACTCTTCGCTCACAGTCGGTCCCCTCGACGTGAAAGGAATCGAGCATCTGGTCCACAGCAGGAACGGAAAGTTCCTCTTCCTCAACGTATGGGCAACATGGTGCCAGCCGTGTGTTGAAGAGTTTCCGGATATCGTGAAGCTCTATTCGGAATATCACGATGCTGGAGTTGACTTTGCATCCATCAGCGTCGATTACCCAGATGAAGCCGAATCAAAAATCCTCCCTTTTCTGGTCAGCCGCCATGTGCCCTTCAAGGTGTATGTCGCGAACGTCAAGAAAGATGAAGATTTCATCAACGCGCTCAATCCATCGTGGAGCGGCGCCGTTCCTGCAACGTTCATTTTTGACGGCATCGGCAGGCAAAGAGCATTCATGTTCGGGCAAAAGACATTCAGTTTCTTCAAGGCCGCGATCGATAGCGTGTTGAATTCCAAGTAGAAGCCGATTATCGATAAAAGAATCGACATCCTGAGGGGGGACGGGAGACCTTAATCATCTGTTCATTGATAATTGTTCACGGTTGATTGTTAATTGTCAGATGTTCATTGATAATGGACGAATTGAATGGTACCTTTCACTCATTAAATCTTATTGTGAAAGGAACATATTATGAAGATCCTCATTGCAGATTCATTTCCCCAGTCGTACATCTCAGAGATATCAAACCTCGGAGTAGAAGCTCAGTATAAACCGAAGCTCAAAGCAGAGGAGCTGGCTGCAAACATCGGCGACGCTTCCATCCTTATCGTCCGCTCTACTGAAGTTCATGCCGATTGTATCAACGCCGGCAAAAACCTCAGCCTCATCATCCGTGCAGGGGCGGGCGTCAATACCATCGACGTCAAAGCAGCAAACACCCGCGGCATCTATGTCGCCAACTGCCCGGGAAAAAATTCGATCGCCGTCGCCGAACTGACGATGGCGCTCCTTCTTGCGCTCGACAGGCGCATCGTCGAAAACGTCACGGACCTGCGCAACGGCAAATGGAACAAAAGCGAATATTCCAAAGCCGATGGAGTCTTCGGCAAGACGATCGGTATCATCGGCGTCGGGCAAATCGGAAAGGAAGTCATCACGAGGGCAAAATCATTCGGCCTTCGCGTGATCGCGTGGTCCCGGTCGCTCACGCCGGAGAAAGCGGAGAAACTCGGCGTCGAGTTCGCCCAATCGGTCGAATCGCTCGTCCCCCAATGCAACATCATTTCCGTTCATGTCGCATTGAAGCCTGAAACACGAAACCTCATTAGCAGGAATATTATCCAACAGATGAAGCCGGGAACAATTTTCCTGAACACCTCGCGTGCGGAAGTTGTGGACGAATCTGCTCTCCGCGAAGCGGTCACCGCGGGAGCGGTGAAGGTCGGTGCAGATGTTTTCTCGAACGAACCGGAAGAAAAGAGCGGTCCTTATTCCCACCCCCTTGCGTCGCTGCCTGGAGTGTACGGAACGCATCACATCGGTGCATCGACGAACCAGGCGCAAAATGCCGTGGCATCCGAAGCCGTTGCGATTATCAACGACTACATTCAGCATGGAACTGTCCGCAATTGGGTCAACCGGGCAAAGAAAACGGCCGCCAAATGGGAATTGGTCGTGCGTCATTTCGACAAGCCGGGAGTTCTCGCCAACGTTCTGGAATATTTGAAGACCTCCAAGATCAACGTCCAGGAAATTGAAAACGTGATCTTTGAGGGGCAGCAAACTGCGTGCTGTACGATGAAGCTCGATGCCCGTCCGTCTGACGATGTGCTCGCGGAGATACGAAAGAGGGGGGATGAGATTATCCAGGCATCTTTGATCGGGTTGTAACGGCAGCATCCTCCAAAGCTGATGTCGGACACCGTATCCGGAAAATCGTCATGTCTTGAGACATTCGGTTAGGGAAATCAAAAAGGTGTCCGACATCTTCCCAAACTTCAATGCCACCTCAAAATTGATCGTCTTGCGTTTACGGCGTCATCTTTCTATCTTCTTAGTATGTATTCCCCATTTGCGAGTGTCGAAAAGGAATTACGCCGCCTGGTTTCGGGAGATGTCTGGTTCGACCTTGAGAGGCGGACAGAGTACAGCACCGCAACCTGTTTGTATAAGGTGATGCCCATCGGAGTTGTGGCCCCCGGGAACATCGAGGACGTCCAACACGTGGTCCGCCTTTGTGCGGAAAATGATATTGCCGTTATCCCGCGGGGTGGCGGGTCGGGACTTGTCGGGCAGGCGGTCGGGTTTGGCATCATCCTCGACTTTACGAAACACATGAATCACCTCGTGGGGATATCCGAAAAAAACTCCTCGGTGACCGTCGAATCAGGATGCATCCTCAACGACGTAGCGAATGTCCTGCAGCCAGGCGGCAGATTTTACCCGATCGATCCCCAGAGCGCAAAACTTTGTACTGTCGGAGGCACGATAGCGACAAATGCCTCCGGAGCTCACGGTTTGCGGTACGGGTCGACCAAGAATCAGATCAAAAGCCTTACCGCAGTTCTCTCAAACGGAGATGCGGTCGTCATTAATCCGGACGAGGACGAAAATCGTCTAACTCCCGAAGCGAGCAGGCGTTTTTTACAGGTTAAGAATATCCTCCTTCATCATAGGGAAATGATCGATCTGCATAAACCCCTCGTCGAGAAATATTCGAGCGGATACAATATTTTTGAAGCACTCCGCGGGGACAAACTGGACGCCACACGTCTGGTTTGCGGTTCCGAAGGAACGCTTGCGATCGTCACGGAAGCGGAGTTGAACATTCTGCCGATTCCGAAAGCTGCGGTCGCTGCGGCAGCCTATTTTGATACGTATGAACACACTGCCGAGGCAACGCAGATCGCCCGCACCTTCTCCCCCGCCGCAATCGAACTCCTCGACAAATCGTACACCGACGTCGGCAAAGGGCTGAGCGCAACAAGCGACCGGTTCATTGACCGGGATTTTCTGACGATGCTTCTTATCGAATTCGAAGGCGACGACGCAGGCTCCCTCCGGAACCAGGCCGAGTCGCTCCGCGCGTCGCTTCAACGGGCGGGCATCCTCCTTGATTGGATCACGCTGAATACCGACGCCGAGCGGCAATCGCTCTGGACTGTGCGGGAAACGGTCTCCGAAATGATCAACCACCTCCCGACTCATGAACACAAGATATCGACTATTGAGGACGGGGCCGTGCCGCTTCCCAATCTCCCTGCATACATTACCGGCCTGAAGAAAATCCTCGACGAGCATTCCATTGTCTTCACCGTCTACGGCCATGCCGGTATGGGGCATATTCACTGTTCGACATTTGCAGAAATCGCAAGCGAATCGGGAAGGGGTCGGATCGAACGGGCAACGCAAGAAGTATTCGACCTCATCATCAAACTCGGGGGCGTGCTCTCCGCAGAGCACGGCGACGGTTTTGTCCGGACTCCGTTTCTAAACCAGGCTTTCGGCCGGGAGATCTACGGAATCTTCGAGGAAATAAAACATGCGCTCGACCCTCAAAACATCTTCAATCCACAAAAAATTGTCGGAAGACAAGACAGAGTATTCCTTCATGACATCAAAGATACATAAGCGGACGGTCAGCATGGCCGCCTTCGCCTGCCTCCTCCTTTGTCTTTTTGCGGGGTTCTCTCAGGTGATGGCACAGGATGAGGATCGGCCGAGAGAACGCTCCGGCGACGACGGCCGTTTCAAAGATCAGGCGGCGACGGAAATCGTAAGCTTCGAGCCCCATATGTTCGCCGCCGACTCAGGGCTGGTACGGGTTGACATTCTCTATCGGGTGCGTTTCGATTTTTTTGTATTCACCCGGGATTTTTCGACAGATACCTCTTCTTACCGCGCTCATGGAGAACTGCTCATCGAGCTGATCGATTCGACCGACACCTCCATATCCAGAAAAGTCCAGGCCATAAGTCTGAAAGCACCGGATAACGAAAGCACTCATTTGCGATTCCGCTATTATCAGGGCGCTGCATCGTTTTTGGTCCGCCCGGGACGTTTCACCACTGTGTATCACCTCGAAGATAAAGAGTCAAGGCGCGAGTTTGGAGATCGGAGACAGGTCATACGCGTCCTTCCATTCCGGCCGGATGCGATCATCCGTTCTACACTGCTTTTCGTGCAGCCTTCGACCCAGCCGTCGGCTCAACGGAGTTTTACGGCGCTGAACGATAATAATGCCGCGGAATTTTCCAAGAACACCGGCACCTTCATCACGCTCAAAGACCGGGACACCGCAGTGTCGGTGCGATACTCAGTGACGCAATTCCTGCCGGAGGGAAAAGAGCGGGCGGTCGCACAGGAAGAGACCACGGCGGCAGTGACCGTCTTCCGCCACTCCCTGCTTCGATTGGATCCGGCGAACACGGAGAATATCGAATACCGACTGGATTCCAACGCAGCAATGGCGACAGTATATTTTCCCGTCCTGACTTCACGCCTGAAACAAGGGCGGTACATTATGCACATTCATATCACCGCCGGCGACACCGCATCCCTCAGCCGAGAGTTCTCGATACACTGGAACGACATGCCGCTCTCGTTGTATGACCTTGATTTCGCTGTGAGCGCGATGAGGTATATCACCACGGATAGTGAGTACGACGACCTTCGGAGCGGCAACAAGGAGGCGCGGATAAAGAAATTCGAGGAGTTCTGGGGAAAGCGAAATACCGCGCCGGGGTCAGCATACAACGAAATGATGACCGTCTATTTTCAGAGAGTCGACTATGCTTTCGTGACGTTCAGAACGTTGAAGGAAGAAAACGGCGTCCTCACCGACCGCGGAAGGATCTATATCTTGTGCGGCAAACCGACCAAGATCGAGCGTTCGCTCGCGCCGGGAGGTCCGCCGAAAGAAATCTGGACGTATGCATCGCTCAATAAAGAATTCATATTTGAAGACTCGAGCCGCCAGGGAAATTACAAACTTATCGCATCCGGAACTAAATGAAGCCACGCATCGCATTCACTATCGGAGATTTTAACGGCATCGCCCCCGAAGTCATCCTCAAGAATATCGAAAGCCCAGCTCTCTTCAAATCAATTCAACCGATTCTCGTCGGCTCGTTTGACATCTTTGAGCACTATGCAAAGAAGCTGAAAATCAAAAGAAAGCTCGTATCCGTGCAATCGGTGTCGGAGCATGTTCCCGCGAACGCGGTCCCGGTGATGAATGTCTACAACGGGACGGCGAAGAATCTTCAGATCGGCAAATCGTCTCCCGATGCCGGCATCTGCGCGGGCATGTCGATCGAAAGGAGCGTACGCATGTGCCTGGAGGGCGAAGCCGACGCAATAGTGACGGGACCGGTGTCAAAAGAATCGCTGCACATTGCAGGATACAATTTTCCGGGACAGACGGAAATGCTCGCGATGTTGAGCCGTTCTGGCCGGGTAACGATGATGCTGATCGCAAAGAATTTCCGCGTCGGTCTCACGACGATACATCTTCCGATACAAAAAGTATCGGAGAACATATTTGTCGAGCGGATCATTGAGAAGCTCGAAACGATCGATGCATCGCTGAAGAAAGATTTTCGGATCGCTGCGCCGAAGATCGCCGTGCTCGGTCTTAATCCTCACGCCGGCGAACACGGGTTCATCGGCCTCGAAGAGATCGAGATCATCGAACCAGCGATCCTGAAGGCGAAAGAAAAGGGGATCAACGCGTCGGGCCCGTTCCCGGCCGATGCATTCTTTGCGACATCGATGCAGAAGGAGTATGATGCAGTGCTGGCAATGTACCACGACCAGGGATTGATCCCGCTGAAGATGGCGGGCTTCAGCGAAGGAGTAAATTTTTCGGCGGGGCTGAACATCATCCGTACATCGCCCGACCACGGAACGGCATTCAATATCGCCGGCAAAGGCATCGCCGACCCGCGCAGCATGGGCGCGGCTGTGCAGCTTGCGCGGTCTATCGTCTTGAACAGAAAAAAATAACACCCCGCATGGTACGCTTATCGAACGTCTGCGTCTCATTCAACAAACAGCCGATCCTCGATCATGTCAGCCTTGACATCGATGCCGGAGAATTCATCTCCCTCGTCGGCACGACCGGGAGCGGCAAGAGCACGCTGCTGCGCCTTCTGTATATGGATTTGCATCCAGATACCGGTTCGGTCATGGTCGGCAAGTTCTCATCGGGGTCTATTTCTTCAAAACAAATACCGATGCTGCGTAGGAAACTCGGCGTCGTCTTTCAGGATTTCAAGCTGCTCGAGGACCGTTCAGTCTACGACAACGTGGCCTTCTCGTTGTACGTCACAAATGCCCGATCGGTCGACATCAAGAAAAAGGTGTTAAACGTCCTTGCCAACGTCGGGCTCAGCCATAAGCGCAACAGCATGCCGCATCAGCTTTCCGGAGGGGAGCAGCAGCGCGTCGCAATCGCGCGGGCTCTTGTCAACGAACCGATCCTCCTTCTGGCGGACGAACCGACAGGCAACCTCGACCCGACAACGTCGCTCGACATCCTCAGGCTGCTGAAAGACATTAACGCGAAGGGAACGGCCGTGTTGATGGCAACGCACAACTATGAGTTGGTCAGGAAGGCACAGGGAAGGATCGTGCAGATCAAAGACAAAAAAGTATTCGATGTGAAATTGAAACGCTGATGCCGCTCCGTTGACCCCGGAAGCTTACCCCGCTACCGCTTCGACCCGCCGAACTTCAGGTATTTCCAGCATCAAAGCACGCTCAATCCCTCCGCGCAGCGTCATGATCGACATCGGGCAGGACGCACAGGCCCCGACAAGTTTTACCTCGACGATGCCGTCGCTGGTAATGTTCACCAGTTCGACATCGCCTCCGTCGATCTGCAAATACGGACGAACCCCTTCCAATGTAGCCAAGACTCTCTCTTTCATCAGTTATGCTGCGAGGCCCCCAGGGAAATTTCGATGGACGGAGATGAATTGTTCGCGAGATTCTTGATGCTGATCTGCGCCGCAAGGTTGCGGGCGATCTGCGAGATGATCTTGGATTGCGGGCTCTTGGGGTCCGACTCAACGATAGGCCTGCCGATATCGCCGCCGACGCGAATATTCGTGTCGATGGGAATCTCTCCGAGGAAGGGTACGCCGAGTTCTTTCGATGCTCTCGAACCGCCGCCGGCGTCGAAAATATTTTCCCGGGCGCCGCAATGAGAGCAAACAAAGTAACTCATGTTCTCGATGATTCCGAGAATCGGCACGTTCACTTTGTTGAACATCATCAGTCCTTTGCGAGCGTCGGCAAGCGAGATTTCCTGGGGCGTCGTCACGATCACGGCACCCGTCAACGGAATCTGCTGCACAAGGGTCAATTGAATATCGCCGGTTCCGGGGGGCATATCGAAAATCAGGTAGTCAAGGTTCCCCCATTCGACGTCGGTCATAAATTGTCTCACCGCACCGCTCGCCATCGGTCCCCTCCAGATCACTGCCTGCATGGGGTCAACAAGGAATCCGATCGACATGACCTTCACGCCGAATTTTTCCAACGGCAGAAGTTTTTGGTCATGCATCTTCGGCTTTTCGCTGATGTTGAACATGAGAGGGATGCTCGGGCCGTAAACGTCGCAATCGATCAGGCCGACGCTTGCGCCGTCCATTGCGAGCGCAACGGCGAGATTCACGGCAACCGTCGATTTGCCGACTCCCCCTTTCCCGCTGGCGACGGCGATGGTATTTTTAACGCCGGCCAACAGCGGTCCCGGCTGCTGCAATTGCCTCGACGTTACGTTCGACGTCATCGTAATGTCGATCGTGCTCACGCCGGAGATCGCCGACCGGATCGCTTTTTCGGACTCTGCTTTCAATTCATCGCGGACCGGGCACGACGGCGTAGTAAGCTCGATGGTAAACCGAAGATCCTTCCCTTCGATCTTCACTTCCTTTACAAAATTGAGTGCAACAATATCTTTATGAAGATCCGGATCGTGGACATTTCGCAGCGCCTCGAGCACATTTTCCTGAGTGAGAGTTTTCATTTTCCCTTACTTTTTATAGAATCAATAGATTTAATTACTCTCTCGCAAAAGCTGCTAAGACGCCAAGAAGCTTTTATAGTCACTTTGCGATCTTGCGTCTGGCGAAACCATCCGTTGGGGAATTGCGCGAGCAATACTTTGTGAATTATTAAAGAGCGCCGGGCTACTCAACGTTTTTCCCGGTCAACGTCAATAGCGCCTCCCGGTACAATTGCGCAGTCTTCTGAATGATATCCTCCGGCATCATCGGCCCGGGGGCGCGGCGGTTGAATTTTACCGATGTGAGATAGTCACGTACAAATTGTTTGTCGAAGCTTGGCTGGCTTCCTCCGGGCGCATACTTGCTTTTGGGCCAGAACCGGGACGAGTCGGGGGTCAGCAATTCATCGATGAGGATCAACTCATCGTTCAGAGTGCCGAATTCCATTTTTGTATCGGCGATGATGATGCCCTTCGCTTCGGCGATCCCCGATGCGGTATTGAATATTTCAACCGCTGTATCGCGCACTCTTTTACTGAGCGCTTCTCCTTCAAGCTTCACCATTTCTTCGAACGTAATATTCTCGTCGTGGACGCCGAGTTCGGCCTTTGTTGACGGTGTGAAGATAGGAGCGGGCAATCGAGAACTTTCAACCAGGCCGGCCGGGAGCGGCAGACCACATACACTTTTTGCTTCCTGGTATTCAGCCCAGCCGGAGCCCGACAGATAGCCGCGGACAATGCATTCAACGCCGAGCGGTCTCGTCTTCTTCACAAGCATGCTGCGGCCGCGCAATTCATCCGCATACGGTCTGCATTCCTGCGGAAACTCATCGACATTCGTCGAAACAACATGGTTCTTGATGATCTTCTTCGTGAGGTCGAACCAGTACTTTGAAATCTGCGTGAGTACCTTCCCCTTATCAGGAATTCCCTGCGGCATTACGACATCGTATGCCGAAAGGCGGTCTGTGGCAACTATCAGAAAAAAGTCTCCGACGTCGTACATATCGCGGACCTTGCCGCGCTTCACGAATCGGAGTTTAGAATAATTCGTTTCGATAATGACGGAAGACATAGGGCAATGAACAATTAAGAATTAAGAATTATGAATTAATAATTAAAAGCTAAGAGGAAGAAATTATAAGTCATAATTGAAAAGTTGAACTACGAAAGTTGATCAAAGACAAAAAACTTAATGAAAGATTCTTCTTGAACGATACGGGTTCATAAACGCAGAAGACCTTCGTCGATACTCCGACGATCGAGCATCATTCAACGAAGCTCCGATCCAAACGGAGAGCGGTTCGAAGCCGGTCGAGGTATTCTCGCTGCGGTATTTCAACCGCACCAAGGCTTTCAAGATGCGGCGTCATGAATTGGGCATCGAGCAGGACGAACTGCCGCTGCCGAAGATGATGAACAAGGCCGACCAGGGCAGACTTCGAGGCATCCTTCATTATGCTAAACATAGATTCTCCAAAAAAAGCTCCGCCGAGCGCTACGCCGTACAGCCCTCCGACAACTTCGCCGTCATGCCACGATTCGACAGAAAAAGCAAAACCACGCCGGTGAAGTTCGCAATAACTTTGAATAATCGCCTCTGAAATCCATGTCTCTTCGCGATCAGCACATCTCCGCATCACCGCTTCGAACGAAGTGTTGAGGCGAATGTCGAAAATCCCTCTCTTCATTGTTTGCCGCAAACTTCTCGATACTTTCAGCCCGTCCAGCGGGACAACGGCACGGAGCTGCGGTTCGTACCAATGGATCTCTCCTTCCTTGCTTTCCGCCATCGGAAAGATCCCGCAGCGGTAAGCATTCAGCAGAAGTTCGGGCTCGATAATATCGCGGGCGGCTGCTCGTGTCATTCCATCAACCGATCAGTTATGCACCCTCTCGTTCCGACGTCGACCGGAGCGGCTTCGGCGGAAGGTTGAGGATTTCATCGGGAAAATGTTCTACAATATACGAAATGACATCCTTTACCGAAAGAATGCTGAGGGGCTTTCGCTGGTCATCAACGATCGGAACATGCCGGTATCCGCCGACCGACATGATGTTCATCGCGTAGGCGATCGAATCGTCGAGACGGAGCGCCTCCGGCGATGGCTTCATCACTTCGCTTACTTTGAGCTTGTAAAGATCCGATTTCTTGTTCACGATTTTCATCAGAATATCTCGTTCGGTAAATATCCCTGCGAGCACTCCATCGCGAACCACAAGCACTGATCCGGTCTTGCGCTGCTGCATCAATTCGATCGTCGTCCCGACGTCTTCGGAACTTTCGACGATGACCGCGCGCCTCAGGTCGAGGATCCTAATCGGCTGCTGGATCGTTTCGTTCGAAAGAACCTTTTTGACTTTCTTCTCATGCCCGAACATCTCTTCCATCTCATCATCAAGTTCATGAGTGCTCATGTCATCCTCCGCAAAATTGAATAAAGACCTCTTAGCTAACTCACTTTTCGAACAAATCGCCTGAAGGGACGATCCGGAATTTGTCTTTGTTGATGTTGATGGGAAGCGTCTGGATCACTTTGTCCTGAGCAAGAATCTCCGCCGGGACATTCTGATTGTTGTATTGGATCGGGGAAGGAGCATTCGACAGGAGGGCGTCCTTCAGCGGCCCGGCATCTTTCGCCACGATAGCAAGGTAATAATTCTTCGCCTGCAGATGCTTCCTGATCGCGGCATTTACATCGTCCACCGATAATACCGAGAGTTGCTTCGCAAAGTAATCGACGTAGTATGGAATCCCGTAGAAATCGGAATCCATCACGTAGCCCAATCTCCTGCTTTGTGTTTGCACCCACAGCTTGGAATAGTTGATCAAAAAGTCTCTGGTCGTCTCAAACTGTTCCTTGGTCAGACCGTTGTCGACAAGAAGCTGGACCTCGCGCATGGCGGCGCGTATGGCGAACTGAGTGTTCTTCGGTTCAACCGGGCGGATCCACACGCTGAAGAACTGCTGACGCCGCGGAATGTTCGGGTCAGGAAACGTCGATCCTCCCTCCTGGATAAAATTCTCAATATACGAATAGTCGCCGTAATTCAGTCCCCGGTCGCCGCGCAAATGATTCATGAGCACGCCGTTGAACGTACGATGTTCGCCGAGATACGAATTGGCAACGACCAATGCGTAAAAATCTTTATCTGCGCGGGTGACGTCGATCGGATAGCCGAAGGAGACAGCCGTTGCGCGGTTGTCCTTCTGGATGATCATTGCTTCCACGCCAGCAGGCTGGGCCGGTTTGGGAAGAACAACTTCTTCAAAAGAACCCGCAGGAAGGCCGCCAATATCTTTCTTCACGCGCTCGATAAGCTCTTTGGGATATCCCCCAGCAATGCCGAAAACGACGCGCGCCTGAGTGTACATTGCGTGATGGAATGTTTTGACGTCATCAAGAGTCGTTGCGGTAACTCCATGAACGGTTCCGGCGATAACCGTCTGGTACGGATGGCCGGCATACATCAAGAGGTTCAAACCCGCCTTTCCAAGGTTCTCGTCATCGTTGCCACGCAACGTGTTCTTGAGGTAATTACTCTGTTCATCTTTGTTACGAGCGAAATCGTCGGCGTCGAACCGGGGCGAGGCGACCAATTCCCATAACAATCCATAAAATTCCTCCACATGGTCGCGGTGCACTTCGCCAATCACCGTCGTGACTTCTTTATCGGCCTGGACAGAAATCCTCGCCGCCCAGGGGTACAGCTTGTCGACGATCTGCTGGTATGTAAAAGACCGAGAGCCCCCTTGACCAATCATTGCCGCGGTCAATGCATTGAGGCCTTCCTTGCCGGCCGGGTCATTCACAGAACCGGAATGAACAACGATGCGGAACGAGACGATCGGTGAATTCGGGACATACACCTCAGTAATTCGGGGAGATTGTTGAGCGGTCGCCAAAGTAGCTGCCATAAGTATCGAGATAAAAAGCGTGGTGAAATGTATTCGTCTGTTCATTGGGCTGCCTCGTGTTCGAGGATAACGACGGTACGGTTATCCTTTGTAAAATATTTTTGCGCCGCATGCATGATGTCGTCGGCGGTAACTTTTTCATAGAGGGCATAGAGCTTGTTCATCGACTCATAGTTGCCGGTGAGCGCGATATAGGTTGCAACGGTCACTGCGACGTTATCCGGCTTGTTGAGGCGCATTGCGAACGCGTACCGGATATGAGATTTGATGTCCTGAAGTTTTTTCGCATCGACCGGAACGGTCTTCGCGTTCTCGAGAGCGGCGTAGATCTCGCCGCGCACGGAATCGACATTCTTTGCATCTTTCACCCGCGACACGGCTGTAAATAAGAATGGATCGCGATGGTCATCGGGTCCGCCGCTGACGAATTCCACGAGCTGTTTTTTTATCACCAGCGATTGGTAGAGCGGCGAGCTTTCCGAGAAAACCAGTTCCGAGAGAATGTCCATCGATGCCCGTTCTGCGTCCGCATCGCTGAATGCCGGCACATGGTAGCCGATAAGAAGATACGGAAGCGTCTTATTCTGCCACGGCATATGCACGACCTTCTCTCCGGTCTGGGGAGGTTCTGCCGGGACCTGTACTTCGTACGTTCCCCTCTTCCAGCCGGAGTAGTATTTTTTAATTATCCTGATGACGTCGTCATTTTTCACATCGCCGACAACAACGACCGTGCAATTCTCCGGACGGTAAAAACGATCGAAGAATTTCAGGCTGTACTCGTATTGATTCGGCATATCCTTGATGTCGGCGAGGAAGCCCATCGTCGTATGTTTGTACGTGTGCGTCGTAAAAGCGGTATTTTGGAGGGTTTCATACATGGACTGAAACGGGACGGAATAATTCTTATTGTACTCGCCCAGGATCGCCCCCGCTTCGGTCCTGAACGATTCTTCGGAATATTTGAGATTCATAAACCGGTCGCTCTCGATATCCGCCAGTGTTTCGAGCGCATCGGCGCTTGCGACAACATGGTAGCAAGTCCAATCGTCCGTCGTGAATGCATTGGAATCTGCGCCGAGACGTTTCAAAATATCGTTGTATTTATCCGCCGGATATTTCACAGTGCCGCGAAACATGCAATGCTCGAAAAAATGCGCAAAGCCGGAATGGCCGGCTTCGATCTCGTTGCGCGAGCCTGTCCTCACAACGGTATAATATGCTACAAGACCGGGACTGTCATAAGGAATGGTCAGGACGGTGAGCCCATTTTCAAGAACCGTTTTGGTGACGGGATATGGAAAAATGTCGCTTGATCGTATCGGTTCGCCGGCCCGGCCCGTCGTTACAAGAGCCAGAAACGTACTGACGACCAACACTGCGGAAGAATATTTTACCATTGCTGCTCCGATGAAAAGTGAATCAAGAAGAATTCGGTGAATGAGAAGATCCAATATCAATGGCGTCAATTATTTTTTGATGGAAGTGAAACCGAGCACTGTTCGCATTGACAGAGGCTTCGCAGGTACTCGAACGGGTATATCCCGGAATTATGTCCGTCTCCCCACACGATTTGAATCGCGTATTGACCTACCGGCGACGCCGACGTGATCTGAAATTCCCCTTCCTTGAATATCGGAAGGAGAACTTTATTTTGTTCGCCGTCGCGTTCGATCTTGCACGAAGCACACGGACACGATTTACGCAAATGCTGAAGCGTGTACCGGCCGGCATGGCCGTTGTCCCATGTAATCGCTAATTCCGCCGGGGAGGTCTGTTGTATACGAACAGGCTGCACAGCGTAATTTAGGAAATATAGGGATAAAAAAAAAGCTTCATCTGATGGAAATCAGGCGAATCTTACGGCAACCACTCCGACATCATTGATATGCTCTTTTTCAATGTACTTGACTTTTTGTTTACACTTGCGTAGGTTTGTACCGTGCAGTGGGTAGTGGGGAAATCAATTTTCCGCAAGATTCTACGTTCCTCATCCAAAGCCGTTTGGGTGACGGGGTATTTTGAAGGGGTCCAACATGAAACGCATCTCTCTCGCAATCACTTTTCTTTCATTTTTTATCCTAAATTCCTGCCAACAATCTAATCCGGTAGTTTCGTCGTCGACACCATCGGAAAAAACCGGGGTTTCTATACACATACTGATGAAAGACGCACCTTCCGATGTGGCAAGCATCGCAGGAATTCTTACGCGCGCAGGATACGATACACTCAAGAATGGTTTCATCATTCTTAACGACACTGCTACGTGTGAATTTAACAGTATCGCTCCGGGCACCTGGCACCTTCAAGTGTGTGCGTACGACGTGTCAAATACTGAGACTTACGAAGGCGCCACAGACGTTCAAGTATCTCCGGGCATCGCGACACCTGTTTCTCTCGTGCTAGACCCAGCAACCGGATCAATTTTAGTGACTGTGACATGGGGAACTAACAGCAACAAGTCGAACAAGTCGTTGATTTTTGATGGAACTTCAGGTTACGTCGAAATGACCAATTCCCCTAATCTTGCGAATATTGATTCGGCAATGACACTTGAAGCTTGGATCAAGCCACAGAACGGAAATTCCAGATATTACAACTATATTATCAGCAAGGGTTATTCGCTGCCAGTGTACTCGATGGAATTATTGAACTCAAGACTCAACCCGGCGTTTACGTTAACCGGCTTAACTGTTGACTATACAGGTGCCAGCAGCTATTGGTCACGCTTAGTGCTGAACAATACTATTCCCGATGAAAGCTGGACACATGTTGCATTCGCATTCAATCTTGAGACAGGGATCAACGTCTATATTAATGGCAATCTTGTGTACCACACTTCTGCGACAGGATCCCTTACTCACTCCAACGACGATCTCCGTATCGGCGTCCTCTTGAATGAGACGTATCAATTGTATTTCAAAGGGTTGATAGATGAGGTCAGGATTTGGAACGTTGCGAGAAACGCAACTCAAATCCAAGATAATATGATGAAAGCTCTGACTGGAACCGAACCCGGCTTGGTAGGATACTGGAACTTTAACGACTCTTTTGGATCAATGAGCGTCGCTGACAAGTCGGGAAACAATAATTCGGGCACGCTCCATGGAGGCGTGCAGTTTTCGAGCGATACTCCGTTCTAGACAATCTGAGATTTAAGATATGCATTGCTCTTCAAAGGGGCTGACTAATGTTAGATCAGCCCCTTCGCCATTTGAAGTCTGAGTATCTTCTGTTGATGGACCATAAGAAATGGCTTGATCTCCGGTAGGTTGTTTCACTCCCCGTAGAAGTTTCTTACCCACTTGTGCTTCTTCAATTCCTTGAGAAGTTTTTCGGAGAGATGTTTGCCGTCGGAAACCGCGGTGTTGGTTTCGACGTTGGCAATGCTGCGCATCCCGGGAATCACCGTCGACACCGCAGGCCGTGAAAGAATGAAACGCAGCGCCAGTTCGGCCAGCGTTTTTGCCTCGGCGCCGAGGAGGAGTTTGAGTTTCTCAACCCGGTCGTAAACCTGTTGTTTCCTGTCGCCCCGGAAATAATCGTTTCGCCAATCGCTCTTCGGGAACACGGTATCCGGCCTGACTCGTCCAGTAAGTCCCCCCTCGTCGAACGGCACGCGCGCAATAATGCCGATATTGTTCTTAAGGCAGTATGGAAATAATTCCTCTTCGGGGGATTGGTCAAATATATTGTAGATGACCTGGAACGTGTCGACCATCCCGGTTTTTGCCGCCTTGAGCACGGATGAAGGTTGATGATCGTTCACGGAGATTCCGAATGCTCTTATCTTGCCTTGAGCTTTCAACAGCCGTACCGCCTCCCAGATCTCGTCCGCGCCGGTCCACTCGTCGCTCCAGACGTGCAACTGCAGAAGGTCGATGCACTCCATTCGAAGATTCTTCAAACTTTGCTCCGCCGATTCCAGGATGTAGCTTTTTGGAAACGCGTCGCTGAACGGAACGCCCGGACGGGCAGGCCATTGACGGTTCTTCGGCGGGACCTTTGTTGCAACAAATATTTTTCCGGCGCCGCCGTGCAATAATTTTCCAACAAGCTGTTCGCTGTGTCCGTCGCCGTATGCAAGAGCAGTATCGAAAAAATTTACGCCTAATTCGGCCGCCTTCTGAAGAGCCGCCATCGATTCCTTGTCATCGGAACCTTTCCACATTTGGCCGCCGATTCCCCACGCGCCGAACCCAATTTCAGAAACGTTGATGCCGGTTTTACCTAATGGACGAAATTTCATGAGAGGACTCCAGGTTTGTTCGATGAGATCGGTTTGCCTCTGGACGGATAGTATGAGATTGCTGCATCTTTCAGCCTTCGGGCTGAAAGATGAGAAAAAGGTTAGCGCTATTTCTCGAACGGGTTCTTCATTTTCGGCTTCGGTTTCATCGCTCTGTAAATTTCATAGAGAGATTCGAGCCGCCTTTGCGAGAGTTCATCGAGGTCTTCGTCGTCTTTATCACGCTTCACGAACATTTCAAAATCGGAAGCGTCTTTTCCCTTCATGAACCGGGCGAAATCCTTCAGCTCGCCGATCATCGCATGTTGTTCAACGCGTGTCATAGTTTTAACGTCTGCGCAGGCGATTCTTAACCGCCAAGGCGCCAAGAACGCCAAGGAATAAATCAAAAGGACCTTGCGGCTTTGCGTCTTGGCGGTTATTCTATTCATCCCCGAAATTAATGCCGACAGCGCGCGCCGACTTCACAATTTCTCCGTCCACCGGAACAAGACGTTGGTGGGCGATCGCCTCTGCAATCGGAACAGCATTGATGTGTAGGCCGCGGAGGCTGACCATGTGCGCGAATTTGCCATGGATGGCAAGCTCGACGGCTTTCGTTCCGTACCGCGTGGCCAGAATTCTGTCGTATGCCGTCGGACTTCCGCCGCGTTGAAGGTGGCCAAGCACGGTAACCCGCGATTCGAGTCCTGTCTCGGTCGTGATCCGCTGCGAAACGTGCTCGCCGATCCCGCCGAAGCGAAGCGGGTCTGTCCTTTTGATATCGGTCTCCTTCACGACAACTTCTTCGTCCGCGGCCTTCGCCCCTTCCGCAACGCAGACGATGCTGAACCTGTTGCCGCGGGTGCTCCGTTCAATAACTTTTTCAAATACCGAACTCCACTTGAATGGAATTTCGGGAATCAGAATAATGTCAGCGCCACCGGCCAATCCAGCCTGCAATGCGATCCATCCGGCGTAGCGTCCCATCACTTCGATGACCATGACGCGGTGATGCGCCGAACCGGTCGTATGAAGACGGTCAATCGCTTCCGTCGCTATTGAAAGAGCGGTGTCAAAACCGAATGTCTGATCTGTCGCCTCCAGGTCGTTGTCGATCGTTTTTGGCACGCCGATGATGTTCATCCCCATTTCGCCTAACTTGTTCGAAATGTGCATGGTCCCGTCCCCGCCAATCGCGATAAGGCAATCAAGTCCCCAGCCTTTGTAATGCTTGAGGGTTCGCGCCGAGGCATCAACTATTTCTATTCCGTTATTTCCCTCCGTAGGGTAGTGAAACGGGTCGCCCTTGTTGGACGTTCCGAGGATCGTCCCTCCTAATCCGATAATACCCGACACTTCTCTTCGCGAAATCTCGTGCATCCTTCCTTCCACAAATCCTTCAAAACCGTCTTCGATCCCGACCACCGTCAAACCGTGGTCATTGATCCCGGATTTGCCGACGCCGCGGATAACTGCATTCAATCCGGGGCAATCGCCTCCTCCTGTGAGAATTCCAACTCGCTTCACTTTCTTTTCAGCCACGTATAGTCCTTCTTATTAGTTGTTCACAGTGTAACTGTTCAGGTTATAATGTACGAAATTTTTCGGACATCGTAAAGCGGGAACTGCACAAGGTGTGTCTCAGTTTCACGAGGTTACTTTCTTTCCGAGAAAGAAAGTAACCAAAGAAATTTCTCGAAATCGTAACCGCGGATTCAATCCCCTCCACACATGCCATCAATTTCGGTGCAAAATCAGTAGTTATCCTTATCATCATTCTGTTTCCGCACCGAAATTGAAATCCTTCGATTGAATCCTCTCCCCCCTCGCACCCGACGATTTCGACCTGTTTGGACTCCCGCGGTCGTAAAAGCTCGGAATCGGCGGGGTTAGTGCGGAGGGAGCGATGCGCGTGTTAAGAAAACGGCTACCTCACGGAATGGTAGGGGCGAGCCGTTTTCTTCGGGATGAGCGGGGGAAGCAGCGCGTGGGTTCCGATTCCGAGAAGCTCTCTTTGCTTCTTTCTCTGGCATCAGAAAAAGAAGAGATTCGATGTGCCTATCCAAACTGAGACACTACCCTGCACAATCATCTCAAAGCTTGAAGCCTTCACATGACTAACGAAACGCTACTTCACTGCTACGTCGATCTGTTCCTGTGAATCGGGCGTTTTGATGCTCAGGCGGTTGAGGGTTGAATCGAACATCCACCCTTCTTTTACATCCTCAAGCAGATTTGTTTCCGGTATCCCCTTCCCGCGCACTGAAACTGACCGGGGCTTCGCTACGGCACCGTTGATTGCGAAGACAAGAGAACGTTGTGCCGGAACAAACTTTCCCTCCGCGGCGGAACGAGTAACGGCAATTTCCGATCCCTTCGCCGAGGCTTTTATTCCGACCGTGCGGTAACTCCCTTTTTGGTAATCGAAACTGATACCGTCATCTTCGTAGCAGATCCCTTTGGCTTCGGAAGAGAGAAAAATTTCATACGTCAGGGGGTCGGCGGGGGCCTGGTCTGTGTATTGTACTACCTGCTGCAGCGGCACAACCGCTCCGGTGCGGACAAAAACCGGTATCACGTCGAGCGGAGCTTTGGCATCGATCCATTTTCCCCCTTCCATTTTTTCACGCGTCCAGAAATCGTACCATTCGCCTTTCGGCAAATACATCCAGCGGGTCTTCGACCCGGCTTCAAGCACCGGCGAGATGAGAATATCTTCTCCGACCATGAATTGCGTGTCAATACGATATGTGGTCTTGTCGTCGGGATATTCCAGCATGAGCGGCCGCATGATCGGAATTCCGCTGACCGACGCTTTGTAGAATTCTGTATAGAGAAACGGCAGCAGCCGGTACCGCAGCTCGATATATTTCTTATTTATTTTTTCGAACTCTTCTCCGTACATCCACGGCTCTTTATCGATGCTCCCTTTGACAGAATGAGAACGGCAGAGCGGAAGAAAGACGCCGTACTGAAGCCATCGCGTATACATCTCTCCTGTCGGAGTCCCGATAAATCCGCCGATATCCGGGCCGACGAAAGGCTGTCCGGACAATCCAAAATTCAGACACATCGGAATTGCCATCGCGAGATGTTCCCAGCTGCTCACGTTGTCACCGGTCCACGCGGCCGAATAGCGCTGAGTTCCGGCGTACCCTGCGCGCGTGAGAACAAACGGGCGCTCGTTTGGGTCGAGACGACGCAAGCCTTCGTACGTCCCCCGCGCCATCTGCATTCCGTAGACATTGTGAATCTCTGAATGCAGCTGCACGTCGCCGTCCACATTATGCCGAACATCCAGCGGAAAGGTCTTCGTCGGAACGTCGAAGACCGATGGTTCGTTCATATCGTTCCAAAAACCTTTTACGCCGATGTTCACCAGATTTTTATAGAGCGTTCCCCACCATGCGCGCGCCTGCGAGTTTGCAAAATCGGGGAAGGCGCACTGCCCCGGCCACACCGGGCCTATGAACAACGAACTGTCAGGATTCAAAACGAAATGTTTTCCCTTAAAACCTTCTTTGTAGACCCAGTATGAGGAATCCTGCTTAATGCCAGGGTCGATGATCGTGACAATCTTGAATCCGTCGGCGGCCAAGTCGCCGATCATCTTCTTCGGGTCGGGAAAATTATTATTGTTCCACGTAAAGCACCGGTAACCGTCCATGTAATCGATATCGAGATAAATGACGTCGCACGGGATTCCCCGTTTCCGGAAATTGCCGGCGATATCACGTACTTTGGACTCGGGATAGTAACTCCATCGGCATTGCTGGTAGCCGATTGACCACTTGGGGGGAAGGTTCATCCGACCAGTCAATTCGGTGAAGCGTTCGATCACCTTTTTGGGGCCCGGGCCATAGAAGAAATAATAATCGATCATTCCCCCGTCTGCTCCGAACGAATAGTATCGGTCGGATTCTTTCCCCATATCGAACGAAGTACGAAAGGTGTTGTCGAAGAAAATTCCGTAAAACTTTCCGCCGCGCATACCGAGAAAAAACGGTATCGATTGATACACGGGGTCGGTGCCGGGTGTGTATGCAGGAATATCGGTGTTCCAGTTCGTCATCGCGAGGTCGCGGCGCTGGAGCATTCCCGTCTTCTCGCCGAAGCCGTAGTACAATTCATTTTGCGGCATCGATTTCCAGACACGAATCTGGTCGCCGTCCCACGCCATGCCTTTCGACTGGTCGTCCTGGTTGATCACTTCGCCCTGCGGAGTGAGAAAAGAAATTCTGAGAGGCGACTTTGCGATCTTGACGGTAACATCCTTCAGTGTAATTGTAATACTCGTCGCGTCCTGCGCGAAATCATGTTTCGGAAGATCCCATTCTTCTTTCGCCATCGCCCACGAACCCCGGTCCTTTGCCCCCGCCGTGCGAAGAATACGGACCCGCACCATGTCGTTTGCGAACGGTGTGATCTGAACTTCGGAATCGCCGCAATTGACGACGATCTGCTGGTCGGAGTTGAGTACAAGTTGAGCGTCGCCGATGGTTTTCCATCCAGCCCTGACGGTCGTGAGTGCCATACAGAGTAGCCCTGCATATAAGAGAGATAGTTTCACTGTTTGATTCTCCAGGTTTTTTTAACCGCAAAGACGCAACGACGCCAAGAAAAGAGTACTTAAGACAAGTGATGCCATGACTTTGTCAATACAGAACTAGAAGAATTTTAGGCCTGCTCTTAATGCAAAAGTAATATGTTATGGCATCAATTTCATCGCGCCTTGGCGCCCTGGCGGTTCGTTTTTATCCCTTCATTGCTTCGTCGAGAACGATTTGATTTTTCAGACCCACACTTCCCGGTGCGAATGGTTCGGTATTGTCAATAATGTTTGCAGAAAATCTTGAGATCTGTTCGATATACAAGTTCGGGACCGCGACGTCCTCTGTGGTCGACGGTTCCTCTTTTCCGTCATTTCCCATGGTGGTGCGGAGAGTGATCGACGTGCTGTTCTGCGTGAATCCGTATGCGGAAATGATTCCCTTCGTTCCGATGAATTCGATGAACGTCCTTCGAAGCGGCGCCGTGAAAGAACAGTAAATTGACGCCAGCGTGCCGCGGGAGAATCTTAAAATAATGTTTGCGCTCTGTTCTGTTTTTTTCAGGGTCGGGTGCGGATTCAAATCGCTTTTTGTCGACACCACATCATCGTCCAGAATAAACCGGAGTGTGTCGAGGCCGTGCACGCCGATGTCGTAGACCGGGCCGCCGCCGGCGAGCTTTCGGTCGAACAGCCATGAGCGGTGGCTGATCAAGCCGTCATACACGAAATCGGCGCGGGCGGCGGTAATATCGCCGATCATCCCGGACCGGACAATGTCGCGCATCCTGCGGACCAGCGGAGAAAGCCTCAGCATATGTCCTACCATCAACTTGACCCCATGCTTCCTGCATGCGGCGATCATTTTCCGTGCCTCGGCTGCGTTCATTGCCATCGGTTTTTCGACAAGGACATGTTTTTTCGCGCGTGCAGCAGCGATGGCTGACGGACAGTGGAAAGCATTAGCGGATGCGATGTACACCGCATCGACATCTGCATGCGAAACCAATCCTTCAACGGAATCGAACGCCAGAGGTATTCCAAGCGCTTTCGCCTTCGCTTCCGCTTCCACCGAATTTCGTTTTTGAATTGCGATCAATTCTGAATTGGAAGATGCGCGGATCGCCGGCGCGATAGCACGTTCGGCAAAAAGGCCAAAACCAAGGATGCCGTAACGAATTTTATGCGGTGAGGCTTTCATGTTGTGGGAGGGATACAGGTGAAAGAGATGCGTAGGATCTTGACTCGGTTGAATATTCGGAAAATAATATCCGAAAAAAGGGGAAGAGAATCAAGGCTCCGTTGGGTATTGACTCAGTTTCATAATGTTGCTTTCTTTCCGAGAAAGAAAGGAACCAAAGAAATCTCTCGAAATCGTAACGGGCGGATTCAATCCCAACCGCACATCCCGTCAATTTCGGTGCCCGAGCAGCTTGTTGACGCCGTAATATTGGCGATATGCACCGAAATTGAAACCCTTCGATTGAATCCTCTCCCCGCTCGCACCTGACGATTTCGAGCATGATCGAACGGCAGTTGGAATTTCAAGCTCGGAATCGGCGGGTTTGTGCGGTGGACGCGATGCGAGCGTTCAGAAAACGGCAAGTATGTGCGATAGCATGAGGGGCCGTTTTCTGAGGCAGGTGCGAAGGAAGGCATCGCGGCAGGGTTCCGATTCCGAGAAGCTCACTTTGCTTCTTTCTCTGGCTACAGAGAAAGAAGAAGGGCTTATCGGAACTCAAAGTGAGTCACTACTCTCCGTTGGGGCCGAAATTGATCAAGCTTGACCATGATACGTTGAAGTTTCCAATTGCACCATGTCACCCTGAGACGCCGCGAAGAGTTACCGCGCGGGGCATTATTAGGGCGCGCAATTGCGATCAGTTGGCGGCGGCTTACGGGGAAGTTGCATTTTTTTACAAATTGCCGTAGTTTGGCACCGCTGTTAATGGGAAAGACGCTAATCCTCATGAACAGGGAGCCGGCACAGACTCATCACCCGAATAATCACCTCCGGCACTAAAATAATTTTGCGGGGAGCAGGCCATGTCTTCGAAATCCAACAAACTAACGATTTCCGCAGTCTAATCGCGGTAAGCGCAGGATAGTATAATTATTAGGTCTTCGGTAACACGATCCCTTCATACAACGACTGCCATTAAGAGAAAACCTCAATGAAATTATTCGCGCTTTTATCGATCTTTGTTCCGTCCTTAGCGTTTGGCCAATGGCGAGTGGCACAGGACATTCCTGAAGACTTTCACATGCATCGCGGGTTCTATTTGTCGCTGACCGGAGGGCCTGCATTTGGAAGTATTACAATTAATGCCACCAACGCAAGTTTCGGAACAATGAAACTGGGCGGCGGCAGTTTTCAATTCGATTTCAAAATCGGCGGTGTCATATCAGAAGAATTAAATCTCATCTTATCGTGCGACGTCATCAGCAGATCCTTTACAAACTCATCAGTCACGATCGACGGCAGTTCCGTAAGTACAATAACGGACGTGACGGCAAGAGATGCGATGTATGGAGTAGGGCTCACAAAATATTTTATGCCGGACAATATCTTTATCAGCGGCACAGTTGGGATAGGAGACTTTACTATGGATGGCAATAACAACTCCTATGGCTCCCGAAGCAAAAGCGGATTCGGATTGCAGGTAAAAGGAGGGAAAGAATGGTGGGTTTCGGATTATTGGGGCCTCGGGGTCGCGGCAGGTCTTGGATATCTTTCGGCGGATGATCAGGCAGATCCTTTTAACCCCGCGTACTCTGCGAGGATATCGACGACAAAATTCTTCGTTGCGTTTAACACAACATTCAATTAACAATGAGACAGCATTGGGGGATTATCTTACTGAAAAGCGAATTGATTACGGAACCCTATTCATGTATTTCTTTGTTCGAACTCAGAACCCGCGGCCGATGTTTCATCTCGATATGACGGCGAACGAGCGGGCGGTCATGCAGAAGCACGTTGTGTACTGCTCCGAAAAAGCCGCAAAGGGAATTGCGATCGTTTTCGGGCCGGTGATGGACCCGAATGGAGTGTACGGCATCGGCGTGTACAACGTTAACGACGAAGCCGAAATGCGGGAAATTATCAAACACGACCCGGCAAACGGGCTTCTCCAATATGAGTTTTTCCCGATGCCGCGGGCCGTCGTCGGCACAATTCGTCCATGATCTAAATATCCACAATCTCGAGCTAGGTCCATGATGTCCGACAAAATCAAATGGCTGAAGCAACCCGAGGAGCACGATTACCCAGCAGCACTTTCGTATCTGTCGCTCATCTTCGACAAAAAGAAAGCGGCCGTTTTCGTCAGCAAGTTGAAAACTGCGCCGGTATCAGAGTTCAAGGCCAAGGATATCTTCAGGGCCTCACAATTATCGCTTCTCGGCATCAGCAATGGCCACCTCGCCAAGGATCAAAAGAAAATCGCGTCTGGGCATGAGCTGTCTCCCCTCCTTCTCGTACGCGATTCCGCGAACGGAAAAGTCATTATCGCTGACGGGTACCACCGGTTGTGCGCGGTCTATTCGAATGATGAAGATGCGGTGATTCCATGTAAGATCGTTTGAGAGAGGGAATGGTTTTAAGTTGTAAGTTCTAAGATTCAGAATTTAGGCTGTGCGTTTCACGATTCACTTTTCACCCTTCACTTTTCACTATTCAAGCACCTCAGAAGCGGCTAGGTGAAAGTACGGAGACATGAGGACAACAGTCTATATAGGAACAAGTCTCGACGGATTCATCGCAACGAAAGATGGAAACATAGATTGGCTGACGCAATTTGAAAGCCAGGAGATCAGCGACAGCTATCAAGAATTCATCAGTACTATCGATGCGATCGTGATCGGACGGGGGACGTTTGAATCGGTTCTCGCATTTCCCTCCTGGCCTTACACCACAAAAGCCTTTCTTGTCAGTACAACAATCAAAGAGGTGCCGGAGCCATTGAAAGAGAAAGTAACACTTCTTTCAATGGAACCGAAAACAATAGTGAATTATCTTTCCGGTCAGGGATATTCGCACGTCTATGTGGATGGCGGCAAAGTGATTCAAGGATTTCTGAATGCAGACTGCATCGATGAGTTGACCATCACACGGGTTCCACTTGTATTGGGAAGCGGCATTCCGTTATTTGGTTTGATGGATCATCTTCTGCGATTCACACATCTTAGGACAACAGTGTATTCCAACGGACTTGTCAAAAGCCGCTACGAAAGATCCCGGGAATGAAACCATCCCTCGTTTCAATGTTCTAATCGCTATGATGAAGAAGATCAGCCTTGCGATAGCACTCGGCGTGCTCTTTGGAGTGGCCGGGTCGTACCTCTTATTTCTGCAAATATGGATTCTGATCCCCTGGGGCATTGCAGGTATTGCGTTGGGATATTGGAGCCGCCGAGGCGAGAGACTCGCAGCCGGTGCATCTTATGGTTTCACGCTGTCATTTGCGTTCATGATTGCAGGTTACAAAGGCACGGATACGTTGATAAGCCGGCTCCCCTTCTTCGCGTTGCTGGGGGTGTTCGGGTCTTTGTGCGGAATGGCGTTGAGTTACGCCGGTTCTTTGTTGAAGAAAAAGAAGAAGGCAGTAAACAGTGAACAGTAGGTAGTAGCTGTTCACTGTTCACTGTTCACTGTTCACTGCTTACTGAACCAATTTATGATCACAACTCTTATATTACCGGGAGTCGGGAATTCGGGGCCGGATCACTGGCAGACGCGCTGGGAGAAACGAAATCCAACATTTCGACGAGTCGAACAGGAAGAATGGGATGCTCCTCGCTGCGAAGACTGGGTTCGGCGCCTCGATGAAGTCATCGCCTCCCTTTCCGGTAAAGCAGTTCTTGTCGCTCACAGTTCGGCGTGCGCATTGGTCGCTCATTGGACCGGGCAGGCAGGCGCTCCGAATACCGCAAAGATCCACGGCGCTCTTCTGGTCGGTCCAAGCGACCCGGACGGCCCCAATTATCCTGTCGGGCCGACGGGATTCAGCCCCGTACCGATGATCACACTCCCCTTTCCCTCGATCGTTGTCGCGAGTACAGACGACCGTTATGTCACGATTGAGCGGGCAAGCGAATACGCCTCCGCTTGGCACAGTAAGCTGGTCATCATTCAGAAAGCCGGCCACATCAATTCCAGCAGCGGACTCGGAGACTGGCCGGAAGGTTTTGAATTGCTCAAACGGCTCCAACACTAATCATCTCACCACCAACGACACACAACTGGACTCTTCCATGAACGAACATCGAGGAAACAACGGGATGAAACATAACAGCGCTTTCGGCGGCATCTATGGATTGGCGTTTATCGGCGCAGCGGTTTATTTTATCCAGCACTCAACAACATTCTGGGAAGGTGTGCTCGGTCTTCTCAAGGCACTTGTGTGGCCTGCCATTGTGATGTACAAATTACTCGACCTTCTTAAGATGTAAGTTCCGGTCATTCAGTTCTCCAAGGAAAACGAACGTTCGATTCGTTCACGCAGAACGCGCCGCAGATCATTGATGTTTACAGCGAAGTATCGAAACGGGAGAAGAGGAAAAATGCTTTATATGGTCATCGAAAAATACAAGACGGCTGGTGCAATTGAAATTTACCGGCGCGCGAAATTGCAAGGACGAATGATGCCGGAGGGCCTGGAATACATCTCGAGCTGGGTCGACAACGCATTCAGCCGATGCTATCAACATATGAAGACAGAAAATGTGAAGCTTTTTGATCGATGGATACTCCAATGGCGCGACTTGGTTGAGTTCGAAGTTGCACCGGTTCAAACCTCCGCAGAAGCGAAGGATAAGATCGCTCCGAGATTGTGAACTGCCGCGAGCTGTTGGACACTTTCTCGATTTCTGATAGCCCCTTAATTTAAACAATCATGCCGGTATGCCTGGGAATTATCATTTAGAAAGGAGCGCAACGGAATCTCTTCGAGAGGATCTAGCTCAACTCTTCAATGGCCACTGACGGCAGGGGCGCGTAGTATGTCCTTCGCTCAGATTAAATAGTACCACTCCCTTGAGATCGGCTTGCAATCTCTTCTGGAAAACATTATCGTGCCTCACGGGTGCTTACCTTATGGACGTGAATAATAGCGCAATTGGAAGCCGGGATTACGACCGTTCAATCGCATGAAGACAAAAATCCTGCAAATAATTCCCGTTCTCCCCTCTTCGGACATCGAGAGGGACATTGCATGGTACAAAGAGAGAGCCGGCTTCGGGGTGTACTTTGCAGACAAAATGTACGCCAGTCTCTACAGAAAAAATCATTGCATCCACCTGCAATGGCATGCCGACACTGCAAGCGACCCGCTCCTCGGAGGCTCCGTCATCAGAATCTTTGTACAGGACGTCAAGCCCCTATTTGACGAGTTTGTACGGCGAGGAACCGTTGCACAGAATTCCTTCAGAACCAAAACGGCCTGGAATACGAACGAATTCGGTTTCTACGACCTGAACAAGAATGCTATTTTTATGGCTGAGGATATCGAAGCGTCTTAACGCGCGATCGCTCCGCCTGGAGCCGCTTATGTAGTCCGGTCTCCAGCTTCCGGTTCACCTTATTCAATCAAATAATATATACTCAATACTATTCTTGAAGAGGTTGGTATGCACAAAAGCACATTGCTTCTCCCGTCGTCAATCCTTGGCTTTGTTATCATTTCGGTCATTGTCGGTTATGCTAAGTGAGATTTTTCCAATATCTGGATTCCTATCTCATTTCTGTTCCTGGCGGTCGGTTTTGTGGTCTATGTCATCCGGGAAACATTTATCGCGATCGAACGGAGATCCTTATCGCTCGAAGAGCGATTAAAGAAACTTGAAGAAATAGACCTCTTTCTATTCATAAGGAGACTGTTGTGCAAAACCATGCGTCCAAAAATACGTTTGACGATTTTGTCGAGGCGATCAACAACCATAACGTTGACGCGATTTGCGCGCTCATGACCGACAATCACAGGTTTGTCGACTCTCAGGGAAACGAAACTGCAGGCAAAGAGACGATGCGCGCCGGGTGGACCGGCTATTTTCAATTGTTTCCGGACTACAAGATAGAAGTGACGACCGTTTTCGCGGAGGGTGAGACCTTCGGAGCGTTTGGATTCGCAGGCGCTGCTTTCAAAGGGCTGAGCGATGTCAAAGATAACTGCTGGCGCCTGCCCGCTTCGTGGAAAGCCGTCATCAAGGGAGACAAGATCGATTTCTGGCAGGTGTATGCTGATGCAAAGATTCCATATGACATCATAGAAAAAAACAGGAAACGATGACCGGTGATGAGGATGTAATGCAATAACTATTGCTGTTTTGATACTCATGGCAGTACGCGAACTCCGCACAAAAGAATTTACCTCCTAATGTTTTTCGTTGCAATGTCTGCAAGAAAGTAGTATCATACCGCCCGGGAACTTACCATACAATCATAGCTGAGGGCTATGCCATTCATCGGTTGCAGAAGCGAGACTATTTCGGCGAAGCGGAGTTTGCAGGCCTGCAACCGGCATTTCAAACCAAACCTCAATAATCACTATGGACATCTCAGTCCTCTATCTCATTTGCCTCTTCCTCACCATATGCCTTTCATGGCCCGCATACCGCTACGTTTTCAAGGACAGCGATTGGGAGGATAAGGTTTCTGAGCAAATTAAATCCCTGTCGAATTTTCTGTTATATTCTGCTGTCCTCCTCTTTCTGTTTGTTATGGCCTTGTACGCGGGCAACGGTTTTCTCGGGTCCCTGATTGGAGGCTTTCTCGGCGGCAGGCACGGATCGATCAGGTATCCCGACCAGCAGAATATTCAGCTCGTTCTTTTTTCGTTTGCGTTCGTCTTTATCGGATTGATCCTGCTCCAATACGGATTCCAAAGGATGTCGGAGTTCCAATTGGCCCGTAATGTGCCTCGCTCCAAGATCCGATCGGCGGCGATCGGCCTCGCAGAAATTCAGGGGAAAGTCCTTCCGCAGCAGCTGTTGACGACTCCGTATTCACGACAGGAATGTGTCTACTATCGGAGTGAATTGCAGGAATACGTGCGGCGCTACACCTCCAACTCCGGGGTGGAATATGAATGGAAAACGATCTCGACCAACTCGCTTCGAATGCCCTTCTGGGCCAAGGATGAAACAGGACAAGTCATCGTCGATCCGGAAGGAGCGGAATTTGAGATTCCTCAAATGCAATCGGGCTTTCTGGGAAGGGACGGCGACGATATCAACGGCCGCACGTTCATAGCGAACGTCGGCGACAAACGGTACAATGAGTCATATCTATCGCCGAACGAAGACGTCTGCGTACTGGGCACCGTCGGCGTTCGCAAGGATACGTCCGTCCACAGAGTGATCCAAAAGGGTAGCAATAATTCCACCTTCATCATTTCCGGCAGCACCAAAACCGAGTTGAACGCTGCGCTGAAATGGCAAATGCTTGCAGGCCTGTTCTACGGAAGCAGCATGTTCATAGTCGGGCTCTTCAAGATACTTCAGTTGTCTGACCTATTATAGGAGGATCGATCATGATTCTTGTCTTTGGCGCAGTCGTCTTGTTGTTGATCGCAATCATTGTCGGCTACTTTGTCTCTCTCTACAACGGACTCGTATCCCTGAAAAACAGCATCAGCAAAGCATGGAGCAATATCGACGTGCTCTTAAAGCAGCGGCACGACGAACTTTCAAAATTATTGGAAACCGTAAAAGGATACATGAACTTTGAGAAGGACGTCCTCATCAGAGTCACGGAGGCACGGTCGGCATATGCAAACGCGAGAACCATCCCGGAAAAGGCAAAGGCGGACAACATGATGTCGTCCACGCTGAAATCGCTGTTCGCAGTCACTGAAAACTATCCTCAACTCAAAGCCAACGAAATGTTCGCTCAGTTTCAGGGGCGGATCACCGAAATTGAGAGCGAGATCGCCGACAGGAGGGAATTCTACAACGATTCAGTGTACACATTTAACACGCGGATCGAGCAGATTCCCGACGCATTCATCGCGCGGATGCTGAACTACACTCCGAGAGAACTGTTTAAAGTCGCCGAAGCGGATAAACAGGATGTCGAAGTCAAGTTTTGACATCGCCAATTTCAACCCGCATGGAACACACCATCGTTTTTATTACGGCATATGTCTTTGAAGTCGATGTTGTTCGTACAGCATTCACAAAGGTGAACATTCCGTTCTACGTACAATCGGAGAGCCTCGGCGGGGTCAGAACGGCGTTCGAGGCCTCTACGGCTGCCAGATTGGGGCGGAGGTGGCATTTCCTCGTCCGAGCCGGAGCCAAAGCCAGGAGCATCCTTTCAACGCTGTCCTTGACGATCGATTCCGACGCAAAGCCGTTTTTTAAAGCGCCCAGGGCTGCCTTCAGGAAGAACCTGCGGAAGGCAATTTTTGTTATCTCTCCGGTCATCGCACTTCTGTCGTACTGCTTTTTTAAAGCTCTCGTAAACTGCTGACTGCAACATGCGAATAGAATAAATATATTGAATTGGAGCTTTCAGGTGGAAACTATCCAAACTAACGCGAACTTCTCAAACTCGATATACTTCCACAATTTCAGCCGCCGGCTCATGTTCAGTGAGCTCGAATTCAGCGACCAGTTCCATTTCATGTGGAGCTGGTTCTGGAGAGGCGTATGTATCACCATCCTGGTATCGCTCTGTGCGATGATCGCCGGAGGAATCGTGGGTGCAATGTTCGGCATCGTTGCGGTGATCCTCCATAAAGACATCCACGCTGCAATGGGCCCCTTGCGGATGCTCGGGTTTGCTGTGGGTCTGATCGTCGGCTTTGCCGGGCTTTTTCCGCTGATCAACTGGCTCACAAAGGCAACCTTTGGGAACTATGAACTTTGGATCGTGAAAACGAGAGACGAATAACGTTGCTGAAAACTCTAATCAACTAATTCTCACACGCTTTCTGCTGTTCGAAGGAGATCCTCGCCATGGAAGTGCATGTAAACTACCTCGCCGTCCTCGTCGCTGCACTGGCAAACTATGCTATTGCGACAGTCTGGTATGCGGTCATATTTGCCGGCCTCTGGAAAAAACTCACGGGCATCCAGGAAATGAAACCGTCCCCCGTAAGCATGATAACGGTTTTCATCGGATCGTTCGTCATGAGCTTTGTTCTCCTCCATTCGATCGCGTTCGGCAATGCGTATGTGAAGATGGAAGGAGTCTCCGGAGGTTTGATGGGGGGTTTCTTCAGCTGGCTCGGATTCATTGCTCCTGTAACAATGACCAACGTGATCTACGAAAAGCGTCCGTGGAAGCTCTGGATCCTCGACAACGCATTCTGGCTCGTCTCGCTGCTGGTGATGGGAGTGATTCTTTCCTGCTGGCAATAGCGGAACTCGCAAACATATGTTCACCGGATGTGTGTATGAAAGATTCAAAGAACGATCCGCTTCTCTGTTCGAATTGCGAGACAGAAGTTCAAGCTGATGATGAGTTCTGTCCGGAGTGTGGAGAGGTGTTTGCCGAAAATGTCCGCTGCGTCCTCCACCCTGTGGAGACGGCTGCCGGCGTTTGTATCGTATGCGCACGGCCGTTTTGCGAAGAGTGCGGCGGCAGAGTTGAACATCATTTTCTGTGTCATGAACACGAAACTCTCCACATCTCCGAAGGAATGGCGAGAGTCTACCGAAGTACCGATGCGGCCGAGGCGGTCTATGCGAAAACTGCTTTGGAAGAAGCCGGGCTTCATCCGCAGCTTTTTTCCCGCAAGTCAAGTCCAATCTCGATCGACGGTCTTGACTACACGCTTTTCCCGGCGCCGGGAGAATTTGGCCGGCGAGCCATTGACGACGGTTTCACTGTGATGGTCCCATGCCAGGAAGTTGTACCTTCTGAAAAGAAACTGCGCGAAGAAGAGTTTATTGAATAACGCCGGTGGGCGGCCAAATGTGCCAACACTGCCGGACAACAACGAATCGTAGGAAGGAGTCTTAAAGCATGTCAGCTGTCATTCTTGAATTGGAACAGCGCCAATCAGTTCTCGGTCGCACATGGATGATCTTCATGGGTATCATCAATTTTGCGCAAGCCTTCTATGTCCAGAATATCTTGCGATACATTGACATCGTGTTTGGCATTGTGCTTCTTGCGGGGGGATTCTACTTTTGGAAAATATACAAACCCAAAGCCGTAACGTTTGATGATTCAGGCATCCGCGGAAGAATCGGGCTCGGGAAAAATCTTAAATTGCAATGGAATGAAGTATCAAGCGTCGAGGTTGCAATGTACACGATATCGATACTTCCAACAAAGGGAAAGCATTGCGTCATTGACCTCAGCAATATTACATACCAGAAGCATCAGGAGGTAAAGCCGAAAATCGCCGAGTTAGCGAAATCAAAAGGCGTTGAAGTCATCGCCCATTGATGAATTTGAACCAACCAATCTATTAACAAGTGCGCCGGAGGATTTGTGAGAGAATTTATGCTGCTCATCCGCAACCTGATCGACCACCAGTCGCAATGGCCGGCCGAACGACATCAACAATTTTTACAGAAATGCGAGAAGTATATCAGCGGGCTGACTGCACAGGGGAAATTAAAATCAGCCCAGCCGATGGTAAGAGAAGGAGCAATGATCTCGGGCTCAAGCGGAGCGTGGCAGGAAGGACCTTTCAGCGACACGAAAGAAGTGATCGTCGGCTACTATCACATTCTCGCCGGAGACCTAGCTAAGGCCATTGCCATCGCAAAGGGAAATCCGGAGTTTAAATTTGGAACCACCGCACGTGTGGAAGTCCGTCCCATAAAATTGAAGGAAGAAAAGACCGGATTTGTCTATCCGAAATAGATACTCTCCCGCCGATTACGAAGTTCGCGAAGCGATCCCTTCAGGAGATGCCTTCGGCAAGATCGGCGGGATCAGGGTGACATATGGTTGTCGATTTGTTCATTACTCTTAAGCACTTCACGATCGGATGTCTCGTTGCATTTGTAACCGAATAGCCGTAGTTTTCAGTGGATTCAATTGGAGGGGGAGTTCACAAACCTGCCGAACTACCTCTCGGTGACCGCAACATCCTTCGGGGAAGATCTGTAATGGCAAGATCTGGCACATACCCGACTTAATTCAACATTTTGCCGTGTGAAACATATTCAGGGAGCTTCTATGTCACCACTGAAAAAGTTCATGCCGACGTTGGCCGCGGTCATGATCATACTCGCGCCCATTTCCTGCAGTAAAAATGCGCCCACTGAAAATGGCAGCGAGGGCCTTCGCATAAATAGAATGTACCACGCGCAGACGCCTTTGATCCCCGATTCTGAATTTGCCTTCGTGCGGACGTTGTTTCGACAAAATAATCTCGATTTGTCTAACCTGCAGATATACAGTTTTCAATCGGATCAGGGCTCGTCCTACGTGAGAGCATATCAGTTCTATTTGGGGCTGCAGTTTTTCATGAATGATATGGTGTTTGTGTTCGACCAGTTCGGGACATTAAGCTCACGGTCCGGAGCATCAATCGGCAGTTTCCCGCTCGATACGATGCCTATCGTTTCGATGCACGATGCCGCCATTCTGTACGACAGTCTCATTGCAGCTGATTCCTGGTACAAAGATTCACTGAGCACATTCCGAAGGAAGGGATTCGATGCCGAGCTGGGGATCTACGATCTGAACGTAGGAAGAGGTTACGGATTCCCTGACTATATCTTGAGCTGGAAATTGACGGTTAATGGCAGAGGAGAATGGCCCGTCGGATATATGATGGCAGATTCGTCGAAGGTGATCTATTACAGCAACGGGATTATTATTAACTAGAAGTTCCGCCAATGCTCCCGACGATGCATAAATCTCCTGCCAATCACGGAGTAACGCCTTAGGGAAAAGGGGCAAGACTAAAAAGACAACATGAAGCATCCTGAAATAAATTCTAAGAAAACGGGGATCCCAACCATTAGAACATTACAAAAGAGGAAAAAATGAAACACACATATTATCTGTCTCTCGCCTTACTGTTTTTGGCCTTCCTCGTTTCATCGTGTGATGGGCCGACCGGTCCTGACGGCAGAGACGGCAATGCGTATGCGGCCGTCACCAGTTCGGATGGAACACTTGATTTTTCCACAAGCGTATTTGATTCTTTTCCTTCGCTCTTCTATTACGAGGAATATTACCGCACAGACCCGGGAACGTACCAGTTCTCTTTCACAACTAGTTATTATGACGTACTAGGATTTTATCATTCGGCAGACTGGTACGGAACTTATTCCATCTCCATTAATTACGGGGACCCCGGAGGCAGCGGCAAGCCCTTCTGGCAGCGCGGAGATCCCGGAAGCGACGGTGCCGATAATTACTATCAATTGGACTGCACGTTCGACTATGGCTTGGATGTATATAAAGGACACTCTCTCTCAAAGTCCGTCGCCCCGAATGCCGACACGCTGGTCGAAGGGAAAGTCTACACAAAAGATTTTTCCGACGGTAAGTACAAAATCCACATCGAATCCCGGATGAAATTTCTATCGACAAAGAAGGTAAAATAATAATCCAAGACTCCTGTTGAGATCGCTGAGATCCAGTATTCGAACAATTGAAAACGGCCCGGCGCACGGCGTCTGACGGTCTATCCAGTCCACGATAACAAACGGATCTATGAACCGGACGCACATAAGCATCATTCTCCTGGTTTTCATTCTTTCTTTCGCCGGGTGCGGCAGAAGCAATTACTTTTTGCGCCTTGATACGCCTCCGGATCTGGAAGGCTTCCTCGGTTTCCGATGGACTGCCCCGACAGACGTCATCGAAAGACATTTTCTGCAATACAGCAGCGGATCCGTTCCGATGCCGGAATTGGCTACCAGCTTTGTCCCCGCGTATTCGAATGTCATGTTTCTGTCCAAACGGGCTGTTACATGTCAATTCTTCACCGGGCCAGGAGGATATTACGAAGCCAAACTAATTTTTAGAACGACGGAGGCATCATCCGCCGAAGACGTGCGCTATTTTCAAGAACGATTGTCGGAAGTCTACGGGCGGTCCCGCGGCGGAGCCAGCTACGCCGATCCATATGCATTGGAGAACAGTATGGTGAATTATACGTGGCTTGATGGCAGCCTAGAGTTAACATTAACACCGGACACAACCATCGTTATAAGCGCCTTCGAGCCTCGACCAAGGATTGAACCGCATGAAATTCCTAAGGTGAGGCTTAATTAGATACGGCGTATGAATAGAAACATACTGTGCAGGCATCGTATGATTCTTATTCCTTAAGAAGAAACACAACATGCAAAGACTTCTTGTTGTTTCACCGTTTTTTCCCATGCTGCAGATTTTCTTTGCTGGAACAGTTATTTCTCAAATTCAGGCAGCCGCACCAACGGAAGGATACATTGGTGGAGTCAGCCTTACGGGCGGAGTGTCGATCCCGCTGGCAAGTTTCGCGGAAACCACCGTTCCGAAGAATGATGGATATGCCAGGATCGGCTACTCTCTTTCTTCAGAATACGACCTGCCGATGGAAGGGGGACCGTTCTTTGAATTTGCAACGCTTAATTTTACGTCGAACTCCATGGACAAATCCAAGCTCCTGCAATCGTTAAACGCACCTGAAGGTTTTCAAATCAACGTCGGGTCTTATTCTTCTCTGGTCCCTATGGTCGGCGTTGGCGTTCAATCTCAATTACGTCCGCGCAACCGCGGGTATGTGGAAGCGCAGGCTGGCATGATGTTCTCCTGGATTCCGGCTTTAACTTTGTCGGGCCCGAATGGAAATCAACTTTCGAACTCCAGTTCCGCACACGGCTCAGCATTTGCATTTGGAGCATCTGCGGGATTGGAGATCAGCAATAGATACATTGTAAGCCTGCGATATATTTCGGCTACTCCGAGCTATACAGGAACTGTGTCTAATCCAAACACTGGAGAAACGATCTATACTTCCGGGACTCAAACCATTAGCATGCTCTTGGTACAGATTGGGGTAAGGTTATTCTAATCATCGGCTGCCGCTCATTCAATTTAAGAAACTCTTCCACGACGATTATGAATTCGCCGCTGGCCTTTATTCTAACTGCCGCACTCTCACTCTCTCCACTTGGCTGTTTCACAATTGTCAATCCTCTCCAGGTAGGTATTCGCACACAGTATGATCAGCAGTACTTCAATGCAGAGGTTCAGCTGGATCCCGAGCTCCTTGATGATTGGGTACAACGCATGCCCATCCGTGTGAACAATGCAGTGAACTACGAGTCACACAACAGATCGTTCTATATTCGCCGATTGTCTCGTGTGCTCAGTTTCTATACGAACGGCAAAATCGTGTGTTACTCCGAATTTGAGAACCCGAACGGAGTAACCCACAACGGAAAATACAGACTCTTCGCCGACACGCTGGTCGTCTATTTCGATGATAAGACAGACATCGAAAAGTATCTCTACAACATTTACGAAGACAGGCTTACGCTTACTGAATTGTGGAAGTACGAGTACGCATCGTATACCCTCAATGGCGCCGCATCAAATGTTTATAGTCGATACCAGAGCGAATGAATCTGTGCCGTGCCGCATCATAGATCAGTTTCCCATGTAATCCCACATTTGCACGTCATCGGTGGAGCGGTCGAAATGCCGTTCCAAACACAACCATATTGCGATTGCATCTTGCAACATTTTGGATTCATTGTTATACTTATCTATTACGTACGTCGCGATGAAGCCGTAGGCCGCACAAACGATCACAGAAATCACTAATGCTAAAAATAATCAGAACCAATTCTGAGAATCGCGATTTCATTGCACTCGTGAAATTGCTCGACGCGGACCTTGCTTTAAGGGATGGCAAGGAACACACGTTCTATGCCCAATTCAACAAAATTGACAAACTGAAGCATGTCGTGGTGGCATACGAAGACGAACATCCGTGCGCCTGCGGAGCGATAAAGGAGTTTGGGGCGGGGACAATGGAAATCAAACGTATGTTCGTTTCCTCGCAGGAACGGGGTAAAGGAATTGCCACGGCAATGCTGGTCGAACTGGAAAAATGGGCGGCCGAATTATCGCACTCAAGATGCGTACTCGAGACCGGCAAGCGGCAGCCGGAAGCCATAGGCCTTTACGACAAGAACGGCTACACGTCGATTCCCAATTACGGACAATATGCCGGAATGGAGAACAGCGTTTGTTTTGAAAAAAAATTGAAATAAGGCTTACGTCTCGGCGCCCTCCTCATTCGGTTCTTCCCGTCAATCAACACGTCCGATCAATTCAATCCCCATCGCTCTTAATCTTTCAAATGTGACGGAGATAACGTCCGACAGCAGAGATGTTATTTATCTTCCGTATCAAGAAGCTTCAGTCGCGATATCGGTCGGCTTTGCACGGCGGATTTCTGATATTCCTCTAACGAAAATGATCCTTATGGGGACCCTACATTGAACGATAAAATAAACATCGACCTGGGCAAGGTTCAGAAAACCCTTCTCATTCCCCTCTTGGGCCATGCGTTGGAGTTTGCAAGCCCGCACCCGCTCGTAAAAGACAGATATGCCTACGAGATCGTCCAGAGGCTAAATTATGATTTTGGGCCCGAACTAAAACAAATGCCGATGCCGATCATGATCAATTCCGCGATTCGAGCACATCATTTGGACTGCGCCCTCCGGGATCTGCTCGGCACATATCCTGATGCCACGATTGTCAATATTGGGGCCGGACTCGATACGACGTTCCATCGCGTCGACAACGGCAGGGTCTTCTGGTACGACCTCGACCTCCCCGACACGATCGCACTCAGGCGGCAATTGATCCCCGAAGGAGATCGGAACAGGTGCATCGCAAAGTCCGTATTCGACAAAAGCTGGTTCAAAGACATAACTGAGCGCCTATCAAAGGTGTTCTTTATGGCCGCCGGAGTGTTTATCTATTTGAAGAATGACGACCTTCGGCAGCTCTTTCTCGGCCTCGCAGCTAACTTCCCCGGCAGTGACATCATGTTTGACGTCTACTCGAAGAAATTTCTCTGGCTGAGAAATCACGCGCTGGAGAACAGCCGCGAGAAATCGGATTTACTAATGCCGATGATATGGGGCGTGAATTCCGGCAAAGCGATCGCTCGATGGAGTGTGCGCATAACGATCGTCGACGAATTCTCGTTTTATTCGAGGATTAATCTGGAAGAATATTGGGATAAAAAATACCTCTCTTCACTGAGGCTACTGAAATTTTTCAGAGCAATAAAGATGCTGCATTGTCGATTTGCGTAGTTCTCTACTTTCGGGAGGAATTCGAGAAGTATCCAATCTCCAATTAGCGTATTATCGATGTATCCCCCAGCCATCAACTGCTTAGTCCACATAACAGGAGAATATCTCATGATGACGACACACGTTCGATACCTTCTTTTATTAACTGCATTGTCTTTTGTCTTTTCCGTTTGTTCTCTTTCCCAGGAGAAATATGACGTCGTATACTTAAAATCCGGAGGGAAAGTGATCGGTCATATACTCGATAAACAAGAATTTCGATCGGTCGTTATTCAATTGGGATCGGGCGAGACCATGACGATCAAATGGGAGGAGATCAAAGGATTCGATACTCTCGTCGTCCAGAAGAAAATCGATTCGACTCTCTCCGTCGAAAAATCGTTGGAGCCCCCTGAGAATGCCATCTATTTTGAAGCTCTGGGACCGGGGATTCTGTATTCAATTAACTACGAAAGAATGGTTAGCAATAATGTATCGATACGAATCGGGTACTCATCGTGGCAGGTTACAACCCCTTTCCTTATTACAAGTTCTGTATCGTTTACCGGCATTCCCGTGATGGTCAATTTTCTTCAGGGTGATGGAAATAGCAAGCTCGAACTTGGAGCCGGAATAGAATTTGTCCAATACAGCTCAACGTCAAGTTTTTTGGGATACGACCCAACGACGAACACGGGGAGTGGGAACGTGGTAATTCTTTCATTTGGATATCGTTATCAACCCATGGGAGGCGGCATCCAGTTCAGGGTTGGAATCGATCCTGTGATTGGACCAAACGGCGCACGAGTCACCGGCGGACTCAGTTTGGGCGTCTGCTTCTAAGTTGCGCTCTACACGCTCTTTTTGTTTTATTTCCAGCTGGATGAATTGCAGTCTGAAGAAGATCCCCTGCGCTCAGGCCTCACGACGGACGTATTTTTTTTCTTGATTCTGCCGCCTATTACCGCTACATTTCTCCACCCGGCACAGCCGATTCGGGGGAGAACGGATTATAACCTCCTGATCGGACGATCGATCATGGAGGTTTTGTTATTCTTAGCATGGCATTGGGGCCATACCCATTCTCGGTGAGATTGGGCGAATAGATCGCGGTCATTAGGCAAGCGCCTCATGTCTTCCTCTAGACCCGCAGCGTAAATCAGATCTGAATTGACGACCCTGCTGCCGATATTGATCTAGCGTGACTCTCCGCTAAACATATGAATTTGACCACCTCTCTGTTGGCAGTTGTTGTTGATATTGGACTTTCGCTGCAGCTCTTCGCACAGACCGACATTCCTGCGTTGAAAATCTCCCATCTAACTGGTGATTACTACGTTTACACAACTTGCCGGAAGCTCGGTGTGGAGACGATTCCCTCCAATAGCATGTACGTGATCACCAACCAGGGCGCGGTCATGTTCGACACACCGTGGGACTCGGCACAATTCCAGCCGCTACTCGACAGCATAGCGGATCGGCATCACTCGCGCGTCATCCTTTGTATAGCGACGCATTTCCATGACGACAGAACCGCCGGCCTCGACTTTCTTAATCAAAAGGGGGTCATTACCTACACGTCGGAGCAGACGCTCTCTCTCTGCAAAGAGCACGGCAAGAATCGGGCACAATATTCTTTCACGAAAGACACGACGTTCGTCGTCGGCAACCACCAATTTTTTGCCTGTTACCCCGGAGAGGGACATACCAAGGACAATATCGTCATCTGGTGTGACGATGCCAAGGTTCTCTACGGCGGTTGTCTGGTGAAAAGCACCGACGCAAACGACCTTGGCAATCTTGAAGATGCCAACCTCGCGGAGTGGCCGAGAACGATCGCGAATGTGATCAATCGATTTCCCGGTCCGAAGTATGTCATTCCCGGCCACTACGGGTGGGCCGATGGCGACGGGCTCGCCCACACGCTAAAACTTCTTCAGGAAAATATAGATAAGAACCGTCGCTGAACGCAGTACAACTATCGTTAACATCACCAAAGGACACGATCATGGAAGACGTACATTCTCTCGGAACATCATTCATCATCGGAATCGCACTTGCCGCAATCTTCTTCATCGGCATCCGCATCATCCGCCCCACACACAGAGGCCTTGTCGAGCGGCTGGGCAAATACAAGGAATTCGCTTCTCCCGGCTTTCACTGGGTGATCCCTATTATCGACCACATGTACCAGATCAACACCACCGAACAAATGATCGACGCGGAGCCGCAGGAGATCATCACAAATGACAACCTGAACGCCATGGTCGACGCACAGATCTATTATAGAGTGAAACCGGATGAAGAAAGCGTAAAGAGTTCGCAGTACAATGTGAATAATGTCAACAGCCAGATCGTCAACCTCGCCCGCACAACATTGAGGAATATCATTGGGACGTTGACGCTAAAGTCGGCCAACAGTGAACGAGGGAAGATCAACGACGAACTCCACCGGATTCTTATCCAGGAAACCTCATCGTGGGGAATCGACATCGTCCGCGCGGAACTGAAGGAGATCGATCCGCCGAAAGACGTGCAGGACACGATGAACAAAATAGTGAAGGCGGAGAATGAAAAGATCGCCGCCATCGACTTTGCGACCGCGGCGGAAACCACCGCCGACGGCGAAAAACGGGCGTCGATAAAGAAAGCGGAAGGTGTCCGGCAGGCCAAGATCCTCGAAGCCGAAGGCGAGGCCGAAGCCATCAGGCTTGTCAACGATTCCGCCAACAAGTACTTCGTGGGGAATGCCCAACTGCTCAAGAGGCTCGAGACCGCACAAAGTTCTCTTGAAAATAATTCGAAGGTCGTCATTTCAGGAAACACAGAGCTGGTCAACGTCATCGGCGATCTCGCAGGAGTTGTGCCATTGAAAGTACCGGTCACTCAGGAAAAACCGGCGATGTAAGTTGCCGCACCTCTGGGCGGCAATATAAGCCAACACGCTCAACACATCACAGACTTCGGAGATTCATCCATGCCAAAACTGATCTCACAACCGACAATCATCACTGCCGCCGGTAATTTACCCAAGCGGATAGAAGAGTATGCAGGACGTGTGAATTCCGGCCATACCGAAGTGAGCGTGGCAAGAATGGTCTCGCCTGCCGGTTGGCTTGAGCCCGGCCAGAAACCGGAGTTTCAGGAGATCACGATTGTGTTGCGCGGCTGCCTGAAGGTCGAACACAAAGACGGTGTCATCGAAGTGAAAGCCGGCCAGGCCGTTGTCGCACAGCCGGGCGAATGGGTGCGCTATAGCTCGCCGCTCGAAGGAGGAGCTGAATACATCGCTGTTTGCCTCCCGGCTTTCTCCCCTTCCACCGTGAACCGGGATGCATGATGTTTTTGAAATCTTTTCGGTCGATTAGGCTCACGGCGGTCAACGATAACGTGCCAGTTCTGCAATTGACGGTATCATCGACGTGCACAATCTTTAGTTGAGGAGATACACATGCTCAAAGTTTCTGCGAGGTTCTTGTTCGGCATATTTTTCCTGATGATATCCCCAGCTTCCAAAAGCATCGGCCAGACGGCAGCTGACAGCGAAGTAGATCAAGGAGTGCGGCGGATGGCAGATGCAATCGTCCGGGACCTCCACGATGTCGGACCGGTTTCATGGCTCAAATATTTTTCCCGGTCCGGGCATTTCTTCATGGCGTCCAACGGACAGCTCGCGTTTGCGAATTACGACTCTGCCGACGCCTTTGTTCATACGTTTGCAAAATCAATACGGCAAATCGATCTAACGTGGGAGAACATTCGTATAGATTCCTTAGGCCCTCGCCTGGCGGTATTGGCCGCGTCATTTAATGAAGTCCTCACAGCAGCAACGGGAAAACAAGACACATCGGCCGGCTATTTTACAGGCGTTGCAGAATATGTTGATGGAGGATGGAAATTGAGAGACGCCCATTGGTCGATCGATAACACGAAACAGTAACACCTAACTCCGGCTGATATGTCGCCCCGCGATACGATTCGTCCCGACGACGCGTCCCTTTGCTTTTACTTTAAACCCAACGCGAACCTTTACACCGCAAACTATCACTGACTGCAGGTCCGCTGATTCATTCTCACGCTCTCCTGAAAGAAGAACATATGCCTAGCATATTCCTGGATAAATCAGTTAAGCCAAACGATGAAATGCTTTCGGTCGCGCTCGGCCGGTCGTACAAATATTGGAATGAAATAAAAACTTCGCTCAGCAGCCTCTATTCCCCGCTGACCGAGGAATGGAAATTCTATGGCGCAGCATCAGGGTGGACGCTCAAATTGCTCTTTAAAAAAAGAAATCTCTTTTTCTTCGCCCCGTGCGAAAAATATTTCAGGATCGCTTTTGTCTTTGGGGACAAGGCTGTCCAGGAAGTTGAAGCCAGCGCTCTTCCCTCTTCAATGATCAAGGAATTGAAGAACGCGAAACGATATGTCGAAGGGAGAGGATTGCGGCTCGAGATAAGGAAGAAAGCCGACGTTAAGAACATCATAACTCTTGCTTCAATAAAAGTAAATAATTAGAAGTCATCCCAAAAATAGGTCACTTGATCCTTCTCTTCAGGTCTACGATCCGTAGGGTCGTGGACGATGCGCTCAGTCTTTTCGCTTTCTCATGCAGGCAGTAACTTTCTTTGTGAGTTCGATATTTTTTGCGCTTTCGTGCTTAAACGTAGGACGAAGTAGCAAGAGCTTTCGCAGAAACGATGCCTCGACAGAGCAAGACAAGAAGGATGCTTCCCTGAGAATACCCAAACTTTTCCCGAACAATATCAGTTCCATGATCTACAGACGGCAGAACTGAATGGAAGACATCTTTTTCATAGTTGCGGCCCTATTTTTGACCGTAACGATTTGGGAGTATTTCTCCGGAAAAGTATTCGATATTGGGTTTACCAAATTCCTCACAATACGGAGTGATACGCAATCTAAGTTTTTCAAAATTCTTGCGGTACAGTTCGCAGCATGGATATTCCTCCTCGCGCTCCTTATTCTTGCATACGCGGTAATAGTTGGGACGCGCGACGTTGAACTTCGGCGCATACGATCGTATATCATGCTCGTTTTCATTCTGATCATCTTTCCGTTCTTCTTCGTCCGCAAATGGTTCGCAGGGTGGGTTATGAATACAATGGCTGGAAAGAGAAAAAAATAAGTTTCGACGTACTCTATGAAAGTAACGACGTATGACGATCGACCCGGCATCCGAACGATATGAACAGATCATTGCGGTCCTCCCGCAGGACATCGACCAGTTCGACCATGTGAACAATGTGGTTTACCTCCGCTGGGTCCAGGAGATATCGACCGCTCATTGGAATTCGGCCGCAACTCCTTCCCAAAAGGAGGCGATCGGATGGGTGGTTGTCCGGCATGAGATCGACTATCTCAGCTCCGCCCGCATGGGAGACAAGATCGTAGCCCGAACCTGGGTCGGCACGGCAGAGAAAAATATCTTCGAACGTCACACCGAACTCCTTCGGTCGGAGGATATGAAGGTCCTGGCACGAGCCCGGTCTCTCTGGTGTCCGATCAGCCTCCAGTCCCTCAGACCGACGCGAGTCGGGCCAGATATCTACGAACGCTTCTCCGTGCAGATAAAAAATGCGGGACCGGATGCTTGACCCGCTCCCCTCTGAATAAATTGCGATACTCTTCATCGGAGCCTGCATCACGAACAGCCGGCCCTAGTTTCTGGTAATGGCTGCATTAGAAAAATGTTCAAAAGAATTTTTATTGGGAGAAGAAAATGTCACGCCAAGGCGCCAAGTCGCAAGGAAAACGTATCAATTCTCTTTACCTCTCAGCGATTTTGCGCGAGCGAATTTCACACCTATCCTAAATCCGGTCACTACCGAGTTTCTAATTGCAATCTCTTCAAAATTTTCTTATCATACCTTCGGAAACATTCGACGCACGCGGCATGGATGACGAATAGTATTCTAGGCGGGAACCCATCCGCACGATCATTCGCCTCTCGGCCGCTCCTTCAGACCTGCGGCGGTCGATTCCAAGCCGGAACATCCTCAATTCCACGAAGAGAATTATGATTCGGACACTTTTCATGTCGGCGCTCATTTCGTCGGCGACGACGCTCCTTGCTCAGGACGGAGATCTTTACTTTCAGAAAGATTCCATCATCATCCGCACTTCGGAAGATCAAAGCGTGGTGGATACTGTTTGGCGGGCACCATTCGTGATACAGGATGTCAGCGTCAGCCGAAACGGCAATTTTATTTGTTTTACAAAGTCAGCTGCGGCTGACGAATCCCGGTCCGAACGCGAAGTTGGATGTTATTCCGTGCACGACGGTACACTGACGATCATTCCATCGAATTCGCGATTCAATTTTGGAGCTGTGATATCTCCGTCCAACGCGCTTATCGCATTCAATTATCTCCCGGCCAACAGCGATTGGAAAACCGCCATTTATGACCGCATCAAACAAACGATACGGTACGACGTCGCACCCGGCACAGCCGGCGGCAGTTATTCCGTCTTCGGCTGGCGGTCGGATTCGCTCCTTCTTTTTCAGACTCTCGATAAGGTCATCGAATACAATATCGCCGACCATTCGAACAGGATATTCACGCCTCCGGACTCTGATATGGAATTCACCGTTCCCGGAACCCAGATGTTGTTTTTGAACGACCGCATGCGTGCCTTCCTCTGCGAGGACGATATCCGCTCCATGTTCGAAGAATTCGAAGGCCCCCCCTCCAACGTTTTTATCACTAACGGCAGAAAGACGACACGCCTGTTCACAGACAAAGAAGACGCTAACGCATGTTTCCTTTCGCAAGGAAGTCTTTACGTCGGTTACACCGATTTCGGCCCGTCGAAAAAAGGGAAACCGATGCTGCTGAGGTTCGACCTCACCAGCCGCAAGAAATATCTTCTCAAACCTATCGGAACCCTCGTGGGAATAATCGGCCAATGAGGTGCTGGCGCTGCAGCCAAGTGTCTCAGTGCATTGGTCATCGCATGATGCTGCAAATTCGGCCTTCCGATGGGGGTTCATTCATTTACGTCGCGTATTCCAAAAACAGAACGAGCGATGCGAACATTCGCCGCAGTCTCGGACATACACGGAAATTTTCCCGCCCTTGAGGCAGTCGCGGACGACATTGCCCGAAGACGCATCGACACCGTCGTCAACCTCGGCGACCATGTTTCCGGACCGCTTTGGCCCAAGGAGACGATTCAATTTCTGATGCGGCAGAACTGGACGCAGATCGCAGGAAACCATGACCGGCAGCTCATCGCAGGGAATCCGCAGTCCCATGGTTTGTCTGACGCGTATGCCTTCAAGTCGATGAACAATGCGGAAAAAGATTGGCTGCGGCGATTGCCGGCGAACGCTCGCCTCGATCCGGATGTGTTCCTCTTTCACGGGACGCCGTTGAGCGACAGCGATTATCTTTTGGAATCCATTGAACACGGGAGAACTGTGCTCGCATCGCGAAGCGAAATCGGTAGACGGCTTGGCGGTACAAGATCTCCGGTGATGCTCTGCGGGCATACCCACGTTCAGAGGATTGTCGAGTTCGATGAAAACACGATCGTCGTAAATCCGGGGAGCGTCGGCTTACCGGCGTACGAAGATGAATTGCCTGAACCGCACGTCATCGAATCCGGCTCTCCCCACGCCCGTTACGCGGTACTTCGCTACGACATGCAGTGGACGGTAGAGTTGATCTCCGTCCCGTATGATTCGCCCCGCGCAGCCGCTCAGGCAAACAAAAATAACCGCCCGGATTGGGCAATAGCGCTTCAGACCGGTTACATGAAACAATAATCGCTTAACGAGAGCATGACCACATCCCTGATTGAAGAAACGGAATTCAAGAAGATCGATTTTTCTAAGAATGCGCCGGCGAAGGACGAGTACGAGAACTGCACATTTACAAATTGCATATTTTCAAATACAGACATATCGAATATTGTATTTTCAGAATGTACCTTCTTCGGGTGCGACCTCAGCATGGCCGTCATGAAAAAGACCGCCATGAGAAATGTCACATTTACCGGCTGTAAAATTTTGGGCGTGCATTTTGAGTACTGCAACAGACTCTCTTTTTCAGCAGCGTTTGAAAACTGCATTCTCGATCTCTCCTCTTTCTACAGGCTGAGCATGAAGAAAACGCGTTTCACAAATTGCAGCCTTCGGGAAGTCGATTTCGCTGAATGCGACCTCAGCGGCTCGCTCTTTGATAATTGTGATATGGGGAAAACGAAGTTCGACAGGACGACGTTGAAGAGAGCAGATTTCCGCACCTCGTATAACTATTCAATAGATCCCGAAAACAACAATCTGAAACAGGCAAAGTTTTCGGCAGCAGGGATTATCGGACTCTTGGATAAGTACGACATCCAGGTGATGTGACACAAAAGGAATCTTTTGAGCCGGTCGATCTTTTCAGCGTCGGCAAGAAAAATTCGTTCAACAGACCACCACCGTTAATCAGAAGGAAGGTATGCCGGTGCCAAACGTAAATGAATATGCTAAGGCTGGCCACGCCCTTCAATACCTGGCACGAGCCGATACGTTTCCCCACCGAACCGAAGGAGAAGCAGTCATTATAGAGCTCCTTCCCCGCCGAATCAGACGCATCCTGGACCTGGGCACCGGAGACGGACGGCTTCTTGCGATCGCGAAAGCGGCGCATCCCGATGCAGACGGAGTTGCAGTAGATTTTTCTCCAACCATGCTGGCCGCCGCCCGGGAACGGTTCGGGAATGACCGTTCCGTTTCGATCGTAGACCACAATCTGGATCAACCGCTGCCCGAGCTGGGCTCGTTCGATGCAATAGTATCAAGTCTGGCGATCCATCATTTGACTGATGAGAGAAAGTTTTCGTTATACAAAGAAATCTATGACCGGCTTGAAGCCGGCGGAATATTCTGCAACCTGGAGCATGTCGCCTCGCCGACAAAATCTCTTCACACCGAATTCTATGATGCACTCCATATGGACGTCGCAGATGAAGATCCATCCAACAAATGTATCAGCGCGGAGATCCAGCTCGGATGGATGAGGGATATCGGGTTTGAGGACGTCGACTGTTATTGGAAATGGCGCGAATTTGCACTGCTGGCGGGAAGAAAATTATGAAAACGGATTTTAGCTTGCAAAGACGCTAAGACGTGAGTAATTTATTGAGAACTAATTTGCGCCTCTGCCTCGGGCGAAACCTTCCTTTCGAGATTTGCCCGAGACATCGCTGGAAATATTCAAAAGATACCGTCATGTGACCGAGGGCCAATGAAACGCAAATGGCTTTACGTTGGCGTTGCCGCCGCATCATTACTGCAATTTGCCTTCGACCGAGTCTGGCACGAATTTCTCTTCACGAACTCGTGTCAAGATTTCCATCTGATTCTACGAGAATTGCCGAAGTTAGTTTATGTATTCCTGAGCCATGCTGCATTTGCCCTCGTGGTAGGTTTTTTTTATCTTCACGTCCCCGACCAAAAGCGGAGCCTGCGATCCGGCATCACGATCGGCTCCATACTTGGGCTTCTTGTTGGGATGTACCAATCATTTAATTGGTACGGAATGTTCGTCTACTCACTTTCCAATGTCGTAATGGAAATCATTAAGACGGTTATCCTCGGGATCATCAGCGGCGCGGCAATAGCAATCGTAGAGCTGAAAACAAATCCAAGGTCCAAAACTTCGGCGTAAAATATCAGGCATGAAAGAACAACAATACGTCTCCATTCGGAAAGCTCAATTGAACGATGCGGCTGCAATCGGCCTGCTCTCCGGAGAGCTTGGTTATCCGGCGACCGAAAAGGAAATGAAACATCGATTAGAAGTGCTTGTGTCCAACCCGCAAAACGCGGTATACGTTGCAGAACAGGAAGGGATCGTGGGCTGGATCCATGTTTCAACGGTGGAAAGCCTGGAAAGTGCGTTGTCCGCTGAAATCCGGGGCCTTGTCGTCACTGATTCGCATCGCGGTACGGGAATCGGCACTCGGCTGGTCGCGGAGGCAGAAAAATGGGCGATTGATAAACATTGCCCGCGAATCCGTGTTCGCACAAATGTGGTTCGGGCAGAAGCGCACGCATTCTACGCGAAGCTCGGGTATAGAGCAAAGAAGACTCAGGACGTATTTGATAAATTGCTCTCAACCGCCGGCTAATTCATGACAAGAAATATCGGAGGACATCATGGAGGAAGTAAACGGCATTTGAGGCCTCTTCTTCCGCACTAATGTTCCACCGGGGGGTGGGCTACTTTGCTTGATCGAGCCTTCTCCCGAAGGGATGGCTTCGCCAGACGCTCCCGTTCCGCAACAGCGGAACGGGATTGCTTCCCGAAGGGATCCCTTTGGGAAGTGTGAACAGGCCATGTTCCTGAGTAAGTGATCCCGCTCGAAGAGCGGGAGAACGCATCGTCGACGACCCGATGGGCCGTCGACCCGCCCGGAAAGATAATGTCGCCGGTTATTTAACACAACTGTAACCGACTACCATCCGACGCGGGGGTTTGCTTTCTGATCAATATATTTCTACGTTGCATTGATTACATTGCGTCTCTTAGGACGAATCATCGGCTAAAAATTGCAGCAAGATCTGCACATGAAAAAAACTTCTGCGACAACGCTAACAATTCTGATGCTCTTGTGCGTTGTGATAAGCGTGAGAGCTCAACTATCGCCTAACGACGCCGTCAAATCGATGGTAAGAGGCATCAACATGGGAAACACCCTCGATCCCCCCGGGGAGGGAGAATGGGGAAACCCACCCGTCGTTGCCAGCAATTTTGATGACTATAAGAACGCCGGCTTTACTTGTGTTCGGCTCCCAATTACGTGGGATGCACACACCGATACAATGCCTCCGTACAACATCAACCCATCATGGCTCAACCGGATCGATACGATCGTGAATTGGGGATTGAGCCGAGGTCTGATCATTATCATCAACGCGCATCATGAGACGTGGCTCAAAGCCGCGTACACGTCTGCACATAAAGAACGCTTTGACAGTATTTGGAGTCAGATCGCGACTCGATTTCAAAATAAATCGGACAGTCTGTTGTTTGAAGTGATCAACGAGCCAAATCCGTTATCGCTTGCCAACGTGGACGATTTGAACGCGAGGATACTCTCAATAATGCGGAAGACCAACCCGACCCGAATCGTACTGTTTTCCGGCAATAATTGGTCAAACTCGGCCGATCTTATAAGCGCTGCCGTACCACAGGATAGTCTCCTCATCGGGTACTACCATTCTTATGATCCGTATCCCTTCGGCCTTATTGGGACTGGAACATACGGTTCTTCAGCGGACATCAATACCACCATCCAAAAATTCAATCAGGTAACATCGTGGTCCTCCCGGCATAACATACCGGTCGTATTAAGTGAGTTTGGCGCAATAGATACCAGCGACTATAATTCACGGATGTGCTACTACGGCACTGTTGTCCAACAAGCGCTCTTGCAAAATGTGCCCTTCATGGCGTGGGAGGATGGCGGGGATTTTGGCTTCTACAACCGAACCCATCACACCTGGAATGAAATAAAGGATATTTTGATTCATACGTACAAGGAATCACCGAACAAATTATCAATCAGCAGCTATGCAGATACATCGGTAAAGATTCAATGGCATAACAATACGACCGATACATCGAGCATTATTGTTGAACGCAAGTTTGCAGGCGGCGCGTTCGCTGCTCTCGCAACTATTGCCTCCACAGAATCAGCGTTCGTTGACACGACTGCCGCCAGGGGGAGTTCTTATTATTATCGCCTGAGCATCAACATAAACGATTCCATCCTGGCACAATCATATCCTATAATGCTGACGGTTCCCATTTCAACAACTTCAGTCCCTCTCGCCAACACTCCGTATCGCTTTCATCTCGCGGATAATTACCCAAATCCATTTAACCCGGCAACGACCATTGTTTTCAGCATCCCTTCAAGAAGTTTCGTCCGATTGAAGATCTATGATGTTTTGGGAAGGGACGTGGCAACGCTTTTGTCCGGCGAGTTGGCGGCTGGAGAATATTCGAGGCAATGGAACGCCGCAGGATTCTCCAGCGGTGTATATTTCTATAGATTAGAAGCCGGGGGCTTTATCAGCGTGAAGAAGTTGGTACTCTTGAAATAATTCAACCCGCCAAACATGTTGCATCGGCAGAGAAAAACCTGACTTTATTTTCGAGCACATTTCTTTTCCATTTCCTTCCCTTGAAATCTATACGGTGAGTCCACGTCGTGAGAAATAAAATACTTCTCCTCATTGTGGTCCTGTGGACGACCGGGCTGGCGGATACGATTGTTGAAAAGACAAGCGACGGAATTATTCTCCATACGCCCCAGGGCGTTACGAAGCTTCGTGTGATTCGCGACAATATCGTCCAGGTCATCAAATCCCCTACCGATCAAGTCCCTCAAAGGAAAAGCTTATCGGAAGTCGACGATCTAACGCCGAACGGTAAATTTTTTGTCCAGACAGCGAGAGATCAATATTTGCTGCGAACGCCTAAGATTCTTGTGACGATTGCCAAAACGGATGGAAGGATACATTTTTTCGACCTGGACGGCAACACTGTTTTGTGTGAGCAAGAGAACGGAAGCACATTTACGCAGGCGTACTCTCCCGGCGACACGGCGTGGGTGGTAGAACAGGAATTTTTGTCGCCGCCGGATGAAGCGATCTACGGACTCGGTCAATATCAGTTCGATGTGATGAACTGGAAAAATGGCCACATGCGGATGAAACAGCAGAACACTGCCATCGCGAGCCCGGTCATCGTCTCGACGAACGGATACGGTTTATTCTGGGATAACTACTCGTACACTGAGTTCAATCCAGATAGAAGGACCATCGAACTGCAGCGATTCGACGATAATAACCTTGGCGCTCGCTATGTTCCGAAGGCTTCAGGAACATACACGTTCATCCTCGACCGGCCGGGTTCATCGCCCATCGAGATGACGTTAGACGGGAAGAAAGTATTTAGCCTCGTTGCAGGCGTCGGTTATTCTCCATCGATCATAAAAGCGGACCTTCAGGCAGGAACATCGTATGCGTTTGACATTAGGAATCTTGCAACAAGTATTAATCCTCTCCTTTCGTCCCAGTACCTATATCCGGCCGGGGGAAAACCCGGCGAACATGGATTGAAGGGAGAATATTTCCCCAACATGAAGCTTGAAGGCGCGCCATCGTTCACGCGAGTCGATTCGGTCATCGATTTCGACTGGGGGAACGGCTCTCCGAAAAGAGATTTCAAGACGGTCGAATACTCCGTACGCTGGTCCGGCAAGCTGATCGCTCCGGAGACGGTCAAGGGCGCATCCATCGATGTAACGGCCGATGACGGCGCTCGGCTTTTTATAGACGGCAAAAAAGTTATCGACGACTGGAGAGACCGTTCGCCCGAGACTGACAGCTATGTCATGGACATTGATTCGGGAAAAGTCTACGATATTGTCATCGAATACTATCAGGACGGCGGAGGGGCATCGGCCCGATTATCGTGGACCGGAGTGTCCATGGCCGTCGATAATCATTTTCTCAGCCAAATAGCACTCTCCTGCCGAACGCCGGAGATGGCCGGAGAAATGTCGTTCAAATCGCACATTGCCGATGCGATCGATTACTATTTTATCTATGGCCCCGAAGCGGATCAGATCGTATCCGGGATAAGAACGATCACCGGCAAAGCGCCTCTCTATCCGAAATGGGCATACGGACTGGTTATGAGTCAGTACGGCTGGAAGACGCAGGAAAAAATTCAAAGCGTGATCGACGGATACCGGGAACGAAAGATCCCGCTTGATGTCGTTGTGCAGGACGCGGAGTACTGGCCGCTGTATCCGGAAAATTTGTGGGGCTCGCATCTTTTCGATTCCGTCCGTTATGCGAACCCGAAAGGCATGGTGGATCACATTCACGATCGGCATGCCCACACTATTATCTCGGTCTGGCCGCGGATCAACAAAGGCACGGACGTGTACGACAGTATGAACGCAAAAGGATTTTTGCTCGGACTCCAAAGCACGCTGACGAACACAAACGAGGGAGTCGTTCTTCAGAACGAAATGCCGAATGCCGCGTATGATCCGTTCAATCCGGCGGCGAGAAAACTCTTCTGGAACTTCATGAACGAACGTCTTTTCAAACTTGGATTCGACGGCTGGTGGATGGACGCATCCGAACCTGAGTGGGGTTACGATTTTTCGATGGCACACACAGCAATGGGAACCGGCAACCGCTATCTGAACGCGTACCCGTTCATGTCGAAGAAAGGCGTTTACGAAGGTCAACGCTCGACCGGATCCGCGAAACGTCCGTATATTTTGACGCGCTCATCCTTTGTCGGACAGCAGCGGTATGCCGCGACAGTATGGAACGGCGATGTCAGTCCGGACTGGGACACGTATCGTAAAGAAATTCCCGCAGGATTAAACTATTGCATCACCGGTTTGCCGTACTGGACCGTTGACATCGGAGGATTTGTCCCGTACAAATTTGCCGATTCACCGGAATATCCGGAATTACTTGTACGTTGGTACCAGTACGGAACATTTCTTCCCATCCTTCGCGTGCACGGCTGCAGGAAGACCGAGTTCTGGAACTATGACAGCAGCACCGTGGCGCTGCTGACAAAGTACACGAACCTCCGCTACCGGCTGATGCCGTATATCTATTCTCTCGGTGCAAAAGTCACGTTGAACGATTTTACGATCTACCGCGCCTTGGCAATGGATTTCAGAAACGATACCGGTGTATACGACATCCAAGATCAGTTCATGTTCGGAAACGAGTTCTTAGTCGCTCCCGTCGTCGAGCAGCATACCAACTCACGGAAGGTGTATCTTCCAAAAACGGAAGGGGGATGGATCGATTTCTGGACGGGCTTGAGGTATGAATCACGTCAAACGATCGATGCCTCGGCACCTCTTGAGACTCTTCCCCTGTTTGTCAAAGCCGGCTCGATCGTTCCAATGGGGCCGTTCGTTCAATATGCCGAAGAGAAAACGGATGGCACCATCGAACTGCGGGTATATTCCGGGAACGATGGCTCATTTTCGCTGTATGAGGATGAGAACGATAATTTCAATTATGAAAAAGGGTCCTATTCGATCATACCGATTCGATGGGATGAGAAGAAACACACACTCGTCATCGACAACCGCCGCGGGAAATTTTCAGGGATGATGCAGCAGAGGAAGTTCCATGTTATCTGGGTAGGAGACCATCACGGGGCCGGCTTCGAACCGGAAATACAAGTCGACGCAACGGTTTCATACAAAGGAAAGAGAATCGAAATGGTACGGAAGTCGGAGAGCCACAAGAAACCGCAATAAAAGCCTATGAAACCGAAGCTACTTAACAATGCCCTTGATCATCTTGTCGAACTAGAAAAACCAAAGAAAAATAGGTTGAGATTATTACTATTTTTTCGCACTTTCTTGCTGGATATTTGCCAGAGATCGCGGAGGTAATCGCCCAACTCATTAACTTGCTAGGAATTTGTGACCCCCTCTCTTCCCCCTTTTAATAGAATTTCCCGTCTTCCTCGGCCATCACTAAGAACTGCCCAATGAACTTTGCCATCCCGAAAATTAATGCCTTCGGCCTGAGACTCCCTATTTTCGTCATCCTCTTGAGCCTCAGCATCCCGTGCGCCCGTGTCCATTCACAAAATGCCGCCCCGAAGGGCGGATGGTCACACGTGAAGTATGCGGTGTATTTCACGTATACGGACATCGAACGCCTCCTGACGGATTCGACGCAATTTGTCAAGACCGTTGACTACTTTGCTCCCGTCAAACCATACAAAGTATATCTGGAAGGCAGCAGCGATGGAGATATCGACATTGCGCTCATGAAGAGGATTGCCGACCGGTTTCGTTCCATGGGAATCAAAGTCTCGGGTTCGATGGTTCCCGTCGGTAGAAACGGTCCGTCTGTCTACAATAATGCAGAGGACATGGCGACGCTCGAAAAACGGATGCGGGCGCTCGCACAGGTTTTCGACGACATCATTCTCGACGATTGGCTCTTTACAACCGCCACCGATGAAAAGAGCATCAAAGATCGAGGGAATCAAAGCTGGGCGGACTACCGTACGGAACTGATCCTGGACCAATCAAAGAATCATATCATCGACGTTGCAAAACAGGTCAATCCGCATGCGAAGGTGATCATTAAGTATCCCAACTGGTACGAGAGTCATCGCCAGAATGGTTATGATGTATACCGTGAGACCATGCAGTTCGACAACATGGCGGTGGGCATCGAAACGCGCAATCGCATGACCCATGATCAGCACATTCCGATCTACAGCGGATATATTTTCCAAAAATGGTTCTCGAGCGTCGACCCGGCAAAGTGGGTCGGATCATGGCTCGACAACTATGATATGAAAAACGACGGCAACGATTACGTCGCGCAGGTCTGGCAGGCTGTGCTCGCCGAAACGCCGGAGATCATTCTCTGGTGCGCAGGCCAGTTATATCCCGATAATCCATCGAGCGACGTCTATCCCCAATTACTTGAACTGCTGCCGGAATTCGACAAGGCTGCGGGAATGTTGAACGGCGCTTCCCGCGGTGTCCCGATCTATCTTCCGTACGGTTCAACGGGCGAGTACAATATTTTCGGTTACCTGGGCATGGCAGGCATTCCACTCGCCCCAGTTGCTCAGTTTCCGGCGGAAAGTCAGAACGCAATTTTTACTCTTCATTCTTTGCAGGACCCAAAACTTGCCGACGAATTGCTCGATCGCCTGCGCGGCGGACATGATGTATTCATGACATGGGGTCTCTGGCTTAAACTGAAAGACACTGAATTCAAAAACACTTTGAGCCTTCTCGATGCCGGGGGAAGCGTATCTTCCTCTCAATTTCGCATCCGAGTCGGCTGGAACGAGCAGCTTGTCAAAACAGAGAAGCCGTTCACCTT
>Ga0265338_10000613_pt1 | contig 62518 bp, 56 predicted proteins | sample 42126metaG_FD_193579 | JGI IMG/M metagenome (GOLD analysis project Ga0265338, IMG submission 193579) | Rhizosphere microbial communities from Carex aquatilis grown in University of Washington, Seatle, WA, United States - 4-21-26 metaG | ecosystem: Host-associated > Plants > Roots > Rhizosphere... | reverse complement strand
GACTATGGCCTTGTCACCGCCCTAACAGAGCTGATTGATAACTGCTTTGATAACTGGATGGTCACGGGCAAGCAAAAAGATCTTCTTGTCGCGATAACCCTCGATGTAGAGCGCCAACTGATTACCATCTCAGACAACGCTGGGGGCGTCAAGCAGAGGGACTTGAGGCTCCTTGTCGCGCCAGGTGGAAGCAACAACGATCCAGATGCGAACACCATAGGAGTATTTGGAGTTGGAAGCAAGCGCGCGGTGGTCGCCATCGCAGAGCAAATTGCTATCCGAACCCGCTACGAGTCGGAAGGAAGCTATCAGATCGATATTACGCCGGAATGGCTGGAGAGCACAAATTGGGAAATGCCCTCTTATGCGATCCCAGATATCGACCCGGGGACGACCACGATCAGCTTCTCGAGCCTCCGCTCGCCCCTTGCCAATCAAGACCGAAGCGAGCTACTTCCGCACTTGGGAGAGACCTACGACACCTTTCTGAGGAGCGGTCGGTGTCGCATAGTCGTCGACAGCGATGAAGTCCAAGCGCGATCGTTCGACTCGTGGGCCTACCCCCCCGATTATCCTCCGCTTACGACAATGTTCGAGATATCTCCCGACGGCAAGAGCGACGTTATTGTTGAAGTGCAGGCCGGCCTCATACTCGATCGCGATCCGGCCCTAGACAACTACGGTGTTTACGTCTACTGCAACGATCGGCTAGTCGTCAAAGAATGGCGCTCACGAGACGTCGGTTATTTTATAACGGGAGAGGCGGGAGTCCCGCACACTGACGCCTCGCTATGCCGAGTAATCGCCCGTTTTGCGGGCCCAGCGAAGCTCATGCCCTGGAATAGCAGCAAAACGGAGGTCACGCCGAAGCACCCAACCTTCCTCCTCGCCGCTCCCACGATCCGAAGTTTTTGCTCGCAGTTCTCAAAGCTATCGCGCGCCACCAAAAAGACTTGGGACGAAACGGTAATCCCCTACAAGGAAGGGGAAATGTCGCAGGTTGACCCTGAGAACGCTCTTGATGTCAAGAAACTCAGCCTACCGAAATTACCGAGGGTCAGGAAAGACGCCGTCGAGCACCTTATTGAGGCCAATCAAAGGGTCGTCCACAACCAGGTATGGGTTGTCGGCCTAATCGAGGCGATGTGCGCTGTGGACATAATCCGACGTCAGCGATTACGAACAAAGAACCGTATAGCGCTCATCCTGATCGACAGCACCTACGAAATCGCTTTGAAAGAATACATCGTCCACAAGAAGGACCTGTTTGGGAACTACGACCTGACCAAGTTGATCACGAACAGAACCGACGTGGTAATCGCGATTCGGAAGCATATCGACATCCCTCAGCGCCTCGTAGATCTAGCAGACCATTTCTACGAGCTCAGAAACAAGCTGATACACGAAAGGGCCACCAGCGACGTGTACGACGAGGACATCGACACATACTCCGACGTCGTCAAGGAGATTTTGACGAGGCTCTTCTACGTCGTGTGGCCCTAGCCCTGGCAACCCGCCACAGCGCCTTCCATACTTGACTTATAATTAATTAGGGAACCAATGTCGAGAACAGTCAAGTTCCATTGCAACGTGTGTCTCCAGGAGACCAAGCACGAAGTCCTGTTCGAGTACAAGGACGACCGAGGAGGGGTCGTACAAGGTATCCCATACGCAAACCACACACTATGGGAGTTCATAAGATGCCGCGGATGCGAGAGCATTGGGATCGTTAGCACTTGGTTCCCGCCGACCGGTCCCCCTCAGACAAGCTCATACCCTCCCCAAGTGTCGCGTAGGTTCCCCGATTGGCTAAACGACCAAACCTGGCATATCGCGGGGTCCAAGAAAGAACTGCGCGCCCTCTTTATCGAGGTTTACAAAACCCTTCACGCTGATAGCTTACGACTCGCTCTAATGGGGTCGAGAACCATTGTCGATGTCGCTCTGACCGATAAACTCGGCGACGTCGGTGGGTTCGACAGGAAGCTAGCCGAGGCAGTGAAAAACGGATGGCTCTCACAGGCTCACCGGGATATACTTCATAAGGCAGTCGAGGCTGGGAATGCTGCCGCGCATCGCGCCTACAGGCCGGAACCATCCCAAATGAACAATGTCCTCGACATCGTGGAGCACTTGATACAGCTTCTTTATTCGTTGGTGGATTCGGCTGAGACAATCGCCAAAGATACGCCAGGAAGGGCCAAGGAATCCCGGTAACCGCCGGCACCAAACCGAAGGAAAAAGGCGTAAAAGAGAGAGCATCGGCGAAGCGACCACACGGGACGAATCGGTTAACCCCCCACCCTAACCGTGTTCTGCCCTGCGCCCAAAACGAAGACCTCGCCGCCCTCAACTCAACCCTGGCTGAGTTCAACATGTTCGAGGCGGCCGGGCTAACCCGAGACGAGCAGAAGCACTCCTGCCTCCTCGCCTTCCTCCTGAACCCAAAAGAATCCCACCGGCTCGGCGACTCCGTCCTGACCCGCATCCTCCAGGAGGCCGTTGGCCGGTCGAAGCGCACCGATCTTCCCGTCAGCGCCCTCGACCTGGAGCTTTGGGACCTGAGCGACACCGAAGTGCTCACCGAGTGGAGCAAGATCGACATCCTCGTCCTCAACCGAACCAACAACCTCGCAGTCGTCATCGAGAACAAGATCGATGAAAACACTGCCTGCGGAGTCGCTTCCGCAGGCAATGTCGGCGGGTTCCTAGTTATAGGGGCCGTAGTCCTGGTAAGTGATGCTTCCGGTTGGCGGAATATTCCAGATCCACAACTGACCTTGCTTACTCTGCCAAGTAATGTGGACAACGTTGTCCGCGCTGACCGTTATCGAGTTAAATGAATAGTTCGATGCCACCGAGTAATGGGCGGAAGTGACAGAAGCCCCTATGTTGAAAACGTCGATTCCTCCTGACGCATACTGCCATACGATGTAGCTGTGATCGTCGGGGCCCGCAGCGACGGCGACAGGCTGATATCCCAGGCTTGGTCCGTACTTTCCTGATGTCACCTGACCGGTGGAACTGATCTTCCAGAGCCAGGCCTGCCCTTCGACACTTACCCAAAGGACGCGCTTGCCGTCGTTCGGGCCAGCGGCCGTCCCCACAACCGTCCAATCGCTGCCGATTTCATAGGCGCCCATTGTCGGCGGGTTATGCCGTAAGCGCGTGGTGTAGTCAGTCGTCAGCCCTGCCACCGCGATTCCCGCTTCGAGGCATGGACTCGTGTTTTGGAGCATATAGTTCCCTTGCGCGGCGTTAACGAAAACGGGGTTAACCTTGATGTTGCCGGTCCCAGCGTATCCAAGGGCTACGTCGCAGTACTCGACGGCGATCGTGCCCCTGTTTGCAATTTCTGCCGTGCCCGCGGAGTTTGGCGCGGAGTCCTGCCAAAGGACGTCATCGGCCATCGTGAGATTACTACCACCGTCCGCATAAATCGCTCCCCCGCTGCCGCTTGTCGCGCAGTTAGCTGTCATGGAGCACCCAAGCAATTTAAGAACTGCGTTGTTGTATATGGCGCCTCCGTAGGGAGCAGAGTTATTTGCGAATATAGAGCTAGCCACCACCATGCTCCCCTGTTGATTGGAAACTGCACCACCGCCCGAGACGTCGGTATTTCCAATAAATGTAGAATCAGACACCGTCATTTGCCCTGAGTAATTAAGCAGGGTTCCGTTATTTCCATTTGTGGTGTTATGAGTGAACGCGCAACTCTGAATCTGCATGCCAGCACCGCTATCATTCTCGACTATTCCGCCCCCACCAGTTGTGTTGTCCGAAATCGAGCAATCGCTTAGTGTGCTTGTCCCGCTACTGTAAATCGCGCCGGAGTATTGGGAAGAGTTATTGGCGAACATACAGTTCGATAGGATCAGTGGCCCTTGGAAATGGCCAGCGCCTCCGGATGAACTGGCTTCATTTCCTTGAAAAGTGCTGTTCGAAATCTGGACGCCGCTACTCGCATCGCTATAAACCGCACCGCCGTTATTGCCGAAGTTATTTGTAAACACGCAGGCCGAAACCAATAGGAAGCTTGTCCCTAAGTTGATGGCCCCGCCATTGCTGCTAGTATAGGCATCCTTGATAGTGATTCCCGTGACCGAAGAAGGATCAGACGGCGCGCCGTCACCCGTTAAGGTCAAAAAGTGGTGGTTGTGGGAGCTAGAGCCCGCGCAATCGATAACAGCATTCGCTGCCCCACCAAGTGAGTTGATGGTTATCGTCGTCTCGTTCAATATGAGGTCAACGTCCCCTGGCCCGGAGTAAACGCCGTTCTCGAGTGTAACCGTGTCGCCGCTATTGGTTATGGTGAAGGCGGCCCCGATGGTCTTGAACGGCTTCGCCTCAGTTCCCGGGTTAGAGTCGCTACCGGTAGGCGAAACATAGTAGGTGCTTGCGAATCCGCTGAAAGCGATGGCCGACGCAAGGACGCTACAAGTGAATCGCATGCTCCGAGGAATATTAAGTGCCCAAGGTAAACGGAAATGGTACGTATTCATAGGGTAGTTATTATACGCCTGATATTACGCAATTACAAGGCGGCGTGCGCCTCTGGGTACCAGTCGGATGATCTTAGGCGGCACCACTTTTTCGCGTCCGGGTTTGATGACCTGGCGCGGATGGAAAGGGTCCTTTCTGAAGCTCTCCTAATACGTATTGAACAAATTCACACCGCTGTAGCCCGTCCCAAATAGTTCAGTTCAGGCCCACTGGCCGTAAGCCTGCGGATATTCCAACCGATAATCCGTCAAGTCAATATGAAACTTGTAACCTTGAAGGGCGAAGGAATCGCCTACTTTCATCGTAAGCCCGTGCTGCTGAGTTGGGCCGTAGAAGTGCGCGCTAGCGAAGCAAGCAAATTCGCAAGAGGGCTCGGGTGCGATGCGGCAGACAGTGCAGAGTGGCGATTCGAGGACGGAAAACCAATCCGCGATACGCAACTGTATTATCACCTTCTTGCCAGAAACACTAAGGTTGAGCCGAGAGGGGTGCCTGTGGTTATCGACCCAGTTTTAGGTCAAGTGTCGCTCAGCGCATATGCAAAACTCACGGCCGCGACGGGAAAGCCGATCTGCCTCATCAAGGGTCGCGCCTAGCTAGTTCCGCGTGCCGCTTAAGATTCAATGAAGCGTCGCTGCCATTGCTACAACCTGCGGTCCGACCCATCGACTAGGTCGCTCCGAGCCCTTCCAAGCTTCCCACCCAGGCGTCAAATAATGGGCATTCGTTTCGAATGCTAGCAAGCCCAACCGCCTCACAGACCATCGGCAGGTGAGCGTTTAATCCGCGCCCCTTTTGGTAGCCTGGAAATAGTTTCTGTATGCGCTTCGAAGGCGCCGTCAAGGGGCTATCGTTTATATGCTCAGGGGTCACGAAGAGTTGCCGGACTTTTACCAGTGAGCTTTCCCTGTATTCAGCACCCATCACTCGCGCGGAAACCGCCGGGCTCACGAACAAAAACGCCTCCGATTCGTAGTGCTGGACGTAGGGCAGGAACCGGTCACCTACTACATCTTCTCCCAATTCTTCGAGCACCCTAAGCTGGAGGGTCCTACACATGAACTCAAGTGCGAGCGCCGGGTCGGTTTGGGACCGAATTCTTGCAAGATCTGGCCAGTCCGACTGAACACCATATCGATCCACAAGCATGGTCACGTACGTGGACGGTTCCTGCTTCAGAAGCAGCGTCACGTCGTTGATCACCCTAAGGAATTTGACATCTCCGCCTTTGTGCCCGGGCTCCCCGATGATTCGGGCGGAAATCTGCACGTTAAATGGTGCTAAATGAGGCTCCAAGACGCGCTGGATAAACGCTTGCTCGGTCGAGCCTTCGACGACCGCTATTACCCTAGGCACTGAAGGGCCCACCGCTAAAGAGATTCTTCCGCCATGCGTCGCCGAGCGTGTAGTCCCGTATCCACTCGCGCAGCTTCGACTCATCGAGTCGAGCAAAAGTCGACGCACCATCAGCGCGATCGACGACCACGACGTCGGCTGGCTCGAACAAGTCCAGCAGCGTAGCAGACTGCGTGGAAATAATAATCTGAGTTCGCTTCGAAGTCTCTCCCATAAGGGCGGCGAGTGTCTCAAGGGCAGCCGGATGCAAACCTAATTCAGGCTCGTCAATCAGAATCGTGGCTGGAGGAGACGGCTGAATCAAGGCGGTTGCCAAGCAAATAAACCTCAAAGTTCCATCAGACAATTGATGCGGTTGCATCGGAGACAGAACACCCTTCTGCTTCCACTCCAAGCGGACCTGTTCCTGGCCCTCGGGGCCGTCAGGTTCCAAGATAAAGTCATCGAGGAAGGGCGCAACAAACTGGATTGTGTAGAGGATGCGCGCATAACTGTCCGGGTTGGTGTCCCTGAGCCTCAAGAGAAACGAAGCTATATTGCCAGCTTGCGGGTGTAGCTCGCGAAAGTCCCTGGCGCCCTGAGGCCTTCGTGCTGGAGCCGTATCGCTCGTATCGTGAAAGTGGTACACGGTCCAACTCGAGACAGACTGGAATACGTAATGGCCAGGCCCATATTTGCCCACAGCCCCAGGGTACTTGTCCCAGTCGCGGAGACTCGACTCGAAAGTGTTCCGGCTCCATTTCCAACCTCCGCCATCAACCCATTTATAAGCCTCTTCCGCAACAAGCACACCTGGGCCGGCCGTAGGATTCAGCGTAAAACGATATTCGTTTTGACCAAACGCCAGATGCGCCGAAATCTCCGGAGTCAACTTGGGGCCGCCAAAGAAAAAGCTGTCCGGACTTCCCCTACGACCCACGAATCCCTGAAGGTCCCTATCCGCCATGTGGCGGAGCATTCGAAAGAAATCAACAAAATTGCTCTTGCCGGCGCCGTTCGCTCCGACAAGGACATTCAGCCCATTTAATTTGAATCCTTCCAGATTCTGGATCGATTTAAACCCACGGACTGTGATGCTGTCAAGAGAGCTTGGCATGGTCGTTGAGCATCCTAGAATACCTATCTGAAGTAGACATTCAATCCGCGTTCGGGCAATGACGGGACCGGTTCGTATCTTCCTCGAGGCGCTCCAACTTTAAGTTGGCGCACGACGGCCATTACGCAGATTTCCCTATCAGGAATACTGGTCTACAATGAGCAACCCCGCCGCCCTCGTCCAAAAGCTCTGGAACTACTGCAACGTCCTCCGCGACGACGGCCTCTCCTACGGCGACTACGTCGAGCAGCTCACGTTCCTCCTCTTCCTCAAAATGGCCGACGAGCAGAGCCACCCGCCGTACAACAAAAAATCGCCCATCCCCGCCGAATACAGTTGGCCGGTACTCCTCACCAAATCCGGCCAGGACCTCGAAACCCAATACAAACACACCTTAGAAGAGCTCGGCAAGAAGGCCGGAATGCTTGGACTCATCTTCCGCAAGGCCCAAAACAAGATCCAGGACCCCGCCAAACTGCAGCGCCTTATCGTCGACCTGATCGACCGTGAGCAGTGGACCATGCTCTCCACCGACGTCAAAGGCGACGCCTATGAAGGCTTGCTCCAGAAGAACGCGGAAGACGTCAAAGGCGGCGCCGGCCAATACTTCACGCCCCGCCCCCTCATCGCGGCCATGGTCCAATGCATCGCCCCGCAAATCGGCGAAACCATATGCGACCCCGCAGCGGGCACCGGCGGCTTTCTGCTCGCCGCTCACGACTTCATCGCCAAGGACGAAAACCTCGACATCGACCAGAAGATGCTCCTCAAGAACGGAACCCTTTTCGGCGTCGAACTGGTGGACAGCGTCACCCGCCTATGCGCCATGAACCTGCTACTCCACGGCGTGGGCGATGGCCCCGCCAGCGAACTCCCAATCCAGACCCGGGACGCCCTCGCTGACAAGCACGGCGAATACGACGTCGTGCTAACCAATCCGCCCTTCGGTCGAAAGAGCAGCGTCACCATCGTCAACGAGGCGGGCGAGCAGGCCAAAGAGAGCCTCATCATTAACCGCGACGACTTCTGGGCTAGCACCTCGAACAAGCAGCTCAACTTCGTCCAGCACGTCTTCACGATCCTCAAACAGCACGGCCGCGCAGCGGTGGTCGTGCCCGACAACGTCCTGTTCGAGGGCGGCGCCGGGGAGACGGTCCGAAAGCGGCTGCTCCAACAAGCGGACGTCCACAGCCTTCTCCGCCTCCCAACTGGCATCTTCTACGCCCAAGGGGTCAAGGCGAACGTGCTCTTCTTCGACCGCAAACCCGCCAGCGAGCACGCCTGGACGAAGTCGCTCTGGATTTACGACCTGCGCACGAACAAGGAGTTCACCCTCAAAACCCGGACGCTAAAGCGCGAAGACCTGGACGAGTTCGTAGCCTGCTACAACCCAGCGAACAGGCACGACCGAAAAGCCCTTTACTCCGAGGAGAACCCGCAGGGCCGGTGGCGCGAGTACACCTACGACGAACTAATCGCGCGGGACAAAGCAAACCTCGACATCATCTGGCTTCGAGACGAGAGCCTAGAGGACGGCGCGAACCTCCCCGATCCGGACGTCATCGCCGCCGAGATTGTCGAGGATCTGCAGGCCGCGTTGGAGCAGTTTTCAGCGATCACGTCAAGCACACCTAGCTAAACCGATGGGCCGCAATCCGCAGTGGGGCAGACTCTCCAGCCGTAGGCCCTGAGCTCGTCGAATGGGTCTGCCTGTCGAGCGAAGCTCGACCAAAAGCCTCGGGCCGCAATAGGCAACCTCAAGACATTCGTAGGACGCCACTTCGAAGCACAAGGCACGCGGGCCAAAATTGCTAATAGTAGAACTATTTCTACTATTTCTGTGACAAACAGGCTAAAAAAGCTGTATATATATTGGGGAGTATTTCCCCAGCGCTCTTTGACAACTGAATAGTGGTTGATAATCGCCAAACCGTTGCACGGTTTCGCCGTCGCGAAAACGGGGCAAAAGCGTGGAGCATCGTGGCAGATCGTGTAGTATTAGGACCAAAGCCTGCCAACCCCGGTCCTCATCCATTACACGATCTTCCACGGTCCGTTGCACGGCTGCTGCGCGAAGCTTAAAAAAAACCGAACGAAGCCAATCTGTGTGCCAGGTTGGAAGTGAAAGGAAAGAGAGAGGTTCACTTGGTCTTCATCGTGGAGCGCAGGAAGTTGCCCGGGCCGAGGAATTTCAACAGAACCCGGGCAAAATCAGGCAAATGCGCGCAAGGCTCGCCTCAGCTCACCGCCTGTTTCACCAGCGCGATGATCTTCGCCTCCTCGGTAGCCGTCAGCTTCGTGAGGGCGTAGACGATCGGCCAAAGGTTGCCTTCGTCTAGCTTGGCCTCCTGGTTGAAACCCAAGGTGAAGTACCGCTCCTTGAACTTCTCGGGGTGGCGGAAAAAGCAAACGACCTTACCGTCGGCGTTGGCGTACGCGGGCATCCCATACCAAGTCTTTGGCGATAGGCCCGGTGCGCTGGCCTTGATGAGGGCATGTAGCCGCTCCGACAGAGCCCGAGACTGAGCAGGCATCGCCGCGATTGCAGCTTGCACATCGGCCTCCCCGCTCTGCTTGCCTTTCTTGCCTCGTTCCGCCTTCATCTCCTGGATACGGGACTTCATGGCGGCCTTTTCTTCTTCCGAAAATCCCTCGAGCGCCTTACCGGCGCCGGGACCCGATTTTGTCGATTCTTCCTTCGTTGTTCTCATGATTCGTTTCTCCAAAAAGTTCAAACAACCTCACCACTTCGGCATCTCGACGCCGAATTGCTCCGAATACTCCGCGTAAAGACCCTGCCAGCCTTCGTCTCCCATAAGAGCAGGGCCCACCTGGCGGCCAATCGGCTTTCCACCGAGAAGCCGGTCCAAAACGTCGAAGCAGACGTGCCAGCCTGCCGCCCCCATCGCGATGTAGCGGCGATCGATCTTGGCCCAAAGTGTCAGCCGTGTGCCCCCGCCCTGGGCGTCCAGTTCCCAGCGCATCGGTCTCCCGGCCCAGGTGTACTCGAGCAGCTTCGGCGCTTCGGCCTTTGCGACGGTCGTCTCTGTGGCGTGGGGCTGCGGCGCGCCAACCGTGGTGAGGTTCACCGTTGCGCCGGCAATGCCCAGACTGCCATCAGCCTCGAAGGGCGCCCACTCGCGCAACTCAGACGGGTCCGTAAGAGCCAGCCAAACCTTTTCGGGCGAGTGTCGCAGCTCCCTTACGATCACAAGCGTCCAGTCGTCTCCATCCTTCTCAATCCGCGCCCCGCTTGCAGGGCCGGGCGTGTACTTCTCGGTGTCGGTCATCTATTTCTTCTCCCTATTACTCTTATTTGGTGTGGGTTGATCCGAGCGGTCCAAGTGTCGCTCGAGAGCGTCCAAGTGGCCCGACCAAAGCTGACGAAACTGCGCCAACCAGGCGTCCAATTCCTGAAGCGGCTCGGGCTTCAGCCGGTACAGACGGCGCTGCGCGTCCACCGTGGCCTCCACGAAGCCGGCGTCTCGAAGTACGCGCAGGTGCTTGGAAACGGTCGGCTGCGGCATGCGAAGCTGACGCTCGATGTTCCCCACCGATTGCTCCGAGGAAGCCAAGAGGCCCAGTATCGCCCGCCGGTTCGGCTCCGCGATGATCTCGAACACAGATACCACACGCTGTTTATACTCAATCTCGTATATACGTGTCAAGGGATATACGCAAAAGGAGTTTCAACTTGCTAGTTCCCTTTCTCCCGCAGCTCCTTAAGGGCTAGAAGCTGTCGAATATGGTCCAGGTCCTTGGGCTTGTGCGCCTCGGCTTTCATAGCGATCAAGTCCTCCAGGCACGCAATCCGGATCTCCAGTTCTCCAATGCGCCTGATTTCGGACCTGGCCAAAAGGCCCTCGAACGAGTCCAGCCCAGGCAACACCCTGAGGATGTCGACATCGCCCGCCTCCGTGATAAGTTCAACTGCCGGGCCGAAGAAGCTTTTTTCGTCCCAGACAAAGGGCGCCCCGGGCACATATTGGAACGGTCGTGGATGAAGCGACGCAAGCGCCCGCACAATGGCGCTGACGTTTTCATCTTCAGGGGAGGGCGCAATATCGAGGTCGTACGTGACGTACGTTGTGCCTTGTAGCACCATTGCCAGCCCGCCAACGACAACATACCGAACGCCTTCAGCGTTCAGTGCTTTCAGTAAGTCGAGGAACTCCGGCACGCTCCGCGGCACGCATACACTCCAGGACGAAACGGGCCGCGCGCTGGTGGCGCTCGAGCCTGGCTTGATCAGTCAAAGACAGGTTGTACCGCAATTTCGCAATGTTGACCCCCTGATCATTCTGGCCGGGCCATTGAGATTCCGGTTTGGAGTCAGACACGTTGCTATTATGGAAGCGCTGACCTGTTAGCGGGTGCTATTTGATTAGTGCGACTTGTATGCGGGTAGCGCCTCATGCCGAGTCAAGCCTTCCTGCCCCAACCTCACCGCCTCGGTATCGGTCTTGGCATGGCATGCTGCCTTCGCTGCCTTCAAGAGGTCCCCGCCGACATGAAGGGCCTTCTTCATATTGGTGGATATCATGCACCGTATTGCAATGCGCATGCGAAAAGAACGCAGGCTGCGGGTCGGCCAAGGCCGACCCGCACTACGAGAGACTTCAGCCTATAACGTCAGAACGTTCTTCGGGTTGTCGAGCATTAGAGGAGTGGTTGGGTAGCTAAACACTTCCCTCTTGCCGGGTTTGCCCGTCTTATCGACCGTCGTCGCATAACCGGAGATCGACTTCTTATCGATCGTGAGCGTTAGATAGCCCCACGTAGTGTCCGAGAAGTCGATCAGCTTGGCCCCCCGCGCCGGGTCCACGTCGCCTGGCTGAGAATGGATCACGTGCAGGTTATGGTAACCGCCGTTGCCGGAAACGATAAAGGGTGTTGGCCCGCTCGGGTGGATCTTCTGCTCGATCAGTTGATAATCGTGAACATGGCCCGACAAAACCAGGTTCGGAACGCGCCCCGTGTCGCGGATCGCATTCTCCAGCACGTCCGCCATCTTTGCGCTGCCACTATGATAAACGTCAAAGGAATACACCGGATGGTGGAGGGCGAGAATGAGGGGCAGGTTCTTATCCGCTTCCGCAAACTCGTTCGTTACCCACTGTTGCTGAACCGAATCCACTGAACCGCCTTCGGGAACGTTCGTGTACATTCCCACGATCGTAGCGAAAGGCGTCACGAAGGTCCAATAAGGGTTGGGCAGGTTCAACTGAACGCGCGGCGCGTCCTTTGAGATCGGGTCCACGTCAGGCTTCTCCTGCATGAAATATCCCACCCAACCATCGAGAGATGTCTGGGCGGTTGGGTCGTCGACTTCGCCATCGTGGTTCCCCGGAATCGAAAAGATTGGGGGCGTGTAGTGGGCATACGGGTCATAAAACTGGGAGTAGTAGTCGTCGTGCGCCCCCGTGAAGTACACCACGTCTCCAACGTGGTAGCAGAACTGGGGAACCGAGTTCCCACCTGCGTCCACGTCCTTCACCATGAGGTCGGCAACGTCGTCCTGAAAAGTGCCGTCCTTAACCCCGCCCGAGTCGCCTAGCACGTGAAAGACCATCTTTCCCGCCTTTGCAATATTCTTGGAGATTTGGGGAAAATGATCAGCCAGCGAGTATCGGTAGGGTGGCAAACCGAGGGGAGGGGGCAACGTTTGGTATCCCGTATTTCGATGATTGACTGGATCCAGTGGGCTTACGCCGGGATGGGCCTGTGAAGATAGTCTCTTGTGAGTTCGAGTCCTCACGGCGCCAAGAGGAAGTATTGACATAGATTCTCCTTATGTACCAACAAGGGTACTTCGCTCAATAGTTTGACCTGGCTGAGCTTGTCAGAGCAATCAATAAACGATTACTTATGAAACTTTTAACATTTCCGGTCCGACTGGACGGTTGCAACGTCTACCGGCTCAATAGCTAGTTGGAGGTTTCCACCATCATAACGCCGTTGTGCATATACGCCGGGGGCAGAGGCCTCTCCGGTGTATCTCTCGGACGCCAGTCTTCCTGAATCCAGTGCGTGTGGTGGTTCGCGAGCTCTAGCTGCTTGTCACGCACTAACTCGACGACGATCGGTCCGCCAGGGAGAGTTCCGTAAATGGTCAGGTTATCTCCGTGCTGATCGAATGTGAAGTTGCCCGTGCCTGCCAACGCTTCGGGGGCTAAGGTTCGGCCATCATCCTTGTACTTGAATTGGAACATCCTATCCTTTGGGAGCTGAAACAGGAAACGGTCCAGTTGTGGAACGTACGGGGTGAAAGTGATCGTCTTCCAGCGACCCGTGTTCGGGGCGTTGGGGTCGACTTCGGCGCCATTCTGCTTAAAACTTGTAACGTCCCAAGCTCCGATCATCGGGTTATGGATCGCTTTGTACAAATCCACCGAGTCGGCAATATTGCCGCAGACCAGGAGCCCGACGAGTATCCATTTCACTGAAAGTGCGGTGACGCGAACCTTGCGCGACACGATAGGATGCTCCATGGTGCGGGGAAAGGTCGGCGTGTTCAGCACAAGCACGTTAAGGAGCCTCTTCAAGTCGGGAAGCGAGAGAACAAGGCCGGATACCAGATAGTGGAAGGCCGCTGTCTTTATGGAAACATCGTAAAAGACGTTCAACAAGAAGACGTTCAGCATCACTGCCACAGCCAAAAGGCTGCCAAGAGTCGTGGTACGCCGGAAAAGCAGCAGGATGCCCGCGCCCGCCTCCAAGACTCCAGAGAAGATCGAATATCCAAAGGACGAACCCATGAAGTTCCAGAGTATGCCCGTGGGCGTCTCGTCGCCAAAGCGTGTGAACAAGTCATGGCCGGTCAATGGGGGAAACTGCCCAACCTTGTTGAAGCCGTAGCCCATGAGAATGATCGCCAAGCTGTAGCGCAGAACGATGCGAAGGAACTCGTAAGTGCCCTCGTAATGGGCCCGCTTACGATCGAAAGCCGTCCACACCAGCGATCCGATCAAAGCCAGCATGAAGATGCTGAAAAGGGTTACCCAGTGGTAGAGCGAGTCGGAACTGCCCGACGGCTTGTAAGCAATAGGGCCGGTTTGTAGGATATGCGGTCCAACGAAGCTATCAAGCCGCAGCCAAAAGGCGTCGACGTGGCTGCTGATCCATGAGGACGCGGTTGTCAGCCTACAGGCATCGAGCGGCAGGGTGAAGGGCGTCGGAAAGAAATAGGCCAGGAAGTAGATGACCGCAAACCGTAGTCCGAAAAGCTGCGCGGGGTTCCACTTGGCCGTCTGCTCCGTCGGTGTCTCGTCCATACACTCAGTACGTAGCAGCCTTACCGGGAGATTTTGGCGGAAACGGGGGGTTCAAGCCTTTCTTCTGTGATTCTGTGTCGCATTGAGTTCCTTATGGCTAGTGCGTGTGAAGTGTGAGCAGACAAACCTTCGGGGCGGGGTACCGATTGCTGCATCAAACTAGCTTGAACACCTCACTTCACCAGGGTAAGCGTCTCGCTGATCTTGGAGTTTCCGAGCGTTACCGTAATTACGACCGGCGTCGCAACGGAGACCGCTTTGGTTTTCATCGGGAAGTTCACCGAAGTTGCACCCGCGAGAACGGTTACAGTGGCTGGAACGGTGACATCCGCGCTACTCGACGAAATAGACACGACATCCCCGGTTGGGCCCGCTGGGCCGGCAAGTTTGATCGTGGCATTGGGATTTCCACCTCCCACTTCCGTTGTCGGAATCAGGGTCAAGCTCGAAATGGCTGGCAACGTAACCATAAGAGTCGCTGGCTGAGTCACAGTCCCAATCAAGACCTTAATCGTGACCAAGGTGTTTGCGGAAACAGGCTTCGTTATGATCGGGAACGACGTAACCGTTGCGCCTGCCAATATCTTTGCCGCCGCCTGCACGGTGACCACCGTGCTGCTGGACGCGATCGACATGACCGTGTTCGCCGTCGACTTGGCAGCCAAGCGGACGACTCCGTCGGAATTGATCCCGCCTACCACCGAAGGCGGCGTGATGACCAGCGAGAAGGAAGCCGGATTTATTGTCAAGCCAAGAGACTTGGTCACACCATCCGCGTTGACCGAAATCGTCGCGTTAACCACAGTCGCTACCGAATAGGTGTTGAAGGTGAACTCCTTGGTAGCCAGACCGGATGTGATAGCCAGCGTGCCGGGCACCATAGCGGCCGGGCTGTTCGACGTAATCGTCACGACGATTCCAGCGGTTGGTGCGGCATGAGCCAGAGTTACACGAGCAGTGATCACCGCCCCTCCAGTCACGTTTTCACTGGATAGAGCAAACGCTGAGACGGGGTCGCCAGGAAGAATCGTGAACGAAGCTGTTTTGGTAACGCCTCCGCCGGTGGCGGAGATTGTAGCCAAAGTGGAGGTGGTTACTTGCAGCGTTGTAATCGTAAAGCCCGCCGAGCGCGCACCTAGCGAGTAGGTGAGGGTGGCGGGAACCGTTGCGTCGGTGGTGCTAGAGGATAACTTCACAATGGTCGTTCCCGTCGCGGCAGCGGTCAAGTTGACCGTACCTGAGAGCGGGATCAAGGCGGTTTCCGAGGAGCGCGAAAGGACCACGGATAGCACGGGATCTGCAGGCTCGACGGTCAAAGTCGTGGTTTTGAACGCGCCATCTGCGGTCGCGGTGATCGTCACGGCCGTAGCTACAGAGACTGAATTCGTCGTGATTGGGAACGTCTTCGTTATCGTTCCTGATGTGAAGGGGAGGGAGGCTGGAAGCGTCGCAGCCGCACTCGATGACTTGAGCGTCACCGTCACGCCAGCGGCCGGGGCTGCCGCCGTCAACGTTACGGTTCCGGTGACGGGGGTATCGGCGGTCACCTTGGTTAGATTGAGACCTAGGGTGGATACGGTTGGCCCTTTGGATAATGAGATGCGCCAGATTCCGCGGCCGAAGGTTCCGGCGTAGATGTAGCCGTTGCCGAGCTTCATATCCATGATCTGGACGTGCGGTAGAGCCCCTGAAACGTTCGACCACGTGGTTCCAGCGTTGGTAGTCATGAACACTCCCACGTCCGTTCCCACGTACCAGGTAGTAGCGGGTGTCGTTGGATCCCGAAGGATAGTATTGATCGGGACGTCGGGCAGGGCCGTCGTGCCAGTACCGCTGACATTTACCCACACTGGCGTTTTGGCAGTTACGTCTGCAATGCGCCAAAGATGCGGAAGGTTGAAATTGGCATACCCCATCAACACGTCGTTGGCGTTGGCTGGGCTCGGGCTTATGCTGTTAACCAGTCCTGACTCAGGGGTTCCAACCACTTCGGTCCACGTTCCCTTGTAACCAGTGGTCGTATAGTACAGCCCGCCCTCCGTGGAGCCGTACATTTCGTCGCCGTCGCTTGGCGCAACCGCAAGGGCTGTTAGGTAGGAGTAATGGGGGAAGGTTCCCTCAGCAAAATATGGCGCAGAAGAGGTGAGGTCCGATGCATAGACCGTATCGTAAGCGCCGACATACAAAGTTTTCCCATCTGGAGAAAGCGTCATCGGCGCGATAAACTCTGTGTAGTCGAAGCCGTTGCCAAGGATACGCTTGTCTCCCCCAGTCAAATTATAAAGTGCAACGTAACCGTACTCTGCGGAGACGAAACATTGGTTCGTGGGTAAGGACCACCCGCACATGCCCCCGTCTCCTGCGAAAAGGTTGACCCAGTTGCTCAAGTCCCCAAGTGAGCTTGGCGAGGAGTTGTCCTGGGCTCCTGAAAGGATATAGGCTGGGTTAGTTGGGTGGGGAGCAATCGCGTAGAGTTGGGTTGTGGCCAAATTCTTATTAAGCGAGGTGGCCGTTATGGTCGGCGTGCTCCCGGTCCAAGCGAATTTGAGGCGGAACAATCCTCCGTCATTTCCCAACAAAACTTGCGTCGGGTCGCTGGCACTTGTCGCAAATTCATGCTGGTCGGTGTGCAACAGAGTGTTGTCGTCGATGCTCAGCGCGTAGTCGACCCAAGTCGCTCCACCATCCGTGGAGTATTCGGCGGTGAGGAGGCCAACGAACACCACCTCGCCACCTGTAGCCTCCGGCGCCTTGTAGGTTGCGATGTAATAGTCGTACTGCGCCTGGGACCAGTTATTGTCGTTGGAGTTCGTGCCGAGAATGTTATTGGTGATCGAGGTCCAAGTTGTGGCGCCGTCCGTGCTTTTGTAGACCGATTTATTGTTTCCGGAAAGCAGATAGATGGTAGAGGCGTCGACCTTTGAGCAGGCGATGCTGAACTGGATTTGAGACGTCGGAAGGTAGCCCGCAGTCCATGTCGCGCCTTCATCGATTGACTTGTAGAACTGGTAGTAGGTTGCGCCGCCGGGTGCGCCCACGTAAAAGGTGCGCACCTTGCTCACGTTAGGCAGCGATACGTCGATAGTGCAATAGTCGGCTATAGGAAGGCCCGCAGACTTCCAAGTGGCGCCTCCATCGATTGAGCGGAACACGTTCGAGTCGAAGGACGAGTTGCCTCCGTCGTAACCACGCCCGGTGGTGCAAAGAATAATCTTGTCGTTGTCAGGATCGATGAGGATGTGGCTAACGGCCTCATCGAAAATGCCTGGCACGGTTGCCGCAAGGTTGGTCCAGGTGACGCCACCATCGGTCGATTTCATGATTCCCTGGTTGTAGTCGTCATAAAATCCGTCAAAATCGCCGGTTCCCACATAGAGCGTAAGGTGGTTTGAAGGGTCGATGGCGATACTGTCGACGGCGCCATAGATCCACGGCGACTTATCGCTAATGCAGGCCCAGGTTACGCCTCCATCGGAAGTCTTCCAAAGGCCGCCCCCACCTGAGCCGGCATAAATTACTTGCGCGTTTGTCGGGTCGTAGGCGATGCAGGATACTCGGCCCGCAAGCGGAGGCATTCCTTCATACAACTGCTGCCCGGCGGCAAGGTTGGTGGGCCCGATAAAGGTCCACGGGTTCCCCGTGATGGTGGGAGCTAAATCGCCGTTTGCGATTTTGCCCAGGGGCATGCGCTTCGCTTGCGCAAATCCCCTTCCGATCGCTCCTCTTTCCACCGTATCGCCGCCGGCCGCAACGTGCCTCTCGAGATAGTATTGAAGCGCTCCAAAGAAGTCGGCGCCGTCATGGCCTTCATCATCGCCCTTCGGCTTCATTTTGTCGGCATCTTGCAGATACAAAACGTGCTCTTTAACGGAGCTGAGCGACTCCTTTTGAACGAACCTCGCCGACGCAGGCAACACGAAACGAACACCCGGGCGTTTCTCCAGCGTATGAATAGCCGTGTCGGCGTTGACCGACGCAGCCAAGGCGACGAGATACATGCCCGACGCCTGATCCCGGCCAGTGACTTTTCCGAGCCCCGTGACCGCCTTTGTAGCTCCGGTCAGTGTTGGCTTGTCCAGACCTAGAAGCAGTTCACGGTCGCTTATGCTTCGCGGTTTTGAGAAGCCCATTGCAGCGATTCCGGCGGCGAGTGCAAATAGGGCAGCCACTCGGAAGGTTCGGTTGACGCAATCCATCAACCTATGATAACGCAAATATGTGAATCTGCGTGAAATGAAACCCTGGGCGCACGCCAAATCGAAACGCATTAAATATCGGGGGGCCCAAGAGCAGGCAAGGTCAGACCATTATGGAGTGCGCGCTTGGCAGACCGTTGTATTGGCAGTTCGCCAAAACTCATCAAGGCGCCCAGCACCAAGCCTTACTCATCCGTTGGCTTTCGAATGTGGTTTCTCGTACCGAGCCATCGGGCGGTGATTGCCACCAAAGCTCGAACCTCCACCCGCCGTGGAGCAAGTCGGTGCGTTTGCGAACGGGTCGAAGACCCAAGGTCGTGGGAGGGCTCCGGGACAATAGCCGCGACACACCGAAGAAGTCGATGCAACACCATCCTTGGTTCCAATTCGGATTGTCCCCAATCGGCGTTGAGCCGATTGGGGCCCTCGACCTAGCCCTCTGCAAAAGGGGTTCCGGCCTTTGGTCCTAGTGGACTTCTTTGACCTTGACCTCAGTGAAGTTTCCGCCATCATCGATGGACACAAACGCGTAGTGCTTGGGCGTGGCTTCGCGGAATCTAACCGGATTTGGGGTGACGATGTCGTTGACGACCCCAGTTGGCGGGGTTCGCACGAGCCGTAGGTATAGGACGTCCGGTTTGCCGTGGTCCACTGGGATGTACGTCTCCAGTTTGAGTTTCCATCCGGGCGTCGGCGTGTAGACGGTTCCAAAGACGGTCAAATAGAATTCACCAAGCGGCATGAAGTCATGAATCGCTTGCCAGCCGGGGTCGGATTCCTTTAGCGGAGCAAGCGGCGCCGAGACCGTCTGCTGGGCTACGACGACGTCCACTCCTTCCTCGCCCGCGGCCGTTATGGCGACGAACTTTTCCGCCTTCATGTCTTTGAATTCGAACGCCTCTTTGACTTGAACGATGAGGTCCACCGGGTGGCTCGGGCCGCCCCAATCATGAAAGATCTCGAGGACTCTGAATAGAGGGCCAAAGTTCCGCTCCTTGAGCGGCTGAACGGTTAGCCGGGAGCCGATTCGAACATAGGCTTCAACGTATATCACCAGGTTGGGGCCGTCCTGTATGCCGATCACAGACTTCGTGTGAGCCGGCAAAACGATCGGCATGACGTCATAGGGTACGGGTATATCTTTTAGGTCCATTTTCATACCTCCGCTAAACACGCCGTAGCATGCTTACGTCCTATTATATACGAGGTATTCGCGTACCGAGGTTCCAATCGGTTAAGTGGGGCCATTGGCCTCAGCGCCCAGTTCACGACGCCTTCACGCGCTTCAGTCATCCCAAGTATGATGAGCATGTCGGCTTCGCGGCTTAGGAGAGAGATCGGGGCGTAGGACCAACTGGAGACCGGTCATCAATGAGGTTCAGCTCCCGGAGTCCAACCTCTGGCCAACACCGGTGAACTAACGTGGACAAAACGACTGCCGGGATGCCTTGCGTCTTGACGATCAACGGAGGATCGTCAAGCATTCGATTTGCTATTTACTCCGTACCAGAAAAACTTTCGCTTCAGCTCGATGGGAAGATCGATCGGATCGGTTTGCCCGGCGCCACCTTTACGGCGAATGGCGCTAGGACTTCCCAGCCCCTAAAAATAGCGGACCACGGCGAGGCGGTCGCTTATTTGGTTGACTGGCTTCGGGAGCAGCCGTGGATTCCCTCGGTCAAAGCGCTAGGGCATAGAGTTGTGCACGGCATGAAGCGCCATGACCCAGAACGAGTGACTCCGGAGCTCCTGAAAGACCTACGTTTGATAACCCCCTACGATCCAGATCACATGCCGCGTGAGCTTGACCTGATCGAGGCTTTTACAAAACAGTGGCCGGACCTTCCCCAAGTAGCATGTTTTGACACTGCGTTTCATCGCACGATGCCGGACGTCGCGAAGCGCTTACCTATCCCCCGCCGTTACGGCGAAATGGGAATCGAGCGGTACGGATTTCATGGGCTCTCCTATTCCTACTTGATCGAAGAATTAGGCCGCATCGATCCGATCGCCGCGAAAGGCCGCGTCATACTTGCCCATCTGGGCAACGGGGCCAGCCTCGCCGCCGTACTTGAAGGCAAGAGCATCGACACGAGCATGGGATTTACTCCAACCGGGGGGCTGGTTATGAGCACGCGAACGGGAGACCTCGATCCGGGGCTGTTCTACTACTTAACGAAAGCCGAGAGCATGACCGCGCCACAGTTCCAAAAGATGGTCAATCACGAGTCGGGCCTGCTCGGCATATCCGGGACCAGTTCCGACATGCAAGACCTCCTTTCCAAGGAGAAAGAGGACGTTCGAGCGGCCGAAGCGGTAAACCTGTTCTGCTTTCAGGCCAAAAAATGGATCGGATCTTTCGCAGCAGCCTTGGGAGGGCTCGACACCCTGGTATTTGCCGGTGGAATTGGCGAGAACTCACCTGCAGTTCGTGCCCGCATCTGCGCGGGCCTGGGGTTTCTTGGAATCGAGATACGCGATTCGGGCAACGAGGCCAACGAAGCCGTGATCTCAAAGGGCTCCGGACGGGTTACGGTCCGAGTGATCCGCACAGATGAAGAAATGATGATAGCGAGATCGGTATGCAGGGTTTTGGGTTTAAGGTGACTGGTGATTTGTGCGTGGGGACATTTGAGCAATTGGTTGAATGGGCGCTCAGAATGCTGCGCGCATAGACGCAAAGCACGCCAAGGTAGATACGAAAACAATGAACACGGAAACTAGGCCCGAGACGCTTGCGCCGTCCTTGATTCAGCAAATGGACGCTTATTGGCGAGCGGCGAATTATCTTTCCGTCGGTCAGATTTACCTCTACGACAACCCGCTTCTGAAGCGCCCCCTGGAACTCACGGACATCAAACACATGCTCCTGGGCCATTGGGGCACCACTCCGGGACAAAACTTCATTTACGCGCACTTGAACCGGGTCATCAAGAAGTACGACCTGGACATGATTTACGTGGCTGGGCCGGGGCATGGTGGACCGGCGGTTGTGGCCAACACCTATCTCGAGGGAACCTATAGCGAGATCTATCCGAACATCAGCCAAGATGAAGCAGGTTTGCGAAAACTGTTCATCCAGTTCTCCTTCCCCGGGGGTATTCCCAGCCACGCTTCCCCCGAATGCCCAGGATCGATCCACGAGGGGGGCGAGTTGGGATATTCCCTGAGCCACTCGTTCGGCGCCGTGTTCGACAATCCTGAACTCGTTGTCGCGTGCGTCGTTGGGGACGGCGAGGCCGAAACCGGCCCGCTTGCCACCGGTTGGCACTCAAACAAGTTCTTGAACCCACAAACGGACGGCGCCGTGCTTCCCATTCTCCATCTCAATGGCTACAAGATCGCCAACCCGACGATCCTTGCCCGAATCGAGCGCGACGAGTTGGAGCAACTGCTGCGAGGATATGGATGGGACCCCACGTTCGTGGAGGGCCACGACCCGTTCCCGATGCATGAGGCGATGGCGGAAGCCCTGGACGCCGCCGTGGAGCGTATCCGCGGCATTCAGCAGGACGCGCGGCAGCTAGGAAAAGTGGACCGGCCACGCTGGCCGATGATCGTTCTCATTTCGCCGAAGGGCTGGACCGGACCAAAAACGATCGACGGTCTCCAGATCGAAGGATCATTCCGATCCCATCAAGTGCCCCTTTCCGACCCGGCTGCAAACCCGGAGCATCTCAAGATGTTGGAAGAATGGTTGAGGAGCTACAGGCCGGAAGAGCTGTTCGACGACGGCGGCAGGCTGAAACCCGAACTGGCTGAGCTAGCTCCCAAGGGCGAAAGACGCATGGGCGCGAACCCAAACGCGAACGGTGGACTCTTGCTCAAAGACCTTCGGATGCCGGATTTTCGCGACTACGCTGCCGATGTGCCAACTCCAGGCGTCCCCGGCATTGGCGACACCCACGTACTCGGCCCGTTCATCCGGGACGTTTTGAAGCTGAACGACGACTGCAAGAACTTTCGAGTCTTTGGTCCTGACGAAACGCTCTCCAACGGCCTGGAAGCAGTTTTCGATGTGACGAACCGTCAGTGGGAAGCGCGGACCCTTCCCACCGACCAGTTCCTCGCTCCTGCGGGCCGCGTGATGGAGGTGCTTAGTGAGCACCAATGCGAAGGCTGGCTCGAGGGCTATCTTCTGACCGGGCGTCACGGGTTGTTCAATTGCTATGAAGCGTTCATCCACATTGTGGATTCGATGTTCAATCAGCACGCCAAATGGCTGAAGGTGACTTCCAAACTCCCGTGGCGGCGCAAGATTGCCTCGCTTAACTATTTGCTATCCTCCCACGTTTGGCGGCAGGACCACAACGGATTCACGCACCAGGATCCGGGGTTCATCGACCACGTGGTCAACAAAAAGGCGGAGATTGTCCGCGTCTACCTCCCGCCCGATGCGAACTGCTTACTCTCGGTGATGGACCACTGCCTGCGAAGCCGACATTACGTCAACGTCGTAGTGGCGGGCAAGCACCCAGCGCCGCAGTGGTTGGATATGAATGCCGCCGTCGACCACTGCACCTAGGGTATCGGCATTTGGCAATGGGCGAGCAACGATCAAGCCCAGGAAACGGACGTGGTGATGGCCTGCTGTGGAGACGTTCCCACCCTTGAAACGCTCGCAGCAGTTTCAATCCTCCGGGAGCACTTGCCAGACCTGAAGGTTCGAGTAGTGAACGTAGTGGATCTCATGAAGCTCGAACCACAGACCGAGCACCCGCACGGATTGAGCGACCTGGATTTCGACAGCCTGTTCACAAAGAACAAACCGGTGATCTTCGCGTTCCACGGATACCCTTGGCTGATCCACCGGCTCACGTATCGCAGAACCAATCACGACAACATTCACGTTCGCGGCTATAAAGAAGAAGGCACGATCACGACCCCCTTCGATATGGCTGTCATGAACGACCTCGACCGGTTCCACCTCGTCATGGACACCATCGACCGCGTTCCCCAAACCGGGGATCGGGGCGTGTACCTAAAGCAGCAGCTTCAAGACAAGCTGGTGGAGCATAAGGATTACATTAAGCTCAACGGCCAGGACATGCCTGAAATCCGTAACTGGAAATGGGGCGTTAGCCCATGAAGAGCCGCAACCTTGGCGGTTAGCGTTTCTCGAACGCCAACTTGGCCCCGAGCCCAACGAACACCGCTCCTGCCGCCACTTCCAAGTTGCGCTTGAAGTTGGACTTCTGGAACAAAGCCGCTGCCCGGTGAACCATTTGGGTGATAACGGCGAGCCAAACAATACCGAGCGTATAGTGGATTCCAACCAATAGGATGGTCTTCGCGATGACGGGATCGGACGGTCCGATAAATTGGGGCAGAAACGCGAGGAAAAAAACGGCGACTTTCGGATTTAGCGCATTGGTGAGAAAGCCTTCGCGCAACCCAATGATCGGGGGACTGAAACCGCCTGGCCCCGTTGATGAGGCCACAACCTTTTTGGATAGCCCGCTCCGGATATTTTGGATTCCGAGATAGATCAAATAGATTGCGCCAGCAAGCTTAACGATCGTGTACAACTCGCTCGAGCCAAGCAGGATGCGCGAGAGCCCAAAGGTGGCAGCGGAAGCCTGTATGAGGCCGCCGGTTAATACGCCCATGATAGAAAAAAGCCCGCCCCTCCGGCCACGCGCCAAGGTGTTCCGAATAATGAGCATCGTGTCGGGCCCTGGTGTCACGTTGACGATCAACGAAACTGCGGCGAAGGCGCCAATTGAGGAATCGAACAGGGCCATCAGCGCATTATACGATTTGTCACTTGTCGCTCCTCACCAAGAGCTGGGTTGGACATGTTATGTGCATCGGTTTTTTGTCCGATTGACGCCCATCCATCTTCATGACACCGAGCACGTCCCCTTTTGCCCCAAAATAGACATTCAGATGGATCTCTCCTCCCTTACCGTCGCCAACATCGATCTCAATGGAACCAAACGAGTCTGCTATTTCCGCCAGGATACGTCTGATCAGAAAGTTCTGGACCAAATATTCAAGGGAGGCGCTTATGACATCTCCTTAATCCCCCGTTACGCGGAGATCGAAGGAGCGTTTCAAGCACATTTAGAGGCCGGCCAAACGCCCCTCATCATCGACGCAGGTGCGAACATTGGCGCGAGCGCCCTCTTTTTCGCCCTCATCTTCCCAGGTTCCCTGGTCTACGCAATCGAACCAGAGAGGTCCAACTTCGAACTGCTCGTCGAAAACACGAAGGGGCTCAACGTGGTTTGCATACAGGCCGCCCTCTCTGAGAAGCCCGGCCGCGCCCGAGTAGTCGACAATGGCAACGGGTTCTGGGGATTCCAAACAGAAGCAAGCTCAGACCTGGAAGACGCCATTCCTTGCGTTACGGTGGAAGAGATTTTGGAAAGGAAGGAGCATGAGAACTGCTGGCCCTTCCTCGCCAAGATTGACATCGAGGGCGCCGAGGCTTCCCTCTTCGAAGGACACCCCGCCTGGTTGCGCAAGATCCCTGTCCTCATCGTGGAGCTGCATGACTGGCTCTTCCCCGCCGCCGGCACGTCGAAGTCGTTTATTCGATGCATGAGCGAGGAGGATCGGGACTTCATTCCTCTAGGCGAGAACGTCCTCGCCATCAATCACGTGCTGTGATGGAAGCATCTACCTTGGCTAGGATCAACTCGCGTCCGCTTTTTCCCGCAAGAGCTCTTTGGGTCGATCAAACTGCGATTTCACGGAGGGCCTGCTCATAACCAGCAAAGTGATAACGCCGAGAGCCGTACCCCATGGAATTTGAAGGCAATTGACCGCCGAAACGATGTAAATGAGGACTGGCTTCTGGCGTTTGACAATGCAAATGCCGGCGTAGATAGTAAGACCCGCGATTAGCCACGATACGACAACGAACACGCCGCCGAAGATTGCAAATAACGATCCCACAAACGCGGGGGTAAAGGGGACTTTGTCGGGAGTATCAGAGCGGAGCGGCGAGGAGGCAATGGCAGTCCCGACGAACACATAGACCAGGCCAAATAATCCTATGAACCCGTTTAGCGCCCCCAAAACGTAATGAAAGATCGACAACAGGCGAAGGTGCTCGTTGTCCTGATAGGCTTGATACTGCGCAAGGTTGGGCGGCAACTCTCCCATGCTTCACATTCTTCTACTATATTGCTCTATCCGGCCACGCTTGATGGTCTTTCACATTTTAGTCCCGTAATTCGACATAGGTTGCTGTAAGCTTAGAGAAGTAACGTCGGCGATCTAACATGATCCAGCCTTACCAGAATCTGGAATACTCGCCTGAATGGCCCGTCGAGCAGCAACTGGACCTATACCTCCCGTCCGACGTCAGGCCCGAAGCGCCATTGCTCCTTTTCATCCATGGCGGGGCCTGGATCTCCGGGGACAAATCGGAAGCCAAGACGATCGCGGAACAAATCTCAAACGAAGGCATCGCGGTTGCGAGCGCCAACTATCGATTATCCACCCGCCCCGAGGTTAAGAGCCCACATCATGCGCAAGACGTGGCCAAATGTTACGCTTGGTTGGTGCGCAACGCTTGCCGCTTCGGCTACTCGCCTAAGAACATCTTTGTGATGGGCCATTCGGTAGGGGCCCACACGGCGGGGATGCTCGCTACTGGAACTTTCTTGTCAGATGCCGGCGTCTTGCCGCCATCGATGCCGAAAGGCTTTATCGGTTTGGAGGGAATTTATGACGTGCCCCTTCTTGTGCAGACTTGGCCCACCTATCGGGAATGGTTCGTCGATAAGGCGTTCACCTGCGAATCCACGTGGGATAAGGGTTCCCCGACCCATCGTCACGTGGTAATAGGCGCCCCGTGGCTTGTAGCGCATTCGGCCGAGGACGAACTGGTCGACATGGCTCAATCGACAACATTTGTGAAGCACCTCGCGCTAGAAAAGGTCCCGGCAAAACTTCTGGACGACCTGACCGGATCGCACGACGAAGTGATCAGCGATTTCTCAAGCCCCTTAGGGGAGAAAATCCTCCGATTTATCCTGGACAAGAAATCCAGGAGCGCAGGCTAGCCGATTTCGGTTCGCACGTCGGCCAGTTCCGGAAACAGGCGAATTTCAAGGCCCTTCATCAAGAACCCGACTCCAGAACTGCCACCCGTCCCACGTTTAAAGCCGATAATCCGCTCGACCGTTTTGATATGGCGGAAACGCCAAAGCTGGTATTGCTCCTCCACGTCGACCAGTTTTTCCGCCATTTCGTAGGCCTCCCAATGAGAGTCGGGGCTTTCGTAGATGCGTTTGAATACGGCTAAGACCTGGGAGTTGCACTCGTACGGCTTAGACCAGTCACGGTCTATGACTTCCTTTGGAATTGGATGCTTATGTCTCGCCAAGTAGCGCAAGAACTCGTCGTAAATACTTGGCCTGTTCAGTAGGCTTTGCAGTTCGTCGTATATCTCTGCTTGGTGTTTGAAGACTTGGGTGGACCTTGCATCCTTGTTGCCGAGCAAGAACTCGATCATCCGGTTTTGATAGGACTGCAATCCACTCGCATGGCCGAGCACCGGGCGAAACTTGGCGAACTCGGTCGGAGTTAGAGTCTCCAAAACTGCCCACTGCTCGAACAAGATTCTCTGAATCTGTTTCACGCGAGCGATGATCTTGAAGCAAGGCGATAGATCGTCCGATTTGATGAACTCGATCGCCTGCTTGAGTTCGTGAATCACCAGTTTCATCCACAACTCCGAGGTCTGGTGCTGGACAATGAACAGCATCTCGTCGTGATAGGTCGGGTTCGAGCGCGGCTCCTGCGCGTTTAGCACCAGGTCGAGTCGCAGATACCCAGCGTAATCGTCTCGGGGGTCGAGGTCTGTATAGATCGATTTCTCGAATTCGCGCCCAGGCATAGGGGAGTCTCTGATAAAGCGGCCAAGCCCGAGGCAATGGGGTTCAGGCCGCTTAGGCAAGTGTACCGGGCTGAGCGATTGCATCTGATCACGCTGCTGGGAAACGAGAGAGCGATCTTTAAGCGCTCGCAAGCCAAAGAGCGTTCCCCGTATTTTTACTATGAACTTACGTTCCATTAGGCGGAAGATGACCCCTAGGCAGGCGTGAAAAACTTACCGGGATGGATATCAAAATGAACAACGTATTGTTCCTAGAAAACGAGGTCATGGAATCCGAGCGGGATCGTATTCTCACCGTGCCCAATGGGCAACGAGCCAGACAGACCGATGCTCCCCTCAAGACGATAGGGCGCGTGCTCGTGGTCGACGACGAGCCCGACATCGCTTTCTTGGTGAAGAAGAGGCTTGAAAACGCCGGCTACGAAGTAATTATTGCGACCGACGGCATCAGCGCCACTCAAATGTCGATGCAGCGAAGCCCCGATGTCATTGTGCTGGATATTGGCATGCCGTGCGGCGACGGTCATACGGTTGCCAGCCGGATTCGTAACAACCCGAATACGGCTCTCACACCGATTATCTATCTCACCGCGAGAACCTCCGACAAGGACCGTTCCAGGGCAGCCGAAGCGGGCGCCTTCGCTTACTTGACGAAGCCTTTCATCGCGGAAGAGCTTGTCGACTTGGTAAACCAAGCGGTTTCCTATTGGCGATAATCAGTAAATTTCGCGCCCCAGGGTTCCCCGGCTTTAAGCGCCCGCGGCAACGCTTGATTTGTGTGCCTGTCCCTGAAAGCTGGGGACTCTGGTCCCGAAATGTATAAAGGAGCGGCGGGACCTGAAATTCAGGCCGCGCGTGCCCCACAGCTGCTTCGGAAAATCGGAGGCAACACTCGATGAACCATCCTGAAATGGCAAGACCCGGCGAAGCGATGGCAAGGTGTCCTTTGCTCTTGATCGACGATAACGTCGACAATCTTAAGCTGCTCGAACGCATGCTGGAATGGGCGGGCTATGCGAATACGCGAAGTTGCACAAGCGCTCGAGAGGGTCTCGAGCTTCTCGATACATTTCACCCCGACCTGATCATCTTAGACCTTATGATGCCGGTCATGGATGGGTATGCCTTCCTTGAGAAGGTGCGAGAGCACGCTTGCGAAGAGTCGTTTCTGCCCATTCTCGTTTTCACGGCGGACCTTACGCCGGAAGCAAGGACCCGCGCGCTCGAGCTTGGCGCGGCAGACTTCTTAACGAAGCCGGGAGACGCGCTCGAAATCCAGCTTCGGATTCGAAATTTTCTGCGAATGGGCCGGATGCATTCCGAGCTCCGAGACCAGAATCGCCAGTTGGAAGTCAAAGTGAAGCAGCGAACTGAGCACCTTGAGATTGCAAGGCGCGAGGCGGTTGAAACTTTGGCGAATACCTGCGAATACAGAGACGATGATTCCGGCGCGCATGCGCGAAGAGTCGGCGACCTCAGCGCGGGCATCGCGGCGGAGTTAGGCCTCGAACCCGACGCGGTAGAGGCAATACGACTCGCCGCGCCCTTACACGATTTAGGAAAGATCGCGTTGCCCGACAGCATTCTATTCAAGCCTGGCAAGCTCACCGACGAAGAGTACGCGGTGGTAAAGCGCCATCCGGGAGTCGGCGCCGCTCTGCTTAGAGGCAAGACTTCGCCTCTCCTTCAGTTGGCACGCGAAATCTCCCTCTACCATCATGAGAGATGGGACGGAACGGGTTACGATGAAGGCTTGGCAGGAGAGCAGATACCGAGGAGCGCAAGGATCGTTGCCGTCGCAGACGCATTCGACGTGATGACCCACGGCAGGCCGTATCGCAAAGCGCAATCAAGGCAAGACGTCCTTAATGAGATGGACGCGCTGGCGGGCACTCAGTTCGAACCAGCGGCCGTCGCAGCCCTTCACGCATATTTGGACGCCCTGGAACGAGCTGAACGCATCGCCGCCTAGCTCTCAGCCGGCAGGAACTCTTCAAGCACCGCGAAGAGGCGGTGGAGGTCCAGAGGCTTCGTCAGATATTCAGCCGCGCCCCCCTCCCGGAGTGCCTTAATCTGCCGCGAGGTTGCGTCGGCGCTTAATACGACAACGGGAATCGACTTCGTCCCAGGATCGGATTTAAGCCGCTCGAGAACTTTTTCGCCGGGGATGTCTGGCAAATTCAAGTCGAGGAGAATAAGATCTGGATGGTGCTCCCGAGCCATTTCAAGTCCAACGAGCCCCTGAATGGCCGGGATGAGAGTCAAATCCTTCCAGTCCGCAAATAGGGTTTCGAGGAGCCGCATGTTTGAAAGATTGTCTTCGATATAGAGGACGGTTCCTGAGCGGCGAGCCCATGGCGCCGGCGCCGAAGCGGCGCCAAACTCCGGCATTATCTGCTTGAAAGCGGGTTCGGCGCGCTCAAGTTCGATATAGAATGTCGATCCCTCTGGCGACGAGTGGCTAAGGTCGAGCGTGCCGCCCATCAGATTCACGAACCGCTGCGACAGGACGAGGCCCAGACCGGTGCCCTCGACATTTTGGTCCCCGAAACGCTGGAACGCCTTAAAAAGGTGCTCCCGATCTCGCGGCTCGATCCCTTTGCCCGTGTCGGAGATTTCGATCCGGCACCGCGAGTCGGAGTGGTCGACGCACCTCACCAGCACCTGGCCCCCCGGGCGGTTGTACTTAATTGCATTGCTTAGGATGTTAATGAGGACCTGGGCGAGGCGTTGCCGGTCCGCTTTCACGTGCATCTCTTCGCATCCGCGATCCTCGATAGATAGCTTCAAGCCACTCCCGTCTGCCATGGGCTGAAGCAGCCCGGCCGTATGGTGAAGCACCTCAACCAGGTTAACCGGCTCCAGCGAAACGGCTACGGTTCCACTCTCGATGCGCGACAGGTCGAGAACTTCCTCGATCATCTGTAGAAGGTGCTTACCGGCCTTGAGAATGGACCTCGTCGCCTCTTTGACGAACGGGTCGTCATACCGAAGGTCCAAGAGTTGCGCGTAACCGAGAACCGAGTTCAGCGGGGTGCGAAGCTCATGGCTCATTCTCGAGAGAAACTCGCTCTTGGCAAGGTTGGCACTGTCGGCCTCCGCTTTCGCCTTTCGGAGCTGCACCTGGATTTCCTGTTCCTCCGTAACGTCGCGAGCGACCGCATACATGTAGCCGCCTTCTTCGGGAACCGACTTCCAAGAAAGGACTCGCCATGAGCCGTCTTTGTGGCGATAGCGATTCTCAAACTGCAAGACCCTTTCGCCGGCGACCACCTGTCGATCAACCTCTGCCAAAGTGGCCTCCACATCGTCCGGATGGACGAAGTCCATAAAGGGCCTGGTCAGCATTTCCTCAACGGTCCAGCCAAGTGACTGACTAAACGCAGGGCTTAGTCGCTTGAAATACCCGTCCGAGTTGGCGATGCACAGCATGTCGATTGACACCGTAAAGAATCGTTCAAGTTCGGCAGCGCGAACGTTGAGGCGCTCTTCAAGCTCGGCGTTACGGTCTTTAAGAGCGTCTGCTTCAACTCGATCCGAGACGTCGCGCACTACGGCGATAACCAACGCGTTTTCCCCGCCGTCCAATGTGCTCAGACTGACGTCCGCCATAAACTCGCGCCCATCCTTCTTACGGCCGACCAGCTTCAACTCGGAGCCCATGTGCCGCGTCCTTGGTTCACCAAAATATTCAGTGCGGCTCGCCATGTGCGCGGCGCGGAATCGTTCGGGCAGCAAGACCTCGAGCTGCTGCCCAAGAAGTTCGCCATGACCGTACCCAAAGAGGGCTTCAGCCGGGACATTGGCAAAGTTGATCGTGCCTTGGTGATCCACCAACAACAACCCATCGGGCAAGCATTCGATCAGCGACGAGAAGGCCGCAGCATCAAAAAGGATCGGCACGTTGCTTCCGGGTGAATTGTTGGGCATTCCGTTATCAAAATCATGACACACCTTGCAGTTGAACTCCGCGGCGCTAAGCCCATGCTCCTCCGGAATTATCTCGCTTCAGCTAGCGTGTGAGTTTAATCTTGCGCACTCTGCAACAATTCCGAATCTGGAGCCGCACTCCTATTGAGTCGGGCTTCCTAGAAACCGAAAATACTGATGACATTCTAAGGAGAGAGAGATAACATGGCGCATCACCCCTACTATCCCGAAGTTCTCGTTCCATGCGACGAAGTCGCTCTGGCCGTGGCCCGAGGCGCCAGGCTCGTCGAGGTCGACCTTGACCCCGCCGCATACGAGCATGGCCACATCCCCGGCGCCATCCGCTGGGACTGGAGCGCGCAACTGCGGAACCAGGGAACCGAAGAGATACTGAACGTCGCCGAGTTCGAAAGCCTGATGGGCGTGAGTGGGATATCCAAGGACACCGAGGTCCTGCTCTACGGGGATAACAACAACTGGTTCGCATGCTGGGCTTTTTGGCTAATGCAGCTTTACGGGCATGAGAACGTCAAGCTTGTAGACGGCGGCTCGAAGAAGTGGCTTCGAGATCAAAGAGCGCTCAGCCTGGAGCCGACCGCCGTATCCCGGTCGACATACAAATCCCGCGGCCTTGATGTCACGAACAAGGCGTCCATCGAAGACATCTTCGCTTCCTTTTTCAACCCCTCTGACAGTCGGCTCGTCGACGTCCGTTCGAGCGCCGAGTATATCGGCCAGATCAGCGGGCCCGGCGACGGCGCCGGTGCGACTTGCGAAGTTGCGGGACACATTCCGACCGCGATCAACATTCCGTGGAACCTCAACTGCAACGAGGATGCGACGTTTAAGTCTCCGGATGAATTGCGTTCACTCTACGCGAGCTTCGACATACGCCCGGAAATGTGCGTCATTACCTACTGCGCGATCGGCGAAAGGGCGAGCCTCAGTTGGTTCGTATTGAAACATCTGCTCGGCTACCGTGTTGTTATGAACTACGACCGCTCTATGGCCCAATGGGGTCGCCTTGCAAATTCGGCCGTCGTCACAGGAAAAGCGGCGTAAACGAGGTTCTCATGAGCACAGTTTCCACCCTGATCGAGGATTACGTTGAGTTCCAGCGAGGCATCGGCCGCTGGAAAATACAAATTGTCGCCTACCATCTAGGCGACAAGCACATTTGCATCGTTAACAACCTCGATCCCGGCGCAACTATCTGCCGCGTGTCCGCTGGTACCCGCAAGGAAGCGCTTCGCAAAGGCCTAACCGAGGCGAACAACCTCCTTGCGAGAACGGCCTATCTGGAACCCCCCAAGGCGCGTGAACCCGCCAAGCTTGCGCTTATCGAGTATCTCGATGGCGCCGATTCGGCATCTTTCGAGGTCGACACGTTCCTTCAGCTTCCAATGGATTATCGGGTGAAATGCTTGTCCGAGGGGAAGCTGCTCTTTCGGGATTCCCATGGGGATCTTATGGCTTCGGGCGATGCAATGAGATGCTTGAACGAAGCTTGCGCGGCCTAAACCCGCTTTAGGATGACAGCCAGTCCCTGGCCAACTCCCACGCACAAGGTGCATAGGGCGTAGCGCGCTTGGCGCCGTTGGAGCTCTCGCGTCGCGGTCAAGAGCAACCGAGCGCCCGTCATACCCAGCGGATGGCCCAGCGCGATGGCGCCGCCATTTGGGTTTAGGTTTGGAGCGTCGTCGGGCAACCCCAGTTCCCGGGTGGCAGCCAAGACCTGAGCCGCAAACGCCTCGTTAGCCTCGATGACATCCATCTCATCCAGGGAGAGCTTGAGCCGATCCAGCAGCTTTCGGCTTGCGGGGACGAGCCCAATTCCCATGATGCGCGGTGGCACTCCCGCGCTTGCCATCCCCAGAATCCTCGCCTGTGGAGTCAGACCATGACGGCTTGCCGCCTTTTCGGAGGCGACGATAAGTGCGCAAGCGCCATCGTTGATGCCAGAGGAGTTCCCGGCCGTAACCGATCCGCCTTCGCGGCCGATTGGTCTGAGCCTGCTAAGAGCCGCGTAATCTGTGTCGGCCCTCGGATGCTCGTCCTCGCACACATACGCCGTCTCCCCTTTCTTGCCAGGGATGGGCGCCGGCATGATTTCTTCTGCCAAAAACGCCTTGGCTTGAGCCGTCCGCTGCTGCGAGCGCAGAGCGTACGCATCCTGGTCTTCTCTTGAAATGCCCCTCTCTTGCGCGAGGTTCTCTGCCGTTTCGGCCATCGATTCGACACCGTAATCCTTGGCGATTTTTTTGTTTACAAACCGCCAGCCTATCGTGGAATCGTAGATCTCGGCGTTTCTATCGAACGCGGTGCCCGCCTTCGGCATGACGAACGGCGCGCGGGACATGCTTTCGACCCCTCCGGCGATGACGAGCTCAGCCGCATCGCAAGCGATTTGCCTCGCCGCTAGCCCGACCGCCTCCATTCCCGACGCGCACAAGCGGTTAACCGTGTATGCGGGGACCTCGACCGGCAAACCGGAAAGCAGGACCGCCATTCTGGCTACGTTCCGGCTGTCCTCGCCAGCCTGGTTCGTACAGCCAAGAATCACCTCGTCCGTGCTCGACCAATCGCATTGTGGATGTCGCTCCATGAGCGCCTTGATTGGGAGGGTTGCCAAATCGTCGGTTCGCACGGTCGCTAGAGATCCGCCGTAACGGCCGATGGGTGTGCGAATGCCATCGCAAACAAAGGCTTCAGTCATGTTTCGCCTTCCAATTTAGCGCGTGGCGACGCAGGAGCACACTCGCCCTGTATCGCTCCTCACCGTAGCTTGCCCTCATGTTGTCCAGCACCCGAACGACATAAGGGGCGCTTAGCACACCACACCACTGAAATGGCCCTCCCGGAAAGTTGAGCCCCTTTCGCATCGCAACGTCGATATCTTCTTCGGAGGCGATCCTGCGCGACAGGGAGTCGAAGCCCTCGTTCACTAGCATGGCAAAAGTGCGCGCGTTTAGCATGCCAGGGGTGTCCTCGATGACCGACACCTGCTTGTCTAGGAATTGAAAGAGCTTCGCCGCAAATTCTATGGGCCTATCCGGGCCTGGCCCCCCAGTTAAAGCAATCAAGTCGACCTTCTCATAATCCAGAGCCAAGTCGAAGAGCACCCAGTTCCCAGGCATCTGCGCGTGCCGCTCGGCAGCCATTCGACCGTCCGTCAGCGCGAGCCATGCACCCTCGGTCTCGATCCATCCCTCCCCTTCGACTTGGGTAACTTCGAAGCCGCGCTCCCGCCAGAGCGAGATCAGCTTCTGGGCCGGTCCAAGGTCGCCGTGGACGGTTATCGCCCGGTTGAATTTCTCGGACGAGTCTGTGAACTGATAGACGAAGGGCCCTGACTTGTCTCCATTTCCATATTCGTAGAACCCCTTGCCGGTCTTACGGCCAAGCCACCCCGCCGCCACCCGATTCTCCACCGAAAAGGAAGGCTTATAGCGCGATTCACCATAATACGCCTCTGTCATACGGCGGCTGACCGCCAGATTGATGTCCAGACCGACAAGATCGATTAGCTCCAGCGGGCCCATTTTGAAGCCGTTCGCGCGGATCAGGGCATCGATCGTTTCGGCCTCTGCCGCTCCCTCATCGAGAACGCGTAGGGCCTCGCCGTAAAACGGGCGGGCGCCCTTGTTGACAATGAACCCTGGAGCCGAGCGAACCCGGACCGGTGTCTTGCCCCACTCCGCGACCGTCGCCACAAGCGTATCCATTACGGCCGAAGAAGTTGCCAGCCCGCTCACAACCTCGACCAGGGACATCACCGGCGCCGGATTGAAGAAATGCAGTCCGGCGAACCTGCCGCGATGCTTAAGGTTGGAAGCCAACTCCGTGATCGACAAGGAGGACGTATTCGAAGCGAGAATTGCGTCCTCGGCGAGGATGGATTCCAGGCTTGTGAAAAGTTCTTGCTTGACCTTCAGGTCCTCGACAATCGCTTCGATGACGAGACCCGCCTGGGCCAAATCCGCAAGCTCCTGGCATGAAGATATTCGTCCGCAAATTGCATCGCGAACCTGGAGCTCCATACGCCCCTCTTCCACTTTGCGAGAAAATCGCTGCTCGATCTTGGTCCTGGCCTTATCCGCCGCTCCGGGCGCCGCGTCGTAAAGAAGCACTTTGCGCCCGGCGACCGCGGCGACCTCAGCGATTCCCGCACCCATGGCCCCCGCCCCTACAACTCCGACCAGCTCTGGCATCAACGTCCCTTGAACTCCGGCCGTCGTTTCTCCAGGAAGGCGTTTACGCCCTCACGGCGGTCTTCGGTTGCAAACAGGAGAGCAAACGATTTGCGCTCGAGATCCAAACCACCTTGCATTCCGCTTTCAGCGGCGTGGCGTACGGCTTCCTTGGCCAGTCGTAGGGCTATTGGGGATTTGGACGCCAGATTACGCGCAAGCTCGAGAGCTCGATTCTCCACCTCCGTCGCCGGTGTTACTTCAGAAACGAGGCCCGCAGCGAAAGCATCTTCGGCGGATAGCAACTCGCCGGTCAAAACCGCCTTCATCGCCCTTGCCTTTCCGATTGCACAGGTCAGCCGCTGAGTGCCACCGGCGCCGGGGATCAGGCCGAGCTTGATCTCCGGCTGACCAAAGCGTGCGTCATCGCCCGCGACGATAATGTCGCACAGCATCGCAAGCTCGTTGCCGCCGCCTAGGCAGAGGCCGTTCACGGCTGCTATCAGAGGTTTGGAAAAGTCGCGAACCGCTTTCCAATAGATGGGGCGAACGTCGGCCAGCACGTCGACCGCGCTCTTATCCGCCATTTCTTTAACATCTGAACCGGCCGCGAACACCTTCGGACCACCGGTCAGAATCACGCAACGAACCTCCGGATCGGTATCGGCTTCCCATAGAATCTTGGCTAAATCGCAAAGAAGTTTCGTGCGTAAAGCGTTCGCCGAATCAGGCCTGTTCAACGTGATTCGCAGTATCCCTTCGCCGGGCGAATCGACTATCAAGTCTTCGTAGCTTTCGATGGTCATTCGTTCCGGGGGCCTCGCGCCGAGCCTACCCCAAGACAATTTTGCGGAGACTGGGCCAAGCTCAAAACTTCTAGGCGATAATGAGTGTCGGCGCCGATGAATTTGAACGTTGGAGAGACATCCCTATGAAGGTGGTTTGCGTTGGAGGCGGGCCGGCGGGGCTTTATTTTGCCCTGTCAATGAAGCTGCGCAACCCCGATCACGATGTCACCGTGATCGAGCGGAATAAACCGGACGACACCTTCGGTTGGGGCGTCGTATTTTCCGATCAAACGCTTGGCAACCTTCGCCAAAACGACGCGGTCAGCGCGAGCCAAATCCTCGACCATTTCGTTCACTGGGACGATATCGCGATCCACTTCAAGGGCCAGACGGTCACCTCGGGCGGCCACGGGTTTTGCGGGATTGGGCGGCAAAGATTGTTGAACATTCTGCAGGACCGCGCCCGCGAGGTTGGCGCCTCCTTGGTTTTCGAAACCGATGTCGCTTCCCTCGCAGCCTACCGAGACGCCGACCTAATCATCGCCTCGGACGGAATCAACAGCCGAATCCGCGAGACCTACGCGGAGACTTTCAAGCCTCACATCGACCGCCGGAAGAACAAGTTCATTTGGCTAGGCACTCACCAGGTTTTCGATGCGTTCACCTTCGCGTTCGAGGAGACCGAGCACGGCTGGATTTGGGCGCACGCCTACCGCTTTGACGAGGACACGTCCACGTTCATCGTCGAGTGCTCCGAATCCACTTGGTGCGCACTTGGATTGGACAACGAGGACACACAAAAGAGCATCGAGATTTGCGAGCGGATATTCGGGGCCTACCTGGGCGACCACCGGTTGATGAACAACGCAAAGCACCTGCGCGGCTCGGCGTGGCTCAACTTTCCGCGCATCAGTTGCCAGGAGTGGCGGCGCGGCAATATCGTGCTAATGGGCGACGCGGCCCACACCGCTCACTTCTCGATAGGCTCAGGCACAAAGCTTGCCCTGGAAGACGCAATCTTCCTTGCCGACGCGCTCCACTCCCCGGAATACCCGACGATGGACGCCGCTCTGCAGGCTTATCAAGAAAGCCGCCGCGTTGAAGTGCTCAAGCTCCAGAGCGCGGCTAGAAACTCCACCGACTGGTTCGAAAACGTGCCTCGCTACGTTGGTTTCGAGCCGATGCAGTTCGCCTATTCGCTGCTCACCCGAAGCCAGCGAATCAGCCACGAGAACCTTCGCCTCCGGGACAAAGGATGGCTCGAAGGCATGGAGCGTTGGTTCGCCGCGCCGCTTTCCCAGGATAAGGCGATTCCCCCGATGTTCACCCCCTTCCGGTTGCGAGAAATGAAGCTGATTAACCGTGTGGCCGTGTCGCCAATGGCGACCTACAGCGCTTCGGAGGGCGTGCCAAACGACTTTCACCTTGTGCACTACGGGGCCCGTGCTCAGGGCGGGGCGGCTCTTGTATTCACCGAAATGACCTGCGTGACCCCCGAGGGGCGCATAACGCCCGGCTGCACCGGAATGTACGCCGACGAACATGTGGGCGCCTGGAAGCGAATCTGCGACTTTGTCCACCAGCGCACCCACGCCAAGATCGCTATGCAACTCGGGCATTCTGGTCCCAAAGGCTCGACCAAGCTTGGGTGGGATGGCATGGACCAGCCGCTGGATCACAGTAACTGGGAGATCGTCGCCCCCTCGGGGGTTCGCTGGTCACCCGATCATCAAATGCCCCATGCTTTGACTCGGGCCGAAATGGAGGCAATTCGGGATGCCTTCGTCCGGGCCGCCGAAATGGCTCACGTCGCAGGCTTCGACATGCTGGAACTGCACTGCGCGCACGGCTACTTGCTCTCGGCGTTTATCACGCCCCTTGCCAACCATAGAACCGACGAATACGGGGGGTCGCTCGCCAACCGCCTGCGGTATCCCGTCGAAGTCTTCTTAGCCATCCGTGAAGTTTGGCCTGAGGACAAACCGATGTCGGTTCGAATTTCGGCGGAGGATTGGGTTTCGCATGATCCCAAGATTGGCCCGGGCGTAACACCCGACGAGGCTGTTGAGATCGCCCGCGCCTTCAAGGACGCAGGGGCCGACATCGTCAACGTTTCGTCAGGTCAGACGAGCAAACAAGAGAAGCCCGTTTATGGCCGCATGTTCCAAACCCCCTTTTCAGACCGCATACGCAACGAGGTAGGAATCGCAACGCTCGCAGTTGGAAATATCTATGAGTGCGACCATGTGAACAGCATCATCGCGGCGGGACGCGCCGACCTTTGCTGCCTCGCTCGCCCCCACCTTGCCGACCCTTACTGGACCCTGCACGCGGCCGCCCAACAAGACTATCGCGGCATCGATTGGCCTGAGCCTTACCTGGCGGGAAGAGACCAGCTTTATCGAAACCTAAAGCGGGCGGCGGAGATGGCGATCAATGTCTGACATTCTTTCCGGGAAGACGGCGATCGTCACAGGGGGCGCCAAGGGCATTGGCCTCGCCATTTCGCACGCTCTCGCTGGCGCGGGGGCCAATCTTGTTTTGATGGGCCGAGACCGCGCGGCATTGGAAAAGGCTGCGGAAGCGATACCTGGGGCGTGCGTCGTTGCAGTCGATATCGCCAGCGGGGAAAGCGTAGCCCAGGCCTTTAGCCAGGTTGAACAGGTCGATATCCTCGTCAACAACGCGGGCGGAGTGGAAACGGCACCTTTTGAGCGAACGACGGAGGAGATTTGGCAGCGCATGCTGGCGCTGAATCTGACGGGCGCCTTCCACTGTACTCAGGCCGTTCTTCCCGGCATGCGCAAGCGAGGATATGGACGCATTGTGAGTATCGCAAGCTCCGCGTCGCTCAAGGGCTACCCTTACGTAAGCGCCTATTGCGCCGCGAAGCACGGGCTTTTGGGTCTGACGAGGGCGTTGGCGCTGGAGACGGCAAAGGATGGCATTACGGTCAACGCGGTCTGCCCGGGCTACACGGAAACAAACCTTCTCTCAGAATCGGTTAGTCGCATAGTGGACGCCACCGGTCAAAGCGAAGAGCAGGTTCGCAAGGTTCTGTTGCGGTCCAATCCCCAGGGCCGCTTCATCACGCCGGAAGAAGTCGCCGCCTGCGTGCTTTGGCTGTGCTTGCCGGAATCGGCTGGGGTCACCGGCCAGGCGATTCCCATAGACGGGGGCGAAACCATTGGATGAACACAGCATCGCTTATGCAAATATCTTGAGTGCCCGAGAACCGAATCGATGAACTTTTGCGAGTACCACCCGAAACACTTCCGCTGGCGCCTTGAAAACGGGGTCGCCGAAGTAACCCTGAACCGGCCGGAGAAGAAGAATCCGCTCACGTTCGAATCTTACGCCGAGCTTACTGACACTTTCAGGCAGCTTGTCTACACCGACGACGTCAAGGCGGTTGTGATCAGTGGCGAAGGGGGCAACTTCTGCTCGGGAGGCGATGTCCATGAGATCATTGGCCCCTTGACAAAGATGGACATGAAGGGGCTGCTCGCTTTCACGCGAATGACGGGCGATTTGATTAAGGCGATTCGGAGCTGTCCCCAACCGGTTCTATGCGCCATCGACGGCATCTGCGTCGGCGCGGGTGCGGCGATCGCCATGGCCTCAGACCTTCGCTACGGGACGGCCGCCGCTAAAGTCGCTTTTCTGTTTGTCCGGGTTGGCCTTGCCGGGTGCGACATGGGCGCATGTGCGATGCTGCCGAGGATCATCGGTCAGGGCAGGGCTTCGGAACTCCTATTTACGGGCCGCTCGATGAGCGCGGAGGAAGGCGAGCGATGGGGCTTCTTTAACGCGATTCAACCGGCCGAATCCCTTTTGGAGCTAACCAAGGAATCTGCTCATCGACTGATCAAAGGGCCGACATTTGCCCACGGGATGACCAAGACCATGCTGAACCAGGAATGGAACATGGGACTTGAACAGGCGATCGAAGCCGAGGCGCAAGCCCAGGCGATCTGTATGCAGACCCAAGATTTCAAGCGCGCTTACGAGGCGTTCGTGGCAAAAGAAACGCCGTGCTTTGAAGGAAACTGATGCCGGACCGCACTTTTCTCGATTGGCCGTTTTTCGAAGCCAGCCACCGCGATCTTGCGGACAGGCTCGAACGGTGGTGCTCGGGAAGGCAGGCCGGTGGCGAAAACAATGACGTTGAGAAGGAGTGCAAGGACTGGGTCCGGAGTCTCGGCGCAGAAGGGTGGCTTACCTATGCGGCCCCCGAGAAGGAAGGCGACAAACACGACGTCCGGTCCCTATGCCTGATTCGTGAAACCCTGGCTCGCCATTCCGGCCTTGCCGATTTTTCGTTCGCGATGCAGGGGCTTGGTGCGGGACCGATCGCCCTATTCGGGAGTCCAGAGCTAAAGGCGGGCTATGTGCCAGCGGTTCGGGCAGGTTCGAAAATCGCGGCCTTCGCCCTTTCTGAGGCCGAGGCGGGCTCGGACGTGGCTTCCCTGGCAACCACGGCTGAAAGGAACGGGGACGACTACATTCTTAATGGGGCCAAGACTTGGATATCCAACGCGGGCATCGCGGACTTCTACGTCGTTTTCGCCCGAACCGGCGAAGGGGATGGATCGCGTGGGCTCAGCGCGTTCGTGGTGGACGCCGATTCGCCCGGCTGCAGCGTTACAGAACGAATCCAGGTGATCGCGCCCCATCCGCTTGGCACACTCGAGTTCAAAAACTGCCGCGTACCTGCTAGCAATCTCCTTGGCAAACCCGGCGAGGGGTTCAAGGTCGCGATGACGACGCTGGACATCTTCCGATCCACCGTGGGCGCCGCCGCGCTTGGCTTCGCCCGAAGGGCGCTGGACGAGGCCATTCGCCACACGTCGTGCCGCAAGCTGTTCGGCTCGCCCTTGTCGGAGATGCAGATCACTCAGGCCAAGCTGGCTGAAATGGCCGTCCGAATCGACGCGGCCGCGCTGCTCGTGTACCGCGCGGCGTGGACCAAGGATCAGGGGGCGCAACGAGTCACGCGCGAGGCTTCGATGGCCAAGCTCTTTGCCACCGAATCCGCTCAGGAGGTCATCGACATGGCCGTTCAGCTTTTCGGGGCGCGCGGCGTGGTCGCCGGGACTCCGGTGGAAGTTCTTTATAGGGAGATTCGCGCGCTACGAATCTACGAAGGCGCGTCGGAAATCCAGCGTCAGATTATCGCCAAACAGGTCCTCGCCGGATTTCAGGAGGCAACCGCATAAGATGAGCTCAACGGGATACGTCGACACCTTCGCCCATGACAACTTGCCCCCGCGAGACCAGTGGCCCGATCTGATCAACCTGGAACCGCTGGGATACCCGGAATGGCTGAACTGCGCGGAGGAGCTCCTCGATATAGCGGTTGATGAGGGCTTTGGTGATAAGCCGGTCATTTTGGCGCCGGATTTCAAATGGACCTACTCCGAACTCCAAGCTACGGCAAACCGCATCGCGCACGTTCTGCGGGAAGATCTCGGCTTAATCCCTGGAGAAAGAGTTTTGCTGCATTCGCCAAATAACCCCATGCTCGCAGCGTGCTGGTTCGGCATTCTGAAGGCGGGAGGGATCGTGGTCGCGACGATGCCCTTACTAAGGGAGCGCGAGCTTGCCTTCGTGCTGGAAAAGGCCAAGGTTCGTTTCGCGCTTTGCGACCATAGGGTAAGCGCCGCGCTCCTTCACGCCCAAGAGGATGCGGCCGTCTTGGAGCGCCTAGTTTGCTTCGGCAACGGCGAGTTGGAAGCCCTCATGGCGGACAAATCCACCGAGTTCCTGGCAGTGAAGACGTCGGCGGAAGATGTGAGTTTGATCGCGTTTACGTCGGGCACGACCGGGGTTCCAAAAGGCACGATGCATTTCCACCGCGACGTGCTGGCGATTTGCGACTCCTTCCCAAAGCACATCCTTCAAGCAAACTCCGACGACGTTTTTATCGGCAGCCCTCCTCTGGCGTTCACCTTCGGGCTCGGCGGTCTTCTTCTCTTTCCTATGCGGGTGAGGGCTTCGACTGTGCTGCTCGAAAAGGCGCCGCCTTTGGAGCTGTTGAAGGGCATTCAGGACTTCGGCGCGACCGTCGTCTTTACCTCTTCCACCGGCTATCGCTTCATGCTCGACCACTTATCGGAGTTCGACCACTCGACGCTGCGAAAATGCGTCTCGGCCGGCGAAACGCTTCCCCGCCTGACTTCGGACGCCTGGTTCGAAAAGACCGGCATCAGGATTATCGACGGGATTGGCACCACCGAGATCCTTCATATCTTCATCTCCGCGAGCGGCAATGATATCCGCCCAGGTTCGACCGGGAAGCCCGTTGCCGGCTACGAGGCTAGAGTCGTCGATTCCGAGGGCAAGCCTCTGCCTCCCGGCCAGGTCGGCCGCTTGGCCGTGCGCGGCCCGACTGGTTGCCGCTACATCGCCGATAGCCGTCAGAAGGATTACGTTCTCGACGGCTGGAATCTAACTGGCGACGCCTATCTGATGGACGAAGACGGCTATTTCTGGTTTCAGGCCCGCACCGACGACATGATCCTCTCGGGCGGCTACAACATCGCAGGCCCCGAGGTTGAGGAGGCGTTGCTCGAGCACCCGGCCGTGAAGGAATGCGCGGTGGTCGGCGTCCCCGACGAGATGCGGGGCAGCCTCGTGAAGGCCTTCGTGGTGTTGCGAGAGGACGCCAAGCCGTGCACCGAACTTGTAACAACGCTTCAGGACTTCGTCAAGGAGCGTATCGCGCCCTACAAATACCCACGGGCGGTGGACTTCGTCGAAGCGCTACCCCGCACCGAAAACGGAAAGCTCCAACGGTTTAAGCTTCGGGAAGGAGCTTGTTACACCGTGCCGTCAAGGCTGCCGAAGCCGTCCAAAACCAAACCTCAACCCTCCGTGCTGGAGGTCGGTGAGCTTGCGAACCGGGAGGGAGGGCTCCGGAGCAATAGCCGCGAAGCTCAGTCAAAGGGAGAAGGCGCTTCTTGAGCAGTATTTCATTCGAGCAGGAATTGAAAATCCGGTTTCAACACTGCGATCCGGCCGGGATCATGTTCTATCCGCGATACTTCGAACTGTTCAATCAGATTGTCGAAGACTGGTTCAGCGACGCATTGCACGTCAGCTTCCAACAGCTTCATTTGGAGCAGGGCCTGGGCGTGCCGATCGTTCGAGCCGAGTGCGATTTCCTCAGGCCCTCGCGGATCGGCGACGTGGTGCGTTTTCGCTTGCAGGTCGCGCATTTGGGCCGCAAGTCGTTTCGACTCGCGATTACCGTTCAGAAGGGAGATGAGGTCCGGGTGCGCGCCCTTCTCACGCTCGCTTGCGTCTCTCTCGGCGACACTCTTCACGGAGCGGAACTTCCGGAAGGCATTCGCCGCGCAATGGCGCCTTACTGCTTGGAGCCTGCCTCATAACCATGGAACTCTTACTACCACCCAACTGGCCCCGGCCAAAAGGCTATTCGAACGGCGTTCTTACCGCGGGCCGCATCGTCTTCGTCGCCGGCCAAGTCGGCTGGAACGAGTCAGGCCTTTTTGAGACCGAAGACTTTGCCGCGCAGGTTCGCCAGGCGCTCGTCAACGTTGTGGCGGTGCTGGCAGAAGGTGGCGCCAAACCTACACATATCGCGCGGATGACGTGGTACATCACCGATAAGGTGGAGTATCACCTCAGGCGGGCGGAGGTTGGGGAGATTTACCGCGAGGTGATCGGAAACCATTACCCGGCGATGTCGATGGTGGTGGTTCAGGGGCTTATCGAGGATCAAGCCAAGGTTGAGATCGAGGTCACGGCCGTTATTCCCGAGTAGGGCCAAAAGGCTTGGAACGCCCATGTTTGGTGACAATGTTTTGGTGTCGATCAGAATGCTCTTTTAGCCGCGAGTATCGTACAAGCTCTCACGACTGATCGCCTCGTCGGAAAGAGGGCGGGTATGCGGAAGATCTTTTGTTCCCTCAAGCCAAGCGGCAGCGCGTTCGGCCGGCGTCATCGAGGCGCCGCGGTCAACCGGCGTGGCTTGCTCTCTGAGCACCGTCTCTACGTATTCCGGCAACCCCATTCCATGAGCTTGAGCCTGAGCGACCAGGCTTGCTTCCACTTCTGCCGGCAGTTCGATTCTTACGGTCATAAAGGTTTCTTTCCGCACTATTCTAGAATATCAGCGCGTCTTAGTACTACGCTAGACTTTCCACCTTTCATCACGGCACACTACTAGCGTCTCATCCGACCTTCGGTTGGGACCCAGAAACATTCCTTAGCAGGAACGTCGGACAAATAGACAATGTTCAGGTTGATGCAACTGTGTTGACGTTTAGGTTCGGTGGGTTCGTTTCGAAATTTGGGCTGTTGAGTCGTTGAGTGGTTGAGTCATTGAGTCGTTGAGTCGTTGAGTCGTTGAGTCGTTGAGTTTTTGAGGCTTTGAGTCTTTGAGTGTTTGAGTCGTTGGGTCATTGAGTCTTTGAGCTTTTCGGTTGCCTTTTTTGCTTCATCCTTTTTGCGGTTAGCTTGCTGTTCAGGTTTCTTGGCGCAGTTTCGCTGAACTGGTTTTTGTGGCCGCAGTGTTCTGCGAACGATTCCTCACCTTCCTTCGATTCTAGGTTGGTCTCGTTCTCCCAAACTGCGTGGATGATGGGGTTGGTGATGAAGAATCGCCCTTCGGGGTCGGAGAGGGCGCGGCCGTGGCTGCGGTCCCATTCCCGGGCGATTGCGTCGATATCCCTGGCGAGTGCGGCGTCGGGCAGGACTTCGAAGCCTGGAGTTGCACTCGACGTGCGTTCTGCTTGAAGCTGCTTTAGGGCTTGGAGGTTCCTGTACATGGAGTTTTCGATGCCGATCTCATAGCGGTGGAGAAGGAGGAAGAAGTGGGGGAATTCGAATGCGAGGGCGAGGTTGTCGTGGTCGAGGTCGTTCGCGCCGCGGAGGGCGGCTGCTTCGTAGGAGTCGGCTTCGACCTTGTTGAGTCTTCTTAGGCGGTAGACCTGGGCGGTGATACGGGCGACGAGGGACTCTTCGAACGCGCCTTCCGGTTTGAGGGATTCTCTCATGCCCTCGATGAAAGCTTGAACGTCGAGGTCCAGATCGTTTCGGAACACGATCTCTCTGGCGGTTAAGGCGTGGCTGGTTGCGTTAGCTGCCGAGCGAGCCTTCCCTTCCGGGGTTTTGGGCCCGGTTGAGAGGGCGGCGTTGCGGCGGTTGGCGGCTAGCTTCCTGGCGGAGATTTTTGCGGGCAGTGGCGGCAAGGGATTTTGTACAGTAGACATGTTTCTACTATCTCATACGGTTCGTTTTTGGGATTTGTCACAAGGAATCGTGGTTTCTATAGGCTCGCGCCCGTGCTGGCCCGGTTCATCACCAGGCGTGTGGGGCGGATTCAAAGAAGCTTTAGACGGGAGAGTTTAGGAAAAGAGCGAGCTCTGGCACGAGGCCGCCGGGGACCTAACCCCGCCGACGCCATCCTCGCCCGAATCGGACACAACGCATACCGTCAAACATTAGCTTTTCTGTGCCAGTCGGATCAGGGGCACGGCCTCACCTCTTTTTGAAGGCCCTAAAATTGAGGAGCATGCCGATAGTGGTAATCATGAGCGCCGCTGGCGCTGCAATGCGCAAATCTCCGTAAAGGAAGAAGGAAATCAGGGGGCCAAGGGATATGTATAACACCAGGAGGCCAGCCGCAATCCAGAACTTCCAGGTCCGTATTTGATTCATGTAAGCCTGCTCTGTTAAACCGCTAAAGCTGTAAGGGCGTTTCCACTTCGAGAGAGGACCGCACTCAGGATCGCCCTTGAGCCGGGCCTGATCCAGGGCCAAGACGCCTAGAGATTAGGATCGGCAGGATGGCGCTTAGGAGCCCAGCGCCGGAATGTGAATCTGCTGGCTGCGAGAATAGCCACTATACTTCCCCAGCGCAAGACGGAGGCGCCCACATTGCCGCCAGCTAAGGGGCGGTTCTTTCAATACTCGAACCAGTTAACTCCTGACATCGATGGATCTGGATTTCCCTGTCACATCGTCGTCTCGATGCTAAAAGCGGTTGGCTGAAGCCCTGTCTTCCGCCATGCATAGCGCGACGTACATTGTGATGCCGAGCGCGAGGGCTATCATCACGGGGTACCGCCAACTCGCGTGACGGTCGACGAAGAGACCCGTTCCGCAAAGCGCAAAGATAGTGGCAACATAGAACGGCTTAAGCGCCCTTCTCAGCTTGGATTCGGGAAACAGATCAGCCCGCAAAGCCATGTCCATGGTCTTGCGCTCGTATTGGCTGAGGGGCGAAGACGGCCACTCCTCGCGGATTTGGGAGAGAAGCATTGCAGCATGCTCAACTTTCCTCGAGGCCATTTTGGCCCCGATCCAGAGTCCTACAGGCATCGCAAGGATGATCCCGCATGCCATGGCTCCCGCAACGACCTTGTGTGAATACTGCAGGGCGGCGCCAATGCAGAATGCGACTGCCGACGCAGAAAGAACGCTTACCATAAGGGCAACTGTGCGTGTGTTCCGCTCGGCCCAGCGGATCTGAAGTTCGATCTCGCGAATTCTTCTCCGCGTTTCGTCTTCTACTAGTTGAGCAGACCTTCTAATTGCCAAAGAATTCTCCTCCAGGTCAGCCACGTCTGCGCAATGCGGGCTTCGACATAGTGTGCAATATTTCTTGGGTACGCCACGTTTGTCGGGCCCATTGCATAGTCGCTGACGACGGCGACGAATCTCGCCCATTGCACATTGGGATTCCCAATTCATGACGCCCAGCAGGACGGCCGGTCAGGAATCATCACGCGACTGCCTCGTGATCTTTCTGCGCCACTCCTCTTGCGCCTTCTGAGCGAGTTCGCAACCAAGATCGCATCCAGTTCCGCACAGTTCGTAGAGGATTTGGTTGAGGGCGAGACGATCCAGCCATCGTGGAAAATCCTCCCCCTCTGAGGCCCTTTCTGTTTCTCCCGTAATCCGAGCACATAGCCCGTAGCTCTTGCGAGCCATGGAATCGAGATCCAGGAAGCTCAGAAGCAGCACTGAGCACAAAGCGCGGACATCTGCGGAAAAAACAGTAGGGTCGTGCCTTTGAAGCCCTTCTGAAAGACGCTGGGGTAAAGGATGTGTCGGGGCATGCATAGTGCCCTCCGAAACGGCCGAAAGCAGGCTCCTCAGTTCCTCGACGGAGCCCTTATGCCCTACATCGAGCTCATCGCCAACCCGTCTGTGGGCTCGTAGGCCAGTGATCCGTTGCCACTGCTCAGCCATGTCTTGGGCATGCTCACAGCCCTGCTCGCTGCCGGCGCGGCAGGCCTCGAAAACAATGTATTGCATTGCCAGGCGGTCGGCGCTAAAGGCTAAACGAGTCTCTTTGGCCGCACCCTCCATCCCTATAGTGGCCTTCGCCCAAAGGGCGTAAGTCTCCTCAGCGATAAGATCGGGGCTTACTGGCTCGGCGAGATTTCTCTGACAGAGCTCGCGGAGGCCCTCTGAGAACACGTGCGGGGCACGTTTGTCAAGCCATATCCTGAGCCGCGACCTGATGCGCTGGGTTGGCCGTAGCTCGGTTCCCTTTGCAATGGCGGACAGCAAGCTCCTCAGCTCGTCGACTTCTGAATACAAGTTATCGTTACTTAACCGATCCATTCCTTTCGGTGGGCCTAATCAGCGTCTTGGGGCCCGGTTGCATCCCTCACATACTTTGCAGCGATGCGCTTCGCTTGATCGTAAAGCTCTTCCGCAAAACCCAAAACCTCATCGACTTCAAACGTCGCGCGCGCAGACCGGCGCTCGTTTAAGGCGGCGACCTCGACTAGAGAGCGGTCGGCCGGCCTATTCCTTCTCATCGAACAGTAGATCATTGTCCCCCACCCATCGACCCCAATCCCGGGGTGCCCGAGCTGAAATTCCAGGGCGGGGCAAAGGCCCACACTAGGGCCAATGAGACTCTCCCTTGAGGGCACTTCATAGTGCTGCGGGAGCCCGCCAAGAGCGACAAACCGCAGCCCGATCGCAAGGTTTTCCAGTTCGAAGACGGTATGTGACCAGAGCCTGGACGAGACCTTGTCGTCTTCGCGACAGTCGGGCCCAACGGAGACTGCCATCTCAGCGTTCGTAAACTCGATTCTGGCGAAGAGATAGTTATCGCAAGCATATTTGTCTCTGGCAGAACCGGTCTTGAATGTTAATACCTTCATACTTTCTGCCCTATTCGGCCGCCTGGCACGGTCGCCGTGTTTATGACCGGCCTTGGCATCGCATGTTCTCCCAAGATCGAGATAGTTAACGTCTGGCCGACGCGAAGGTTAGTGGACTCCGTAGGGCCTTACGCATTCTATCATTCCGCCGGTGGGCGGTCCAACTCCTGTGAGAGCAGTTTTGCGATCGATGCGGCCTCGGAGGCAGAAATCACGAAGTGGGCGAGTACTATTCCCAGCAAGGAAGCCATCGCCAACGAGGTCCAAATGGTTGGGTTCTTCGATAGCACGGCAACCAACTCCGCGCCTAGGAAGGCGGGTACGGCTAGCACTTTGAGTAGCCGGACCGAGAGCAAGGTTGGCCGGCGCGCGAGCAGTTCGCTTGCGCCAGACCCGTCGCTTCCTGTAACCAAATGGGAGACCGTGTCGGCCCCGCGGAGTTTCCCAAGTAGCGCCTCTGAAGCGCCGTGTCGGCGCTGGAAGAGAAAGTTCCCGATCCACCAGCCGAGCGGAATGATTGCGAACGCGATCACCGTGTCCAACCACGCCTGAATGGCCACGGGCACGGGCGTTTCCAGTCGCATAACTACCGCGATAGCAAGAGCAGCGAGGGTAACGCTATCCGTTGCAAGATGCCGCACCGAACGCTTGTTTTCGCGAAGCAAGAAATCAAGAGTTGCGATCCCGCGGCGAATCTCGCCTGGCATGGTCGACGAAGTCAAGTCGCTAAATACCCCCTCTGTATCCGTCCAAGGTAACCCTCAGGAAACCCGCCGCCCAATCACATCGTCGTCTCGATGCTGAAAGCGCTTGGCTGAAGCCCTGTCTTCCGCCATGCATAGCGCCACGTACATTGTGATGCCGAGCGCGAGGGCTATCATCACGGGGTACCGCCAACTCGCGTGCCGGTCGACGAAGAGACCAGTTCCGCAAAGCGCAAATATAGTGGCAACATAGAACGGCTTAAGCGCTCTCCTCAGCTTGGACTCAGGAAACAGATCAGCCCGCAAAGCCATGTCCATGCTCTTCCGCTCGTATTGGCTGAGGGGCGGCGGCGGCCACTCCTCGCGGATTTGGGAGAGAAGCATTACAGCAAGTTCAACTTTCTAGAGGCCATTTTGGCCCCAATCCAGAGTCCTACAGGCGTCGCAAGGATGATCCCGCAGACCATAACCACCGCAATGACCTTGTGTGAACAGTGCAGGGCGGCGCCAATGCAGAATGCGACTACCGACGCAGAAAGAACGCTTGCCATAAGGGCAACTGTGCGTGTGTTCCGCTCGGCCCACCGGATCTGAAGTTCGATCTCGCGAATTCTTCTCTGCCTTTCGTCTTCCCCTTGACTACCAGGTCCTCTATTCACCCATGAATCCTCCGCCGTTATCCAGATCTTCGTCGACGAGAAGTTCGCCAGCGATCTCGCCGCTCTCCAAGGCGGCATCCCTCACCGCTGGGCCTGCCAGAGATTCTTCGGCAGCGTCCTCCTCCGGGCTGTTCAGGACGTCCTCTTCATTTTCGATTGTCTTTTCGAGGCTGCTTCCCTCGCCGCTCTTTAGGGCCTTCTGCAAGCTGACTATTGATACAAAAACGCCGATTCCACCCGAGAGGTAATCACCGGTCTGACCGGCTTCGACAGCAAGGAGCATGCCTGCGATAAAGAGTAGCCAATCCGAGGTGTCCTGGCCATTGGCGTCGACGTTGTCTACAGGTTCGTCGTCGCCATACACAAACCAGTTGGCCCCCGAATGCTTCGGGTCCTGGCTAACAAAACGACCGCTGGTCGGGTCATAGTACCGAGCCCGCATGTAGATGAGTCCGCTCTCGTCGTCCTGCTTATGCCCAAGGCTCGCGCAATAGCGCCCCTTCGGGTCGCCGCTGGCACTCCCTCCACGGATATTGCCCCAGGCGTCAAACGAACGCTGGTTCGCAGTCGAGAAGGACACCCCAGAAAGGCTCAGCGTGGAAACCATATTTCCATGTCCATCATACAACGGATACATGACGTTTGTCGAGCCTCCCGTGGCCTTCGCTATTCGCTCGATGCTACGCGCACCAATGGCAAAGTCGGGCGATAGCTAAGCATCTCTAAGCACCTTACAAGCGCCTAAAGCTCTGATTACTGTGGCTGGGCCACGCTCGATCGGCGCACTCCGGTGCACGACGGCGTAAGTGAGAAGTGCGGCGCAAATCAGTAAGACCGCCATCGCGTTTAAGCGCGCGCCCAAATCTGGTGATCGAAGGTACCGAATCGCCCAAATCGCCGCGCCCAAAAAGCAAAGCGCTCCGGCTGTCGAGGACGTCCACAAGATTGCTCTATCAAACGCGGCCGACTGCGCCTCCCAGTGACGCATATAGGTATCAAACGCCGCACCGCTTGCCTGGGCATATGCAGTCGGCGGCTTTGGACCATGCGAGATCATCGCGAAAAGTCCCCAGGGGCCCATGGAGAGCCCGGCGGACACCAAGCATGGTCCACATGTAGAACCATGAATGGTCGCGTCCTGGGCCGCGTCCATCCAATAACTCTCGGACTTGTTTTCGGCTCGGCGGCATCTCGGATCGCATCATATTGGCCAGGTGCTTAAGCAGTGTGAGTTCCCGATGTCGTCCAAGTACCACAACGGCAATCGTCAACAAGGCCAGGAGGTATGTTTGCGTTCAAGAACTTGTGGAGATGTTTAGAACGGAAGTTCTATGCGCGAGACCTCCAGTCGTTAGATCCGAAGCGACCAGATCGCTTTCCAAGGGCTGCCCAGATGGCAATCAATATTAGGGCCGAAGTGGACACAAGCGCTTCTGCCGTCTTCGCGGCAGAGTGAGCGGTTACAAAGGAAATCGACATTGGGAGCAAGCCTGTTGCCGCACCATCAAGCCATCCAAGCAGTCCAAGAACTGCTTTGCGGCTCGATCGAACCAGAACGTATCCGACGTAGAGCCATGATAGCGTAGCGACTATTATAACCAACGACTCGATGATAATCTCTTTACACCGCCCCCATGCCAATTCTTCTAATTATTATGCTTCTAAAATACCAATTCGATCAAAAAGGATCTGCCCCACACCCTTCACCCTTTCTTGGAAATTCTGACATTGACTCCGATCTCTACGAGGCGGATATGGGGTTGTCAGTATCGGCCACCGCCGCGAGACAGGCAAACGAGTAGACCGTTAGCGCCATAACTGCCATGCTCGCTAACGAATTACTACATTCGCCTGCCTGGGCCCCCACGAGTATCGCAGTGATGCACCTCTCCATTACGGCACTCGACAAATACTTGACCAGGTTAGCAACATCGGAATTTGTGTCGTACGTCACGTCGTTGAGCGCTAGGGTCATGAGGATGATCGATGTCCTCGCAGAAATAGTGGCGGCAACGTAATTGTTCTCCATTGCAAATACAATTGCCAGCATTGCTGCACCAAAACCTGCGAGTCCCTCAATAATATTAAGTGGCGTACGCCCGTTTTCATCACCCTGACAGGTCGGCTTATTGCAGGCATACAGGAACCAGTTCCTGCCACTCATTGAGGGGTCCTCGCTGACGAACCTGCCACTTGCTGGTTCGTAGTATCGAGCCCGCATATAGATGAGCCCGCTCTCATCGTCCTGCTTGTGCCCCAGGTTGGCGCAATAGCGCCCCTTCGGATCCCCGCTGGAGCTGCCGCCACGGATGTTGCCCCAGGCGTCAAAAGAGCGCTGATTCGCGGTTGAGAAGGACACCCCGGAAAGGCCCAGCGTGGAAACCATATTTCCATGTCCATCATACAACGGATACATGACGTTTGTCGATCCGCCAGATGTCTTGGCTATCCGCTCCACAGTCCTCGCGCCAATCGCGTAATCGGTCACCGCCGAAACGTTTGTGCCGCTGAGATCGATGTCCTCAATTCCCATCTGCCCGTCATAAGCGTACGAGGTTGAGGCCGTACCGTTCGATTTGAGCGTTCTCATCCCGTCAGCCCGGTAGGTATAGCTCCAAGCCGGATTCGAGCCGCTCGTGAACGTGGTCATCCGGTTCAAATGGTCCCAACCATAGGTCGAGCTCGAGTTCGAAAGCCGGTTGCCGAGGATGTCGTTCGAATACGTTTGACCCGGAGAGGCGGTCATCCGATTCAGATCGTCGTAGGTCCATGTTCCTGGGTTTGCCGTGTCCGAAATCCGGTTACCTGCGGCGTCGTAGGCCCACGTGTCAGTTGGGTTCGCGAGGCCGTCGTTGTAGCTCGCCGACGTCAGGTAATCCAGGTTGGGGTCATAGGTGTAATTCTCGGTGTGGTTTGTAACCCAGCCGGTTCCACCTGAACCTGGGTCGAGGAACGTCGCAGTCGACTTCTGCAGCGTGACCGGGTCGTAGCTATAGCTGAAACCAGTTACGCTGGTCGCAACCCACAGGCTGTTGACCTGGTTCTCGTAGGTGTACCAGAGGTTCATCAGTTGGCCGCCGGCCGCGTTGTCGTAAACGGCGTGAGCGCGGTACCAGGGGGTCTGGTTGACGTTGTAATAGGGCTGCCCGGTTGGAGGGGTATAGCCTGGCTGGGGCGTCATCGCGAACCCTGCCCCAAGCAGGCGCCCCGACGGGTCGTACAAATAGTGGAACTCTTCAGGCGTGGGGTTGCCGTTCGAATCGAGCTGCCTCAAGGTTTGGGGCACGCGGCTCGGCTTTGAAGGCCCGCCGACCGTCGTATAGTCGGCATATTGCCAGCGGTTGGTTCCATAGCCGGTCCCGTAAGTCACGTTGGCGCGCTCGCCGTTCAGCGTGTAGGTGTAGCCGACCGTGTACCCGCCCCCTCCCGACCACGACTCGACGACGCTCGACGGCTGGCCGATGCCGCCGTCGCCGGCGACGGGATTGTCGTCGTACGCGAAGGTATCGGTCACGCCGGAGAGGCCATCGGTAACCGACATCACCTGACCGTTATCGGCTCCGGTTCCGTAGGTGTAGCTGACCAACGTTTTGTTTTGGCTGTTGTCGGTTTCGGCGATGGTTGACACCTGATAATCGTTGTTCGCGTAAGTCGTGTTGAAAATGTGGCCCGCCGCGTCTTCAGTCTGGATGGCGTGGCCCGACGAGTCCTAGGCCCCATAGCGATAACTCAATTGAAGCCGTCGGTGTTCGCCTATCGCAGCACCTCAAAAGCATGCTGCTGTCCGAAATGCGAAAAGCGAAATCGGTGAGCGATCACTTTCGCCTAGAATTTCGCGCGGGTCCGGTGGGTCGCCACAATTCCAACCGCCACAAACGCCTCTAGGATTAGCACCGACACAGCCACGCCTAGCCGCAGTCGGTCGGGAACGTATCGGATGCTAACTAGCAAAGCAAAGCAGGCCCACAACGTGAGAGTCGCGCTAAACCTCACCCAGGCACTCGCCCGTCCAACCGTTCTTCTATCCCCCGGTCTCACCATCTGATACGTGCCGACCATCAGAGCTGGCAGGGCACAAAGCTGAAGGAGGAGCTAAACTTTCTCTGTCATGGCTAGTCTCCCGCCGAGTCGCAGGCTAACTCAATGAAGCAGGCCATACAATACGGTGCGACTGCAAGTCCGGCATTCGCGGCGAGTGTTTTGCTTATGGTGAAGCAACCAGAAAACATAACTCCGAGGGCCGCGGCGAACGAGGTTGTTAGATCCGCTTGTAATGCGGCGAGCGGAATATTTGAATGCGACTCAGCTATCGCTGCAACGGCCATCGCGAGTGTGAACATAACAATGGCTCCGGGGATGTTTCCGGCGTCCGCCTGGATCATCGCCGCGATCCCTAAGCCGAGAACTCCGAACGCGGCCAACAACATAAGGTAGGAGTCGCGTCCGGTGGCATCCGTTTGGTTTATCGGATCGTTATTACAATACCTAGCCCAATTTGCGCCACTGTGGCTTGGATCCTCGCTTATGAACCTTCCGCTTGTAGCTTCATAGTAACGTGCGCGCATATAGATTAGCCCCGACTCATCATCCTGCTTGTGACCCACGTTGGCGCAATATCGGCCCTTCGGGTCGCCGCTGGAGTTTCCGCCACGGACGTTGCCCCATGCATCGAACGAGCGCTGATTCGCAGTCGAGAAGGACACCCCAGAAAGACTCAGCGTGGAAACCATATTTCCATGTCCATCATACAACGGATACATGACGTTTGTCGAACCGCCTGTGGTTTTCGCAATTCGCTCGATGCTACGCGCGCCAAGAGCGTAATCGGTGACGACGGACGACGATCCGGCATCAACATCTTCGACTCCCATCTGCCCATCATAGGCATAGGAGGTGGCTAGCGTGGGAGAACTGTTAACTCCCGGTTCGTAAGCGCAACTATGGATGCAATCGTTATCATTCACTCCGTGCTGGTGGAGAGTCACGCACGCACCGTTAGGGCGATACCCTCGGAGGGCTGGTCCGGGACAGACCCAATGAGATGGAAAACGACCAAACGAAAGCGGCTGCAACCACGCTGATATCGGAAGCGACAAATGGCAGGGCCAACAGGTGCAAAACAAACCAATTGACGGGTAGAAAGCAGACGGCAGGCCACCAAGGGCCAATGCGACGCCTAGCGAGAAACCGCGCGGAAACGAAGAGGAGAAAACCTATCGAATAGATTGCCGCCAAATTTGCCCAAATTACTCTCGCGAACTCAGGTATATACCATGCGCCGGCGCAGAAGAAGCCGGTCCAGGAGATCGCCATGATAAGCATCGGGATGCGAATTACCTCCATTGCTGGCGGTGGAAATTTGGTTTTTCGCGACTTGGGCTTCAATGAGGCTCCTTCCTTGAAAATCTTAACTTACTAGCGTGGACTCCCCCACCATGGGTTGGGCCTAAAGCACTAATCCCCGCTATCAATCTCCCCTAGCAATGCAAACAACTCATTATCATAGGCAATAGGGGCAAGAAGACGAGAGCTTTTTGCTGCCTCGTCCAGTGCAAAAACCTCGTCTCCGTGCCCGGCCAGCCCCGCTCCGTAACTAGCCTCGTTCCAAGCATTAATTAAATTTCGCGCCATGTCAGCGCCGGCCCACATCGCGAGTACGAGGGCAGCGCCAGCTGTTACCGCCCAGAGGACTCCGGCGAGCTCCCATCCGCCGTACTCTGCGAAGCAGTTCTCGACCCCTTTTAATCCGATGTAGACGAATGCGGAACTTATGAAACAAAGAACGCCCCAGAGCGCCGCCCACCATTCTGAGACGGTTGATTTGCCGTCCTGATCCATGTGGCTCAATGGACTGTTGTTTACATAAATGAACCAATTACCGCCCTGGTGACTCGGATCCTGGCTAGCGAAACGACCTGAGGCCGGATCATAGTATCGGGCGCGCATGTAGATTAGCCCGCTTTCATCGTCCTGCTTATGTCCGAGACTGGCGCAATAACGCCCCTTGGGGTCCCCGCTGGAACTTCCTCCGCGGATGCTGCCCCACGCGTCAAATGCTCGATCGGTCCCGGTAGAGAAAGACACCCCCGAAAGGCTTAGCGAGGAAACCATATTTCCATGCCCATCATACAACGGATACATGACGTTTGTCGAACCGCCGGTCGTCTTGGCGAACCTTTCAATACCGCGGCTACCCAGTGCGTAGTCGGTGACGGCCGAGACAGATGTCCCCGAAAAATCAACGTCCTCGATTCCCATCTGGGCGTCGTAGGCGTAAGAGGTCGAGGCTGTACCGTTCGACTTGAGCGTCCGCATTCCATCTGCGCGGTATGTGTAGTTCCATGCCGGATTTGAGCCGCTCTGGAACGAAGTCATCCGGTTCAAATGGTCCCAACCATAGGTCGAGCTCGAGTTCGACAGGCGGTTGCCCAGAATGTCGTTCGAATACGTTTGACCCGGCGAAGCGGTCATCCGATTCAAATTGTCGTAGCTCCAGGTCCCCGAGTTATCGGCGTCCGTCAGCCGGTTGCCCGCGGCATCATAGGTCCAGGAATCAGTGGGGTTCGATAGCCCGTCACCGTAATTCGCCGAAGTGAGGTAATCCAAAGTCGCGTCGTAGCCGTAGCTCTCCGTGTGCCCCGTAACCCAACCGGTTCCACCGGAACCGGGACTTAGGAATGTCGCCCCGGTCTTCTGCAAAGTGACCGGATCGTAGCTGTAGCTGAATCCGGTGAGGCTGGTCGCAACCCACAGGCTGTTGACCTGGTTCTCGTAGGTGTACCACAGGTTCATCAGTTGGCCGCCGGCGGCGTTGTCGTATACGGCGTGAGCCCGGTACCAAGGGGTCTGGTTGACGTTGTAATAGGGCTGCCCGGCGGGCGGGGTATAGCCCGGCTGGGGCGTCATCGCGAACCCCGCCCCAAGCAGGCGCCCCGATGGGTCGTACAAATAGTGGAATTCTTCAGGCGTAGGGTTGCCGTTCGAATCGAGCTGCCTCAAGGTTTGGGGCACGCGGCTCGGCTCTGAAGGCCCGCCGACCGTCGTGTAGTCGGCATACTGCCAGCGGTTGGTTCCATAGCCGGTCGCATAAGTCACGTTGGCGCGCTCGCCGTTGAGCGTGTAGGTGTAGCCGACCGTATACCCGCCCCCTCCAGACCACGACTCGACGACGCTCGACGGTTGGCCGATGCCGCCATCGCCTGCTCCCGGATTGTCGTCATAGGCGAACGAATCTACTACGCCGGACAAACCGTCGGTGACGGACATCACTTGGCCATTATCCGCCCCGGTCCCGTAGGTATAGCTGACCAGCGTTTTGTTTTGGCTGCTGTCGGTTTCGGCGATGCTTGACACCTGATAATCGTTGTTCGCGTAAGTTGTGTTGAAAATGTGGCCTGCCGCGTCTTCGGTTTGGGTGGCGTGGCCCGACGAGTCGTACGCGAGAGTCTGCGTAACCCGTCCAATGCCGCCTGCGTCCTCCGTCACGCTCTGGGGCTCGCCCCACCAAGTGCTGTTGCTTGGCCCGTACGCGGTAACCGTATGGACGTAGGCGTAGCTGGGCGAAGAGCTCTGAAGCTTGTAAACGTCCGTGCAGCGCCCAAAGCTGTCGTAGACGCAATTTGAACTGTAGTGGCTGCCGGGCATGGTTGGGGCGATGTTGTCCTGCCAGTCGTAGCTGGGGTTGTTCGGATTGTAGCCGTTCGCAAATGTTGTGAACTCCGAGTTGTAGGTGTAAACGGCTTGGCCGACGCCCGCTGGCGCAGGGTAAGGGCTCGCGGGATTGCCAGCCACGTAGTCGGTGTAGCTAACGCGCCCAGAGGGGAGGGATTGCGTGCCGTTGCTGTACCCTATCCGGTCGATGACCGCCTTTTGCTGGAAATACTTGTTCTGACCCCAATAGGCGTAATAGGTGTGGTTGTCGACCTGAGGATATTGGGTTTCAATCGCGCCTGTGTTGGCTACCGTCATATTCTGGATCGTCTCTTCCGAAAGGGGGTTGCTCTGGAAGTTATAGACGTCGTTCACGGTGATGTTGCCCTGATCGCCCCAGAAGATTAATCCATCGCTCAACGTGCCGCCAGAGAGCAGGTCGTTCGTCCACTGCCCGGCCCAGTCTCGGCCGTAGGTGGAGTTTGTTTGTAGACATTGCTGGGTGTTTGGGTCGTAGACCTTGGTGACCGTGTAGGGGGCCTCCATGAGTTGGCCGCTGCCTCCGGTCATGTTCGCCTGCCATATCGGGTAGGCCTGACCCTCCTTGACGGGCGGCTCCATCGATTCGCCTAAGATGTACGTGACCGTGTTGCCGTTAACGAGCGAGCTCCAGTTGAAACGCATCTCCTGGTAGATGACGCCGTTATTGGGGCCGGCCTCGTACACGCAGGGGGCAAGCGGGGAGCCGTTGTTGTACGTCCAGCCGATATAGCAAATGGAGGCGCCCGGGTAGACGGGAAAGGTGATGTTGCCGTTCGGGGCGGTAATGAGGTTGACAAGGTAGCCTTCGAGAGGTGCTTCGTAAGGGCCTATATTTATCCAGTCCTGCTGGTAGACGATGTTCGTGGTAAGGCCGCGCGGATCGGTGATAGATGTGATGAGGAGATCGTTGTTCGCGGTGACGCCCCCGCCAAGAACCTGCGCCGTTCCCCATCCATAAGTGGTCGTTTTGCCGCCAGGGCTTGTAACCGAGATGAGCGGCTCGCCCGGGAGAACGTTGGAGTAGTTATAGGTTACGGTCCGGCCGCCGTTGTCGGAAACGGTGTGGACGCGGTAGTGAGTCAGGTTGTCGGCCGTGTTGAAGAGCTGCTCCCAGGTGAAGGTGAGTTGGTGCCCGTTTGGCATTAACACACTCACGAGCTCTTGCTCTGATGTGATGTCCCCACTCGCCTTTTTGAACTGAGCCAAGTTGCTTGGGCCGGAATACGTGTAGGTGGTGATGTTGCCCTGGCGGTCTTCAACCGAACTAACCTTGAGCACGTTGCTGGGAATGGTGGCGCCGCCGCCTGTCGGCGTCATGCCGCTTGGATAGGTTCCGTAGTTGCCGTAGGTATAGACCGTTCCGTCCGCGGTAGTCGTCGTGTTGCCGGTTTGGATCTGATAGAGGGCGCCCAACCAAGTTTGATAGGTGTAGGTTGCGTTTGAGACGTTGTTGTCATAGGCAGGAGTGGTCAGGACCCCGTCCACGTCCTTTTGCACGACTTCGGCGAACCCAGAAGCGTCGGTTGCGACGACGCCCGCCGCGACATTCGCATTCTGCGGGCTGCTATGATCGGCCATTTCCTTGAACGCGGCCGGGACCGCCATAACCGGCGCCCTCGACTTTTTGAGTAGGCCACCTGCGCTTGTCCGGACGTCGGCGCTAAGCGTCCACCCGGGGCCGAACGGACCCTCGTCGAGGTTGTTCGCGCTATACGTTCTCTGAACGCTAACCGGAATGCCGTATCCGCCTTGGAAATCGAGGTCGGTCATGCTCGTGCTGTAATTGCCGGTGCACAGGTCGATGCCTTTGTAATTCAGATCCCACTTGGACGACCCGCCCAGGTAAGGGCTGATCGTATCCTTCCCGATCGCCTTCTTCATCTCCTTCAGCGAAAGCGGATGCGATTCCGGCATGAGCTTGCGCGCGGCGGGCAGCTTGAGACCCGGGCCATGCTTGGAAAAGAGGAGATCCAAGCCGGTCGGCGCCATTGCGTTCACGAGGCTCAAACTGAGCCCGTAGGCCATTGAGCGATAGAAGCGGGAATTGAAGAGAGTTAGCATTTTGGGGTGGGTCTCTGAGTCATTTTGAGTCATTGAGTCATTGAGTCATTGAGTCATTGAGTCTTTGAGTCGTTAGGGTAGAGGGTAGAGGGTAGAGGCGGCCGGATATCTTGGGCATTGTGTGAACGAGCAACCGCACGACTGGATCCATGGGTTCGACCCAGTCAAGGCCTTGCGTTCTTTGACTCTTTGCGAGAAACTTTCCGGTCCGAACCAGGGGCCCAATGCCCAAGGCCCAAGGCCAAACACCAAACACCCACCACCCAAACTCATATCCTCTCCTTAGACTTCATTAGAACTGCCGCCTTCGGCTTGGGAACTGGCTTCGAGCTTGGGCCCGGGGCTGGTTTAGGCTTGTCTTCGTTTTGGTAATCGTCTGCGTTCTGGGTGTCGAAATGTGGGGGGCTGAGGGTCAATACCATGGCCTTGAATTCCGCGTCGTCCGGGGCGGGGAGCTGGATAACTTCGCTGTCCTTGTCCGCGTGAAGGGGATCGAAGACCTCCATGTAGTCCGGCTTGATGGCGAGGATGAGCACGAAGTGGTTGTCCTGGGACATGATGGCCGGGGTTGGCAGAAGGGCGAAGTCCCTGCGGTTGACCACTGCGCCATAACCAGACAGGCCGTAATGTTTGAGCCCTTCGCGCAAGGCTTCGAGCGTGGTGCCTTTATCGGTCGTGCCGCACAGCTTGGCGATCTCTTGGTAGCCGACTCTCGGCTTTCCAACTAGCGGCAACAGCCGCTCGAGCACGCGGGGCCCACACATAGCGACTTCAAGTCTCTCCTGGTTCTGCTGAGCGGTGAGGTCCTGCTGAAGCAGCTTCTCGTCTCCCGGAAGGCTCTTGCCCCCATTAAGCCGGACGAGCCGCCGGTATGCTGCGTTGACTAGGGGGCTGTGCGGCTCCTTGCGCAGAAAGTCGAGAAAGGCCTGGCGGGCCTCATCCTTCTTGCCTTCGGCCACGAGGCAGACGGCGGCCTGGTACTCGGCGCCGTCCTTGACGCCTCCAAAATCGCCGGACATTTGGCCCGTACCCTTGTAGCTGGCCGAAGTTTGAAGGAAGGTCTCCCTGGCCCCGCCAAAATCCCTTCGCCGAGCTTGGAGGTAACCGACCCGCACGCGGGCGAGGCCGACTTCTTCCTGAACTTTCGGATCGGGGCTGGCCGCATGGGAGGCGATAAACGATCGATACCCTTTCTCCGCCTCGGCAGGCCGGGCGGCGGCCATACCGTCTAGCTGCTTGCGTACCACGGCTACGGGATCAGGCTTCGCCGGAACCTTGTCGACCTGTTTCGGGATGCGCGGACTATAAGGACGGTCAAGGTATATGAACACGCCAAACCCGGCCGCGATAGCGGCTGCGATTCCAAGGAGGTAAAGGCGGTGTTTCATAGATTTTGAGTCTTTGAGTCTTTGAGTCTTTGAGTCTTTGAGTCTTTGAGTCTTTGAGTCTTTGAGCAATTGGGGTCTTGGGTTAATGGGAGTGGGTGCTTGGTGGTCGACCTTAAAGACTCAATAACTCAAAGACTCCCTTAGGGCACATGCCTGCCTTCCGCGGCGAACCATTCGCGGGGGGCTTGGTCCGAGGAGCCGGGGTTTTGGCTCGCGTAGGTCTGGGAGGCAAAATAGCTCCAGGTGTTAGGCGAGTTGATTGGCGACGGCTCAGGGTTCATCGCCAGGAGCAAAGGAATCTGGTTTGCGGAAGTCCGATCCGTGTCGGCGCTCGTGTTGAAACTCACCCAAGTTATGGGGCTCGCAGCAGGCATCGAAACGGAGGTGAGGATGTTTGCGGGGGCCGTTGGAATAGACCAGCCGACGCCCCAGTTGAGGTTCGAGGATGCGACATTGTAGTTCGCGTCGTTCGTGGCCGGCATGTAGGACTGTAGCGTGTAGGAATCGCTGTAGCCGCTCGCCGAGCCAAGGCAGCAAAGGCTTAGGCATGAGCAGAACACCGTGCCAGTCGGGGCTGGAATGTAAGCTTGAATCCGCGAAGTTCCACTTTGGTCCCCGGATCCAAACTTCACGTGCCCAGTGAACAACCCGCCCTTGTAGAACCAACCGTTGAAGTTCACGTTTCTGGCTGGCGAGTTGGGGTTGATCTGGCTTCCGGCAACCTCACCCTGGACGTTGGGGCTACCGTACATGACGCGGCTGTCGATGCTCAGGACGGTGGCCGGGTTTCTCGTCAGGGTGACCTCTTGCCATTGACCGCCGACACAAGCCTGTACTGTTTCGTTGCTTGAACTGGCGCCCGCCCCGAATAGGTATTGAACGGGAATGCTGTCGTTGACGTAGTCGGCGCTTTGAGGCACTAAATACATGTAGGTCCAACACCCGGATGGGGCGCCCCAACCAGAAGGGAAACCCGGGACCGAGCCAGAGGTGTAGGTTGGATTGACGTTGTTTGCGCTGGGGCCGCAAATCATCGTGGCTGGACTGACCGCGTTGTTCACGATCGTCACATACACGACAACCTGATTGTTGCCCGTCGTGCTCGACGAGCTGGAGCTAGAACTAGAACTGGAACTAGAACTTGATGTCGTCCCACCTGTTCCACCGGTTGGGCCTCCGGTTCCCTTAACTTGCCTGATGATCTCCATGTTCTCGCCTTGGGCATACTGCACGACCAGATTGCCAGAGACGCAGTGGGCCGAACCGTTCCCGGTTTCGGTGAGGCCCGTGAAAGCAAATGCGGGAAAAATCGACGCGCGCGCATGGATCGCGAACGGATCGATAATGATCAGAATGCCGCAAATAATCGCAAAGTAACCCGCCATCCACTTCCGCATAAGTTCTTTCCTATACAATCAACCCATAGATACCCTTAATAGGGGGTTAATGTTACATCATATTACATCTTTCTATAAATCGCAAATGTTGCCTTGACATTTAGTCCGAAAATGTCGGACAGATCGGGTAACAAATGGGTCGCACGTCGTGACTGTTGGGGCAAGTGGGCAGCCCAGGACTTGAGGGATTTTTGCTCGTTGAAAGGTTGGGGCCGAGTCTCTTGTGGAGCTGAGTTCGACTCGCACCCTGAGAGGGTGCGCCACTGCGGGGCTGGGGG
>Ga0265338_10000612_pt1 | contig 62574 bp, 60 predicted proteins | sample 42126metaG_FD_193579 | JGI IMG/M metagenome (GOLD analysis project Ga0265338, IMG submission 193579) | Rhizosphere microbial communities from Carex aquatilis grown in University of Washington, Seatle, WA, United States - 4-21-26 metaG | ecosystem: Host-associated > Plants > Roots > Rhizosphere... | reverse complement strand
CAGCGACAGCGGCGTTGACGAACGCGATGGTTCCGTATTTACTCGAAACCGCGGACCTCGGCGTCGAAAAATCTTTTCTCGCGAACCCCGGTCTTGCCAGGGGAGTGTGCACGTTTGGGGGGCAATGCACGAACAGCGCAGTGGCGAGGATTTTTGATCTGCAGCAGGCGAATTTATTGCGTCTTCTCACAAGCCGTCATGACACTGAGTATGCCGTATGAACTGGCTGGAGCAATATAAATCGAAATCCGTATCGCTCGATGAGGCCGTTTCCACGGTGAGGTCCGAGGACAGGATATTTGTCAGCGGGAACGCGGCAACTCCCTTGCTCTTGATGCGCGGGCTGGCAGAGCGAAAGCAAGAGTTGCTTCATGTAGAACTCAATCACATACTTATTCTCGGCAGCGACCCTCTTTCAAAACCGGGGATGGAAAAACATTTCAGGCACAATTCTCTTTTCGTCGGTCCGGCCGACCGCGCCGCAATCGCCGACGGAAGTGCAGACAGCGTGTCCGTCCATCTCTCGGACATTCCCGCGCTGTTTAGAGATCGTATTATTCCCCTGGACGTGGCATTCCTCCATCTCTCTCCCCCCGATGAACACGGGTTTATGAGTCTCGGAGTTGAGTGCGCAGCGTCGAAAGCTGCAGTCGAGAGCGCGAAGATCGTTGTCGCTCAGGTCAACGATAAGATGCCCCGGACGCTCGGCGATGTGTTCGTCCATGTCTCCCATGTCGACAAGATTGTCGAGTGTTCGGAGGAGCTTGGGACCCTGCCGCAGGGAGGCGGGTACTCCGACGTGGAAATGAAAATTGGTTCTCACATTGCCGGCCTTATCGAAGACGGCTCGACGTTGCAGCTTGGCATCGGCGGAATTCCGGATGCCGTGCTGTCAAACCTCGAGGGGAAGAGCAACCTCGGCGTTCATACGGAGATGGTCTCCGACGGAGTCGTGAAGGCAATAGAAAAGGGAATCATCACGAATCAAAAAAAAACGCTCCATCCCGGTAAAGTGATCGCAACGTTTGTGCTCGGGTCCAAACAATTGTACGAGTACGTTCACAATAACCCGTATTTTGAGATCCACCCGTGCGACTACACAAACAACCCGTTTATCATCTCGCGGAACGAGAACATGGTCGCCATCAATTCTGCCATCGAAGTGGACGTCACCGGCCAGGTGTGTGCGGACTCGATAGGGCATATGATCTACAGCGGGTTTGGCGGCCAGGTAGACTTTATTCGCGGAGCGTCTGGTTCCAAAGGAGGCAAACCGATTATCGCTCTTCCGTCGACGGCGAAGAACGGGACAGTGTCCCGCATTGTCGGACAATTGACGCCGGGGGCAGGAGTGGTGACGTCACGCGCCGACGTTCATTATGTTGTTACCGAATTCGGCGTCGCCTCTCTGCACGGCAAAAATATGCGGCAGAGGGCCGATGCGCTGATCGCTATCGCTCATCCGCAATTTCACGACGAGCTTCTCGCTGCCGTTCGTTCAAAATTCAAAACACATTTTACGCATTCGTAGCTGTGACCAAATGACCATGAAGGACTTCAGACAATGACTTGTGTGCATGTTCCAAAGGAAAAACTTGACTGGATTGCGAAAGAAAGCAATCACGTCTTTGTGCTGACGGTCGAGATGGAAAAAGTTCTCGACTGGTACCGCGACCATCCTCACTTTCCGCTGGATTTTGACAAAGTGCGAGCAAAGGTAATGGAAGCGCACACGCGGATCGAAGGGATCGCTACAATGATGAACGAAATACGGGAGCCGAAATCGCCCCAAGCTGTAGAAGATTCTGCAACGGACGTCTGGCTCTAACGTGTATGCACAATCGGATCACAATGACACCGCACCAGCTGCCGTTTCCGCACTGTGTGCTTCGCTCAAGCAATACCGGGAACACTTCACATATGATTCAAGCATAAGAATGAAAGCACGGAACGTTGAAATATCATGAGGGTAGATCACACCGATGAACAAAGGGATATGGTTTGCGTTTACTGCCGTTGTTGCCATGACGATGATGTATGCGGTAACAAAGGTTGTCGTCCGCGGCTCCAGGCCGCGTGTGTCTGCATTCGACGCAATGGACCATGAGAACGAACATTTCAATTCATTCCCGGTCGACAGCTCTGAACAGGAGTTTGACGATTGGCTTTCATAACTTGAAGGAGGAGCATCATGCTTGGACAGTATTGGAAGGCAGTGCAGAACAAAGTGTGCGTGAAGTGCATCGACGGCGACCGTTACGGTAACTGCCGTCTTTCTCCGCAGTTTGACTGCGGATTGAAAAAATATTTTTCCAGTGTCGTACATGTCGTGCAGACGACGCACAGCGACAACGTGCTGGATTACTCCGCAGCACTTCGGCGCGAAGTGTGCTCGCATTGTCAGGAGCAGACATCCGAAGGCCAGTGTTATGTGCGTAATATGCTCGATTGCCCCCTTGACCGGTACTTCCCGCTTATCATTGGGACGATCAATGAAGTCCAGGAAATGCAGATGACCCGCTAAATGCTTTTCTTCCACTGCGGCCGTGCTGATGAGGAAGGTGTCCATGGATGCTGCGATAGCGGATCGGCGCATGATGGAGAGTGTTTCTCTTGAACTTCGCATTCGGAGTTGCCGTTCGTTTCCCCTTCTTGTAACATGTGTTGCTGCCGTCGCTGCAGGCAGCGTGTTGCGTTGAATCTCTTTTCAGCATCGTTTTTCCCGCCAGAAGTTACCCCTTACCTTGTGTCTCTTCAGAAAAAGCTGTACCATTTTATGATATCTACACCTGTTGTCGGACTGAATGCTGTTGCTCCCCCGACATCAAATTTCTTAAATGAGGGTACTATGGTCAAGCGTATGTGGAAGAAAATCCTGCTTTGGGTCAACACGTACCCGATCGTTTTTTCCGTCATGGGAATTTACGCCTATTATCTTTTCACCACCGTGAATTTCTTTAAGAAGTCCGCCGTCTCTCATCTTTCGCTTTTCGATTTTGTCCTCCAATATGATTCTCTTATCTGGATGTGGCTCGTGGTCTACGTCGTTTCACGAGCCCAAACGATGAAACAGAAGTATGAAGCGGACGAGAAAAGCAGAAAGGAGATCCTTTCGGAAGTTGAAAAATCGTCGATCGCTGCCGTAGTTTTGCGCAACGTCATTCGCCTTCTTCAAGATACGATAAACAATCCGCTTGCTATCATCGGGTCGACAGTGGAAGAAATACGCAAACAAAGTGTTTCAGACCCCCATCTCAACCGGCGGTTCGATCAAATAGAGGCGTCGCTCCAGCGTATACACAACGCAATAAAAGACGTTCAAGTATATGAATCAACAGAGCTGTTGGAGCGGCTGCACAAGCAGATAAGCCTGTAAGAAGTCAAAGGATGTGCCGTCATGGGTAACATCTTCGGAAAAAGCCCTGCCAAGACAATGAAGCGCGGAAGCCATTTCTCCGCTGTTTAATCGGTTCTTGGACTCGGTACGAAGTAAGAGCAATTTGAACAAGGGATGTTATGGAAAAAGAAATGATATTGCTGGTTGAGGATGAACCGATGCTGTTAGAATTGCTGAAGTCGGTGTTTGAGGAAGATGGATACCGCGTCGTCACCGCGGCGGACGGCGAGTATGCCGTTGAAATGTTTCGTTCGAAGAAAGAAGAGATTAGACTCGTGCTTACAGATATGGGATTGCCGAAAATTGGAGGCTGGGAATTATTCGAGATACTTCGCGGGATCGATCCGAGCCTCAACGTCATTCTCGCGAGCGGTTATGTCGATGCGGAAATGAGAGACGAGGCGTTGAAGAGGGGAGCAAAAGATTTTGTTCAAAAACCGTACGTCCCCGCGATAATCCTACAACGGATACGAAGTGTCCTAGATGCAGATTAGTTCTGTTGCCCTTCAGCTCTCATTTTAACGGTCACTTCTTTTCGACTGCTGTTCGGTTTCCTTCGTGATGTTTTGCTTCCCACTTTTGAGAATCATCGCAAGTTCATTTCTACAATTGGTAATTAATATTTTCCACTGACTTTTTTCTTTGGCTTTTGCACGGCAAAAAGTAGCACGATATTTGTATTTTTTGCTGTAGAACAACATCATTTTAGACACTTCACACTGCAACAAAGGACAATAAAAAATGGCTAGCAACGATCTATCAGACAATAAACGGAAAATGGTAACGATTGACGGCAACGAAGCGGCAGCGTTTGTCGCGCACAAAACAAATGAAGTGATCGCAATTTATCCGATCACGCCGTCATCGGGTATGGGCGAATGGTGCGACCAATGGTCCGCCGAAGGGAAGAAAAATATTTGGGGAACAATTCCTCTCGTGGCGGAAATGCAGAGCGAAGGCGGTGCCTCCGGCGCCGTGCATGGCGCACTGCAGACCGGGTCGATGACGACCACATTTACCGCATCGCAAGGATTGCTGCTGATGATCCCGAACATGTACAAGATTGCTGGAGAATTGACGCCGACGGTGTTCCATGTTTCGGCTCGCTCGCTCGCGACGCAGGCGCTCTCGATTTTTGGCGATCACAGCGATGTGATGTCTGTCCGTTCGACCGGGTTCGTGCTGCTGGCTTCAAATTCGGTCCAGGAGGTGATGGATTTCGCGCTGATCGCACAGGCGGCGACGTTGGAATCCCGGCTCCCGTTCCTTCATTTCTTTGATGGATTCAGAACCTCTGCTGAAGTGATGAAGATCGAACAGTTGACAGAGGATGATATCCGGGCAATGGTGAATGATGAGCTTGTCTTTAAACATCGCCAGCGGGCCCTGACCCCGGAAAAGCCGGTTCTCCGCGGCACCGCGCAGAATCCGGACACATTTTTCCAATCCCGCGAGACAGTGAACCCGTTTTATGCAGCCTGTCCGGAAATCGTCCAAAAGACGATGGACAAATTTGCGAAGCTTGTCGGGAGGCAGTACCACCTGTTCGATTATTTCGGAGCGCCCGATGCTGAAAGAATCATCGTCATCATGGGGTCCGGGGCCGAAATTATCCATGAAACGGTTGAAGCATTAATGGCCAAAGGGGAAAAAGTCGGCGTGCTCAAGGTCCACCTGTTCCGACCGTTCTCGGCCAAGCACTTTGCAGCCGCGCTTCCGAAGTCAGTGAAGTCGATCGCAGTTCTCGACCGTACGAAAGAACCAGGATCCGCCGGCGAGCCGCTGTACCAGGATATTGTTACTGCATTTGGTGAAGCAATGGAAGAAGGCTTTTCGCCGGTTGCATCCATCCCGCACATCGTCGGCGGACGATACGGGCTGTCATCAAAAGAGTTCACACCGGCAATGGGAAAAGCCGTATTCGACGAACTCAAAAAATCAAAACCGAAAAATCATTTCACGATAGGCATCAACGACGACGTTATGCACACAAGCCTCGAGTACGACGGTACGTTCACGACGGAGAAGGACGATGTCGTGCGCGCGATGTTTTACGGGCTCGGTGCGGACGGAACGGTCGGAGCGAACAAAAATTCCATTAAAATTATCGGTGAAGACACCTCGAATTACGCACAAGGGTATTTTGTCTACGATTCCAAGAAGTCCGGCACCACGACCGTCTCTCATCTTCGTTTCGGACCTCGTCCGATCCGTTCATCCTACTTGATCGACAAAGCCAATTTCGTGGGATGTCACCAATGGTTGTTCCTCGAAAAATACAACGTCGTCCACGAACTTGTCGAAGGCGGAACCTTCCTCCTGAACAGTCAGTACTCGCCCGATGAAGTGTGGAGTAAATTGCCGCGAATTACCCAGGAAGAGATCATCAGAAAAAAACTGAACTTCTACGTCATCGACGGTTACGCTGTTGCCCAGAAGACAGGGATGGGCGGAAGAGTGAACACGATCATGCAGACCTGCTTCTTCGCGATTTCGGGAGTTCTGCCGAAGGATGAAGCGATCGCGGCGATCAAGCGTTCAATCAAGAAGACGTACGGGAAAAAAGGCGAAGATATCGTGAAGATGAATTTTGACGCCGTTGACCATACGCTTGCCAATCTTTTTAAAGTGAAAGTGCCGGCAACAGTCGACAGCACGCTCGAGCTGCCGCCGGTTGTTTCGGACAAAGCGCCCGACTTCGTAAAAGATGTTCTCGCGAAAATTATTGCCGGGTTCGGCAACGACCTGCCCGTAAGCGCCATGCCGATCGATGGAACGTTTCCAACCGGTACAGCAGCATGGGAGAAACGAAACATCGCGCTCGAAATTCCCGCGTGGGACGAAAGCATCTGCATTCAATGCGGCAAGTGCGCGCTTGTGTGTCCGCATGCAACGATACGCATAAAAGTGTACGACAAGAAGAATCTCGCCGGCGCACCGTCGATGTTCAAGAGCACAGACTACCGCGGCAAAGAATACGAAGGGATGAAGTATTCGATCCAAGTCGCCCCGGAAGATTGTACCGGTTGCGGTTTGTGCTTTGAAGTTTGCCCGGTAAAGAACAAAGCCGAAACGAGGCTCAAAGCTCTCAACATGGTTGCTCAACCGGCGCTTCGAGAGCAAGAACGCGCGAACTGGGATTTCTTCCTTACGCTTCCCGAAGCCGACCGTACGACAGCGAAGATCGATACCATCAAGGGATCTCAGTTCCTTCAGCCGTTGTTTGAGTTCTCCGGCGCGTGCTCGGGCTGCGGCGAAACTCCGTATATCAAATTAGTAACGCAGCTCTTCGGCGACAGAACTGTCGTGGCGAACGCGACGGGCTGTTCCTCGATTTATGGAGGCAATCTTCCAACGACGCCATGGACAAAGAATGCAGACGGACGCGGACCGGCCTGGTCAAATTCTCTTTTTGAGGACAATGCGGAATTCGGCCTTGGCTACCGCCTCTCGATCGACAAGCACAAGGAATTTGCTTCAGAACTCTTGAAGAAACTTTCGCCGGCGATCGGCGAAGAATTAGTGAACGCGATCCTCGGCGCCGACCAATCGGATGAAGCGAAAATTTTCGAGCAACGCCGCAGAATCGAACTCCTCAAAGATAAACTGAAGGATGTGAAATCAAGCGACGCGCAGCATCTCCTATCACTTGCGGATTATCTGGTCAAGAAAAGCGTCTGGATCATGGGAGGAGACGGCTGGGCCTACGATATCGGCTTTGGAGGGTTGGATCATGTGATCGCATCGGGCCGCAATGTTAACATTCTCGTGCTCGACACAGAAGTCTATTCCAACACCGGCGGACAGATGTCAAAATCGACGCCGCGAGGTGCTGTCGCAAAATTCGCGGCAGGGGGCAAGCCTCTCGCAAAGAAAGATCTGGGGCTGATCGCAATGACGTATGGTAACGTGTATGTCGCCCGCATCGCGATGGGTGCCAACGACCTGCACACGGTAAAGGCAATTCTTGAAGCCGAAGCGTACAACGGTCCGTCGCTCATTATCGCATACGCGCACTGCATCGCGCACGGCATCAACATGAGACTTGGTCTGGAAAGCCAGAAAGCAGCGGTGGACTCAGCTCACTGGCCGCTCTTCCGGTACAACCCCGACCTCGCAAAACAAGGACAGAACCCGTTCCGCCTCGATTCAAAAGCGCCGAAGATAAAATTCGAAGAGTACGCGTACAGAGAAATCCGGTACAAGATGCTCACAAAAAGCGCTCCCGAAGAAGCGAAGCGGTTAATGAAACTCGCCCAGGAAGACGTCAACTCGAGGTGGCATTATTATGAGGAGCTTGCAGCGATGAAATTTGACGGCACAAACGGCGAACACAGCAAATAAACCGCTCCACGGGCAGGGTCACACGGCCCTGCCCGCTAACTATCGCACATCCTTATGAAATAGTAAACGAGAGGAATCAATGGATCTTTCCACGTCATATCTCGGCTTTAAATTAAAAAACCCGGTCGTCCCTTCGGCGTCGCCGATGTCCCGGACAGTAGCAGGCATCAAAGCGATGGAAGACTATGGCGCTTCTGCCGTCGTCTTGTATTCTCTTTTTGAAGAACAAATCCGTCACGAAACGAACGAGCTCGACCATTTCCTTTCGTACGGTACGGAAAGTTATGCCGAAGCAATTTCGTATTTTCCGAAAAAGGAAGATTATTTCCTCGGGCCGGAAGAATACCTGAAGCATATTCAGAATGTGAAACGCGCAGTTGATATCCCCGTTATCGCAAGTTTGAACGGTTCGACGGTCGGCGGCTGGACCGATTATGCGAAAGAGATCCAGGATGCCGGAGCCGACGCATTGGAACTGAATATTTATCATGTTCCGACCGACCCTGAACAGACGGGAACCTATGTAGAACAATTGTATCTCGAAATTCTGCAGGCAGTGAAAGCGAGGGTGACGATCCCCGTTGCGGTGAAATTGTCGCCGTTTTTCAGTTCGATGGCGAATATGGCGAAACGCCTCGACGAGCGGGGCGCGAACGGGTTAGTGCTGTTCAACCGCTTTTACCAGCCGGACATCAATCTTGACGACCTGGAAGTTGAGCCAAGTGTTGTTCTGAGCAGCTCTGATTCGGCCAGATTGCCGCTGCGCTGGATCGCCATTCTCTACAAAACGGTCAAGGCCGACCTTGCGGCGACGACGGGAATTCATACCGGCGAAGATGTCATCAAGATGACGATGGCCGGCGCGAACGTCACGATGGTCTGTTCTTCGTTGCTGCGCAACGGTCCGAAACGGATCGGCGAGATTCTCACCGGAGTTCAGAAATGGATGATCGAAAAAGAGTATGAGTCTCTCGACCAGATGCGCGGCAGCATGAGCCATAAATCCGTTGCCAATCCCTCTGCGTTGGAACGAGCTAATTACATGAAAGCGTTGAACAGTTATATGTAAAGCATTGACGACGGCCGCTTCTCCTGTGCGGCGGCCGCTCTCTTTCTGAAATCCTCTTACTTTCTCAATTGTGATTTTTCCACCCTGTTCATCTCTTCCAAAAAAATTGTAAGATGGTGCGGTGTTTTCAGAGAAGTGTAATATCCATTTACGATTTACCATTCACATTTTTTAAAACATCACAATTTTCTGGAAACGGTATCAAGCATCCGGTCTCTATTTGACTTTGCTCCAATTTCTTGGTAAATTTTTACTGCAATGTGGATTATAATTACATCGTGACATTTCAACATCGATTATTATTACTTTTTGGAGGCTCTAATGGCGGTTAAAGTAGGTATCAACGGATTCGGCAGGATAGGGAGACAGATCATCAATGTTATGGCAGACAAAGGATATCTCGGAAAAGAGATCGATGTGGTTGCCGTTGTTGATGTGAGCACAGACGCGCAATATTTCGCTTACCAGTTGAAGTATGATTCGGTCCACGGACATTTTAGGGGAACCCTGAGCAGCGAGAAGAGCTCTCCCGCGGCTGAAGCAGACGATGTTCTTGTTGTCAACGGTCATAAGATTAAATGCGTCCTCGCGCAAAAGGACCCCTCGCAGCTGCCGTGGAAAGACCTCGGTGTCGATATCGTTATCGAGTCGACCGGCCTGTTCACGGATTCAGAAAAAGCAAAGGGACATATTGCCGCGGGTGCAAAGCGGGTTCTCATTTCGGCACCCGCCAAGGGCGATGTGAAAACGCTTGTCATGGGAGTGAACGACAACGAATATGACGCTGCAAAGCATCTCATTGTTTCCAACGCATCGTGCACGACAAACTGCCTTGCCCCGGTGGTCCATGTTCTTTTAAAAGAAGGGATCGGCATTGAAACAGGTTTGATGACGACGATCCACTCCTACACGGCAACGCAAAAAACCGTTGACGGACCATCGAAGAAAGATTGGAGAGGCGGACGTGCGGCGGCCATTAACATTATCCCCTCATCGACGGGTGCAGCTAAAGCCGTGGGCGAAGTTCTTCCTGCAACGAAAGGGAAGCTGACCGGCATGTCATTCCGAATACCGACCGCGGACGTTTCGGTGATCGACCTAACCTTCCGTTCGGCCAAAGATACATCGATCCAGGAAATCGACGAGCTGATGAAGAAGGCGTCAGAAACGTACTTGAAGGGCATCCTCGGGTATTGCAATGAGGAAGTCGTTTCGACGGACTTTATCCATGACGACAGGTCCTCGATCTATGATTCACGCGCAACGCTTGAAAATAATTTAAAGGGCGAGAAGCGCTTCTTCAAAGTTGTTTCATGGTACGACAATGAATGGGGTTATTCAACCCGCGTTGTGGACCTGGTGAGAAAGATGGCGGGAATCGTAAAGTAAAAGAGTCAGCGACTACTGAAGAAGGGCTGAAGCTCGTAGCGCGAGTTCAGCCCTTTTGTTTCTTGTATTAATCCAACAGGAACCGTCTCGAAAAATTCCTGCATACTACCAACACTACATTTGACACGACAATGAAAAAACTCACGATCAACGACATCGATGTTCACGGCAAACGTGTTCTTGTACGGGTGGATTTTAATGTGCCGCTCGACGATAAACAAAACATCACCGACGATACCCGCATCGTCGAATCGCTTCCCACGATCAAAAAAATTCTGGCTTCCGGCGGTAAGGCAATCCTCATGAGCCATCTCGGCCGCCCGAAAGGGAAGCCGAAACCGGAATTCAGTCTGAAACCAGTCGCGGCAAAATTGGAAGAGCTCCTCGGTCAAAAAGTCTATTTTGCGGCGGACTGTATCGGTCAACCCGCCGAAGCTGCGGTCGCAGCATTGAAGGACGGCGAATGCCTGCTGCTGGAAAACCTACGCTACCATAACGAGGAAGAAGCGAACGACCCGGCATTTGCAAAATCCCTAGCGAAACTCGGCGACGTATATGTCAACGACGCGTTCGGCAGCGCTCATCGCGCCCATGCTTCGACGGAAGGTGTGACGAAATTCATCTCCGTTTCAGTCGCGGGGATTTTGATGGAGAAGGAACTGCAGTATCTCGGCGCCGCGGTAGACAACCCCATCCGGCCGTTCACCGCGATTCTTGGCGGGGCGAAAATCTCCGGCAAGATCGATGTTATCCAGAATCTTCTTTCAAAAGTCGATACGTTGATTGTCGGCGGCGGCATGGCGTATACATTCTTCAAGGCCCAGGGCCTGGAGATCGGCAAATCGCTGCTCGAAGCTGATAAGGTCGAGCTGGCAGGACAGATCCTTGCCGAGGTGAAAAAGAAATCTGTGAATTTTCTGCTGCCGGTCGATTGTGTGGTCGCGGCTGATTTTAAGAACGACGCAGAGCGCAAAGTTGTCCTGAAGGACGCGATCCCTGCGGGCTGGCAGGCGCTCGACATCGGCCCCGCGACAGTGGAACTCTTCTCGAACGAGATAAAAAAATCGAAGACCGTCGTGTGGAACGGTCCGATGGGCGTTTTCGAATTTCCAAACTTTGCAGCCGGAACGAATGCAGTCGCGCGCGCGTTAGTAGAAGCAACGAAGAAAGGGACGACAACCATCGTCGGCGGGGGCGATTCCGCCGCTGCAATCACGCAGGCCGGAATGGCGAAGATGGTAACACACGTTTCGACCGGCGGCGGGGCCTCCCTCGAGTTCCTTGAAGGGAAAACTCTCCCCGGCGTCGCTGCGCTGACGGACAAAAAATAACATCGTTGATAGCTATCCGATTGCGAAGAGCAACCGGATAGCTATTTGCCTCTTAGGCCGCGGTCGTTTATATTGATGAAGGAGATCGAGATAAGAGATGGCGTATAATCGAAATCAGTCCAGTAACTATTATCGTCCGAGTTTCTTCGGCGGATTCAGTTTTTTTCCCCCGGTCATCAAGGCCTTACTCCTTTCGAATATCGGAGTATTCCTCGGCACATGGTTTTTAGGAAATTTCCACATTGGCGAGTACTCGCTCTCCCTTCTTCTCACTGAATGGTTCGCGCTCCTTCCGCTCGGGCAGGGATTTCAAGTCTGGCAGTTGTTCACATATCTTTTCATGCACGCGGGCTTCAGCCACCTCTTCTTCAATATGCTTGCACTTTGGATGTTCGGGATGGAATTGGAGAATACGTGGGGATCGCGAAAATTCCTGACGTACTATTTAGTGTGCGGCATCGGCGCCGGTCTAGCGAATCTCCTTATTGCCCCGCTGTTCACTTCGGTGGGACCGACCATCGGAGCGTCGGGGGCGATCTACGGCGTATTGCTCGCGTTCGGATTGATCTTCCCCGACAGGCTGATCTTCATATACTTCTTTATTCCTCTCAAGGCGAAATATTTTGTCGTCCTGTATATGGTGATCGAATTTGTGTCGGTCGGGAGTGCGGACGGCGTCGCCCACTTCGCTCATCTCGGCGGCGCGGTCGTCGGATTCATTTATCTTCTCGCAGACGGCTTCCGTTTTTCGCGGCCGATAAATTCGGGCCGGGCTCGAAACGTTTTTGCCGGGTGGACCGCGCCAAGGCGATCTAACGAGAATTACGAGAACGTTTCCGAAGCTCAGGTTTATGATATCAAAGATTACCAGCAAAAAGAAGAAGCGCAGGTCACTCAGCAGCGCATCGATGATATTCTGGACAAGATAAGCAAGGCTGGATACCAGAGTCTGAGCGATGAAGAGAAAAAAATGTTGTTCGAAGCGAGCAAAAAGTTAAACTAAAAGCCTTGAATGTTTTATGGATACTTTATTACCAATACTTGAACAGCCGCGGGCAGAAGAGGCTCAGCACGTTCATTACAAAGTCGGTATTCGGCGGAAAACGCGGCAGGTCAATATCGGCGGCGTGAAGGTCGGGGGAGGGGCGCCGATCTCCGTACAGACGATGACGAAAACGAAGACGGACGACATCGCCGGGACCGTCGCACAGATCAAGGCCGCGGCGGATGAAGGCTGCGATATTGTCCGTGTGACGGTGAACGACAAAGAGGCCGCTGAAGCGATGGCGGAGATCGTCCGCCAATCGCCGATTCCCGTTGTTGCGGACATCCACTTCAATCACATTTTTGCGTTGAAGGCGATCCAGGCGAACGTCGCAAAAGTCCGGATCAATCCGGGAAATATCGGCTCGAAGGACCGCATCCGCGAAGTGTTGACGGCGGCAAAAGATAAAGGCATTCCGATCCGCATCGGCGTGAATTCAGGTTCGCTCGAGGAAGATATTCTCGAGAAGCACGGCTACCCGACGGCAGAAGCACTCTACGAAAGCGCCATGCGGCATGTCGGAATCTGTGACGAGTTTGATTTCCACGACGTTATTATCTCCGTAAAGTCCACCGACGTCCGGCTGATGATCGAAGCCTATCGTTTGGTGGCGGCCCGCACAGATATTCCTCTCCATCTCGGCGTTACGGAAGCAGGGCTCACACGCGTCGGCACGATCAAGTCCGCCGTCGGCATCGGGACGCTGCTCGCAGAAGGCATCGGCGATACGATCCGCGTTTCGCTTACCGACGAACCGGTGAAAGAAGTTGAAGTAGGGAAGGAGATTCTTTGCTCGCTCGGCCTCGCGTCTCGAAACATTGAACTCATTGCATGCCCGACGTGCGGCCGGATCGAGGTCGACCTTTTCAGCATCATGGCGCAGTTGGAAGAACGGCTGAAGGGAGTCAAGAAGCCGGTGAAGATCGCGGTGCTGGGCTGCGTCGTAAACGGGCCTGGTGAAGCGAGCGAAGCGGACATTGGCATTGCAGCAGGGAAAGGCGTCGCCATTCTTTACCGCAAAGGAGAGATGATAAAGCGTGTGAAAGAAAGCGAGATTGTGGATACGATCGTAGAGGAAGTGGCGAACTTCAGTCCGAAAGTGTAAGAAGGAAAAAGCCTGCGTCAGTTGTGACCGACGCGGGGAGAAAAATCAGTTCGAGATCGAAATGCAGGGCTGATGAATTTCAGCCGTTTGACTTTTTGGGAAGCATTCATCGCATCACGGCCTCAGTTTTATAAACCTCCTTCCAAGTACCCTGTCTGCAGCGGCGACCGCGCCGATGCTCAATGCAACGATGAAGACAGTTTTCCAAAATTGCACATCCCCGGTGTTCTCAAATGACTGAGTCATTGAGGACGACTCGCTCGTGAGTGACTGTATTGCCTTTTCGTAGACTTCCGATAGCGGGGCGACGACGTGAGTAATTGACGGCGAACTATTGTTCGGTTGATCATTCACTTCGGATACATTGGAAATTGCCAGTCCAACGACGGCGAGAACTACAATCATTGCGACAAAACTCCCCAATTTGCCGAGAAGCCGCAAGGCTAAAGGATCGCGTGCCGGCGTACCCACATGAATCATGACCAAAGCGGCCAAACGTTCCGATGCTGTGATGAGCGGCTCCGATTGAACGATGCGGCGTGTTGAACGTTCTAACTCGACTTGACGCCGGCAATGGGCGCACTCGGTGAGATGAGAACCAATTTGGCCGGCCCGCTCTTTGCCAACCCGGTTGTCCACAAACTCAAAAAGTTCTGATGTTGTTGGATGATTCATCGAGCAAACTCCTTGATACCGATTCGTCGAACGATGGCATCGCGCAGCAATGCGCGAGCCCGGAAAAGACGTGCTTTTACGGTTCCTAATGGCGCTCCGGTGATTGTAACGATCTCTTCGTAGCTTAAGTCGTCGAGGTAAAACATCGTTGCGATACCGCTGTATAACGGGGGGAGTTCATTCATCGATTCGACGACCTGCTGTCTGAATTCATCTCCCTCAACGATCGAATCCGGAATCTCGCTGAGATCCGGAATTTCATCCTCCTGCTCACCTTCATTGTTGTCGGAAGAGATCGATTGCGGCGGCCCTCCCCGTTTCGATAACATCGTCGAGCACACATTGAATAAGATCCGGTACAACCATGTCGAGAATGTCGACCGTTTCTCGAACTTGCCGAGCGCGTTGAAGGCCCTCACAAATGCATCCTGGACCGCTTCCTCAGCTTCTTCACGGTTCCTTAGCATGCGCATTGCAATCGTCATCGCCTTGTCCTTGTGCCGTTCCAAGAGTTCGGCGAATGAACGGGTATTCCCGCCAAGCACCCGGCTAATGATCTCCTGGTCCGAAAGCGATTCCATCAGTATCTGCGCACTGTGTGCATACTAGCTTAGACTTCAAATTCGCCCCGGGGGTTGCGTAAAAAATATTTCCGTTTCCCGCAACCTTGCTTTCGATTTACAGGTCAAAGATAGTAAAGAGGTCAACGAAGGTCAATCAACTTCACAGGAGGATATTATGGCTGGAATATTGGTTCCTATCACTTTATTTATAGGTATAACAGCCGTTCTTTGGAAAGTTTTCGACTCCAGGCACATTGAGCGGAAGACGATCCTCGACAAAGGGCTGAATCCATCCGATTATATGGAACTGTACAAACGTCAAGCTTTTGCAACTAATCCGTTATCGAGTTTGAAGTGGGGGCTGATCGCGATCTTTGCAGGATTGGGAACTCTAACGGCGATGGTTTTGAACAGTTGGTACCATTATGAGGAAATAATCTATCCGGGTGTCATACTCGTGTTTGGCGGCGCCGGACTTGTTGTGTTTTATTCTATCGCATCCAAGAAGATGAAAGAGCTTCAATGAGTTGTTGTCACCTGTTGAAGAACTATTCCCATGCGAAGTCGACGTGTGTTCATTTCTCGATCGACTTCGCGTGAGAAATACGGCAGTGGGGTCTTTTGAAGGGAATTCAACTTCAGCCCTTCGACTCCGCCGCGACGGCTCATCCTGAGCAAGCAGAGCGCGTCGAAGGATGGCGTTGCGGCTCCGCTCAGGGTGACCATTGTCATTGGAAGTTAAAAGACCCCACTGCCAGAAATACCTTTTATTTGAAGTCAATTTCCTCTATATTTCTTGTGTAGGAATTTTCGCAATTACACGAGGAATAGAATTTGCCCGCCCAATTGAATATCCTTTTTATCGGCGACATCGTCGGCAAGCCCGGCCTCGAGATGGTTACCACGATTCTTAAGAGCCTTCTTGAAAAACACCGCATTGATTTTTGCGTTGCCAACGGCGAGAATCTTACCGACGGCAAAGGTCTATCCGAAGAAGATGCAAAAAAGCTCTTTGACCTCGGGGTTCATGTGATCACGTCCGGCAATCACGTGTGGGACCGGTGGGATTCCCGCAAAGTGCTTGGAGGGAACAGAAATATTCTGCGCCCAATGAATTACCCTCGCGAAAACGCAGGGAATGGTTTTGTGATCTATGATCTGGAAGGAAAAGGGAAGGTCGGCGTTCTGAATGTTCAGGGGCGGACGTACATGCAGCCCCTGGACGATCCGTTCAAGACCGTTGATTGGGTGTTGGGTAAAATCAACGAGCAAACGAAGGTTTCGCTTCTTGATTTCCACGCCGAAGCAACCGCAGAAAAGATCGCCATGGGATGGTACGTTGACGGCCGGGTCAGCGCCCTTGTCGGCACGCATACGCACACACCCACAGCCGATGCGAAGATCCTGCCGCGCAGTACGGCGTACATTACCGATGTGGGCATGTCGGGGCCGTACGATTCTGTGATCGGGATGAACAAGGAGCAGGCAATTCACCGCTTCCTGAAACAAACCCCGCATAAATATGAGACGGCAACCAACGACGTCCACCTTTGCGCCGTTGTGGTCGAGGTGGATGTAGAGACGGGGAGAGCGTTGCGAATTGAGCAGGTGATTTTTCCGAAATTCTGAAACTTCGTCAGGGGTGAAATGTGAAAAGTAAGGAAGGGGGGTCATCTTACTTTTTACATTTTGCGCTACGCTATCGTATAGCACAAACAAAACGTTTACCATGTCAGCACTCATCATCGACGGAAAGAAAATAGCCGAAGAGATTCGGAACGAAGTCAAGGAGTCGACACTGCGGCTGAAAAGCCAGACTGGAATCGTCCCCGGCCTCGCCTTCATTCTTGTCGGTGAGGATCCGGCGTCGCAATCGTACGTCAAAAGTAAAGGAAAGGCGTGCGAAGAATTAGGCTTTTATTCGGTCACGGAAAAATTGCCCGAGTCGATTTCTGAAGCAAAGGTTCTTTCGATGATCGACGCGTTCAATAACGACCCTAAAATACACGGCATTCTTGTTCAGCTTCCCCTCCCAAAACACATCAACGAACAAAAGATTATAGAATCAATCTCACCAAGCAAAGATGTCGACGGATTCCATCCGATCAGTGCAGGGAGAATGATGATCGGCGCCGATACATTCTATCCGTGCACGCCTGCCGGAATCTGGGAACTTCTGAAACGAAGCTCTGTGAACCCTTCCGGCAAACACGTTGTCGTAGCGGGACGCAGCAACATCGTCGGAAAACCGATCGCTAATATGCTTGTGCAGAAAAAGGAGTGGTGCAATGCAATTGTTACGGTTGCGCACACCGCCGCTTCTGATCTCAGTTACTATACCCGTCAGGCTGACATCCTGATCGTTGCGATAGGGAAACCTCGTGCCGTAACGGCATCGATGATCAAACCGGGGGCTGTTGTTATCGACGTCGGCATCAATCGCGTTCCGGATAGCTCGACAAAAACCGGATACCGGCTTGTCGGCGACGTTGATTTCGATTCGGCAAAGGAAGTAGCCGGATCGATTACTCCCGTGCCCGGCGGCGTTGGTCCCATGACGATCGCCATGCTCATGGTGAACACACTGAAGTCAGCTGGTCTCTCCCGAAGCATCACAAACGGTTGATTCCTTTCTGCGGCCGCGCCATCTCATTCTCAGGATTACGGCTTTGATGAAAGCCATACGTTATCTGATATTCTTTTCTGCGGTTTGTTCCTCTGCGCCGGCCCAATCTCAGGACGCTGTGAACAAATTTCACCTGGCTCAAAGTTTTGAACAGTCCGGGGAGTATGACCGGGCGTGCCAGGTGTACGAAGATCTTGCACGCGGCGACTCACTGAACTATGTGTACTTCGACGGCCTTCGCCGATGTTACGAGGAATTAAAAAACTATGACAAGGCGATCGCTCTCAGCGTCCATCGGCTGACACTGCAGCCCCGGGACATCAGCATCGTGGCCGCGCTCGGAGCGCTTTACTATAAGTCTGGAGATGAAGGACGGGCGGATTCAACATGGAGCGCTGCGATCGCAATCCTTCCAAAAAGTACGACGAGCTACACTGTCGTCAGCACGGTGCAATCGGATAACCGCCTGTTCGAAAAATCGATCGCCACGTATCTGCAGGGAAGAAAAGAAATTGGCGAGCCAACGCTGTTTGTCGGTGAACTCGCAATGCTGTATTCACTCACGATGAACTATGCGCAGGCAAGTCGTGAGTACCTAACGATGCTGTCGTTGAACGAGCATGAAATTGACATCGTCGAATCGCGCCTGGCAGGTTTCACTGCGAAAGAGGAAGGCCTCGCGGCTGCAACGAAGACAGTTGAAGAAGCGATTGCAGGGGAGTCCAATAACGTTGTGTTTCAGCGTTTGCTCCTCTGGCTCTACATGGAAGGGAAACGGTATGACAAGGCGTTCGACGTCGACAAAAAAGTGGACGAGGCGAGCAACTCGCACGGAGCCGAGATTCTGTCGTTTGCCGACCTGGTATTCAAAGAACGAGCATACGACGTTGCCGTTCAAGCGTACAGATTTTCAATCGACAAATATCCGGCGATGCCCCAGATCCCGAACGCCAAATTCGGGATTGCCCGCTCAATGGAAGAACTTGGTCGAATTGCCGATACGGTGAACGGTTTGCAGACAGTGTCAGGTGCACGTGTTTCGGAGTCACAGCCGGGATATCACGGAGCCATGGAATTGTATCTTTCGCTCGCGAAAGAATATCCGCGCACAGAGGTCAGCGTACAGGCCTTATACCGCGCAGGACTGATGCAATACCAACGCTATTTTGACCTGGATGGCGCATTAGAAATTCTCGACTCTCTGTTCATGCTTCCCCTTGCCCAACGCATGTATCCGGCAATTCTGGAAGCAACGGGCGAGATCAACGTCGCCCAGGGAAAACTCGATAAGGCGTCCAGGCGGTATGCAGGCGTCTTGTCGTCCCCGTTTTCGCTCCCCGAAGAAAAGGCGCACGCTCGGTATTGTTTAGCGGAAATCCAGTATTTTCGGGGGAATTTCGACAGCGCATCATCCATTCTTCAGGAAATCGCGCTGGCTCTTTCTGATGACGAGTCGAATGACGCACTCCTGCTTCTTCATTTCATCAAAGAGAATCAAGCGGGCTACAGCGGCGCATTGAAGGGATATGCCCGTGCCGTTCTCTTAGAACGCCAGAAAAAAATTTCGGAGGCGATCCCATTGCTGACGTCAATCGTGCGAGACTTTGCAGATGCGCCTCTCGTCGAAAATGCGCTTATCAAGAAAGCGGAACTCTCTGTTGTACTCGGCCAAAGCAATGACGCTCTTGCCTCGTACCAAAAACTCCTTTCCGATTATCCCAAAAGCATCTTCCGCGACAAGGCGCAATTCGGCATCGGCGCGGTATACCAGTTTCAATTAAAGGATAAGGACAAAGCAATTCATGCCTATGAGGAACTGCTGGCGTTATACCCCAATTCACTATTGATTGAACAATCCCGTAAACGGATTCGAGAGTTACGGGGAGACGTACTGTAGGGGCTTGACATCAATTGTTCTGCTGTGTACCTTCTGTATAGAATCAATCGTGAGGACGGAGCTATGAAAAGTATGATATGCGTTTGCTTCTTTGCCGCGAGCGCCGTAGCGCTCGGCCAGGGGGAGTATCCTGTCGGCGATGAGCAGATTCGTTCTGAGATGTCCGCGAGCGAACTCCATTCTTGCCAGTCTGGCAGCCGCGCGGATTTCGGGATTACGATGGGATTTGCGGGCTTCAAAATTGACGACGTCGCGCGCCAGGGTATTGACATCGACCTCCATGCGCTTCTGTCGAGAGTTTCACCGATTCGCTTTGAGCTCAATGGCGGGGTGGTCATTTACAATACTCCGTATGAAGGTGGACGAGGATCAATGTATTCCCCCTACATTTACCAATCGAATGTTTACGGTGGAAATCAATTTGACCAGCCTCGGGGGAGGATTGACTTTGCGCTTGGCTACATCGGCGGCGACGCCTTCTACTATTTTTCTGACGGCAAGATCCGTCCATAAGTTGCGGCAGGAGTGAGAGCCGTGACCTGGCAAATGAGCGAAGGATTTGCCGGAACGCTTGCGCCGTCATTCCGCGCTGGAATCGAAGTCGCGATGAATTCTTCCTTCTCAGGCTTTGCGGAAGCGCGGTACATGTATGGATTTCCGAATATCTTGAATCAATACTCATCGTCGCTGAAGTATGTTACGGATGTGGCGTTTGGAGTATCGTTTGCACCTCAGCTGTAAATAGTACTGTAGACTTGTTCTCTCCCCTGATCGTGAATCTCGAAGCCATCCGCACGTACTGCCTGAAGAAAGAAGGGAAGATCATCGAAGATCTTCCGTTCGATGAATTTGTGCTTGTGTTCAAAGTGAACGGAAGAATTTTCATCCTCATTATGACGGAAGCTCATCCCCTGACGATCAACCTGAAGTGCGACCCGGAACGCGCTATCGAGCTTCGGGAAAAATATGCGGCCGTCGCGCCCGGATACCACATGAATAAAAAGCATTGGAATACCGTCACACTCGACGGCACCATTCCACCCCGCGATATTTTCGCAATGATCGACCACTCATACGAACTGGTAGCAAAGAGGTCAAAACCGCCGATACGAAAAAAGCTTACAAAGAAGAAACCCAAATAGGCATTCCGGCAAGTCCTCATGAAACGAAATATTGTTCTACATTCCCTCATCGTTTTTTCGCTGGCCCTTTCGGTGCCCGCGCTCTCACAAGACCTAAAATACCTGATCTACGACAAAGACCAACCTCCGTCTTCGGCGTTCAAAGAACGGCGCGAACGGTTCATGGCAGAGATTGGCAGGGAGGCAGCCGCAATCTTTTTTTCTGCGACCGAAAAGAACAGAAACGGCGACGATGATTATATGTACCGGCAGGATGACAACTTCTATTATCTGACCGGATGCAACGAGCCGAATGCAATTTTGATCATGATCCCGAAGGGGATTGCGCTTCGGAACGACCAGGATTCGTCAAAGGTCGACACAGTGCGCGAAATGCTTTTTGTCCAGCCGAGGGATGTGCGAAGTGAAAGCTGGACCGGACGGCGTTTTGGTCCAGAAGGTGCGGTCGCACTGCTTGGCTTCCAACGAGCGTTCTCAAATCAAGCGCTGAGAAAAATATTCCTTTCCGTTGTTTGGAGCGGAGGGATACGATCTGTATATGTGTCGCCTCTCCCGGAAGCGGGGGGAGAATTGACGGAGTTGCTGCAGCCGGTCCGCGAATATTTAGAGCGAATGAAATCGGGGAATTCAACGAATGAGGTCATCGATCCTGCGCCGATCGTGCGAAGATACCGCGCGGTGAAATCTCCGGACGAAATTGTGCTGATGACGAAGGCTGCACACATCAGCGCGATGGCTCACAAACAGGCCATGATATCATGCAAACCGGGAATGACGGAATACGGCATACAGGCGGTGTACGAATACGTCTTCCGGCGGCTGGGCTCGGAATACAACGCATATTCATGTATCGTGGGCGCGGCAGAAAATTCGGTTATTTTGCATTACGAAAGCAACCGCAGGCCGATCGACGACGGCGATATTGTCCTGGCTGATTGCGGCGCCGAGTACCATAATTATGCGAGCGACGTGACGCGGACGTATCCTGCGAACGGAAAATTCAGCGATGCGCAGCGGAAAATTTACCAGCTTGTTCTGGATGCCCAAAATTCCTGCATCGCGATGATGAAACCGGGAACCGCATGGAAGGATGTGAGTGCGCGGGCCGATTCGGTGCTGGTAGATGGGTTGTTCGCGCTCGGCATCGTGAAGGAAAAGAACCGTCGCGAACTCAGGAGGTTTTTTCCGCACGGACTCGGACATGCTGTCGGTCTCGATGTTCACGACGTGAGCGCAGATGTGATGATGCCCGGCATCATTTACACAATCGAACCTGGAATCTATATCCCTGAAAAATCGGAAGGCGTTGACCCGAAATTCTTCAATATCGGCGTGCGCATTGAAGACGACATTCTCATCACACAGGAAGGCCACACCATCTTGTCCGGCGAAGCGCCGCGGGAGATCGATGAAATTGAGTCACTGATGAAGAAAAAAGGAATTGGCGACGTCCCGGTCGATTAGCCGGAAATATGCCGATTTTTCTCGAAATTCCTCCCGTAATACTGCTTCCATCGGTACCCGCCTCAGGCATATCCCACAAAATGAGCCCGCGCGAACATTACAATAATTTTCTTTGTTCTTCGTCTTAGGATATAAACAAGGAACTCCATTGACGGACGCACTGACAATTTCAAAAGAAGCTGCTGCGACGCTTGACCAGACTGTGCGGTCGGAACGCAAACGCTTGCTGGACTTCATCCGGAAGCGTGTGCGCAACCAATCGGACGCGGAAGATATTCTGCAGGATGTTTTCTATCAGTTGACGACAAGCTACAGCGTGACGGAACCGATCGAGAAAATGACAGCATGGCTTTTCACCGTCGCACGGAACAAAATCATCGATTGGTACCGGAAGCGGCGGCCAGATTCTCTTCCCGCTGCTGAGGACGATCCGAACGCTCCGCTGAATCTCGAGGAGATTTTGTTCGATCCGCGCCAGAACCCCGACAGGGTATACGCTCGGTCGCTGGTGTGGACGGAATTGTCCGAGGCACTGGATGAACTTCCCGAGGGACAGCGCGAAGTCTTTGTGATGCATGAATTGGAAGGGCGGAGTTTCAAAGAGATTGCAGAAATAACCGGCGAGCCGCTGAATACGCTTCTCTCGCGCAAACGCTACGCAGTGCTCTTCCTGCGCGAGCAGCTTCAAGAACTATACGAAGAAACAGAAAACTTATAGGAGGAATGCAAATCATGAAGTCATGGTGGATGTTGAAAGCCGCAAAATTTCTTGTGCTGATGGTAGTCGTGATGCTGATTTTCGGCGCAGTCGTAATGGAATTATGGAACGTGCTCATCCCCGATATTTTTCACGGACCGGCCGTAACATTTTGGCAGGCCCTCGGATTGCTTCTCTTGTCCCACATTCTTCTCCGCGGATGGGGACCCTGGCGGCATGGGGGCGGCTGGCGTCGAGACCGGTGGAAACATCGGTTCGAAGAAAAGTTGTCCGCGATGACCCCCGAAGAACGGGATAGATTTAAGGAAGAATGGCGCCGCCGATGCGGCTGGTCCCCCGACGACATGCATTCGTCAAAAGAACAGACGAAGTCGTGAGGTTTCAGAGTGAAGATCGTCGCGGGTGCTGTGGAAAGAATTCAACAGACGGTGGCGGTATGGGAAGGAGTCGGCTCCCAGCCCCACCGTTTTGGCGGTATCGAGTTTCGGTACGGAAAACGTGAACTCGGTCATCTTCACGGAGACTATTTGCTCGATATCCCTTTCCCCCGGAAAGTGCGCGATGAGCTGGTAGACGCGGGACGTGTCGCACCTCATCACATTCTTCCCGAAAGCACCTGGGTCAGTTTCTCTGTCAGACGTGAAGAAGATATTGATGAAGCAATTGGACTTTTGAATTTGTCGTTTGAGCCGGCGAAGAAGCAGATCGAGAAATAGATTGCTCTTTTCTCGCGCGAAGACGCAAAGGCGCACAAGGTCTCTAGAAGTTATCTCACAAATAGTTTCGATGTAGGACACATTTGTAAATGTCATGCTGATCCCGCCCCGTCTTGGCGCCTGGCGAAGCCATCCCTTGGGATTTGCGCGAAAAGCGCCACCGAGAATATTCAGCAATCACAGCGCAGAGCTTAAATAATTTTTACAAGGAGATTTGAATGGTGCAGATATTTCCACTTTCGACGCCGGGGGCAGAATATTCAAGCACTCGTCCGGGAACCACTGTTCAGAATCATGACGGCGAATTGTTCGACGCATACTCATCTACGGTAATGACAGTCGTCGAAAGCGTTTCCCCATCGGTCGTGAAAATTGATGTCACCCATCACTCGATGAGAAGGCGCGGCGACAATCAGCGAAAACGTGAGGAAAATCATGATGCGCGGCCGGTCACGGGCAGCGGCTCGGGTGTGATCTTCACGCCCGATGGGTTTGTTCTTACGAACAGTCACGTGATCCACGACGCTGCTGCCATCACTGTTATCCTTGGGGACGGGAGAGAGCTTAAGGGGGAACTTATCGGTGAAGACCCTTTTACCGATCTCGCGGTCGTGCGGGTGAACGGGCAGGATTTGCCTGCGGCGAAGCTTGGCGATTCCCAGGCGATCCGCATCGGTCAATTGGCAGTCGCACTTGGGAATCCTTTCGGATTTCAAGCCACCGTCACTGCCGGAGTGGTGAGCGCTCTCGGACGTTCGCTGCGCGTAGGCGGCGGCCGGCTGATCGACAACGTGATTCAGACAGACGCGGCGCTCAACCCCGGAAATTCGGGCGGACCGTTGGTAAACTCCCGCTCCGAAGTGATCGGCATTAATACGGCGATTATTCCGTGGGCACAAGGGATCTGTTTTTCAATTCCGGTCAACACTGCCAAAAATATCGCCGCTCAGTTGATGAAAGAAGGGAAGATAACGCGCGCGTTCCTCGGCATCGCAGGTCAGGTGCTCGATATTTCGAGAGCTGCCGTGCGTGAACACATGTTGAAAGGTTCGCGCGGTGTCATGATCGCACATGTAGAACGGGGAGAGTCCGCGGATCACGCGGGGCTGCATATGGGAGACGTCATCGTTGAAATGGGGAGCCATCGCATCGAGAGCATCGATGACCTCCATCGGCTGTTGACAAGTGATATGATCGGGCGGGAAACAGTATTGGCGGTTCTGCGGTTGGAGAAGAAGCTCCTCGTCAAAATCGTTCCGAGAGAATTGAAGCTGGCGTAGCTGCGCCGTTAAACCCGAGGACTGTGACGTTGTTTGAGGAGGGCTTTCAGCGTTTCAACTGCATGTTTGGGTGAGGGAGCGGGCGTGATGTAGTGCGTGCACGGCTCTTTTCCTTCGAACATCAGCTCCTGGTTGAGGGTGTCGATAACTCCTTTCCAAAAATTTCCGAGCACAACCACCGGCTTTTGTTCGATGACGCTTTTGTTCATGAATTCCCACACGCTTGCAAATTCGAGCAGCGTGCCTGTTCCCCCCTTCAACACAATGTAGCCGTCGGCGAGCGAAATCAATTCCATCAGCCTGTCCGTCAATGATTTCACCACGATTCGTTTTTCGATCCACCGGTTTGGCTCGATGCTGAAAAATTCGCTTACCACGCCGATGGTTTTTCCGCCGGCCTCTTTCGCACCGCGGGCCGATGCTTCCATCGTTCCGCCGTATCCGCCGTTACAAACGACACACCCGGCTTTTGCGAGTTCCAGCCCCAGAATTCTCGCCTCTTCGTAAGACGCTTCGCCCTCAACCGGCCGCGCGCTGCCGAAAACCGAAATAATCGGCTCTGATTTTGTTTGGCTACTCATAATTGTCGTTGTCCACGAAGAGCACGAAGGAACACGAAGAGTTTTTCTATCACATTCTAATCGCTGATTCATTTTACCGATCGTCGACGCATTATAAAGCTAACGGTGGAATCTATCGTTTCGTTCTTCTTCGTGTCCTTCGTGGATATTAATTCCAGAATTCCCACGATACGCCAAACCGTACGTTGCGGGCATACATCGGGTAAAATGGCGTCAGCATGTATTGATTGCCGGAAAGATTTTCCCAGATAAGATGGAGATAGGCATCGCCAAGTTTCGCGATAAGAAAGAAATCTGCCGTGCCGCTGGGGCCGAACGATTGCAGCAGTTCGTACGGAACATACAATCCGGATTCATTCAACGGCGCCATCCCGCTCTGCTTTGAGGTGTACCTGCCGCGAAATCCAATTTTGATGTCGAGATGTCCATCCACAAGCTGATTCTTGTAATAGAATGAGCCGTCAAAATACAGTTCGGGAAGAAGCGTCAGCTTGTCGCTGATGTGATAGTAATCAGGCTGCTTAAGATACGTTGCATTCCCTTCGGCATAAAAATGACCGTACGTTGCCTTCAGAAAGACATCAACTCCGTTGTACACATTAGCGGCGGGCTGCAGAAATTCCAGAGTATAGTCCGAAGGGGAAGCCCCCGCCGCGACTGTCGTGTCAACCAGAATTGGATTCTTGATCTCTCTACGGCTAAGTGAGACCGTTCCACTCAGAAAATCGAAAATCGAAAACCGCGTCCCGACCTGAATCAGGGTATGCTGTTCGTCTTTCAACCACAGCCGGGGCGTCGGCAAATGTGTAGAATCGCTGGACCAGTACAGCTCCTGCAATGTCGTCGAGCGTTGCGATACGGACATCCCTCCAAAGAACGACAGCGATGAATTGACGGCAATTTGAGCATCGGCTCCCGCGCCGGGAAGGTTCCTTCCGAGATAGTTATCCGTTCTTCCGAAAACGGCGAAGGTGAACGGAGACAGCAGAAGGATTTCCTCTTTCGCGCTTACGCCGAATTTATTCTCTTTGTGTCCCCCCACTTCTGGGCTCGATTCAACTTGAATCTCTTCAGCCTGAACTGCGACGCTGAAATTCTGTGCGGAACTTGCCATTTCGTTACGCAGGAGAATGCCTGCGTTTGAGCTCCGATTGTCGAAATGGCTGAGAACTCCGTTAAACTGCAACGTATCAGCATAAGCCCGGACTTCGTCGCGGTACTCCCTCAATTGGTTGGAATAGTAGATTGTCAGCGTTGTCACCTGCATCGTATCGCCGGTGAGATGGGCGGCGGCAGTGACGTCGAGATGATGATCGTATATTTTCTCGTATGCGTCGTTGTTTGAAACGGCCGCATTGAGTTCATCGAAGTAATAACCGGGAAGAGTATTCGTATAATCGACGCCTCCGTTTAGTCCGGTGATTGCCTGCTCGTACAAATGCGAGAAGACGATGTTGAACGAATTTGAGATATCATACCGCAGTTTTGTTCTGAATGACCAGGCGTCATAATCCGAGTTTACAAAACGGCCGCGGTAATCCTGGCTGATGTCGTTGAACCCGAGTGCATGCCGCTCCAGGCCAAACGTGAAATTGAACCGGGAAAAAATGTTCTGGCTGAACATGGCGTCCGTTTGCGTGTAGTCGTCGACGCCCTGGCTGTAACGGAGACGCGAGTACGGTTTGTTTGTGTAGAAACTTTTCGTGATAATGTTGATCGCCCCGCCGGTCGAGTTCATTCCGTAGAGCATCGCTCGCGGCCCAGTGATGAATTCTATCCTCTCGATATATTCTGTCGGAAAGAGTATCATATCGTACGTTCCGGTGACGGGGTCGGCCTGGCTCCTGCCGTCGACAAGAAAGGCAATACCGCGCTCATCGACGCCGCCGATCGTCAATTCGTTGTGTTGTCCCGGACTTCCCATGTCGCGGATATACATGCCGGGTTTTGTCCAAAGCAGATCCCCGAGATATCGGTACTCGATCCAGGGAAATTGCGAATCAAGAATCGTCCGGCTTGAGTCGCCGTAGGGCTCGAGCGCTCCGATGAGCGGGATAGGCCTGACGCGGATGAGCGAGTCCTTGATCGGTTCAAAGGCGGGAGTATGGGCGAGGGTATCTTTTCCTAATTGTGCCGCCGCGTTTGCCGTGTCGTGAGCGTAGAAATTCTGAGAAACGGAGCATTGCACCAGCAGGAAAGCCAGAGACACGACGGAGAATATGCGTGCTTGTATAGTGCCGGGCATCAGAGTGATGGAAAAAAATTAGGCGCTGTTATGGAAACAAAATGCTTGAACGTAAAAAAGTCCGCAGCTCTCCGGACGTTATCGTTATTGTCGAAGAGTCCGAAAACCGATGAGCCGCTCCCCGACAAGAGAGCGTGTATTGCTCCGAGCGAAAGGAGGTTCCTCTTTACATCCGCGATTTCCGGATGTGCCGTAAAGACCACCTCTTCAAAATCATTTTCCATCAGCATCGGAAGGGCTGCGACGGTACATGTGGCACCGTCATAAAATTTTGTGCTGTGCGAAAGTTCCCGTCTTTGCCTCGACAATGCACCATATGCCCACGCAGTTGAAATATGGACATTCGGCGTGACGACGACAATTGAGAAGGGGAGCGAGATGTTCACAAATTGTAGCCGTTCACCCCGCCCCTCCGCATACGCGCTTTTATTGTGAAGAAAATACGGGACATCGGAGCCGACGTTCACCGCAACGCCCGCGAGTGTCGAAGCGTCGACAGGAATATTCCACGCCCCCGGCAGGGCAGCAAGAACAGCAGCGGCATCGCTGCTTCCGCCCCCAAGACCGGAACCGATTGGGATGTTTTTCTTAATGTGAACTGCGGCGCCTCGCGCCGTGCCGATTTCCGTTCGAAGGAGCTCGACGGCTTTCCAGCACAAGTTGCTTTCGTTTGTGGGGATTGCCGCGCTGTCCGACGAAACAGAAATGAGCGACTCCGTCGGCTCGATATTCAATTCGTCGTGGAGGTCGATGCGGTGAAATATGGTTTCGATATCATGGAACCCATCTTCTCTCTTTCCGAGCACGCGAAGTCCTAAATTTATTTTGGCGTACGCCGTTCTCACCATGGTCAAAGATACGATGAGATTGGCCAACTTTCAAGGTGAATGACCGCTTCAGGGAAGAAATTGAGAGTGAGGGCGAAAGTTGCTATATTCTCGTCGGCATAATTTCGCATAGTGTTCAATAACTGAGTGAGAACGATGAATAAACGTGAAGCAATTGTGCGGCATGTACAGAACCTTGCGTTTATAGGCAAAGCGGGTTCCAATCACTGGACACCGGTCGATTCTTCGCACGGCGAGAATTCGGCCGCAGCTACTTCACCGATGGAGCTTGTCCTGATCGCACTTGGCTGCTGTACAGGCAGCGACGTTGCCATTATCCTGGAAAAGAAAAGAGTCCGTTTCTCAAAATTCGAGATGAAAATTACGGGCGAGCGGGCGGCGGTGGACCCGAAAGTGTACACGACAATACATATCGAGTATATTGTTGAAGGGGTTGACATCAAGGAGAAGGACGTTGCTCATGCGATTGAACTTTCGATGACCAAGTATTGTTCGGTCAGCGCGATGCTAAAGAAATCCGTGGACGTGACGTATTCGACCACGATTGTGAAAGCGGGTTCAGAGGCGGGGGAGGTTAAGCCGGCAAATTAATGTCCCTGAGCTTGATGATCTCTTTTTCAATTCCCCGGATGTTGTTGTCGAGCTCCTGAATAACGGCCCGGTCGGTTGCGTTCAACTTTTGTCTCGAAATAATGTCAGCGCTGATCTTGATTGCGGCGAGCGGATTATTGAACTCGTGGCAGATGGTCACGACAAGCTCTTTGATCGCTTCGTTTCGTTTCTGGCCAAGGATTCTATTCTTCTCCACCTTAGCGATTTGTTTCTTCAGTTGGACCCGGTTGAGGACGTTCAAAAGCGTCCGGGGAAGTACTGATTCAATGATCTCATCTTTCACAAGAAAATCCTCGACTCCAAGCTTCATCGCTTCGACCGCAAGCTGGAAGTCTTTCCCCGATGCGATGAAGACGAGGGGAACGTCGATCTTTAATACCCGGATCTCTTTTGCCAGTTCGAGCGCTGTCATCTCGCTCAGGTAATAATCGACGAGAACGACCGCGATCGTTGAATCGGTTTTCAGGCGATCGATGCCGCCGGCACCCGTTTCTTCCCATGTGATCTTAAAATCGTTCCCTTGAAATTTCTTCAGTTGGGACTGTGCAGTTTTTGCGTATGAAATATCGTTGTCGATGAGTAAGACGTGAATAAGGGGCTCGTTCATTCTTTTCCGTATGGTGGTAGGCATTGCGTAAAGTAGCACAACTTTATGTTTTAATCAAGAAAATGCCTATTTTTTCAAATTTCTTGTTGATTTTAATCATCGGATTGTCTATAATTTACAGCCGAAAAATGCGAATATCATGAGGAGTTCCAATGGCAGAAAAAAATAGCATTCTTGTGGTGGATGACGAAGATGCTTTGAGAACCGTTTTAAGCAGTGAACTAGAAAGTGAAGGTTATGTGGTTGCGACCGCCGGAGACGGCGATGAAGCAATTTCCGTTCTGCAGGGGAAGACGTTTGATCTGGTGCTGCTTGATATCAAGATGCCGCGAGTTGACGGCTTTGAGGTTTTGCGGTTCATTAAGGAGCGATACCCCGCCACAAAAGTTATCATGTTGACCGGTTTTGCCGATTTGAAGAACGCCATCGAGTCGAAGAAGTTGGGGGCTGAAGATTTTGTGAGCAAACCTTACGATCTCGTCGACCTCCTGACGACCATCGAAAGGGTTCTTACCAGCGAATAATCCCTGCCGTTCCTCGCTATTACCTTTCCCACGGGCACTGCCATGGCTCGCACTTACAACATTCTCATAGTCGATGATGAAAAGAGCGTCGTTTTTCTTCTCAAAGAAGAGCTCTCTGAAATTGAGAAGTACGACGTTACAGTGGCATACGACGGAGCCGAGGCGATCAACATCCTTCAATCTCAGCCGTTTGACGTCGTTCTTCTCGATGTGAAAATGCCCCGCGTCAGCGGGATCGAGGTGCTCAAGTATATCCGCGAACAACATCCGACGACCATCGTTCTCATGCTGACGAATTTTGCCGATGTCAAGACAGCCATCGAAACGATGAAGCTCGGCGCGTACGACTTTGTCAGCAAACCGTATGAACGCGAAGAGTTGCTCGCGACCATCGATCGCGCACTCGAACTGCGCCGTCTGACGATTGATAATAAGCTCATGGAATACGAGCTCAACCGCCAGGGCGTGGCCCGCGAATTTATCGGGGAAAGTCCTTCGATCCAATCGCTGATCCGCACTGCAAAAAAGATTGCCGACAGCACGGCGATCGTTCAGATCCAGGGTCCAAGCGGTACCGGCAAAGAACTTATTGCGCATCTCATCCATACCTCGAGCCCGAGAAAGAATCGCCCATTTGTCATCGTCAACTGCGCTTCCATCCCCGACGCGCTGCTGGAAAGCGAATTGTTCGGCCACGAGAAAGGCGCGTTTACGAACGCGTATGCCATGAAGCAGGGGCTCGTCGAGGTTGCGAACGGAGGCACGCTTTTTTTGGATGAAGTCGGGGACATCAGTCCGATGATACAGCCAAAGCTCCTCCGATTTCTCGAGACGGGAGAATTCCGGCGCGTCGGCGGTACAAACGCGATGAAGGTCGACGTTCGCATCGTTTCCGCGACGAACAAGGACTTGCAGAAAGAAGTGGAAGCCGGCCGGTTCAGGGAAGACCTCTTGTACCGTTTGAATGTGGTTACACTTCGCATCCCTCCTCTCAAAGACCGGAAAGAAGACATTCCCCTTCTTATCAAAAATTTCTTGGAGAAAAAAATTAAGGGAAAAGCGCAAAAACGACTCAGCGAAGAAGCACTGCATGTTCTCCTGCAATACGATTGGCCGGGCAACGTGCGAGAAATGGAGCATGTTATTGAAGGAGCCGTTATTTTATCGCACGACGAAATCATTACGGCAAGAGATCTGACGCTGACGTCGTCGGCTGGAATGCAGCAATTAAACTCCGCGCCGCTGCCGCAAAAAGACGGCGAATTCTTGTCGCTCGAGACGATGGAGAAGATGCAGATCGAACTCGTTCTGCAAAAGAATAATTACAACCGCGCGAAAACCGCGCAGATGCTCGGCATCACACCGAAAACGCTGTACCTCAAGATCAAACGCTACGGCATTAACACACCCACCAAAGACTGATCTTCCTCAGTATTTCTTTTCTTTCAACGAAACTTTTTCCCGATTTTTTCGAATACTATACAGAGCCGAAATCACCAACATTAGAACGAGGAGGTCTGTATGGAGAAGGGATTGATCACACAACGCCTGACGATGGTTGCGGTCGCAGCTGTTATGGCATTTGCTTCGGCTGTCGCATCGCAGCCGATGATTTCCAAATACGGCGACATCGACTGGAAAAAGGCAGAAACAAACTACATAGCGGCGCTAAACTCCGACAACCTCGGGATCAGGCAGAGCGCTGCCACCTATGTTGCTGAATATCAGCTCAAAGGAGCGGTCGAGCCGCTTATGCAAATTCTAAAGTCCGATAAGATCGAAAGTGCAAGGATGTCTGCGGCCCTTGCGCTTGTTACGCTCAACGATGGAAGAGCACGCGCTGCCGTCGAAGAAGCAGCGTTGTACGACGGGAGCGATAAGGTAGTAAAATTTTGTGAGTCGTTGCTGAAGGCGTCGCCGCAAAAATTCAGCGCATTGGAATAAGAAAAACCGCTTGCTTTCTCTCCTCAAAAGCCAGAGCATTATTCGGACGAACCGCCAGTAACGCTCTGGCTCTCTCTTTTTCTCCACCTGCAAAACCCGCCGGCATCAGGCATGTTCATTCCGCGCCCGCAGACAACGGCGAATCAACGACCGAACATTCATTGACTTTCGTGCATTTTTTCGGTAATTTTTGAAAAATTTTCAGCTGGTCGGACTCTCCAACAAGCGTCCTCCCTCCGAAGGAAAAGCCCGAATGTCGAAATTTCAAGGTCTTGACTATTACAATATCGATTCTCAATTAAGCGAAGAAGAGGTTCTGGTCCGCAGCACCGTACGGGAATTTGTCGATGATACCATTCTTCCGGTCATAGAGAAGCATAATCGCGAAGGAACTTTTCCGCATCATCTTGTAAAACAGATGGCGGAACTTGGACTTTTCGGCGCTACGCTTCCTGCGAAGTACGGCTGCGCCGAACTGAACAACGTGGCATACGGATTAATGATGCAGGAACTCGAACGGGGAGACAGCGGCATCCGCAGTTTTGCCTCGGTACAAAGTGCTCTTGTCATGTATCCGATCTATGCTTTCGGTTCTGAGGAGCAGAAAGACCGTTGGCTCCCGAGACTGGCGAAGGGGGAAACGATCGGCTGTTTCGGATTGACGGAACCGGACTATGGTTCCAATCCCGGCGGAATGATCACCCGCGCAGAAAAGAAAGGGGACTGCTTCATGCTCAACGGCGCAAAAATGTGGATCACCAACGGGACGATCGCCGACGTTGCCGTCGTGTGGGCAAAACTCGACGGTGAGATCAAAGGTTTTCTGGTCGAAAAAGGAACACAAGGTTTCGAGGCCCCGGAGATGCACGGCAAACATTCACTCCGCGCATCGGTGACATCAGAACTTATTTTTCAGGATTGTCTTATCCCTCAGCAGAATCTTCTGCCGAAATCGGGCGGACTGAAATCTCCGCTGATGTGCCTGAGTCAGGCACGATATGGAATTGCGTGGGGAGCGCTTGGTGCGGCGATGGCATGCTACGACGCGGCGCTGCAATATTCATTATCGCGTGTGCAGTTCGACAAGCCTATCGCTGCCTTTCAGATCACACAGGAAAAACTGGTCTACATGCTGACGGAGATCACGAAAGGACAATTGCTTTGCCTTCAGCTGGGCCGGTTGAAGGACCAGAACAAAGCGACGTTTACGCAGATCTCGCTGGCGAAACGAAACAACGTGTATCATGCGCTGGAGATCGCACGGATGGCCCGGGAGATATTAGGAGCGAACGGCATTCTCGACGAATACCCGGTGATGCGCCACGCCGCAAACCTGGAATCGGTGAAAACGTATGAGGGAACGCACGAAATGCATACACTCATCATCGGCGAGGATATCACAGGCATTGCTGCATTCAATTGAACATGAACACGGTTTCTTCTCCCTCTCGTACGAAGGATGCACTGCGCATCCTTCATTGTTTATATATCAATCCTGAAACACTAACGGAAAGACCATGAACTCAAAAAAAATCATCGGCGATGCAATCACCTACGACGATGTGCTTCTCGTGCCGGCCAGGTCATCAGTACTGCCGCGCGATGTTGATGTCTCCACACGACTGACCCGAACGATCCGGCTCAATATCCCGCTCCTTTCGGCAGCGATGGATACGGTCACGGAGGCGGAGATGGCTATCGGGCTTGCCCGCGAAGGGGGCATCGGCATCATTCACAAAAATATGGCCATCGCGAAACAGGCTGAAGAGGTCGATAAGGTGAAGAGGTCTGAAAGCGGAATGATCCTTGACCCGATCACGTTGACCGCGGATAAAACGGTCGGCGACGTTCTCGACCTCATGGCGAAGTTCAGCATTTCCGGCATCCCGATCGTGCGCGATGAAAAACTGGTTGGTATCCTCACGAATCGCGACCTGCGGTTTCAGCCGAACCGGAAGTTGAAAGTTGCAGATGTTATGACTTCGCAGAATCTCGTCACCGCACCCGTGGGGACCACGCTCGAAGAAGCCGAAGTTATTCTTCAGCGTCACAAGATCGAAAAACTTCCGGTTGTCGATAAAACGGGAAAACTTCGGGGGCTCATCACGTTCAAGGATATCCAGAAAAAGAAGAGGTTTCCGAACGCGTGCAAGGACAAACATGGCCGATTGCGTGTCGGAGCCGCCGTGGGCGTCACTGCGGATACTGTCGAACGCGTCGATGCACTCTGGAAGGCCGGCGTCGACGTCGTCGTTATCGATACCGCCCACGGTCATTCAGCAGGTGTTTTGGAAATGGTCAAGCGCGTGAAGAAGAAATTTCCTGCTGTAGAAATAATTGCCGGCAACGTCGGCACGGCTGAGGCAACCCGCGACATCATAAAAGCCGGGGCGGATGCAGTCAAGGTCGGTATCGGACCGGGGTCGATTTGCACAACGCGCGTTGTTGCCGGGGTCGGTGTTCCTCAGGTTACCGCGATCATGGAATGCGTTTCAACGGCAAAAAAATATAATGTCCCCGTCATCGCCGATGGCGGCATCAAACAGACGGGCGATATTGCAAAAGCGATTGCAGCCGGCGCCGATTCGATCATGATCGGAGGACTGTTTGCGGGCTTGCAGGAAAGTCCGGGCGAGAAGATCTTGTACGAAGGACGAACCTATAAAGTGTACCGCGGCATGGGTTCTCTCGGAGCGATGAAAGAAGGGAGCAGGGACAGATATTTCCAGGATGTCGAGGACGACTTGCAAAAGCTCGTTCCGGAAGGCATCGAGGGACGCGTGCCGTTTAAGGGCGAACTGAGTTCCACCGTGTACCAGATGGTCGGCGGATTGCGGGCGGCGATGGGATACTGCGGCGCAGCATCCATTGCGGAGATGCAGAAGAAGGCGCAGTTTGTCCGGATGAGCGACGCGGGCTTGCGTGAAAGCCATCCGCACGATATCCATATCACGAAAGAAGCACCGAACTATCATATCTAAACCCTTGCCGTTGATGTTCGATTATAGAAAGAGAATCCGTTCTCTGCGGACTGTTCTGGAAAAGAACCGCTGTGATGCGATTATCACGGCGTTCATGCCGCATCTCCGATATCTTACGGGTTTCTCGGGATCGAACGGCCTCTGCATCATAACCCGCGCTAAGGTTTTCCTTCTTACCGATTTTCGGTACAAAGAGCAGATCCGCAATGAGGTCGCCTGCTCGCGCTCCTTCATTACGAGCGGCGAACTCATTGAAAAGGCGGCGGAAGAAGATCTGCTGGGCGGATGCAAGCGCGTGGGAGTGGAGAAGGATCATCTATCCCTTGCCCATTATTCAGAACTCCGGAAAAAGTTTCGGTCCGTCCGATTTATTCCGACATCTGAGCTTGTTGAGCAGCTTGCCTCGCGAAAAACTGAGGACGAGATTTCTCTTATCACGAAAGCCGTTGCAATCACCGATGCCGTCTTCGGGGAGATCGTGAACGTCCTGAAGGCGGGGGTCTCTGAGCTTGACATCTCTGCTGAGATTTCCTACCTCCACAAAAAACATGGTGCAGAAAAAGATTCTTTTGAGCCGATTGTTGTGAGCGGAGTGCGCGGGTCCCTTCCGCACGGCCGTCCATCGTCGAAAAAAATCAAAGACGGAGAACTGGTGACGCTCGATCTCGGGTGTTTCTATAACGGATACTGCAGTGATTTGACGCGGACGGTAGCAGTCGGTAAACCATCAGGCGAGGCGCGAAAAGTGTACAAGATCGTTCTGGAAGCGCAGCGCAAAGCCATTGATTTTGCGCAAAGCGGAATCGAAGCAAAGAGTTTAGACCGGGTGGCGCGCTCCGATATTCACGCCAACGGCTACGGCAAATACTTTGGACACGGCTTAGGGCACGGGATCGGTTTGCAAATCCATGAATTCCCCCGAGTCTCAGCACGAAGCACGCACACACTTCGGTCGGGTAACGTGATCACCGTGGAGCCAGGGATATACCTGCCCGGTAGATTAGGAGTGCGGATCGAAGACGATATCGTTATCCGCGATGCCGAATGCGAAGTCCTGACCAAGGCGCCAAAATCTTTGATAATTGTTTAGACGCCAGGCGGCCGCCGTTTATCGGCGTTGCATACATTTCAGTTCATTATTTTCTTCATTCATGCGAAAAGTTCTTGTCATCGCGTACTACTTCCCGCCGATGGGATTGAGCGGCGTCCAGCGGACGCTCAAGCTTGTAAAATATTTGCCTAAATTTCAGTGGATGCCCACCGTGTTAACGGTGACGTCGACGGGGTATTTCGCAAAAGATGAATCGCTCCTCAAAGAGATCGTTCCGTTCGGTATCGAGGTCCTGCGGACCAATTCTTTCGATCCGAACCGTCTCTTCCGGAAACAGGAAGTTGTGAAGATGCCAGCGGAACGGACCAGGAAGATCTTGAGCCGCATCAGTGATTCGATCTTTGTCCCCGACAACAAGATCGGATGGAGAGGGCCTGCAGTAAAGAAAGCCGCCGAACTATTTCGGAAGGAAAAATTCGACGCGATCTTCGCGACCGCTCCGCCGCAGACCGATTTTCTGATAGGCAAAGCGCTGAAAGAAAAATTTCACGTGCCGTTGATGATCGACTACAGGGATTCATGGGTCGACTATCCATTCAAATTTTATCCTACGCCCCTTCATAAGTACGCGAATTACAGGATGGAGAAAGGCGTTCTTCATGTGGCCGACGCGATTATCGTGGCCAGCCGCCGCACAAAAGAGCTTCTCCTTCGCCGGTATAAGTTCCTTACTTATAACGATGTCCAGATCATCTCTCAGGGCTTTGACCCCGAAGACATGAAAGCGGGTGCATCGGTGAAATTGCCGCGAATAGAAAAGATGCGCATCACGTATTCGGGCGTCTTCTACGAAGACCGCACACCGGAATATTTTCTCGAAGCGCTCCATCTGGTCTATAAGAACAACGCAAAGCTGCGCGGCAGGATCGAAGCATGTTTTATCGGAGCGTTTCGCGATGAGCATCAGAAGATCATCAGCCGGCTCGGTCTTCAGAATTCCGTCAACGTTCTCGGCTATCTCGACCACGCCGAATGCGTGCGCTACCTGCTCGCATCCGACGTCTTGTGGCTGATGATGGGAGACGACAAAAGCTCACCGGGAAAAATTTTCGAATACATCGGCGCAAAGAAGAAAATTCTTGCGTGCGTTCCGCGGGGAATGATGCGGTCGACCATCGAGGAAGCCGGGGGGATCTGCGTTGAACCGCGCGACATCCCGAAAATTGCAGAAACAATTGTGTCGTTGTATGAACAGTATGAACGCCGCCAATTGCGCGGCCCCCGCCAGGAGATCGTCGACAAATACAATCGTGTAACATTAGCGGGCGAAGTTGCAAGAACGCTTTCTGCTTTGACCGATTAACGTATGAACGTATTGGTGATAGGCTCCGGCGGACGCGAGCACGCTCTCGTGTGGAAACTGCGGCAAAGTCCGAAAGTGCGCGAAATCTACTGCGCGCCAGGCAATGCCGGGATCGGCGGCATTGCCGAATTGGTAAAGATAAACGTCGATGACATCGACGGATTGTTCCAGTTTGCGAAAAAGAAGAAGATCGATCTCACCGTTGTCGGCCCCGAGACCCCGCTCGTCAAGGGTATCGTCGACCTGTTTGAAAAGAACGGCATGCGAATTTTCGGTCCCTCAAAATATGCCTCGCAGCTTGAAGGGAGCAAAGTCTTCGCCAAAAATTTCATGAAGAAGCACAACATCCCTACGGCTTCGTACACGACGTTCGCCAGGTCCGAGTATGCCGATGCGCAGAAATACATCATGAAGCATGCTGCACCGCTCGTTCTAAAAGCCGATGGTCTCGCGGCAGGGAAAGGGGCTGTGGTCTGTCAGTCGACCGGGGATGCGCTGAATACGCTGCAGGATTTTTTTGAGAAGAACACATTCGGCGAATCTGGAAACAATGTTGTGGTAGAGGAATTTATGTCCGGGGAAGAAGCCTCGGTCTTCGTAGTGACCGACGGAACAGAGTATCGGCTGCTTCAGCCGGCCCAGGATCACAAACAGATTCTCGACGGCGACAAGGGGAAAAACACGGGGGGAATGGGAGCGTATGCCCCTGCGCCCGTCGTGACCGGCGCCGTGCTGAGGCAGGTTGAAAAAGAGATCATCAGGCCGACATTAGATGGGATGCGGGCGGATGGAAAGCCATACAAAGGATGCCTTTACGTCGGGCTGATGATGACGCCGGCAGGGCCCAAAGTGGTTGAATTCAATTGCCGGCTGGGAGATCCTGAAGCTCAAGTAGTTCTCCCGCTTTTAGAAACAGATCTGTTTGATTTGCTGCTCGCCTGCTCCAACGGAACTCTCCGCTCCGTTGAATTGCGCCACCATGCAGCGTCGGCGGTGTGCGTTGTCATGGCATCGCGAGGCTACCCGGACTCGCATGAAACCGGAAAGCCGATCGCAGGTCTTGAGAACATCAGTCCTGAAACCGGAGTGGTTGTCTTTCACGCCGGAACAAAGATCGAAAAGGGGAAAGTCGTTTCATCGGGCGGGCGTGTTCTTGGAGTTACGGCGATAGGATACGGACACGACCTCGAAGGGACCATCAGCAGCGCCTACAGCGCTGTCAAGACCATTTCGTTCGACGGCGCTTACTATCGGAGCGACATCGGACAAAAAGGACTGAAACACTAAATTCACAATGCTGCTCATCATCCTCCTCTGAAATTATTATGAACATTCTCGTTACCGGCGGCGCCGGATTTATTGGTTCGAACATTGTCGATGCCTATCTCCTTGCTGGGCACTCAGTTGCTATTGTTGATGACCTTTCCACGGGGAAGATTGAAAATGTAAACCCGAAAGCAAAATTCCATGCCGTCGATATTCGGGACCCTGCAGTCGAAACGGTATTCAAGGAAATGAAGATAGATGTGATCAATCATCACGCGGCGCAAATGGACGTGAGGAAATCGGTCGCCGACCCGAAGTTTGACGCTTCAGTGAACATTCTCGGCATGCTGAATGTGATGGAGCTCGGGGTTCAGTACGGCGTGAAGAAGATTATTTTTTCATCGACCGGCGGTGCGATTTACGGCGAACAGGATTACTTTCCCGCCGACGAACAGCATCCCCTTCGTCCGTTGTCGCCGTACGGTATTACGAAGTTAGCGACAGAGAAATATCTCTACTACTACCATGCGGTTCACGGCGTTCAACACGTGATTCTCCGGTACGCAAACATCTATGGGCCGAGACAAAATCCTCACGGCGAGGCGGGTGTTATTGCCATCTTCGCCGATAAAATGCTGAGAGGGGAACAGCCGGTCATCAATGGTGACGGCAAACAAACCCGCGATTACGTGTATGTCAGCGACGTAGTGCGAGCGAACGTGCTTGCGTTAACTCATCCTTCATCCGATATCTTCAATATCGGGACCGGGGTAGAGAACGACGTCAACATGCTTTTCCGGACCATAAAAAAATTCAGTGGAGCGGCGTGTGAAGAGAAACACGGAGAGGCAAAAATGGGCGAACAGATGCGAAGTGTGATCGACCATTCTAAAGCCAAGAAAATTCTCGGCTGGGAGCCCACAGTTACGCTCGATGAAGGATTGAAGAAAACGGTGGAGTTCTTCAAGGAAAAACTGAAACCCCGCGGATGAGCTATACTTTTTCAATAGAGGACCTTTTGCGCGGCGACAGAAGAACGATGGCGCGCGCAATTTCATCCATAGAGAATGGCGACGCTAACGCCGATGAAATCCTTTCTTCGATCTATCGGCATACGGGCAAGGCATATCGCGTCGGCATCACGGGCCCGCCGGGAGCCGGGAAGAGCACGCTCACGAGCAAACTCGCCCAGTGGTATCGCAAACAGAACTTGCGTGTAGGCATTTTGGCAGTCGATCCCACCAGTCCATTTACCGGCGGCGCGCTGCTCGGCGACCGGATACGGATGACCGATGTTGAACTGGACGACGGGGTGTTCATCCGCAGCATGGCGTCGCGGGGGAGTTTAGGCGGGCTGAGCAAGAAAACCCGCGAGGCGGCGGACGTGCTCGATGCGAGCGGAGTCGAGATCATCCTCCTGGAAACAGTCGGCGTCGGACAATCGGAACTGGACATCGCCGGAGCTGCCGATTCAACAATTGTCGTCCTCGTTCCGGAATCGGGCGACGGCATACAGGCAATGAAGGCAGGTCTGATGGAAATTGCCGACTTTTTCGTCCTCAATAAGGCCGACAGGCCCGGCGCCGAACAAGCGGTGATGTCGATCAAGATGATCCTCGGTTTTCGTCCTCACGATGAAACCACCTGGCTCCCCGATGTGTTGAAAACTGTAGGAAGCGAAGGGAAGGGAGTTCAGGACGTGGGGGAAATGATTTCAAAGCATCGCTCGCATCTTGAAAAAAACGGGGGTTTGGGCGTGCGGCGGCAGCAGCGCATGAAAAGCCGGATCGAAGAAATTGTTCAAGACCGGATGAAAGTGGAGTTCTGGAACGCCGGCCGGACGCAAAAACTTTCTGATGACCTCGATGCCGTCATGACTCTTCGGAAAACGCCGTACCAAGTCGCTAAAGAACTGATCGACACATTGTAGGACGCGTTATCAACGCCTCCGGGATATCTCACCAAACATGTGAGGAGCAATCCATGGAAGATGCAGGGTTCGATGTCCGACCGACTGAGAGCATGCTCATGGTGCAGCAGCTCGCACGCGAATTCGCCGAGAAAGAGCTTCGTCCGCGTGTGATGAAGTATGACGAGTCGCAGGAATTCCCGTTCGAGACCGCTTCAAAGTTGGGCGAGCTCGGATTTCTGGGCGCGACATTCCCCGGTGAGTTCAGCGGTGCGGGACTCTCTCCTCTTGAGTTCACCGTGCTCGTCGAAGAAATTTCCAGGGTCGATCCCTCCATCGGGCTGAGCGTGTGCGCCCACAATGGCCTGTGCGTTTCCCATATCTATCTCTTTGGCAGCGAATCCCAGAAGAAAAAGTATCTCCCCGATTTATGTACGGGGAAGAAACTTGGAGGCTGGGGATTGACTGAATCATCGTCCGGAAGCGATGCCGGCGGAATGAAAACAACGGCAGTCAAAGATGGAAACGAATGGGTCATCAACGGCAGCAAAACGTTTATCACGCACGGCTCTGTCGGACAGACGTTCGTCGTGCTGGCGGTAACCGAGCCATCGAAGCCGCACGGTATTTCGGCATTCATCCTTGAGAAGGGAATGTCCGGTTTCTCTGCCGGGAAGAAAGAAAACAAGCTCGGCATGCGGGCGAGCGATACGGCTTCGTTGATTTTTGATAATGTCCGCGTGTCAGCAGAGAGCCTTATCGGAATCGAGGGTGAAGGATTCAAGCAGGCGCTTCAAGTGCTCGACGGGGGACGGATCGGCATTGCAGCGCTGTCGGTGGGGCTTGCCCAGGGGGCGCTCGACGCATCTGTAGCGTATGCCAAGGAAAGGCATCAATTCGGGAAGTCCATCAGCGAATTTCAGGCGATTCAATTCAAGCTCGCAGACATGGCCCTCGAGGTCGATGCGGCACGCTTGCTGACGCGCAAAGCGGCTTTCTTAAAGATGCAGGGAGAAGATTTTACGCTCGCAGCCGCACAGGCAAAATATTTTGCCAGCGAAGTTGCATCGCGTGCTGCGAACGAAGCGGTTCAGATCCACGGCGGATACGGATTCATCAAAGACTTTCCCGTTGAAAAATTTTATCGTGACGTCAAGCTCCTGACGATCGGCGAAGGGACGTCTGAAGTGCAGAAGATGGTGATCGCACGACGATTGCTCGGGTGATTTCTCAGAGTTGCGCCGATGCTGCGCAGATTCCAGATTATCGCAGAATAGGTTCAGATCGAATCAGCAAATGACAGCCGAGTTGCGTATGAAAGTGTCTTTTGAATGGAGGGAACCAGTGAAGGAAAATCGCTGTGTCGACGATAGGTTCTAAATTACAGCACGACGAGGCGTTCAAGAAGAACGAAGAATCCTCAAGGGCCAGGGCGCGAGCGCTTTCAACAAAAGCCGTGAGCATCCGGCTCGGCGGCGGCGTTGATGCCGTTGCTAAACATCATTCGCGGAATAAGCTGACAGCCCGCGAGCGGATTGAAAGGTTGATCGATCCGGGCGCCAGCTTTTTAGAAATTGGATTGTTCGCGGCCTACGGAATGTACGAAAGCTACGGCGGCGCTCCTTCTGCCGGAGTTGTGTGCGGCATCGGGATCGTCCAGAACCGCGAAGTGGTAATCGTTGCCAACGATGCAACGGTTAAAGCCGGCGCCTGGTTTCCGATGAGCTGTAAAAAGAATCTCCGCGCGCAGGAAATCTCGATCGAGAACCGTCTTCCGATCGTTTACCTTGTCGATTCTGCGGGGGTATTCCTGCCGTTGCAGTCGGAAATCTTTCCGGACAAAGAGCATTTCGGCAGGATATTCCGAAACAACGCGATCATGTCTGCGATGGGAATTACGCAAATCGCTGCGATCATGGGCCCGTGTGTTGCGGGCGGAGCCTATCTACCGGTCATGAGCGACGAGGCGCTCATCGTGGACAAGACCGGAAGCGTCTTTCTTGCCGGATCGCATCTCGTGAAAGCTGCTATCGGAGAGGAGATCGACAACGAGTCGCTCGGCGGCGCCACGGTCCAATGCGAAATCAGCGGTGTGACCGACCATAAGATGAAGAACGATGACGAGTGTCTTCAGAAAATTCGAAGTATCGTCGGGAAACTCGGTCATTCCCCCACAGCCGGGTTCGATCGTGCCAAACCATCGCTCCCAAAATTCGATCCGAAAGAGATTCATGGCGTTCTTCCAGCCGAACGAACAAAACCGTACGACATGTACCAGGTGCTTGCACGCATCGTCGACGACAGTGAACTGGACGAGTACAAGACCGACTACGGAAAATCGATCATCACCGGATATGCACGCGTGGATGGTTGGGCCGTCGGCATCGTGGCGAATCAACGCTCCGTCGTAAAAACGGCCAAGGGAGAGATGCAGGTCGGAGGGGTTATTTACAGCGACAGTGCGGATAAAGCGGCCCGGTTCATTATGAACTGCAATCAGAAAAAAATTCCATTGGCCTTCTTTCAAGACGTCACGGGTTTCATGGTCGGCAGCCGTGCCGAACAGGGAGGGATCATCAAAGATGGCGCGAAGATGGTCAATGCCGTTGCGAATTCCGTGGTCCCAAAATTTACATTCATCGCCGGGAATAGCTATGGTGCCGGCAACTACGCGATGTGCGGCAAAGCGTATGATCCAAGGCTGATCTTTGCGTGGCCGTCCGCACAGATCGCCGTGATGGGGGGAAAACAAGCGAGTGAAACTCTTCTTGCAATAAAAGTTCAGGCTATGGAAAAAGGGGGCGCGCACATTTCGCCCGAAGAACAACGATCTCTGTTGAACGATATCCATGCCCGTTATGAAGAAGAACTCAACCCGGTCTTTGCTGCTTCACGCCTATGGGTCGACGGTATTGTCGACCCGTTGGAGACCCGCTCGATTATTTCCCGCGGTATTGCGATGGCTGTCAACAATCCGCTTACGTCGCAATTCAATCCCGGCGTCATTCAAACATGACCGTGCGCATCGCCTCATTGTGTGGTCTCTTCGCCTTCCAGACAATTCTTCTTTGGCCGTCTTCCGCAGCCCAATTGCCGCCGCAGACTTTTTCACAAAGCACTCGCAGCGCAGTCCATCTCCAGCCGGCCGATTCTCTCTGCGAAATTAATTACGTAACGGAAGATTCATCAACCCTGAACTTTCTGTATTTTCTCCCTGCAGTTTTCAGAGACGAGGGGACGCTCAAACGGTACATTCGCGACCCCCGCTTTCAACAGCTGCGGAAGACGTGCAGCGACACGCTCGCGGTCGACGCCATCTTTGCAAGGGCTTTCGAAATAGCCGACGGCACGATGAGTCACGCGCTGCTGGTTGCAGCCCTCGCAACGTTCGACCACTTTCGGATAGGCGTAAAAATTCCACTGGTTGGACCACTCTATCTGCCGCTCACGATCGTCGAATCGCAGAAAGAGTTCGCCGCGCGCTATTCCCATTTGCCGAGAAATGTTCTGCCGGATTCTGAAGGGCGGAGAAAAAGAGACAGGGATAAACTGCAGCATTTTTTTGGATCGGCCTACCTCGCCTACATCTTCAATTCAAAAGCGGCAGCGAACTTTTTCGGAGATTTTGTTGAATGGGGGGAACCGATGTTCATTGTGGGAGGAGATTATGATGATCGGGATAAGTATGCAAATCATCTCGGGCAGGAATTTGGGCTGCGGCTTCTGGACGGAGAAGAAGTGATGCCATCCGACGTGCTATGGCGGAAATGAAAAAGTGCGATGCACGTTCCCAGCGAGTCGTACTTTCCTGCAATTAACGTACGATCTTGAAGTTGAAATTCGGGCTCTGAAATGTTCCCATTAAGCGAATCCATATCGGCAGGAGCATTTCTGTTCCCCTAGCGGTAGTAATGTCGCCGATGTCGATGACGGATTTCCAGCCGAACCAGTTCCTTAAAATATCAGTTACCTTCGCTTTTGCGCCTGCGTCATTCCCGCTGATAAATACATCGGTGCTTCCTAGAACAAGCGATGGATTCACCATAATATTACAATTCATTGTATTCAGGGTCTTTACGACCTTTGCCTGGGGATAGGCGCGCTGAATCTGTTCTCCGAGCGAATCCGAATTGCAGACGGAAAGAGTCGGGGGCATTCCTTTCGAAAAGTCAAGCGGGTTGGAAATATCGATCAAAACTTTACCGCTTATGCTCTCGGCCCCGGCAAGTTTTAGCGCATCGAGCGATGCCATGCCCGACGTGCAGTTGAAGAGCATCTCTCCGTACGTTGCCGCCTCTGTGAATGTTCCCTGCGATGCATTGGCGCCGTTTGCTTTAACCCACTCTGCGGCTTTTTCGTTATTTGCTGTGCGCGATCCCATTTTCACGGTGTGGCCGAGCTGGACGATTTTCGTCCCGATGGTTTTTCCCACCATGCCTGTTCCCAGAATACCTATATTCATGGATGCTCCTTTGTGATATCGTCTCGTGTAAGATGCAATGACTGATCAGGGGTGTTGACTTAATTCATGATAACGCAGGCGGCGGCCGCGCAGTTCCCAATTAATTGATCTACTTGTTCAAAAGATCAATTACTTAACGATAATGCTTCTTGTATCTATTGTGTACGCCGCGAAATGTCCGAGCGAACCGTTGCTTACGTTGGTGGTGGGATTTGCCGGTGAAAGCGAGGTCGGAGCCCGATCCGACACGAGGATGTCGTTCAGAGTATTGTAATAATCATACGCCGCTTTGTCGATCGCCATCAAATCTATGGTAATAGTGTCCCCCGTGACGACCAATCTTCCCGCTCTGATTCTTTCCATCATTTCGTTGCCGTTAGTCAATTTGTCGGTGTAGAGGCGGTACCGTCGCCCGTCAATCGAATCCGCAGGGATCACCGTACTGGATGTTGCATTGATTCGGTAGTAGTTTCCAGTTTCCGGGGGATCTTTGAACGCAACGTAGATGTCATAACCGGGCCCCTCTCCGCGGGACTGGTTTCTGACGACAGAATATACGGTATCTATTAAAACTTTCTTGGGCATCGAAGATATCGCATTGTATTGTTTCCCTTCTGAACTCACAGAGAGCGTATATGTGCTGCCCGGTACTCCCAGTAATGTCGATGAGAGGTAGGTTCCGCTCGTATTTTCTCTTAACGTGTCGGTTTGACCAAAGTTGTCGCTCAAAACAACAAGCGCGTTCGAGACAGGGGGAAAATAGAGCGATGGTGCAAAGTAATCTCCCGACACACTTAACTTTACCGAGTACGGACCGCGTTGGTCGGTCACAATTCCTTCGATCACAAGTCGGGGGTTGGCGTTGTTCAAATTGATCGAGACAATCTTCTGGCATCCGACAAAAAAAACTGGCGCAAGAATGATCGGAAGCGTTCCCCTTTTCAATTTCATTAACAACATCTTGCACTTCATGGATTCAGCTCCATCCTAAAAATTAAAGTTGTAGGTTACAGACGGAATGATCGGGAAAAAGGTCGTTTGTTGTGCTTCAGTTTGATTAGGATTGTTTGGGTTTTGTATGAAGGTTATAGCATATGCGTTCCATCTGTCGTAGGCGTTGTACAGCGAGAAGTTCAAGTTTGAATGCGGTCCCAACGTCCAGGTTGCCGATAAATCCAGACGGCTGTACGGCGGCATACGATAGCCATTCCGTTCGGTGTACAACGGGATGAGTCGATTATCGACGAAATAATCCCCGCTCGGAAACGTGACGGCGTTGCCGGTATAGTAAACCCACGTCGCCGAGAAAGTCCAAACAGGGCTGTAGTCATATATTCCCACAATGGAGATATCATGAGTACGGTCTTGGGTCGCCGGGTACGGCACACCGTTGTTGATGTCCGGAAATTGTTGCCGGGTCCTGGCCAGCGTGTATGCTATCCAACCGCTGAACTTGCCATATTTCTTCCGAACGAGCATTTCCACTCCATAGCTCCAACCTCTGCCGTATCGCAGAAGCGCTTCTACGTTTGGATTCAACTGCAGGTCGGCTCCGTTTGCATAGTCGATCAAATTTTGCATGTTCTTATAGTAGACTTCCATCGAAGCCTCGTATTCATTATTTTCGAAATTTCTGAAATACCCGACCGACGTCTGATCTGCAAATTGCGGTTTTACATTGTTACTGCTTGGGACCCATAAATCGCTCGGATTCGAAGTCGTTGAGTTCGAGAGGAGATGAAGGTACTGAGTCGTTCGAGCATACGAAGCTTTGATCGAACTCGTTTCATCAAGGCTGAAGTTAGCAGCGAAACGCGGCTCAGGGCTCGTATATGTTTTGATGACATTGCCGGATCCGTACGTTGCCGTATCGATAACGTTTCCGCCGTTATCGTACGAATAGATGTGCGCCGGCCCGATGAGAGTGAAGGTGGAAAATCTCAGCCCGTAGTTAAGCTTCAGTCCGGTGAAAACATTGACTTCGTCGGAAACGTACGCGGCATTTTCCAGAGCATACCTGTTCTCAATGCTGAAGGAATTGAACGAGCCAGCTGATGTTGCGGTGAGGCTTCCAGGGAGAAAAGTGTGGTAGATCGCACTCACGCCAAACTTCAGCGTGTTGTCCGAAGTGATATAGTACTGGAAATCGGTCTTGAAGTCCTCGTCCCGTATGCCCGACGTGATGATGAATTGGGCAGTTCCCGATGTCACGTTGTTGGTGTATTCGTAGTTGCTGTAAATGAGCGATGTGTTCCAAAAGAGATTGCCGGCGAAGATGTGATTCCAACGCAGAGTAGCGGTTGCATTTCCCCAGTTGAACCCAAAGACATTGGGATAATCGAAATTATCACGTCCGAAATATCCGGAGGCGAATATTTTGTCTCTTTCTCCCAGAGAATAATTTGCTTTCGCGTTAAGATCGTAAAAGTAAAGGCTCGCCCGGTTGATCGTCGTATCGCTTGACAGCTTCAGAAAAAGGTCCGCATACGTCCTTCTTGCCGACACAATGAATGAGCCTTCATCTTTTACGATCGGCCCATTAATGGTCAGGCGCGATGCGAGAAGGCCGATCCCCCCCGTGCCTTCGAACTCCTTTGTGCTTCCATCATTTGTACGAATATCCAGCACCGACGAAAGGCGCCCGCCGTACTCGGCCGGCATTCCTCCAGTAATTACTTTGACATCTTTTACTGCATCGGAGTTGAAGACGGACAAAAAGCCGAGCAAATGGGATGAATTGTACACCGTCGCTTCGTCGAGCACGATCAAGTTTTGGTCGATACCACCCCCGCGCGCATAGAAGCCTGTGCTTCCCTCACCCGCCGCCTGTATTCCTGGGAGCAGTTGAATAGTTTTCAGAATGTCCTTTTCGCCGAGAAGCACAGGGATCGATTTCACTTCGTGCACTTCTAGGCTGTTCGAACCCATTTCCGTAGAAGTGACGTTTTTATCAGACCGCTCTGCGGTGACGACGACTTCCCCTTCTTTAATAAGCTCCGGCGAGAGTGAGAAATTTCTCGTCTTGTCCTTGTCGAGCCGTATCGTGTCGACCTTCGTTTGATACCCGATGAACTGTACGACGAGCGTATAGGTTCCCTCGGCGATTGTGAGCGAATAGAAGCCGTATGCATTCGTGGAAGCGCCGACGGTCTTCAGTTCTTTGACGAGGATTGAAGCCCCGATAAGTGCTTCGCCCGTCTCGGCACTTTTGATGCTGCCGCTGAATGAGTGATTCACCTGACTCGCGGCGGTGTTCGAAGTCATGACAAGACAGATCGAAGCGAGGAAAAGGAGCACAGCATAGGATCTCAAGGTAGCATGGAACGCCTGGTGAAACGGTATAGTTTCATCGATGGGATCACAAGAAAATCTTGTCTCATTCTTCATTGCAGGCTCATGTCTTCTCAATTCCATGCTCGCGGTAACTCTCATTGTGTTTTTCGAAAAGTATACGATATGTCGTTCTCAAGCAGTCCCAATCTGCCTGCGATAATACAGCACACGTAAGGGGAATAAAGAAACCTTAAAGGAACAAAGTCCTGGCTGAAAAATATCCAATCAAATATCTATTGTATCAATTCAGACAGACCTTGGTCTCCTTTTGTGATGAGGGGGGAGAAGATTTCGATGATTGGGGATAATGTCTTAGAACCAGGGAGCCCTCTCCTACAGTACATGAGGACCAGACGTAATGCACCCGGCCTGGTTACATATTAGACATCAGATATGACAGAAAGATTCCATTATCTGAAAATTAGTTGAAAAGACCTAAAATCTGGCGTATTTAAGCATTTGATGTTGGTACTACAGCAATTCAGTTAGTGTAAAGATACCGCTTAATCTTTTGGGTTGGAGTTTTTTCGAATGGCTCAGTTTGTTCGATCACTTTGCTGAGCCGTGAAAATGTCGATAGTTGTTCGTTCACTTGCTTTCGAACATCTTCGAGAAGAGTCTCGATATGCTCCTGCATTTGCGTTTCGCTGAGATGTTTCCCGGTAAACTCCATATCCAGTTTTTCGTAGTCGAGATGGATGCGCGCCGCCAGCGAGCCTTCGTCTTGAAACACTAAAGACTCAAGCACGATGTCGGAACGGTTGACGATGGATTCAATTGCCTCGGGGTATATATTTTCCCCGCTGGGCCCGATGATGACGTTTTTCAATCGGCCGTTAATATAGAGATAGTCGTCAGTCCCAATGATGCCTAGGTCGCCCGTTCGGAACCATCCTCCGGAGGAGAAGGCCTCCGCGGTTCTTTCAGCATCATGGTAGTACCCTTGCATGACGGTGTCGCCCCGAACAAGTATTTCACCTTCGCCGGTTTTCGGGTCAGGCTGGTGGATTGTGATCTCGACACCGGGAATCGCCTGACCGGTCGAACGGAATCGCGTCCGTCTGGCATTTGTCCCGGCGACGAGCGAAGACGTCTCGGTCAATCCGTACCCGACAGCATACGGAAATCCGGCTTCCCGCAAAAATTTCTCCACTTCGGACGACAACGCAGCACCGCCGATGCAGAATGTTTTCAATGCGCCGCCGAAAACTGCCAAGAGCTTTTTCCCCGCTATCCTGTTGATGCGCTTCCTCAATAAGGGAAATCTGTACATCAACCGTACAATTTTCTTCTTGGAAATTTCCGGGGCAATTTTCGACTTGTACATCTTTTCAATGATGAGCGGGACGGAAAGCATGATCGTCGGCTTTACGGACGCCAGAGCTGGGATCATGATTGCCGCGGTCGGAGGTTTTCGCAAATAATGGACCGACGCTCCCATCATGACAGGGAGGATGAGTCCCAGCGTGCACTCGTACACATGCGCCAGGGGCAAGATCGAAAGCAATCGGTCTTCATCCGTCACCGTGACGATGTCTGTCGTCGCGATGGCATCGGAAACCAAATTTTTGTGCGAGAGCATCACGCCCTTGGAATGTCCGGTCGTTCCGGATGTATAGACGATTGAGGCGAGCGCGTCTTCTTTGACTACGGTGGGGAGCATGCCGGCCATCCGCAGAACAATCGATTTGATCTTCTTAAGTTCTTTTCCCCCCTCGGCGAGAAGTTTCTTCAGCGTCGCCTTTGATGTATCCGCACCGATGATCGAGAAATCATCCAACAACACAACCACCGTGAAATTGTCGAGGTCAAAGTCTTCTATCTTGTAGAAAAAACGTTCAGAGACAAATATGGCCTTGCTTCCCGAGTGGCGGAGGATATGATGGATTTCCGACGTATGGAAGTCGGGAAGGATAGGAACAGCGACGGCGCCCATTGCCGTCACGGTAAGAAAAGCGATTCCCCAGTTTGGGCTGTTCTCTCCGACGATCGCAACCCTGTCTCCCTGCGCTACGCCCTGGTCCTGCAAAAATGCGCCGAGGCGGTCGACCTGGTTCTTCAGTTCGGCGTACGTGATCGGTTTGTCGTCCGCGTACGAAAGTGCTGAATGCTGCGGGTATGATTCGGCGCTCCGTTCGAGCACCGCCTGCACTGTCCGGTGTTTAAGCTGCCGCAATGTCTTTATCCTTAATGTCGATCATGAGGAGGCGGGGATGCAGTTCGTTTTCGAAAGACTTCGTACATGACGAGTGCCCCCGCGACCGAAGCATTGAGCGAGTCGAATGACCCCGCCATCGGAATGCTGACGAGAAAATCACATTTCTCTCTCACCAGCCGTCTGATGCCTTTCCCCTCGTTTCCGATCACGAGTGCGATCGGCATAGAATAGTCGATTTCCGTAAATTTCTTTTCTGCGCCGGCGTCGGCGCCGACGACCCAAATTCCCTTTTCCTTGAGTTCCTCGATGGTCGCTGCGATGTTCGTCACTTTTGCGATGGGGAAATGAGCGCTTGCCCCTGCCGAAGTTTTGGCGACCGTTTCGTTGACCGGGGCGGCATTATGCTTCGGGATGATTCCGCCATGGGCTCCGAGACAGACGGCAGTCCGGATGAGAGCACCGAGGTTGTGAGGGTCTTCTATTTCGTCGAAAAGGAGGATGAACGCTTTTTCATTCTTTGCCGAGGCGATAGAAAGGATTTCATCGACATCGGCGTACTCTTTCGTACCGATAATTGCAACGACGCCCTGCGACGTTGTCTCCCGTGAAAATTTGTCGATGAGATGCTTGTCGACCTCCGAGCAGACAATGTTCTTTTGCCGCGCGAGCTGCCGGATGGTATCGATCGGATCGCCATGCGTTCCGCGCAGGATATAAATTTTTTCGACCGGCATGCCGGCATTCAGCGCTTCAATTACCGGTTTTCGTCCTGCTATGATGTTCATTCCGTTTTCGGGGACTGTTTGTTCTTCTTCAAAGATTTCTCAATTCCCCATCCGGCAAAAAAAATAACCAGCCCTATGATTAACAGGTATAATTCCAGCCACATGCTTCCGTTCATGCCGTCGATAAGACCGATCATCACGCTTGCCATTCCCATGGCTTCGAGTGTTTTGGAAAGAATTTTCATCTTGGCGCCTTTGCGCCTTGGCTGTTAGTTTCGTTTGTTCAGTATTTTAAGCAGTTGCAGCTCCGAGACCATGTACTGAAAGGCAAATTCGCCATCGATCAATACCACCGGCACACGTTCATGGTATGTATCGAACTCAGGGCTCCCCAGCGTGATTTTTTTTTCAATCAGAATGAATCCGATTTTCTTTTGAGCCTTCAGGATCTCATTTTTCGCGGTATCGCACAAATGACAATTGTCTTTTGAAATAACTGTCACGGTTTTCATGGGATGGATTTTTTTCCGTCGGTCGGAATGGCCGTCAGCCCGTAGACACCGAAGAGGACCAATACGGCAGCGATCAGTTGCGCCTCCGACAAGCCGAGCAACATTCTCGGATTGATGCGGAGAAATTCAACAGTAAACCGCTCCGCACCGGCGGCAACGAGATACCACATGAACATCCGTCCGGTCCCGGCGATTTTCGTGCGGTTTCTCCAGAGGATGCAGAAAAGGACCGTGCAAATGATGAATTCATACACTGGCGTTGGCTGGCACAGGGTGTTGTCCGGTACGATTCCGTGCGGGTACTGAGACGTAATTTCCGGAAATCCCTTGAAGGCCAGCGATGGGGGATAGGTTCCGTTCGAATAATCCGTGCCCCACGGAAGCGTTGTCGGAAACCCGTAGTCTCCGTCCCCCGAAAGATGGCAGCCGATGCGGGCGATACCGTACGCGAATAGCAGCGCTGGCGAGACGGCATCTGCGATTTTCCAAAAAGAGATTTTGATCTTCGATGCAAGCCAAAAAATGACCGTCGTGACGAGCAAGAATCCGCCGTACCATGTCAGACCTCCCGGCGAGAAGGCTTCCCTCAACGGATCGATCGCGAATGTCTGCCAGTTCTCAAAAAGGTACAGGACTTTTGAACCAACGACTCCAAAGAGGAGGCAGATAATGGTTACCCCGCCTGCCAGGTCGAACATCCCTTCTGTCGGTTTTCTGAAGAGCAGAATACCCATTCCGACAAAAACAGCCGCCCCCAGCATACGAAATGCGGAATTGAAAACGGCCGACGTAAAACTCTCTATGGATGATGATTGAATGAATCCTGCAAGAAAGAAGAAAACGAGGACGGAGATGTACAGGGCTCGAAGGAGGGAAATGACAGGTCCGCTGCTTTCGACGTTGATTTTCTTCCGGTTCATTTCGTTCGTCAGCAGCATGCTGCCGACAATGAATGAAATGCCCATCATCAGCCCGAAGCTGTATACGGGAAGTCCGAAGATTTCAAAGAGTTTTGGGTACATTAGATTTTCTTTCTTAACGGCAAACGTTCCGGAAGCCGCTTGATGTCCGGTTTGCGTTTTGGGATTTCCATTTCCTTCGGGCGTTCCTCCTCGAACGACGATTCCGTAGTATAGACCGAAACGAAAGGCTTGCCGGCAATGCTTTGCACCGTTACCGAAGAGGGCGAGATCTTGAGCTTGAACTCGTTCATTTCACCGTCGATCTTTTTCAGGATGAACGTCTGTACCCCCTTCAGATCAAAATAGACCTTTCTGAACTGCGCCCCGCCGAACGACGGCATAAGAAGTTCCGGAGCCCGCAGGCCGTGCAATGCCCACGTCAGAAGTTTATCTTCGCGTGTTTCTTCCACGACAATTTCGTAGCTGAAGCTGCTGAACTGCTTCACCGTTTCGATCAAAAACATCGTTCCCGCTTTCTTCAGCGTCTCATCGTACGTCGGCTGAATAAGCATCCTGTATTCGCCGCCTTTTCGTGTTTTCTTTGCCATTATTATTGCAACCCGGAAAACTGTGTTTCAAGCTCTTTCAGAAGGATCTCTTTCTGCTCGCCCGTTTTCATATTCTTCACCGCCGCTTTGCCGGTTTCAATTTCATGCTGCCCAACAACGATGACGAATGCTGCGTCTTGGCGATCTGCTTCGCGCATCTGGGCTTTCAGGCTCCTTCGCAGGTGATCGGACTCGACGCCAATTCCTTTTGCGCGGAGGTCCATCATCGTTGAGATGACCCATTCGCGCGAAACTTCGTCCGCCGCCGCGATGAAGAGTGCCGGCCGGACGTCGATGCCACCTGCAAAGCCTTTTTTCTCCAGCGCCATCATGAGCCGTTCGATGCCTGCCGCGAACCCGACACCGGGTGTTTCTTTGCCCCCTAGTTCATGTGTCAGCAGATCGTACCGGCCTCCCCCCGCCAGGGCATCCTGTGAACCGAGGGCGGTGCTTGTCAGCTCGAATGCAGTTTTCGTGTAATAATCGAGCCCGCGTACGAGTCTTCCATCTACCGCAAACGAGATGCCGAATGACGTGAGGTACTTTTTCACACTCTCAAAATGTCCGGCGCACTCGGTGCACAGATGATCCGTGATCATCGGCATCGATGCGGTGAGTTTCTGGTCGTTCTCATCTTTTGAATCGAGGACCCGCATCGGGTTTTCCTCTATGCGCCGCTGACTGTCGGGCGAGAGCTGTGCTGCGATTGTTCGGAGCGCGGCTTGAAGGATTTCGCGATAGTGCGGACGGCACTTCTCGCACCCCACCGAATTGATCTTGAGGGAATATTCTGTTAAGGAAAGTTCTTTGTAGATCTGGATCGTCAGTGCGATGATCTCAGCGTCAACCTCCGGCTGCGGCGAACCGATCGCTTCAGCTCCGAACTGATGAAACTGCCGCAGCCGCCCCGCTTGCGGCCGCTCCTGACGGAACATCGGACCGATGTAATATACTTTGACGAGCGGCTGCGCTTCGCCCAGATTATTCTGGATGTAGGCACGAATGACCGACGCGGTTCCTTCAGGTCTCAAGGTAATGCTGTCGTCGCTCCTGTCGGTGAACGTGTACATTTCTTTTCCCACAATATCCGTTAATTCGCCGATGCTTCGCGCGAAGAGGGATGTCTGTTCAAAAATCGGAGTTCGGATTTCCTTGTAGTTGAAGCGATGAAAGACGGCACGAATGGTCGACTCAACGTACTGCCAGCGCGCCGTCTCGGCGGGAAGGATATCTTTCGTGCCCCGGATGGATTTGAACGTCACGGCGATACTCGTTGATGAATGTGGCATCCACCCGCGTCTGTCAGCCGAAAAAAATCGTTTCGCTGCGAAGCGGTATGAGATACTATTGTTCTACGATGCGTGAATACGATTCTGCTGCAGGCGTGAAAAACGGTCAAGGGATGTGTGGCTGGACTATTAATAGTGGTACGCTCACAGGGCTCAGTTGTCGAAGTATGTCGCTTCTTCTGTCCGGAAGATCTCGAGAACATCTTTCGGAGAACCGGCAGACAATAGTTTTTTTCGGAACTCTTCCTTGTTCATCAGCCGCGAGATACGGCTCAGCAGTTTGATGTGCGGCCCAACCATACTGTCCTTCCCGACAAGAAGGAACACCAGCCGGACCGGCTGTTCATCGAGCGACTGGTAATCTATCGGCGCTGCGGTCACTGCGAACGCCGCGACGATGTCGGACACGGCATCGGTTTTTCCGTGAGGAATGGCAAATCCGTTCCCGACGCCCGTCGACATGATCTTCTCCCTCTCAAAAATCGCTTCCTTCACTTTTTCTTTGTCGAGAACTTTCTTTGACGCGGCGACAATGTCGATCATTCCCAAAATAATTTCATCTTTGGTGTTCCCGGTCAATTGCGTTCTGATCGACGATTCATCGAGGATGTCGCTAATTTTCATATTCGAAACAATCTCCTAGTCCTTAAAACTTGATTTTCAATATACGGTTTTAGGGTTGAAATGTAAAGCCGTTTGGTAGTACAGCAGTGTCTTAATTTGGCTGAATTCATGAAGACACTTCAGTCGTGTCATTTTGAACGAGTCCCGCATCAGCGGGACGAACTGAAGAATCCATGACAACGTTGCACCGTACATCGACGAAGTTTCTGCGTCATGGATCCTTCGCTCCGCTCAGGATGACGACGCAATGCATTATTGAGATCAATCTGTCCAAATTAATACAATACCGGTAGTATCGTCGTTTGGCACTACCTTTTTCGAAGAGTGACGCAGCCGTTGCGAAGGAGAGAGCCGGGGTTACGTTTCGTTCAAGTCGCGCCAGGTTAGAATTTTTTCCTCGTATTTGTTCAGAAGCGATAACGCAGTATTTTTGACGGTGGATTCCGCGCTGACGTGGAACAATGGTTCGGATTTGTCCGGCCTCATCAGGACTGAAGTGGACGCGGCATCGTTTTCGATAATAATTTTTATTCCGTCGACAAGGATGCGGTTCATCCCTTCGGTATCATGCATCATATGCCGCATCACTTTCCCCTTACGATCCCACGGGCAGTAGACGCTTCGTTTCATGAGATGAAGCGCGGGTACGTCCTTTTCCAGAACGCCGAATCGCTTGCCGGCAAGGGCCATCATTTCAAGAATCTTTGCCACGCTGTACATGCCGTCGCTGGCGAAGAGAAAGTCGGGGAAAATGAATCCTCCCTTTGTTCCGCCGATGAACTGGACATCTTTGGCCGTGGACGCTTCCATCAGCGAAAGATGGCTGTCGCGCGTTTTGAGGACTTCGACACCTTTTCCCTCGACGATCAGGTCAATTTCAGCCGATGCAGAGATGGGCACTGCTATTTTCTTTGTTCCGGGGTTCACACTAAGATACAGCGATGTTATCAACGATAACAGACGGTCGTTCTCGATGAAATTGCCGTTTTCGTCAACGACGAATATTTTTTCAGCTCCGGCATCGATCAAGAACCCGACGTCGTAGTTGAGCGAGGTGACGATATGGGAGAGCTGTTCGACGGCGGCATCGAATTCTGCTTTGTCGCGGGTCAATTTCTTCGGGTCGAGGTAGGCATTGAGCGCAAGCGCCTGGCATTGAAGCGAACCGAGAATGTTCGGGAAAATTGTCGATGCAATGCCGTTGGAATAATCGATCACCAGCCTGAACCGGGCCTGGGAAATCGCGGCAGTGTTGATGGTGGAGAGAAATTTCTCGACGTAGCTTTCTTGCGCCCGTTCGGGGAAGCTGATGCCCCCCACGCTCTTGTAGCTTGCGCGGGGAAAATCCTCGCCGAAAAAGAGGCGCTCAACAGCCTTCGTCTTGTTCGACGGCAGATCTTTTCCGTTGTGGTCGAAAAAAATAATGTCGGTGAGATTCTTGTCGAACGGAGATTTTCGCACGTGGATTCCGCCGGCGTATTTTTCGCCGCGCAGCTCATGCCGCAGGATAGGGATAGAGGTCGCCCGCAAATCGTTGGTGTCGACGCCCGCGGACATCAATCCGCACATGATCGAGCGGTTGATCATCCGGGAGACGTTGTCCGAGTCGCGGCTTGTCAGGACTGCTTTTCCTTTCCCGACAAACGCACCGAACGAAGTACCGAGTTTGGCGCCGAATTCAGGGTTCATCTCGATGTTCGAAAGTCCGGTAATTCTTGAGTCGTTAAAGAGTTCGCGGAGCCATTTGTCTTCCCATACGAGGCTTCTTGTGAGAATAGCTCCGTCTTCAACGACCTTTCCAGGCCAGAGCTTGATATTCGATGCGAGTCTGCTTTCTTTGCCGATGACGCACATGTCGCCGATGAACACATTGTCGTCGATGCGTGCTCCTTCGCCTATGTCCGATTTGATTCCGAGCACGCACGACGAAAGTTCGGCACGCCTTCCGATCTTGCTCTTGGCCCAGATGATAGAGTCACGGATCACGGCGCCGTCTTCTATCGTGCATCCGTCGCCGATGACGGATCGTATGATTTTCACGTGCGCACCGATCATGCAATTTTTGCCGATCACGACCGTGCCTTTCATGCTGTCCGGCGATGTGAGGAGGGTCGATTTCTCGCCGATGTAGCAATTCCCCGTTTTTGTCCCATCAAATTCCATCTGCACCTGGCCGTCGAGGGCGTCGAGATGAGCTTCCTGGTATTCGTTCAGGTTGCCGACATCGCGCCAGTAGCCGTCAGAAACATAGCCGTACAATCCTGCATCCTCCTCGAGCAGCATCGGGAAGAGATTCTTGCTGAAATCAAAGTCCTGCTGGAATGGAACCCGCTGCAGCACTTCCGGTTCTAGGATGTAAATGCCGGTGTTGATGGTATCGCTGAAGACTTCTCCCCATGAAGGTTTTTCCAGAAAGCGGGTTATTTTTCCCTCGCTGTTCGTAATGACGACGCCGAATTGCAGCGGATTCTTCGCGCGCGTAAGAACGAGCGTCGCCTTCGCGTTCTTCTTTTCATGGAACGCTATCGCTTTCGAAAGATCGAAATCTGTCAATACGTCGCCGCTGATGACGATGAACCGTTCGTCGAGAAAGTCCGCGGCGTTGCGCACGCTTCCGGCCGTGCCATAATCGGCCTCCGCTTTCCGGTACTGCATCGCTATTCCGAACGATGAACCATCACCAAAGAAGGAGGTGATGCTTTCGGGTTGATAAAAAAGTGTTGAGACAATATCGCTGATACCGTGTTTCTTCAACAAGTTGACGATGTGCTGCATCATCGGCTTGTTCATCATCGGCACCATGGGTTTCGGAATGTTGCATGTAAGGGGGCGGAGCCTTGTCCCAAATCCGCCGGACATGATTACAGCTTTCATAGAAGTGAGCTGTTTAGTAGAAAGAGGAACACAACGTTTATAAAGAATAGTACTAATAAAAAAGATTGCCTTCAACCATAGTGTGTTACCGTTTGGTTAATTGTCGAATATTCGTCTCGAACTGCGTATCGGAAATTTCATGTGGTTACTCTCCTTTGGAAATGCTGTCCAATGGCTGAGGCTCAAGTCTAAAATGCAGCGCTGTCTGCGGCAACCAAACTGCCTTATCGCTTTCAGGTGCCAGAATCCCGCAAGTTCAAGAACCAAAAATGAAGATACCAAAGACGTAAGTGCACAGCATCGCAAAGGTCAACGCATCCCGCGGCCGTCAGCCTATTTATCTTGACTTTCGCACCGGAATTGGATAAATTTATACACTTTACGCGATTTCTGTAAACCTTAGGACTCAGAATGCCGGAAAAAATGCGGGGAATCGCCTTTCAGAGCGGCTTTTCTAGGATTTCTCTTCAGGAGGGCGTCGTCGCTGGCATCGGAGTCCTTATGTTTTTTTTGGGCTTGTGGTCGGGGTCAATCCTAACGAAGCTCTTTTGCTTTGTCATCACAGGGATTGCAGCGTACTATGTTATCGACTCGATGCTGGGGAAAAAGAAAACTCAGCCGGAAAGTGAAGATGCTGCCGCAGACGAACCAAAAGATGATGACGAAAGAAGTTACGCGTCCCCCACAGTTGGGATGGATGACGGGAATGTTGACCGGCAAGAGGACGATGGTAGAAGCGAACCGGCTCCCTCGTTTGTAATGGCCGCACACGAAACGGATGTTGAGGAGACCGAGGTCCGGTTCGAAGAACCTGCTCAACGGGTCCGTGAAGCCGTTGTCTATTCTCCGTCAGATTTTGTCGACGACGAACAGACGGGGATTGAAGGGACACAGCAGGAAACGAAAACAGAATTCAATTTTCTCCTGCAAAAAACGTTGTCGGTGATCAAAGAGGTTGTCTTCGCAAACTCGGTGTCGTTCTTCTGGGTCAATCGCGACGCGAGGCAGCTTGTGCTCGAAAGTAAATTGACCGACAGCCAGGCGTTTTCTACCTCGAGAAAGCTGCCGATCGGCAACGATATTGTGAGCCAGATAGCCCAGTCAGGAATGCCGGAGATTCTGAGTCAGATCGTTTCCAATGCCGAAAAAGACATCGTCCCGTATTACACGAGTCTTGAAGAAATAAAATCATTCATCGGAGTTCCGGTTTTTTACCCCAGCCGCGGCGGCAATTTGCTGCCGGTGGCTGTGCTTGCGGTCGACAGTAAAGCGGACGATGCGTACGGACCGGAAACAGTCACGCTGCTGGCGAAATTTACGAAAATGCTCTCTGCCGTGCTGAAGAGTTCGACCGAGAAATACGACCTGGTGAGCGAGAGCGGAGTATTGAAGACCGAGATGCGTTTTCGCGCCAAGGCTTTCGGCGAGTCGGAAATACCGGCCATCGGGAACGCGCTGGCCGAGGAAGTTTCCACCCTCGTCCCGTGGGATGCTCTTACGTTGATCTTGTTCGATGGATCGCAGAAGCAATGGGTGATCGCGAACGTCAGGACGCGCCACAATCACAGGTATGTCGTTGCGAAGCAGCTCCTTGATTTCCATTCGAGCATAGCCGGGAAAGCGATCAAGAACAACGCCGTGCAGGATATCGAGGACCTTTCAAAAACTTCTGAACCGAGGTTTTTGCTGAATGAGGCCTCGCTCGGCATGGCACGGGTCGGATCGTTCGTAGCAATTCCCATCGCTTCAGCGAATAAATGCTATGGCGCGCTGACGCTTGAATGCCGCGAGAAAAATGCGTACGGCTCGAAAGAAATTTCGTCGGTATCGCAGTTGGCGTCCGTAGCAGGAATAGCGTTCGAGCTTCACGAAGCCAACGAAATCATCAAAGAATTTGTCATCGTCGACGAAAGCACCGGGACGGTGTCAAGAAAATATTTCATCCAGCGCCTGACCGAAGAACTTCAGCGCGCGGACGATGACGGCTCCGACGTTTCACTGCTGCTTTTTGCGGTCTCTTCCCTGGGGGATATCACGGCGCGGTACGGAAAAGCGGGAAGCGATGCCGCGGTAGCCAGGGTCGCGTCGATCCTCCGGTCGAGCATTCGTTCGTATGATGTGATCGGCCGTTTTGACCAGTCGGTCTTCGGGGTCGTGCTGGTGAAGACAACGTCCAATGACGCGTATCTGTGGGCGGAGAAACTCCGCTCGGCGATCGCCAGTTCCGTCGTGTCGTTCGAACAGAAGACGTTCTCGGTGACCGTGACGGTCGGGATCTGCGGCGCTGTCGAAGGGATGGAGTCAAACGCATGCATCGTCAACGCAACACAGGTGTTGGAAAAGGCAAAAGAAGCAGGGGGCAATATCGTACGAGTGTTTTAAAAATTGTATAGACAAAAAATTCAATTCACGAAAATAACTCGAGGAGAAAATGGCAAAGCAACAAGATTTCGCAGAGAAGGCAAAGAAGGCCGGCGCAGAAAAAGGGTTGAAATGCCCGAAGTGCGGGGCGTTGAAAGTCCCGACGGCGTACATCCATTCCGTGAAGACGGATATCGGGTCGCATCGTTTCAATCGCGCGCTCATCCAGATATGTAAGTGCAACGAAAAGGAAGTTTACGCATAATTGAGTGCGACCGGCAAAATCGTTTTCATCGTTTTGGACAGTCTCGGGATCGGTGAATCGCCGGATGCCGGGACGTACGGGGATAGGGGATCGAACACGCTCGGCCACACGGCGGAAGCAGCAGGCGGGCTTGATCTCCCCAACATGCAAAAGCTCGGACTCGGAAACATCGCTCCTATTCTAGGGGTCTCTCCGGTTCTGAAGCCGGACGGGTGTTACGGCAAGATGCAGGAAGTGTCCCGCGGAAAAGACAGCACGACCGGGCATTGGGAAATTGCAGGGATCATCATCACGCAGGATTTTCCCTGCTATCCGAAAGGGTTTCCCCCTGAGGTGGTCAAGAAATTCATGTCGGCGACAAAGTCGCGCGGAATTCTGGGGAACAGGCCGGCCTCAGGAACGCAAATTATCGATGAGCTGGGCGATGAGCATGTTCGTACGGGCTTTCCGATTGTCTACACATCGGGTGATTCCGTTTTTCAAATTGCCGCCCATGAAGAGATCATTCCGCTTGACGACCTGTACCGGATATGCCGAATTGCCCGGGACGAAGTGATGGTGGGAAAACATGCCGTCGGCCGGGTGATCGCGCGCCCGTTCATCGGGACACACGGCAGGTATGTGCGGACGGCGAACAGAAAAGACTTTGCACTGCAGGCGCCGGGGACGACGGTGCTCGACCTGCTTTTTAAGGATGATATCCGGACTGTTGCTATCGGAAAAATCGACGATTTGTTTTCAGGCCGGGGGTTAAAAGAAAAGATCCATACTCATTCCAATGCGGAAGGCATCGAGGAGATCATCAAACAGTCGTCAGCGATGGAGCACGGCTTCATCATGACAAACCTCGTGGACTTCGACATGCTCTATGGCCATCGGCAAGACGCGAAGGGAATGGCGGGAGCGATTGAATTTTTCGACAAACAGCTGCCGAGGATCCTTGAGACGGTTCACGGAGAAGATATTCTGATGATCACTGCAGACCACGGCAACGATCCGACCGATGACAGCACCGACCATTCGCGCGAATATGTTCCTCTCCTCACGTACTCCGGCAGCGGGAAAAAAGGAGTGAACCTCGGCATACGGAAGACGTTTGCGGATGCGGGGAAAACCGTCGCGGAATATTTCGGCGTTGACGCCGGACAGCTGGCGGGGACAAGTTTTTTGAATGCACTTCGTTGAAAGCATGATGGAAAAAGCGAAGCACAGCATCGAGTTTGAAGCGGAGGTTGACGGCGACGGGAGAGTGCAATTTTCCCGACCCGTGGCCGGCGAGCTTTCACTTTCGCACGGCTCAAAAGTGACAGTACGAATCGTCGGGGGCGTGCTTTCAAAAGGGTTGACGGCACGGAATGTGTCGGACGAAGAAATTGAACACATCGGCAAGATTCAATACGAAGATCGCGACCATGTTGTGCGGTTCCTTTCGTCTGAGGGAATACTTTCGGACAACAGTGCTTTCAGAAAGCGTGTGAAAGGCCTGTAAACGTGGACGATGAAAAAATTGTTGTCGATACAGACCTGCTTCTTGAGCATCTTGTCCATCGCAGAGGATCGTCGTACTTGCGCGCGGCAATGAACAACTTCTTCTGCTACACCACCGTGTTCAATGCGATCGAGGCCTTTTCCGCGGCCCGGTCGGAAAAAGAAATTCAGGCCGTGGACGATGCGATGAGCGCGATGAAAGTGCTGGGGCTCAACGCCAAAAGTGCGAAAGTGATGGGGACGTTGTTTTTGGGTAACAGTGTGAAGAGGCACCGAGATCT
>Ga0265338_10000611_pt1 | contig 62598 bp, 44 predicted proteins | sample 42126metaG_FD_193579 | JGI IMG/M metagenome (GOLD analysis project Ga0265338, IMG submission 193579) | Rhizosphere microbial communities from Carex aquatilis grown in University of Washington, Seatle, WA, United States - 4-21-26 metaG | ecosystem: Host-associated > Plants > Roots > Rhizosphere... | reverse complement strand
GCTTCCAATAACCAAGCCCAGTAACGTCCCTCTGATACCTCGCGCAATGAATTGCTTCCGCATCGACTTCCTCCGTGTTCATTTTCGGTTCCGATTCCGACGGTCCTCATTTCGCTGACCGTCATGTGTGGCCGCACGGAGCAAAGGACACGCCAGCCGATTCGCCGCGCGAGGAGCGCCCCGTCAATTTGCCGGCGTCCAGGGACTGGACGCGCGACCACTATTCGGACATGACGAGCGCTCATGCCGTTTGGTTTGAGGGCCGCTCGAAGTGGTCGCTTCCGCCACCAGAGCTGCCGTATCCGCCATCAGCCCCGTGCCGTACTTCACGAGCTGCCGTCGGAGACGGGCGGCAGCGTTCCGGGACGCAGCAGCGCAAGGAGTTGCGCGTAGACGGCCTCGATTGCTTCGTCGCCGCCGCTCGGGTCGAGCAAAAACGCGATGATGTCATTCACCGTCGCGGACGGCCCGAGCGGGGGACGCAGCGATGCCAGCTTCTCGGGCTGCAGCTCGACGAGCACCTCGGCGAGGATCTCGAAGACCGCCAGGCACCTTGCGAGCAGACGATTGGGTGGCCATTGATTCAGAATCGCCTTGAGCTGCTCCCGCTGCGGAAGTGTGGCCAGGATCGCGATGAGGCTTGCGGAGCCGTCGTCGCGCGCAGCATGGGCCCTTACGGTTCCCGAGTCCTGCGTGGGCGTTTCGGGCGGCAACGCCTCGCCAACGCGCACAGAGATCTCGAACGGTCCGACACAGACCGCTGATGTTTCCCTGACCGGTGTCGGGATCTGTGCTGCGACGGAGACTCCGTCGATCAGCGAACCAGTGAACGAGCCGAGGTCGACGTACTCGACGGAGAGGCGATCGAACGTGAAGACACCATGGAGCTCGGACACGCCGACCGCGTCCAGGCACACCGTTCGGTGTTCATCACTTCCGATTGTGACTGGCGATTGGAAAAGGCGATGGACCACGCTGGTCCGAGTCGCCAGATGAGTGATGCGCATCGCGAGGCATAGGGTCGTCACGCGCGAGGTGGTTCAGCAACTGCTGCGCCACCAGGACTGGCGAGCGCCGCCGCTCTGTGGCGACAGCTCGACGTCAGAGATTGACAGTCGCCCGTCGAAGTCGATTGACAGACTTGACACCTGTCGGGGCCGCCGCCCGAGTCGGCAAATAACTCGACGATCGCATCGCTCAGCGCTCGAGCTGCTCCTTCGTCGTTGCGAGACCTCGTGTCGCCTCCCTGCTCGAAGGATCGATCTTCAGCGCGGCCTCGTAGTGCTGTCGCGCCTCGGGATACCGAGTGAGCAGATAGTAGGTGGCGGCCAAAACGAGGTGGGCACCAAGAGGATCCCCGCCCGCCCGCAAGGCTTGCTTGCCAAGATCGACCGCATCATCGTAGGCGCGGTTCTGCAACGCCTGCCGAGCGGAGCGAACGATCGCAGCGGCCTCACCGGCATGGTCGACTGTCCCCGGCGCGGGCTCTTGCGCTCGTCGAACCGCGCTGTCTCGGGTCGCCAGGGTGGTGCGTGCCGATCGCGCACGTTTCCCGATCCGCTGCTCGCCCCGTGGAGATGCAACACCATTGGGAGACGACGGCCCATCGGCGACCGGCGGTGGCGCTGTTACGTTCGAACCTTCGGGGGTAGCGGGCACGCTCTCAGCGTTGACGCTCTTTGCAGCTGTCGGCGACTCCACGATCTGAAGGTGCGCCTGTGGTGTTTCGCTCGTCGCATGGAGTGGCGGAGGAGACGGTAGTGGCCGCTGGCCTGGCGGATGAAGGACTAGGGCGCCCGCGACCAGCGTGAGAATGCTGGCGCCACCGATCAGCAACGCACCCCTCGTCTTGCGATGGCCGGGCAACCAGCGCGGAAGCTCCTCCGTGTCGAAAGGCGGAGTCATCGGGACTGGACCTGGACCCGCTGCTGCCTGCGGAACGTTGGAGAGGTTTTCACGCTCGCGCCGCGAGGCCGCAATTTCGTCTTCGAACAGCGGACGCACGAACGCTTGTACCCTGCCCCAGTCCGCGGCAGCGTCGACGGTGCCAAGATACTCAGCGAGCGCGACGCGCATGGCCTCGGCGTCGGCGAATCGATCGTTGGGATCGAGGGCGATGCTCTTGCGAACGATTTCTTCGAGCGCGGGAGCGATCCCTGCTCGCATGCTGGAAAGGAGGGGGAGCGCGGCCGATCGCTCGGGAGGAACGCCCACCATGATGCCCGCGGACGTCTCGGGCCAGACGAACCACTCCTTTCCCGCGAGCAGCTCCCACAAGATCAACCCGGCCGAATAGAGATCGGCGCGATGGTCGTACCGGCGCCCCGCCATTCGCTCCGGCGCCAGATAGCCGAAGTGTCCGTCGGCCATGCCGGGCCGCGTGTGGCTCTCGATCGATGCCGAGCGGGCGAGTCCGAAGTCGATCAGCTTGACCTCTCCGGTGAACGCCACCATGACGTTCGCGGGCGAGACATCGCGGTGAATGATTCGCAAGTCCTCGCTCGAGTGCAGATAGTGCAGGCCGCGAACGATCTCCCGAACGATGAACAGGGCGACGGAGACCGGCACCTCCACGCCCCGGGCGCGCGCCCGGCGCATCACCTCGCGCAGGTCGCGTCCGTCGACCAGCTCCATGGCCAGATACCATCGGCCTTCGTGCTGCCCCGCTTCCAGCACCGAGACAATGTTCGGACACGAGATCCGCAGCATCACCCGAGCTTCGGCCTCGATCTTCTCGACGGTGTCCGGATCCATGTCCTCGACGCCCATCTTGAGCACGCACAGCCGCGTGGGTTCGCCGAACGCCGCCAGGAAGGCCTCGCCCGTTCCGCCCTTGCCCAGCGAGCGCAAGAGCGTGTAGCGGCCAACGACCCTGGGGAATCGATTTTCCAAGTGAGAGGATCCCAACACGACCACGCGGGTACCGCAAGGCGCTCGGGCAGCGCCGACCGCCTCGATCACGGGCGGTCTATCGGGCCCCCTTGGGCGCATGGGAGTGCCGGCGTTCGGACGATGGAGGGGCAGGAATGTCAGGCCGGGGTAGCTCGCGTATCGTGGTCTCGGTTGGAGCGACCGTCGTTGTGGCAATCGGCTCACGGGAACCGTCAAGGACCGGCCGGGCGACCCAGCCACCAGCGAGCCCGAAGCCCAGGATGAGGATCCGGCTCAGCCAGCGGAGCGCGCTTCGCCACCCCGATTGCGGCGCCCTCTTCCTCACCGGCTCCGCTTTGGGCGCCTGCGTTTGAGTCTGTCGCCAGTAGAGTTGCCGATGGCGTCGTCTCAGCCACGCACCCGCCGATTGGGGAACATCCGCGACGTAACTCGCCAGCTCTTTGGCAGCCGACCAGTCCTCCGCGTGACCGATTCCGAGTAGCACGAATTTTCTCGTGACCGCGTAGGCGATCGCCTCGAGCACCTCCCGGTCGTCGAACGTGTGGATGCCGAGCGCATCGCCGCCGCCACGGACAATCGCAAACACCTCGACCTCAGGATCGTCCGCAGCCCCGCGAATCATCCCGGCGAGGGGCGTGGGATCATCCAGCGATGCCCTGAAATCGCGAATGGCCAGCGGGTACTTCTCGCCGGGCTGATTCAGTCCTCGCTCGAAATCCGCCGCCGCATCCGACGAGTGCCCTGTCACCAGGCCGACCGCTCTCGTGATTGGCCGCTCTAGGTCCAGAATCTGGCCATTACCGATCGAGCGCTGAAGGGAGTCCAGCATTTCGAGTTGCTTCCTGAATCGCGCCGCGAATGTGCCGTCGTCACAGCGCTCCTGCCCCTCGACGACGAAGTCGATCTGGCAGCGATCGCGAACCCGCGCGTCGAGATATCCTCTGACCCTGACCATCTGCCCTCGCATTGGCTCGGGCTGGTCGGCCGGCAGAACGATCTGCAATCCGAGACGCGGGTCCGCGTCCTCGGCGCCACGCACCGTCAAGAACCAGTATCTTTGCGATCGTCGGACCCTGAGAACCTCTCCGGAGAAGACCAATTCCTTCCTTCGAAGCTGATCCTGGATCGCGGGCAAAAGACGACCGTGGATGTGGGCGTGCACCAGCGGCACGGATGCCAGCTCCCGGGCGGGGTGGTCGAGTGGGAAATCGATCTCAGCCATCGTCCGAGTTCTCCATCATCGCCATGGGCGGTCAGGTGGTGAATGCAACTCGCAGGCCTCCATTCGCGCCGATCCGTGGCCGTCCGATACCGCCATCCCGCTAGCGCGCTGCGGTCGATCGACGCGCGTGTGTAAAGTGTGTAAGGCCGCGCATCGGCCACGGTGTAAAGTTATTTGCACCGACGGTGAATTCGCACGTCGAGGTAGCCGTCGACGGGTCTTGCTGGGCGCGTCGGGCTCGACTACGCTCGCGGGGTCGTGGCTGCCGAACCCGATGACGAGTACCCCATCAGCGTGTCTTACGCCGAGCGCCCGCCAATGGCGCCGGGGATGCGCATCGGAAAGTACGTGCTCAAGGCGAAGATGGCGCGCGGTGGAATGGCGGAGGTCTGGGCAGCGACGGTCGTCGGACCCGAGGGCTTCAACATTCCGGTCGCGATCAAGTTCGTCCTCGATGAGCTGACCGGCGACAAGCAGTTTCATCGCATGTTCGAGAACGAGGCGCGCATCGCGGCCGAGCTCCGGAGCGCCAGCCTGGTCTCGATCCTGGACTTCGATCGCGCGGGACCGGAGACGGATCCCGCGATTCGCGGCCGGTACTACATCGTCATGGAGATGATCGAGGGTCGCGATCTGTCCAGGCTCTCGAAGGCGATCGCGAAGAATAGCCACCTCTTTCCGACTGGCGTCGTGCTCTACATCATGGGCGAGCTGCTCAAGGGCCTGGCGCACATTCACGGGCGGCGCAAGGACACGAAGCGGATGAACCTGGTCCACCGCGACGTCAGCCCCGGCAACCTCCTGATCGCCTACTCGGGCGAGATCAAGCTCTCAGACTTCGGCATCGCGCGCTCGATGCAGGAGCAGATGACCGGCGGCTTCCGCGGCAAGTTTCGCTACACCGCGCCGGAGTTGCTAGAGAAGGGCGGCATCCCGAGCCACCTCAGCGATCAGTTCGCCGCCGGCGTCGTGATGTGGGAGCTGCTGGCAGGACGCCCTCTGTTCCACGGCGACGACGCGCAGATCATCGGCCAGATCAGGCAGGGCGACTATCCGCGACTCGGCGGCCGAGTGCCCGAGCCGATCGCCGCCATCGCCTCCAAGATGCTGGCGCGCAACCCGGACGATCGTTATCCGGATACGCACGCGGCCCTGAGCGCCGTTTACGGCGCGCCTGGCTACACCCCCGACGGACGCACGCTGGGCGAGATCATGCAGTTCTTCTTCCCCGACGGCCAGCGGTGGAGCATGGCGCTCACGCTGCCGCGCGTACTGCTCGATCGGGCCGAGGCGCCCGTTACCACGCCGTCGCGCGATCCCGGGTTCCCGATCGCGATGACGCCGTCGGTGGCCATCGGCGTGGACTGGGACTTGCTGCACGCCATGCCCACATGGCCCGAGTTCGCCGGTCGCGGAACCTTCGCCACGCTCACGCAAGAGCAGTGGAACACGTGGTGGAGCCGCCGCCTGCGCCGCGGTGGAGCATCTCAGTGAACCGGCAAGGCTCTTCGAGGGCTGTTCTTGCTGGCATTCTGGCTTGCGTACTGGTGATGCTCGGCGCCCGTGCCGCCGGCGCCGATACTCGCCGCCCTCGCGTGGGCTACATCGGCTCGCGCTTCCAGCCGGCGGATCCGGACTTTCAGGGCAAGCTCGATGCCGGCGTCGCGCACGGCATTGGTGCGACCAGCGTGCTCTACGTGCCCCTGTCTGCGAGCGATCTGCCCCGCAAGGACGGAGAGGTCTGCGCGACCGAAGACTGCCTGAAGGCGACCGCCGCCCGCCAACTCGTAGACTACTTCGTGCTCGCTGACGTACGGAGCGGGATGTCGCACGGCGTGCCGAGCTATCAAGTGAGCTTGCAGCTGATCCAGCCCGTACCCTTCGAGGTGCCGCTGGTCGCCGAGCTGAAGTGCGAGCCATGCATCCCAGAGTCGCTGGCGGAGAAGGCCGACTTGGCCGCGTCGCGACTGATGGCGGATCTGATTCATAGCCGCGAGACACCGACAATCGTTCACGCGAAGAGCAGCGGCGAAGAAGCTCCTGGTGGCGCTCTGATCGCGTCGCCGGGCGCAGGCCCCGAACCCTCGTGGCTCTCGCGCCGGTGGCCGTGGATCGTGACTGGCGCAGGTGCCGCCGCCGCGATCACCGGAGCCATTCTGATCTTCGGCGTCGGGAGCCGATCGGCTTGTGACGGCGTGCCGGGCGGCAAGTGCGGCACCACCAACGACTATCGTCCTCCCGGCTGGGCCACGGGCTCAGCTGGAGTGGCTGCGCTGCTGCTCGGCGGAGCATTTGTCGTGAGGGGTCAGTTTTGAAAAGAGGTGCCCTCTTCCTCGGGTTGCTCCTTGTCGCGAGCTGCGTGCGAAGGACGGCCGACTACTGCGCCACCGACGGCCAGTGCGAATCGATGCGCTGCAACCAGCGTTTCATGCGTTGCGACCCGGTCGGCGGAACGCTGGATCCCGACGGAAATCCGCACCTCTTCGACGCAGGCCCGGACGCGAGCGGAACCGACGGCAAGGACGCTGGTGATACCGATGGTCGAGCCGACGCGCGGTTGGATACGACGCCGACCTGTTCTCCGGCGTGCACCTCACCCAAGCCGGTATGTGACACGTCGACGCTGACGTGCGTCGGGTGCCTCGGAACGAGCGACTGCGCGGCCAGTCCGACGAAGCCGGTCTGCGACACTGTCGCCAAGGCCTGCGTCGAGTGCCTGAAGAGCACCGATTGCACGGGCGACCCCACGAAGCCCGTCTGCGATACGACGGCAAACACCTGTGTCGGTTGCCTCGCGAGCAGCGACTGCACGACTGCCACGTCACCGATCTGCGACACCGTCGCCAAGACCTGCGGCCCGTGCACGGTCGACGCGCAGTGTGCGGCCAAGGATCCGACGAAGCTGGCGTGTGACACGACCTCCGGCGCTTGCTTCCCATGCGTCGACGGGAAAAAGCACTGCCCAGCGTCAGCGCCGATCTGCGACGCGAACGCCTGCCGCGTATGCAAGAAGGACGCTGAGTGCGCAGCGACCTATGGGGCGGACCCTGGCCTGTGCCTGGATGGCTCTGGCCAGTGTGCGACCAGCGCGCAGACGATCTACCTTCAGAATGGAACGTCGTGCTCGACAACGGCGCGTGGCGACGGCAGCGCCGCGTCACCTTTCTGCTTTTCGGCTGACGCCACTGCTGCGCTGTCCAGTCAGAAGAATGTCCTCTTGGTGCGAGGCCCTGGCCTCGTCGATGTGCTGGCCATCAGCTTTGCCGGGGCTCCCGTAGTCGTCGTCGGTCAGGGTGCTCCCGTCTTCAATCCGCCGACGGTCGGCACGACGCCTCTGATTTCGACGACCGGAGGTGATGTCACGCTGCGAGATCTCATCATCTCGGGCGGGCGCGGTCCCGGCGTCTCCGCTACCGGCGGCACGTTGCGGGTGTTGCGCTGCCTCCTGAGCAGCAACGCCGGCCCTGGAATACAGACTGCTACCGGCACGGCCTTCGATATCGAGAACACCGTTGTCGCCAACGATGGTGGCACGAACTTTGTCGGCGTGAACCTTGGAGCTACCACGACGTCGCCAACGGTCTTCGAGAACAATACAGTCGTCGGGAATGGAGCCGTCGGTGTCCAGTGCGGCTCCGGGTTCACGATCGCCGGCAGCATTGTCTTCGGGAACAACGCGGGAACGCAGCAATTGTCTCCGTCATGTGTTGCGACCGACCTCTGTGCTACCGCATGCAGCGCCGTAGACCCGATGCTCGATGAGACCGCGAACCGTTACCAGCTCACGGCCGCTTCGCCCGCCGCCTGCATCAACGTTCTCGACACAGCGCCAGCGACCGACCGAAAGGGCACACCGCGTCCCCAAGGCCCCAAGAGCGACTGCGGCGCCGATGAATATATAGCTCCCTGACGTGCCTCCCTAGTCGCGGGCGATCTGGCCCAGAAGCCCGAACCGGGCTCGAGCCTCACTGACCTGCAAGCTCAGGCGCCGCCCGGGACCCCGGGCACGAAGATTGCTCTGCTTTTGTCGGCGTCACGCGAAGGCGTCATATCGCAAGGCCGCTCGAACGGGCCCGTTCGATAGCAACCATTCGAGTGAACTAGCCGATAACGGGGCTACCATGGCAAAGACTCAGACGACGATCATCTTGGTGACCCCTGGATCAGGAGGGTGCGAATCGTGCGGGGAATCGTGACAATCCTGATGGCGATGGCGGGACTGGCGCTTCTCGCCGCTGCTCTGCTCGACTGGGCGGGCTATACCGGCTTCTCGATCTCGCTGCTGTGGCGATGACCGTGTCTTCCACGCGCTTGGAGAGACTCGCCCTCACGCTGTCGGGGCTTCTGGCCGCAGCGTCAGTGGTGGTGGCGATTGTGATGGTGGAACGCGGTCGCAGCGCGATTGCGGCGGATGTTTTCGCCCCTCCGGCGCCCGACCACATCACGCACGTGTCCGGCCAAGGGCTCTACCCACAGCTCACGGGCCTGACCGTCGCGGGGGCGCTTGCCATCGGCGCCATCCTGGTGGCTTGTCTCGGGCGGTTCGTCTTCGGTCGCCGGGGCCCTCGTGACGGGGCGCCGTGGCCTGCTCTGTTGCTCGCCCTGTTGCCGGCGTGTCTGGGCGTCCTGCTCTACGGTTGGGCGGTGACCTCGGGCTTTGATAGTGCGGCCTACGACGATCCGTCGCTGAAGACCGCCCATCTGCGAGAGATCCTGGAGAACAGCCATCGCTGGCTCGACAGGGCGAGACTCGCTACCTGGTTGGTGGTCGGCGCGATCGCGATTGCGACGCTCGCCTGGACCAGACGCTCGGGTTCCGGATCGACTCGAGGAATGTTGATTGCTGCAGGAATTCTGGTGACGGGCATTCTCGCGTTCGCGTTGACGCGGAAACAGGCCGCCGATCGAAGCCCGCTACCGGTGCTTCCCTCGGTGATCGACGATGTGAGGCCCTTCGAGGACCTGCCCCGTCTCGCAAGATGTCCCATTCTAGATCATTCGATCCCGGTGCTGACGTTCCGGGCTCAAACCGTCAAGCTGGATTGGGATGAGGTCGACCCCTCCTCTTTTTCTGACCGGTTGCAGGTCTTGCAGAACAACTACCCCCTCTTGCATCCGGGTGAGGTGTTTTCCGGCCCGTTGGTCCAGGTGGTTGCAACCAAGGGAACGACGCTGGCGCGCATTATCCCTTACCTGCAGAAGAGGCCCGATGCGTTGTGGATGATGGCGTCGATCTGGGAAGAGCCGCATCCGACACGGACCTTGGGCCCGATCCGTCGCTATCAATATTGCGGGCGTGACTTCAAATTGTCGGAAACGGCTCCGCCAATCAACCGGTATCAAACCTGGGGAGCGCTTGCGGCCGCCATCGATCGTTCCTCGGCGACCTTCGAGGCGGCGCCGTGGTGACTTTCTAAGAGGGAGGGGACAGCGATGGCAACCGTGTGGGCGTGGCGCACATTCGCCGGCATTTGGTCAATGAACGATCCCGGTCAGACCGGGTGGTCCCATCAGGTCGAATTCAGCGATCTCAAGGACCTGCTCCAGAAGTTGAATGCTCTTCGTCCGTCGATCAAAGGCCAGATCACCAAGCTCGGCATTGTGGCCCACGGCGACGACGGAGGCCTCGTCAAGATTGGTCCGGATCTCACCGCCGACACCGCCGCGAGCATGGCGGCTGACCTGCAGCAGCTCGACGGTTTTCTGGCCTCCTATGCGCGCGTCATCTTCGTCAGCTGCATCGCCGGTGCTGGCGAACGAGGTTCGGCTTTCTTGAACCTGCTGTCGGGACGCTTCTTCCCTCATCGACACATTATTGGTTTCGATGTTTTTGGCCTCTTTGCCCCTGAACTAGCAAATGCCCCCGGTGCGGTCAATGCAGCCGATCTGAACAAGAAACCCACCGCGGCGGGACCGAAAGGCAAGGATCCCCGCCTGACCGAGTATTCCTGGTATGCGAAATGGTCGCTGGATGGCCGCACTATCAAAAAGTCCCTCAAGGACCAGGGCGTCTTGACCTATTCCTCTCAGGTGGTATCGGGGATCAAGGCGGTCGAAGCCACGATCGCGGCGCATCTGACGTCAGTTGTGTCCGTCGGGATTCAAAATGAGGCTCTCCGGAGTCGAATCTCGGGATTGTCGAAGTCGCTGGTGGCGGGCAAGGTCAGGGTCATGTCGGCGGCCGAATTGACGAAGCTGGCCGGCACTCCCCACCACCAAGGCGTCGTCGGCGTCTGGGACAAGCAACTGACGTTGAACAAATGCGCCGATCCGCATTGCCCAGGGCATGCCAACTCGGCCGACTTTTGCGAGATCTTCGCCAACCAATTCCCGAACGGACCCTTGAGATAGCCTTACGAAAACGAGATCGAAGTGCCCGGGGTCCCCATCTTGTCGATCGCGCTCGGGGGCTAGGTCTTAGTGGCGTTTGACAGTGGGAACGCCTACTGCCTCCCGACAGGAGTCGCCGAATAGCCACTGAGGCACGCCCACGATGGCCCAACATCACGCGCATGTTGGCCTACGAGTTGCTCCCTTGGCTTCGGCATGCATCGCCGCTGGTTTGTCAGTTCGCCTTGGGAACGCTGGGAGCTCGTTGACCGGGCCCATGCCACTGACCACGATCGCATCATCGCCTTGCCTGCAAGAGAAGCAGGCGTGGCACTGCTCCACGGGCTTGGTGATTCTATCGGTGGACAGGACAAGTTGGCGGAGCTTCGCGTAGGCCTCCTCGGCCACTTGATCCCTCGGTCGCTGGCTCCGGGCCATTATGGCTCCGCGCTCATTCGTCTCGTCGAGAGCCAGCGCTTGTTGGTCATCCGACACGGCCACCATCATCGACTTGATCGTCGCGCGAGCGACACGGTTGGTGCCGAAGAAGTGTCTGGCGAGCGCACAAGGAGCGACGAACCGGAAGCCCATGCCTGTACGATCGCTTCTGAGACCGAGTATCAATGGCCCACGAATCGCTCTCGGACTCGAATCGCCGTGGGAGAGACTCTCTCTCTGTCTATCAGCCCCGACCCGGCGTCTTGGTCCATTTCGACCGGTACCGGACGCCTAAGACCAGCCAACGGAAGCCATATGCGGGTACGATTCATCGCCGGAGAGACGCGCGGGCACGTAACGATCATCGCGCGGTGCGCGACGGGCTGCGAATCGGCAATCGATCTGGCGATCGTCGAGCCCGAGAGTTGGACAATGCGGCGAGTACCGGGGAGTAGCCTGGTCCACAAGGCGAGACGACCGAGTTGCGGTTGGCTAGGCAGGATGTTCCTGCACCCGACGGATGTAAATTTTGGACACGTCGAGACCAGGGAACTGGACTCACAGTATATCGGGACCGGCTCATTTTCTCATGGGTCCGGCGAGTACCATGGCCACTATCCGCTACCCGATCGCGCCAGCGAGTGGTACCCCATTACCCGCTACAATGATGGTTGGGGATCGACGGACACTTCAGAGGACATGATCTATTCAGGCGACGCGGGGGAGGAATTCACCGGCAGCGGACCACCTTTCAGAGAGGGATCCGGTTATTTCCCCATCACAATTCAATGGCGTCTTCGTAGGGGCCCAGGTCGAATACACAATTTGCCAGTGAAACGCCAATCCGATCGCATATCGTCCGATGGCAAGTGCACGATCGAAAAGGGGGATCACGTAGAGTCGACAAGGTACGACGACCCGTCGGGCAGGTTTGGGCCACATGCACCTTGAGACGCTGGCAACACGTTCACTCCGAACGGTACTGTTTATGCTCCTAACTGCAACGGGCCCGATGGTGAAATCCAAGACCAAAGGCAATCACGAGTTTCTCGCAGCTGCGCGAGATCTTGTCGCAAAGTTTGAGCAGGACCCCGCCCGCGAGCTGCTCAGCGAAGCGCATGAAGCCCTCGAGGAAATTGATCTGGGCCACGAGCATGCCACTGATCGGCAGGTTATGCGGTTGGAGACACTTCATGCATGGCTACATCTTCTCGATGTGCTGGATCGCTCGATCGATCAGAACTTTGACCCCAACGACAGGCCACGGAGGTTCGTTCCCAGCCCAACATTCCCGGGCGGTATTGAACCCAAGGGAGGGGTCGTCGATCCGGCAAGCATCTCCGATCCCAAGGTGCGCGCCGACTACGAAAAGGCGATCGCCGCCAACAAGGCAAGGACTACCCGCTATTACCTTCAGTACGAAGTGCGCACTCTGGCCGGCATTGATTCGGCTATCGATCCCCGCTACAGCGTTCCAGTTGAAGCGAAGGGATTCATTCGACATTGGTACGGAGCTTCTACAGCGGACAAGACGGAGCTGATAGATGCGATCAACACGGAGATTTCGACGTCCAAGAGAAGGGCCGACTTGCTCAAGCTCATCAAGCACGGGGCTGCAATAGAGCGCTGAGCGGCACTCAACGTGGTCGCTGCCGTGCTGTCAAAGTCGTGGCCCATCGTAGATGTGGTCCGTGCTCGCCGATCGCGGGCGATCGCGCCCGGCGAAGAAAGCAGGAGCACTATTTGAGCGAGGATGCAGACGGATCTTCATGGACTATCTCTCCACGGCTTCAGCCCCCAGCACTTTTCGCGCCATGAGCGACGCCGTGGTTCGGGGACACTATCGGTGTAAAGGGTGTAAAGCCAGCCGTAGGCACTGGCGTAAAGCTCTGACGTGGTTCGCGCAGCGAGCCTTGCTGCCGGGTGTTTGGCTCGACTAGGCTGGACGCGGCTCCCTCTCTCATGCCGCGTCTCCGCTGGCCGGCATTCGAGCGTGAGCTCTTGCCGAAAGTACGCCAACAGTTCGTCCGGTTCCGGCCTGCTCCTTGCTCACTCTCACCACGCGATGAAGACCATGCCCAGCCGCTGTCACGATCCGATGCGCTTCTTCCCCTGCCGGCGAGGAAAAGCCGCCGCATCCGTCCTGGTTCTCGCCGCGACGATTGGTGGCTTCGCGAACGCGGCTCACGCAGCAAGGATCGCCATCGCACCTCTCGAAACGAGCGGCATGGACGACGCGCTGGCCGCGAACTTTCGCGATGCGCTCAAGGAGGCTTTCTCGCGCGCTCCCCACGAGATCGTTCCGCCCGCCTCCGCGAGCCATCAGGTTCGCGGGTCGGTGCGGCGGGAGAAGGCGCTCTACGAATTCGAGCTTCGGATCACCGAGCTGGCTACTGGGAAGATCGTCGCCGAGAAGCGTGGCGAGTGCGTGCCATGCACACAAGTGGAGGCGGTCCAGAAGTTCCGCGTCGCCGTCCAGACCCTTCAGCTGAAGCTGTCGAGCCTCGGCCCAACCTCGGCGAACGCCAGTGCCGCGACTGCGCCGGGGCCGCCCTCAGCCAGCGCGAACGCTCCGACAGACCAGTCCCGACGAGGAACCGCACGCAAGGATGCTTCGCTGCCCGCGGGATCTGCATCGTCGACGATTGAGGGCCCCACCCAAAGCGCCCCGGCCGAATCGCCATCGGTGTCTTCCGGCCGCTCGCGCTCGCCCGTCGAGCCGCCCAGCAGCCCGGCCACGGCGGTACCGGGTGCTTCGCTCGGAGCGAAGCCACTGGTCGTTGTCGTGTCCAGTCCCGGGCCGCACCGGTTCACTCGGTGGTATCGGGCGCTGATCGCGACGGCGTTCGTGCCCGGCCTGGCGCTGGGCGCGACCGGCATCGTCTTCGGATGCAACCACGGCTTCCCCAGCGGCGGCAGCGATTGCCACACCAGCAGCCGGGTACTCGGAATCGGAATCGGGCTCACGGCTGTCGGTCACGTGCTGGTCGTGACCGATGTCGTGAACGCGCTCGGCGCGACGCCGGACAACCCACGTGGCTACAGGGCGCTCGCCTGGTCATCGATCGCGGCAGGGCTGGCCCTGGGCGCGGGGGGCTACTACCTGGTGAACGATCACGGCTACGGAACTACGGGGTACAAGGTGCTCGGCTTCGCGGACCTTCCGCTCGCCGCAATGTCCGTGGTGATTGGCGTGGGAACGCTGATCGCCGGGCCCACCAGCCCTGCTGTCGCACCGGTCATCGGAGCAGGGACATTCGGCGTACAGGGGAGGTTCTGAGACTCCGGGACTCTGCTCGAGCGCCGAAGCTTTCGGTCCAGGGGGCGGAGCGTTCAGGGATTGGTCGGGTCGGTTTGCGGCGGCTCGCCGGTGCTCATCTCGTGCAACAGTTGAAGCCCTCGCTGGGCAGCGCGAGATGATGGGTTCAGCTTCAACGCGACCTTGTAAGCGTGCTCGGCCTGCGCGCGCTTTCCCTTCTTGAGAGCCGAGTCACCGGCGAGGAGGTAGGCGTCCTCGCCTCCACCCGACTTCACCGCCTTGAGCGCCAGAGCGAGTGAGCGATCGAGATCTCCCTTCTCGAAGGCGGCGTTTCCCTGCGCGAGAAGATCGGCGGCCGACACGGCGTCGCGTGCGCGGCCGTGGTGCCGGGTCGAGGCGCGCGGCGCGCCGCGCATGGCGGCCGGCGCCGCAGCATCCGCGCTGGCCGTCACCAGTTGCGATTCTGGCTGTGCCTGTGCAATACGTGCCCTGGGTTTTCTCGCTGCCTTGTCTGGTGGCGACCGCACCGTCTCGGTGGAGAGAGGTGCCAGCGGGTGTCCGGATGGTTCGATCGGAGGCGCCACTTCAGGTGCAGTCGTAGCGGGCGCAGGGGTGCGGTTTTCTCTCGCCAATGCGGCGCTCGCCTCGCCGGAGTGAGGCGCTGCCGCTGAAGGTGTCACGGTCGGTAGAGCTTGCTTCTGGACCGCTATCGGCACGACGAGGGGCGCCGCCGAAACGACGCGCGCCGTGGCGGGCGGCGCGCGCCGCGCCAGACGCGGCCCGAGCCACAGTGCAGCGACGAGCCCTGCTCCCGCCGTCAACGCCATCACCGCGCGGCTCGCCCGCCTGGCAGGTCGTCCCTTGCTCGGTGTCGCCGGAGGATCTTGCGTCATGGACCGAGCAGTTGCGGCGGCGGAAGCGAGAAGCCCGCCATGGTCGTAGTCTCCGAGGCCGACCTCCGATCCGAAGGTGGCGGTCAGGACTCGCGCGATCAGGGCGCAGCGTTCGGTCCTTGCCGCCACGAACGGATCGAGAGCGGCGCGGAACTCGCCCGCTGACTGGAAGCGAGCCGAGGGATCGCGCGCCAGTGCGCGCGCGACCACCGCGGCCAGTCCAGACGGCGCCCGGCGTTCGACATCTGACAGAGCGAGATCGTACTCGAGCAGTGCACCGCGCATCTTTTCGATGATCGCCGGGCTCGAATCGCCCGGAGCATCGACGCCTGGCCGCACGGAGAAAAGAGGGCGCTGGATCAGCAACTCCCACAGGATGATGCCGGCCGCGAAAAGATCGGCGCGGAGATCCACCCCATCGCCATTGAGTCGCTCGGGCGCGACGTACCCCGGGCGTAGCAGGTCGTCTGCACGCCTGACGGTCTGCGCGAGCTGGAATTCGGCGAGCTTGACGACACCATCGGGTGCCAGCAGAACCTTCGAGGGGCACAGCTGTCCGTACACCATCCCGCGCTCGTGCACCTGGGAGAGTGCTTCCAGGATCGGGGCGACCGCGGCGGCCGCGAGTCCTTCCGGCAGCGCCACCCGCAGCTCGGCGGAGCGGTTCCAGACCGCGAGCAGATCGCGCCCTTCGATGAGCTCGATGACAACGAAGCGTTCATCGGCGACCTGGCCGCTGTCGATCATAGTGACGAGATTTTCGACCGCCATCGGCGCCAGCGAACGTGGCATTTCCTCGATGACTCGCTTCTTCTTCAGCACGCACAGCCGGCGCGAGCTCCCCTCCGCGAGCGAGGCAGCCAGGTAGACGCCCGCGCTGCTACCCTCTGCGATCGGACGCAGGAGAGCGTATGAGCCAAACATCGGGGGCTGAAGGGTCTGTGAGTCCATCGCGACACTGACCGGATCGTCACTATCCTATCATTCGGTCATTCGGGAGAACGAGCACGACTGAGGGCCGGTCGCACGCTCAGTAGTCTCGAATCCATTTTTCCCCCGCCCGCCAGCCACGCCTGCTACCCGCGAAACTTCGTTGGATCGAGATCGAACTGGCGCAGCCACTGGTAGACGGTCGGACGGGTTCGCCCCATGCGTCGCGCGGTTTCGGCGACGTTTCCCTTGGCGGCGCGCAGATGACTCAGCAGGAGATCACGCTGTCGAGAACGCGCGCTCCTCGCGTCGGGTTTGGGAATCGGAATACGCAGGTCGGCCTCACGGATCTCGCCGTCGCGCGCGCTGTCCCATCCGCGCCGCACGGCGTTCGCCAGCTCGCGGATATTCAGAGGCCAGTCGTGGCGCAAGAGCGCGTCCGCGGCGATGTAGGAAAACCGCGGGCGATCCGCGCGGCTCACGCCCAGGTCTCGAAGCATGTTGGCCACCAGGAGCCCGATGTCCGCGATCCGTTCACGTAGCGGAGCGAGCTCGAAGACGATGCCTTCGAGACGTCCCTGGAGATCGGCGCGAAACTGGTCCTTGGCGACGGCGTCGCCGAGCGGCCTCTGGGCCGCCGCGAGGAAGCGCACGTCGATCTTTTCGGGGCGCCGAGCGCCGACAGGCATCACCTCCCGCTCCTGGATGACGCGGAGGAGGGCAACCTGGACCTCGGGCGGCGCATCGATGACCTCGTCGAGCAGGAAGGTCCCGCCGTTCGCCTCCCGGATGTATCCGGGACGATCGGCGACCGCTCCCGAGAACGCCGCCTTCACGTGGCCGAACAGCTCGCTCTCGATGAGCGTGCGAGGGATGGCCGCGCAGTTGACCGCGAAATACGGACCACGCCGGCCAGAGGCCGCATGAAGAGCCCGCGCGAGCACCTCCTTGCCCGTCCCCGTCTCACCAACCAGCGTGATGACCGAATCCCGCGGCCCCTCTGCACGCAAAGCCTCGAACCGCTGGGCCAGGGTCGGGATGAGGCTGAAGAAGGCGGCGCGATCACCCGCGATACCGTCCGTGACGACGTCCGGGCACTCCCTCGTCTCATCGAAGTCGAAGATCCAGAACAGGCGTCCGAACGCGATGAGGTCGCCTGGGCTGAGGGGCGTTCGTTGCTCGATCCGAGCGCCGTTCACCGTCACCGAGTTGCGCGTGCTCAGGTTTTCGATCGTCCACTCGCCCTCCAACCGGGCGATTCGCGCGTGCTCGGCCGAGAGATACTCGCCGCCCGCGGCGATCTTCATCCCGCGGTCGCGACCACCATTCCGTTCAGCGGAGATTGGAGAATCGTCCTCCGGTAGCCGCCGGCCTCGCCCGATGGTCACCTGGTCCACCCCGCTCAGCTCGAAGCGTGCGCCCCCGGAGAGCGGCCGGTCGGCCGCGAGGACCAGCGTCAGGAACGGCCGTGATGAGACCAGATCCGCCCCGCTCTCCGCGTCGGGATGGATCTCCGTCTTGGTGCGCGGGGACAACTCGTCTAGCTCCGACTGAGACATTCGTCGACGGCCTCGTCCGCAAGCTTCGCTGGACCGAGAGCCAAAGACAAGTGTCGGCAACCGCGTTCAGGGAATGGTCTTGACGATTCGCAGCAACTCATCGTCGATCTCGTCGAGCGTGGGGTCGACAGCTCCATGCAGATCGTCCAGGCTCGTGGCTTCTCGACGACGAGCCCCGCGATCCGGGACCGTCGCCGGCACCGGCGCTCCCTTCCAGGCACGCCCTCCGTCGCCAGGCTGGGGATTGGCAGGGATGATTTTAGCGACGGGGAGGGGCGTGTTTCGCCGGTGCCGGCGGGGTTCCAGACCTAAAATGATGAGGACGCGGCGGATCGCGCTCACGTTCGATCAGCCTCGGCCGAGCCTGCATGCGGATGATCGATTCTCAGCGGGGGCAACTGCACGATCACCGTTCCTTCGCGCTGCTGCGCTGCGCTCGCCGCCTGGCGCGCGGCAACCAGGATCGTCTCCGGCGCGGCAGGTTTGGCGGCGGAGAGCGGGATGACCACCGCGGTCAGCAACAGTGAGGCAGATCCATCAGCTGTTCTCTCGGGAACGCGTGTGCACATGCGCTCCGCCATCCCGCGCGCCTGAACGTCATCCGATCGGAGCAATGCGACGAACTGGTCAGCGTCCGAGCGCGCCACCAAGTCTTCCGTACGCACTGCCTGCCGCACGATCTTCCCCGCTCGGCGCATGTCGGCCTCGGTGCCTGGCGTTGCCGTACCGCCTCCGACGATGTTGGCCACGCGCAGGAACACCAGGGTCAAAGGCTCCTGATGGCGCACGGAATAGGCCTGTTCTGCGCGCAAGCGGTCGAGAAAGTAGTGGGTGTTCGATACCAGCGTCGACGGATCGCGGCGCGCGCTATCGAATGCGTTTCGACCGATGGCTTCATCCAGCGCGATCTCGTGCGTCACCTTCAACAGAGTCGAGTCGCCGATCGCAAGCTCGTCGCCGTCACGAAGCACGCGCGGTTGCTTCACCTGTTCCATCTCGACGAAGGTGCCGTTGCGGGAGCCGAGATCCTGCACGGTGAGATCGCCGGCCGAAAGAATCAGGCGCGCGTGGCGCCGCGAAACCGTTCCCGAGGGCAGGTAGATGTCGGCGTCCGGATCGCGACCGATGATGGTCTCGGGCTGAAACAGCCGGAAGATCTGCCCCAGGCTGTCGCCACCAATCACGATGAGATGCGGCCACTGACGGGCGGGAGCGGTCGTCGGCATGATGATCCGCTGCGTGTCGTCAGGGCTCGTCAAAACGCACCTCCGGTTCAACCTCCGTGGTGTCGTCCGTGAGCGGAGTTCCAGGCGCGGCGCCCAGCTGCACGTCGAGCTCTACCTGGACTTTGAATGCCCCGAACTGGATCGATGAGTCGTTCCGCAAGGGGACCGCGACTCCTGCATCCAGCTCGATGCCTCCGACGACGGCTCCGCTCTCCGTGGCGTGGTGAACGTAGTAGGCACCATCGCTGGTGAACACCAGGGCACCCTGACGCTTGCTGACCGCAGGGTGGTCCATACGTAGAAGACTGCCGGCGTCACGACCGATCGAGATCGGGGACTCGGAAAATTCGCGCTCGATCGGCTCCGGTGAACGATCGCTGAAGATCTTTACGATGAGCCGCGCATTCATCGCTAACCGTCTTCGCAAAGCCCGGGCCAGGCCGGAAGCGCCGCATGCTGGGTCGGTTTCGCTCTGATCGGCCCGGCAGATCTCTGCAGGCCAGGCTGTCGGGACGCGTTTGGTGTAAAGCAGGACGATGCGTCAGTAGGCGGAGCCTTTACACACTAGACGCCTTCGATCGATTCGTTCGCGTGCGCGCAGTGATCGACGACGGATCCGTCAAAGGACGATGCGAGGCACACGGGTTGCTCTGTTCGGAGGCCATGAACTACGAAGTCGTCGTCGACGTCGCGAACCTCGATTCAGGCCTCACGTCGCAGAGGGTCTTCACTCGAACACCGATCTGGATTGGCAGCGACCCGATCAACGACCTCCACTTGCCGGGGACCGAGGTCGGTAGCCGCCAGGGTGACATCGTCGTAGAGCGGGGAGGCGCGCTGCGCTACTGGAACTACGACGCGGACGCGCGCGCTCACGTCAACGGCGCGAAGGTGCCGCGAGGAAAGGCGGCCGAGCTCTCGCGACCCGGGGTCATCATCTTGGGGCGCTATGCGCTCCGCGCGCGTCTACAGGTTCCCGTCGTGGTATCCGATGCGCCTGCTCTCGCCGAGCGGGTTCAGCTCCTTTCCGCGATGGACGCTCCCGGCCCCGCGCTCGGCCGTCCCGCGGCCTCGAGCTTGACCGTGGCGCGCCTGGAAGCCATCGCCAGCCGCGCCTACGACCTCGCCACCACCCTGGCAACCCTGATGGTGAAGATCAGGGGCCATCTCGTGTTTCCTATGACCTCCCCCGTTCTCCAGCGCGCCGACGTGAGCGAGATCGTCGACTATCTCCTTGATCCATCGAACCCGGATGCGCGGCTCGACGAGCTCGCCCGATTGGTGATCGCGATCGTCGAGTGGCGCGAGTTCGCGGGACACGCCTCTCCCCTCGCCCGCGCGTAGCTCGAGGCTCGCGTCAGGCACCACGAATTCATCTGCTCGATCCAGCCCGCCAGACCTCGCCAAGGCCATGCTTCCTTCTCTGATGCTCGAAGATCAAGGAGATCGCCTGCCAGGAATCAGCCTGTCGCTGATCAGCGACGGCGACCTGCAGGACGACTGGCGCGTCGTCCGGTTCGACGCCTGGGAACGATCGATCGGATTGAATTCTCCATACCAGGTGAGCGTCGACCTGACATGCGAGGATGAGAACGCCAATCCCTTTGCGCTCGATGGGACGTCGTGCTCGCTGATCTTGAAGCGCGGAGAGGTTGTCGTGCGCCGGTTCCACGGCATCGTCCACTCCACCAGCTTGATGGGCTGGCGAGCGCGGGGAGGCGCGATCCTCGCCAGGATAGAGATCGTCCCCGCGGTGGCGTGTCTCGCCCAGGGAGCGACCTTCCGCCGGTTCCAGGATCGAACGGTCCCCGAGATTCTCGAGGATCTACTGACAGCCTCGCTCGCGTCATATGGGCGAGAGGTCAGCGAGCGGCTGACGGACAACGCTGACGCCGGCAAGCCGTCCAATGATCGATACCTTCCGCGCGAACTGTGTGTTCAGCGCAACGAGTCCGACTGGGGGTTCGCACGGCGCCTGATGGAGGAAGAAGGAATATCCTTCTTCTTCGAGGACGCCGGCGATCGCGAGCGCCTGGTGCTGGTCGATGCGAATCCTTCGTACCCCAAGCTCCACGACACTCTACCGGTACGTGTCGCACCTGCTACGGGCGGAGCGCTGAACTTCGAATGCATCGATGACCTGGTCCTCGGCAGCCGGGCCGTCCCCGCATCGATGCTCGTGAAGTCCTTCGATGCGACGCGCCCCCTGGTGGATCTGAGCGCCAGCGCGACCAGCGCGCCACCAGACTCGGCGGAATGGCGCGGCCTGCCCGCGCCTTCGGGCCGCGAGGACGTCTATGATTTTGGCGCCGGTGTCGTGTCATCGGGCTACAGAGCAGGCGAGCGGACTCAAGCCGATCATCGGTGGAAAGCGAGCCTTCGTCTTCAAGAGGCCCAAGCCGGCGCTCTGGTAGCGCACGGGGCCGGGAACGTGACCGCTTTCAGTTTGGGAGGAAGGTTCCGGGTCGACAGCGGGCGGACGCTCCTGGACCGCGAGTACCTCCTCGTGGCCGTTACCCATCATGGCGAGCAAGAATCCGCGGGTGGGAACGGCCGCGATGGCTACTCGAACACTTTCGAGGGCATCCCAGCAAGCGTTCCGCTGAGGTTGCCGCGGCAGACTCGGAGAGAACGGGCGCTGTTCGACGTCGCCGTGGTGGTGGGTCCACCCGGCGACGATGACATCTTCGTCGACGAGCATGGCCGCATCCGGATCAACTTCGTCTGGAACCGAGAAGATCTGGAAATTACAGAGCCCGATGAGAATCGCTCGTGTTGGGTGCCGGTCGCGCAAGGATGGCTGGGAAGCGGTCTGGGCATGCAGATCATCCCGCGGCGCGGAATGCGCGTTCTGGTCGGGTACACCGACGGCGATCCCGACCAGCCGATCGTCCTCCATTGCATCGAGACAGGAACAACCCGACTTCCGTACGACCCGAGCAAGGGTCGTCAAAAGACACGCACGGTGTTGCTGCGAACGCAGACGAGCCCACCGGGGAATGCGCCTCTGCACAACGAGCTCTCGACGGATGACTCACCCGGCAAGGAGGAACTGCTGGTTCATGCCGCGCGAGACCTGAGGGTGCGCGTCGACCAGGACGAGGACGTCGTCGTCGCCAGGAACGAGAATCGATCCGTCGATGGCACGCGAACACAGAAGGTCCACGGCGACGAGACGCTGATCAACGAGGGGAACCACCGGATCAGGGTCGACCAGAACGAAGAGCGCAACATCAAAGGTGGACAGACCATTGATGTACAGGGCGAGCGCCAGACGACCGTAGGACAGAAAGACACGTTGACCGCGAAGTCCGATCGAGAAACCATCGTCCAAGGATCCGATTCGCTTCGAGTGGCGCAGCGACGTGAGGTCACCGTCGGCCAAGCGCTGGTGATCCATCAGGGCAACTCAGTCATCGAGTGTGCCGACGGTAACGTAGACGTGGAGGTCGGTGGATGGCTGCGCATGCACCGCGGCGGCGCCCAGGTGGTCATCGATGCATCAGGGAACATCACGCTCAGTACGGACCGTGAGATCAGGCTCGACGCTGGCGGCAGCACGATCGGGCTGGCCAACGGCAAGATCGAGCTGGCCGCGGAGGGTGGAATCGAGATGTCCGTCGGCGCGTCTACGCTCAAGCTCGACGCGACGGGGGTGACGACGGCCGGCAATACGATCACCGAGTCGGCAACCGTGCTCCACCAGACGAGCGCGCCGATCATTGCTCAGAATTGAGGGCCTCATGGACTCGTTGTTGGAGAGCTTGGAGAACGTCAGAAGAGCCGGCGTGCAATTCGTGCAAGCGCCGACAGCTAGGGTCCTCGCCGTCACCGCCGACGGCGGGATTCGCGATGCCGCGATCGAAACACTAGCGCAGATCGAGTGGCATCCCGCCAATCGTTACCAGGTGAGCATCTTGGCCGGAGATGCCTCGACCAGCGGGGAGTGGTGGCAGTCGGCGGCGAATCAGCTCCGTGAGACTCAATCTACGCTCAGCAGAGCGTACGTCACATCGACCGCCACAATGCTGAGGCCGTGGCCTGACGACAGCTCGCTGGATCGAGTCGAGCCGATCACGACGTTTGTGCGTGCCGTGGCCTCGACACTCACTTGGTTGCGCTCAGTCGAGAATGGTCCAGAGAGCCTGCTTCTCATCGTCGCACCGAATCCGATCGGCGATCTCGAGTCCCTGGCGAACGGCGCGGCCATGCTGATCGGAACCCCGGCACTCGAGGCCGTCCGCTGGGTCTACCTCGGCGAGAGACCATTCATCTCGGCACTCCGCGCGCGCGTCGAGAGCTGCCAGATCGCGAGCTGTGATGCACGAGTGGACCAGGCACGCCAGAATGCTGAGATCGAGGCGATCCTCGCCTCCATTGCCCGAGGCGGTCGATCTGGCTGCGCCAGCCCGGCCGCGGTTCCGCCACCTCACCCCTCTGAACCGGCAATATCACCGGTGTCGAAGCCGGCACCGGGCTTGTCCCCCAAAGCACGAGAGTCCCTAGTCGAGGGTGTACGAGCCATCCGGCGAGGTGATGTGCTGGCGGCGATCCGGCACCAGCGGACGACCTGCGATGTGTGCCTGACCGAAGGACAGATCGCGCTGGCCATCGAGATGGAGTTGCTCCTCGCGACGTATGCGATCCAGGCCTGCTTTACTACCGGCGCGCCCGTCGAGCCCGCTGTCCATCTCCTGCAACGGGTGGCGACACGGGCGTCGAGCGCCCAGCTACATCTGGCAGTCGCCAAGGCAAACTACGTCCTCGGCACGCTGGCGTCGGCGACGAACGACCACTACCTCGCCGGGCAGTCGTTCCGCAGGTCCGCTACCGCCGCCGATGCCGCGGGTTCGCCCGTGCTGAAGATTGAAGCCCTGCGAGCCGCGGGTGAGCGCTTGCTGGTGCTCGGAAGCAAGAAGCGCGCGGCTGCAGTCTTTGGGGAGGCAGCTGCGACAGCCATGGCCGGCTTGCCCGTCCAATACGCGGGCCTCGAGCTCGTCCTGAGGAGACTGGACGAGCTTGGGCTGCGCGGTACGACGCCACTCGGGAAAGACAACCTAACCGACGATTCGCACGCACTCAATCGCGAGCGCGCCGATCTGGAGCGACGGTGATGTCCGGTCCTCCCGCGGCTACATGGATGGATCTCGTGGTCGGTGTCGACGTGCACGTCGTCCTCGTGCCGAGCCCGGCAGGCCCAGTGCCTACACCGTTGCCGCATCCGTTCTTGGGCATGACCGGGGATCCGGTAGGCGCCGCCGTCTCTGCCGCCGTCGAGCCGCTGATGTCTCTCTGCTCCGGTAGCAGTGGAACGAGCAAGAGCGGCAGCATTCTGATCAACGGGCTCCCCAGGATGACGACCGCGGACCTATCGAAGAACGTGTCGCTGCTCCCCCACATTCCCACCCCTCCTGGTACCGGTTTCGTGACGGCGCCAAGTGGCGACGGTCTTCACAAGCTCGGTTCGATGAGCGTGATGGCGGGCGGCGCGAGCGCCGTTCGCCTCGGTGAGCTGGTCATGTCCTGCTCCGATCCCGCCCCATTGCCGACTTCGACGGTCGTCACTCTGCCCAAGGGCGCCCCCGTCCTCACGGGCGGGCCGAGCGGCATGAACGTCCTGGAAGCCGCCCGCGCTGCTGCTGTCGATCATGTGTTTCGAACAACGTGGCGCGCCGCCAGCGCCGCGTTCAGGTTCGCGGGCCGGTACACTCCGCGGCGCCTTCGGACGTGGCTGGAGAGCGAACGATGCTTTTTCACTGGCCACCCCGTCGACGTGGCCACCGGGTGTGTGGTGACCGACTCGCTCGACTTCGAGTTCGCCGGCGACCTGCCGGTCGAGTTTCGGCGTTCGTATTCCTCCGGCTGGGCCGCGCGCGGCGGACCCCTCGGCCATGGATGGAGTCACTCACTCGATCGGGCGCTCTGGTTCGAGCCCGACGGCACGGTCGTTCGGCTCGGCGACGGACGAGAGCTTGTCTTCGATACCGCGGGCCTGCCGGGTGGCAACATACCCATCCACGGCGGGGTCCGAGATCTCATCACGGGCTACACCTTGAGCCGCCCCGCGGCGAATTGCTGGCGAGTCACGGACTCCACGGGAGCCGTCGACGAATTCGCATTCATCGAGAATGAGGCCGACCCGTCCAGGCGAGAGACACAAGTGTGTCGCCTCGTGCGCAGCATGAAGCGGTACACCAAACATCCGATCGAGTTCGTCTACGCTGATGACAGACTGGCAGTGGTGCGCGACGGGCATGGCCGTGCGCTCAGGCTCGTGTACGACCCCGAGGGCCGACTCAGTGTCCTGGAAGCCCCTCACTCCGACCAACCCGACACCTGGGTCGAGCAAATGACCTTTGGCTATTCCACCGACGGCGACTTGATGGAGGCGCGCGATGCGCTCGGACACGCCACGCGGTACGAGTACGAGGGGCACCTCATGACGAAAGAGATCCGGCGCAACGGTGTGGCGTTTCACTGGGCGTATGACGGACTATCCTCGAGCGCGCGCTGCATCCGCACGTGGGGACGAAACGGCGACGAGGTCATGTTCAATCAAAAGCTTCTATATGCTCCGCGGGGTCGGCGGACGGTCGTGCTCGACTCTTACGGCAATGCTACCGAGTTCACGACCAACGAGTTGAACCTGGTCGTCGGGATCAGGGATCCCGAGGGGCATGTCACCGCGCTGGAATACGACGACCACATGCACCTGGTCGCCGAGACCGACGCGCTCGGGAATGTCACTCGAACGAGCTACAACGAGTTTGGCCAGCCACGAACCACCATTGCTGCCGACGGTGCCCAAACGGTTCGCGAGTACCACCGCTCCTTCCCGGAGCTCGAGACGGTCTTCCGTGACGCGTACGGGGGACATTGGCGCCGGGACTACGATGCGCGCGGGCGGCTGACGCGCGTCAGTGGCCCCGACTTCACGCAAGAGCTCGTCTGGAGTGGAGACCGCGTGATCGCGGTCGAAGAGAATGGCCGTGAAACCCAGATCGAGTACGACCACCGGGGCTTCGTCGTCATGGTTCGTCAAACCGGCTCTTCGGAGACGCGCTATGTCCGGGACCGGCGGGGTCGTGTCGTGCGCACGGTCGGCCCCGATGGGGCCCAAACCGAGATCGCCTACGACCTCCTCGACCGGATCGTCCGCATCCAGTGGTCTGACGGCGCCGTTAGCGAACGCTTCTACGACCCGGAGGGAAACCTCATCGAGGACCGGAGGCCTGACGGAACAGTGCGATTCGGTTACGGCAACTTTGATCGGGTGGTGAGCCGAGAGCGAGGCGGTGTCCGCGAGGTTGTCGTGTGGGGCGAGGAGGGAGAGCTACGCGAGATCCGCAACGCCCGCCAACAGGCTTGGACGTTCGAATACGATCCGTGTCTGCGCTTGCGGCGAGAGATCGCCTTCGACCTTCAGCGGACCCAGTACAAGCGCGACGACGCCGGACGAGTCGTCCGGAAGATCTCCCCGGCGGGTGTCACCGAATTCGAACACGATGCTGTCGGTCGCCTCGTCGCCAGCAGGCACGCCGACGGAACGTGGGAGAAGTTCGCGTACCGCGGCGATGGTCATCTGATCGCCGCCGAGAACCAGGACGTCAAGGTGACCTTCGCGCGAGACGCAATGGGACGCGTGACCCGCGAGCAACAGGGTAACGAGTGGGTATCGACCACATACCACCGTGGCGAAACGGTCTTGGTCGAATCCTCACTCGGGGCCCGCATGTCAATCGTTCGCGACGACACAGGCAACCCTTGCACCGTCTCCCTGGACGATTCGCGGGCGACGGGCGGCCAGATTCGCTTCTCGTTCGACAGCAATGGTCGAGAGGCAAGGCGCGACATGCCCGGCGGCGCGTCCCTGCAGACCGAACGCGACATCCTCGGACGAATTCGACGTCAGGGGCTCGCCACGCGAGGCGTGGAGTCGTGGTACCGGGAGTACACCTGGAGTCACGACCAGCTGATTGGTGTCCAGGACTCGACCTTTGCGCTGTCTCAGTTCCGATACGACGCGACCGGATCTCCCGTCGCCGCCGACTTCGGGGGAGAGGTTCAGTTTCGCACGCGTGATCCCGTGGGCAACGTCTACCGCGCCGGAAACCTCAGCGACCGCTCCTTCGCTCGGGGGGGACGCATTAGAGAGGCCCCCGGCGAGACTTTCGCGTTTGGCCCGGCCGGTCACCTGTTGACGCGAACAAGCGACGACGGAAAGCACTGGTCCTACCACTGGAACGGCGCTGGCATGCTCGCGGCCGTCGATAGACCGGACGGTTCGACCGTGAAGCTCACCTACGATGCCCTTGGCCGGCGCGTCGCCAAGGTCGTCGGGGACGCCGAGACGCGTTGGCTGTGGTCTGGCAACAGTTTGTTCCACGAGACCACCGCGGAAGCGACAACGACCTGGTACCGAGAGCCGAGCGGCGTCGGGCTCCTCGCCCAACTGACCGACGACGGACGCCACCACGTCATCGCCGACCACCTCGGCACACCGGCGATCGCCGTCGACAATGACGGCCGAGTCGCTTGGACGATGCAACTGGACCTCTATGGCTTTCCGCGGGAGAACGCCGCCGGCGGAGAGTCCGTGCCGTGCCCATTGCGCTGGCCCGGTCAGTACGCCGATGCAGACGTCGAGCTCCACTACAACCGATTCCGCTACTACGATCCGAAGCTTGGCATCTACATCAGCCAGGATCCCATTGGGATAGACGGCGGCCTCGCCCTGTACGCGTACGTCGCCGACCCATTGACGTGGGTCGACCTGTTCGGCCTGGCAGGGTGGGTCTTCGATCCGACACGCGACGCCGACCTCACAGGCGGCAAAGGCACCTACCGCGATGCGCTCGACGAAGCCTTCCGGCGGACGGGGATCCCGCGCGAGAAGTTTCAGGTTTCGCAATGGCAGCGAACGATTTACGGCAAGTCGATGCCGGCACAGTGGCACTCTCCTTCGGGGGCCGTGGTCGGAGTCGACGACCCGTCGCTCGTACCATCGGTCCATGGTCCGTCAGTTCCGCACGTCGGATATCAGACCCCCGGGAAGCGCCGAACTGGTGAAGGAAGACGCGGACACGTACTGGTGGACACCGTGCCCGTGAGCCGTTCCAACCTGGGATGCAACCGATGATGCCCTTCATCAAGCAGCAGCTGATAGACGCGGCCCGCACTTTGGGCGCGGATCTCGCCGTGCTCGATCCGGATGAAAGCCTGATCGTACGTCGCGAGCTGGCCGCCAAATTCGCTGTCGAGGGAGCGACTACGATCCACTGGCGCTGTCTGCGGGACTACTCCGCGATTCAGCATCCCGAGGCGTGGCGCTGGCTCGAGGAATTCCTCGAAGACGAACGCGTGTTTCTGTTGCCTGAGGCTGAAGACGAGCCGGCCGTGTTCACGGTCGAGAGTGGGCGACGAGCGATCGACCTGCTGGGCGAGTGCTCACCCTTCGGCTTCTACATCGCGGATCGACCCTTCACGTATCTCGTCTGCGAGAACGAGCACGACTTTCTCTTCGGTTGTGGCGCCGCCAAGGCGTGGGTCGAGGGATTACGCCCGCGTCACGAAGAATGGGCCGACTCGCTCCGAGAGAAGGACAAGCCATGATCCGGATCGCCGTGGAGGTCGAATTGCTCGCAGACCGCCGCAAGAAGATCCGGGTCTTCCGTCACAGCCCCGTCTTCATTGGCCGGGGCGAAGAGGCGGACCTCAGAATTGACGTCCCGGCCCTCTCCTCGATTCACGGTCGGGTCGACGCCACCGCTGGAGGATTCGAGTACATCGATCTTTCTTCGCGGAACGGAAGCAGCCTCGACGGCCGCCGATTGGCCGAGGACGTCACGGTCGGGCTGAAACCGGAATCGGCGTTGATCCTCGCCGACGTCGCCCGCATCCGGGTCTACGCCGGATCCACGACAAATGCTGGCGGCGATCTCGATTCGGTTCTTCGGTGGGAAGACCACGCCGACTTGTCCGGCGATGGTCCGACGGTCGACCGCGCGCTCGGTGATCTACTTGGCGCCCTTCAGGTGTCGGATGACGCAACCGTCGAGCCGGGGACATTGCTGTTGCAAGCCACGGCGAATTCGCGCGCGGAGTCGACGCCCGACGCGTTGTCCGCGCATTCGCTCGATGCCCCAATGACCTCGCCAGAGCGGACGGCGCTTCTTCCGCCCGGTTGGATAGCGCAGTCCGCGGGCGGATCCTTAGAGGAAGTCGAAGGCATCCTGATCGGAGCCGCTGGAGGAACTCGGATACTAGACGAGCCGCGAGCTGACGAGAATCGATTCGTCGGAGCGAACGTGCTTCCTCGCCGTACGCGGCCACCGACCAAGTCCCCCATTGTCGGCGAGAATCATTCCGCTGGCACCGCCAAGAGCCCTTCTCGACTCGCGAGAGCGTGGGTTTGCTTTCTCGCTGGGTTGGCCACTGTGGGACGCACCTACCAGCACTGGCGCAGGAAACTCTCCCAACCTCGCGGTGCCCGATCGCTGGTGGGCGTTGCGGCCTGGAAACGCAACAAACCAACTATCACCCCGCAACGGCAACCACGATAGTGCTCATTTTGTCGCGCGCGCGAACTCGAGTCCCTCTTCGAGGATTTCGAAGATCTTCGCTCGAACGGCGCGCTTCACGCAAGGGATCGGCGCGTGCAGGATGCATCACCATCGCCGCCGACGCCGACCAAGAGAACGCCACCCACGGTCACGTCCCCTCCGGAAGCAGTGTTCGAGAGCACGAAACGACTGTGAGTGATTTCGAGGCACGAGTGAGCGCCACGTACAGCCCCTCGACAGAGAGATGATCAGGCTCCCATAGGAGCACGGCATGATCGAACTCAAGTCCTTTTACGAGCAGCGGCGTACCGATCGTTCGACGGTGGGTCTGGCGGCCTCGGTGACGAGCCCGCGTTCGTGCAGCCGCGACGGCGTCGGGCAGCGCTGCCATGCTCGTGCCGGCGCACTCGCGAAGGGCAGCGCGAAGCTGGAACACGCACTCCCGCCGGTAGAGCCACCAGTCGTTTTTGTGAGCGAGTACTCCATCCAACCAGGCCAGAGCGTTTGCGGGCGTCGGATCCTTTGCGAGAGTGTCGAGCCGATCCGCATGCTCGCGGTTCTTCGAGAAACGTGACGTGCCCCGTCCGGCTTTAATCGCCTCGACCATGGGTCGAAGCTCCGTTCCCATCAGCGTCATCCGATCGGCCACAAACTCGACGAGCGTGTCGGCTGCGCTCGGTCCATCACCATCAGCGAGCCTCACGCCGACCCTCAATAGGTCCGGATCGTCGAACCTCTCGACGATGGGCCATCGTCCGGCAAGACGGCGCGCTAAATTCTTGCTCGAATTTGGCCATTTCAGAATCGCGACCACCGTGTCGTCGGGATCGCCAGCATCCTTGCAGGCTTCGGCCCACGCCTCAGCCGTCTCGCCATTGCCCGGGTGCTGTATCCAGGTCACCGGGGCGTCATCAGCGATCACAAGGCGCTTGCTACTCTCCAGTTGGCCCCGTGCCTCGACGAGCCACTCGCCGAGAGCCGCGTTGCGGCCCGGCCGACGCCATCGCCATGGTTCCTTGAGCGCATCGTCGAGCACTTCGAAGTCCGTCCGAATCGTGGTCCAGGGGACAATCGGATCGTTGCGGAACCCGAACACCGTCTGCAGGGGATCGCCCACACCCCTACACGGGATGCAGGCGCTGAGCGCGCGAACCACCGCATGCTGCCTCACGGAGCAATCTTGATACTCGTCTATAAGTGCCCCGTCGTAGCTCTCGCGAATGACGCGCTTGCCGAGCGTTGAACTGCAGACCTTCTCTGCGCCGGGATAGGAAGCGTCCCAGTCCGGATCGGCTTCGGCCCCGGCGCGAAAACCCGACATAGTCGGGTACGCCGCGCCGTAACGCAGGCACCAGCCGGCGATGGTATCGAGATGGAACCGTTCACGAGGTACGCGCAAGTCGGCGAGCCGCTTTTTGATGGCAGCAACGCCAGCATGTGTGTGCGTCAGGATCAGCTGACGACCCGAGCGTTGGTCGGCGACGATCTGCCCGAGAAGCTCCGTCTTGCCACAGCCAGCGGCTGCGATCGCGAAGGCGCGAGGTGATGCGAGCATCGCTTTGACCGCAGCGTTAGCCATGAGCGAAGCTCCGCAGACGACACAGAATGGCATGAGTTGGCGTTCCGGTGATGGCACTCCAGTGCTCCACGACCAAGCCCCCCAAAAACGTTCCCTGCGCGCGGGACTTGAACCATGCTTGGTTCTTGTCTTTGGCGACGGCACCGAAGGCGGCGCGAAATGCCGCTGCATCGACGGCGTCGACCCACGATGCTGGGTCATCTTCCTTCAAGGTCACGCGATCGACCTTAAGCCGATCAGCGAGCGCATCCCGGACACTCCGTCCGGCCCGGTCATAGGCCATGACGGACATCTGTTTGATAGCGGCGATCGGGAGATCGGTTGCAAGCCGCTGCTCGGTACAAAGTCCGTCGGGCCAGGCGAGAACCACGGCGCCGTGAGCCTTGCGGAGCTTGGCCTTTGCGTCCGAATCGATGAGTAGTGCCACCTCATAGCCGAGCGAAGCTAGGTGGCCCGCGATCTCGGCGGGCTGGGTCCCACCGACTCCATCGACGACCGCCACGCCCCGGTAGCCGAAGCTCCCGTCGGTCTCGGTCGTCCACGCATCGTCGAGGGCGTGACAGAGCCCCACCTCCGTCGCCCCCTCAGCGACTATGACTTTGCGGGCCAACAACGCTCCCGGTGTCCGTTTGAGCACATACTCGACAGCGCGGGGGAGGGTTCGGACTGTGACGGTTCCGTCCGTGGCGCGACGAGTGATTGCTACTTCGGCGGCTTCAAGCTCGTGAAGGACTGTCGGGGAGTGCGTGGTAAGAACCAGCTGTCCTTTCGCCAGCGCATCGCCCTCTGGAGCTCGCCCGCGAAGAACACGAATCAGGCGGCGTATCCGATGCGGCTCGAGTCCCTGCTCGAACTCGTCGACGATAGTGAGTCCCGACTGCGCTGCCGCCTGGCGCTGGATGGCCACCGTGAGAAGGCGACGCGTGCCTAGGCCTGCCCGCCTGGCCGGTACCTTGCCATCATGTAGCGAAAGGGCCCCTGCCGCGACAGAAAGGGACGAGGCGTCGAGATGCGGAACCAATTCCTTTTGAAGGGCGACTCCAAGGTTCTTAGCGAGCGCCTCGACCTTTTTAGCCGCAGCCGTCAGCTTATCGAGGTTGTCGGTCTTTAGCCCCGACCGCGCCTGCCGAGTGGCCTCGGCGAGGACCGCCGCCACGGCGTCGCCGCTCTCTGTGAGGCGGGTAAGCACCGAACCTCGGCTCCACCCCAGATGTTGATCCACATAGCCGCCAACGCGGAGCATGCCGAGCGCTTCTCGGTCGCGCGCGAGGAACGGGTGTTTCTCGCCGTCCGCGTCGACGACACTCCAGACCGGTTCGAGGCTCGCGTCGACTCGTAGCTCGACCACGAGTGCGTGTTCTTCGCCCTCATCACCAGATGCTTTGACGGCCTCGCCCTTGTCCTTGTCGAACCCGTGCAGCAGCAGGCCGAACTTCGTGTCCCTGTAAAAGCTCGGGGCGAGATCGGTGATCGTTGCACGAATGACGATGGGCCTGTCGGTATGCAGATCCGAGAAGTCGGTGTCGTCGAACGTGACGTTCCACCGTGGAGATAGTACGCGCTCGATGGCGTCGAGGATCGTCGACTTTCCTGAATCGCCGGGGCCCACGAGCGCGGCCGTGTCTGCGACCTGCCTCCAATCGAGCGATCGAACCCCTCGAAAATTATCGAGCTCAATCCTTCGCAAACGCATTTGTAGGCTCCCACTCCGGCAGCGCGTCGACACCAACCTTCGCTCTCAGGCACTCGCGCAGCTTGTTCTCCTGCGTCCTCTGGTGCTGCGGAAGTGGGGGATGCCCACCTTGGAAAACCACGTGGACCGGCTCATTCACCATCCCCTCGATCGCGACCCAAGCCATCAGAATCGAGGCGAGCGATTCGACCTGTCGTAGCCCAAGAGTCGCGGGCGCAGCGCTGCTATCCCAAAGCTGAAACTGAGCGACTTCGGCCTTGCTCAGAGCGTTTCGCAGGAGCTGGGGCGCGATACGATGGTGCCGCTGTTGGAGAAGGTCGAGCATCGGGGCGTGGTGTGGGCTGGCTTGACGACCTTACCCGACCACTTCGATCAACTCGGCGATGACGCGGACGTCCCCGTCGTCGGGTCGGAGTCTTATCGGCTCGAAGTCTGGGTTGTCGGGCATGAGCGTCAGCTCGGCCACTGCGCCTTCCAGCGTTCTGGCGGTCACGCGCCAGCGCTTCAGGGTGTAGGCGCCACCTGTGTCGGGATCGGCGCGACCGCGTAGCTCAACGACGACGCGCTTGCCATCCAGCGCCAGAGGAGAGGGCACGCTGTGACCCGCGTAAAGTCTGAATACCGCCCAGGCGCCGTCAGGAACGGCCGGCTCCATTGACCGGCCACGGACTCTCGCCACGAACATGCGGCTGTCCAGGTCCCGGTGGATTTGGACGCGGGCCCACCCGATTACCTCCGGGGCCTGGGTAGGGCTGAATCCGCCTGCGGCTGCGGCCAGATCGTGGACCGGCAGGGAGTCCCGGTACTTGGAGTGCGCCGGCACATCACTCTCGATCGCAATCGCCTCCCGCTTCGGCGCCGCGGCGGACGAAGAAGGGAATAGGGGCAGTTTCTCCTGCCGCAGATAGAGGTGCCAGAGTTCCTTGCGGGACTGGCTGTCCCACCAGGAGATGTCACGCCGGCCGACTGGATCGTTCTCGATGAGTAGCAGGTAGTGCCAGGGCTCGTGGTCATAGTCGGTCAGCAGCTCGCAATAGCGCTGACCTCGCTGGGCCTTCGCGCGATCCCGATCGTCGTACGCGCCCTTGACCTCGATGATGAAATTGTGGATGACGTGCGCCTCACCCACCTTGGCGCGAACGATGAAGTCGGGGAAGTAGCGCGACGACATGCCCTGCCAGTCGTATTCGATCGAGTACGCGATCCCCGACCGGTGGTTGAAGACCCACGCCTCGACATCCGTCGCCTGGTCGAGGAGGCGCGCAACCCGCAGCTCGTCGGCACTGTCGAAGGCCGCGCGATCGAAGTTGCTCCGTCGAGGTGCATCCAGGACGTGCTTCTTCAACGCCTGGTAGCCACGGCTGTCCGCCGTGTTTCGATCCACCATCTGGGCCACCAGTGGTGACCGCTCCGTGTTGATGGCCCGGTTCAGCTCGGGCAAAAGGGCCTTCCTCACGGCCGCGATGACATCACCTCGCGCAAGATTCCCGAGCGCGATCTTGCCGAAGCCCCCCTCGATGAAGCGGTCGAACGACACCGGCAGCCCCTTCTGGAGCGCGAATGTCTTCTGTTCCAGGAACTCGCGCACCACGCCCTTTACCGCGTTCTTGTGCTGGTGGTTGGATCGCATCTCGCGCAGCAGCGGCACCGCGTAGGCCGTCTCGATGACGTGGTCGAAGTCGCGGTATGAGGGCGCCTCCGGCACCACGAACGACTGCCCCTCCTCTTCCTTGACCTCCAGGGCCGCCTTCAGGAAGGTGTGGATTTCGCTGTCAGCGATCTCCTCCATCCAGGGAAGTCGCGGCGACAGCGGCTGGACCTGCTTGACGTCGAAGTGCTGCCGCCAGTCGGGCACCACCTCCCGCAGACCGTCGAAGCGTACCAGACGTACCCCGTGCGCCTGGCGCTCGGCCAGATCAGCCTTCTGCTGGATGGGCACGTATTCGCGCGCGTGCTCGATCTCGGGAGAGGCGCGCTCATCAACGATGTCCTGGATCTTGTCCAGCACCTCTTTGAACGAAGGGTGCTCGATGACGAAGAGGTCTTCCGTCTTCAAGAACGCCCGTCCGTCGTCCTCGATCAGCGGAGGGTGCATCTTGCGCAGGCCGCGCCCAAGCGTCTGTTCGGTCAGCGTCCGCGAATTGCACGGCCGCAGCGGCACGATGACCTTGACGTTCCTGACATCCCACCCCTCCTTCAACATCATCACGCTCACGACGACGTTGTAGGGATTCGGTTGCATCACCGGGGTGCCGTCCGCGTCCACCACGGTTCGGCCATCCACGTCGGTCTCGGGGATTTCGTCCAGATCTATGGCGTTAATCCGTTGGCGTACCGCGTCCCAGTCGGCTTCATTTCGCTCCTCTTTTTCGCCGATATGAATCTCGGCGACGGTGGACCGAGGCGTGCCGGTCGCGTCATCCTCCACGAAGAGCGCCCGCTCTCCGTCACGCAACGCAAAGCCGGTCACGCGCCGCCCGGCGGGCACATCTTCGCGCGTCGCCTCGCCGTAGCGCAGGAAGTTGGCGACCTCGCGCGCCTCCTTGCTGTCGTCGGCCAAGATGAAGAGGATTGGCTTACGGGGATCGCCTTCATCCGCGAGCTGCTCCTTCACCTTCTTCCAGCGTTCGATGCCGGTAAGCAGCAGATTCCGATACTTCTCCCAGGCGTTTGGCGCGCCGTTTCGGATCAGGTCTTCCGGCAGCTTGGTCTTCTGGTTGATGACCTCGACCCTCTCTAGAATCGGCTTCTTCACGATGCCGTCCCGGATCGCTTCGGCCAGCTCGTAGTTGACCACCGTGTGGCGGAACAGCTCCGCTGGCTTGAACTGCCGCTCGACCCGCCCGCCCTTGCCGGCCTTCTCGGTCGAACCCGCCTCCTCGAACAGCGTTGCAGACAAGTCAACTTGCAGCGCCATCCGCCCAGCCTGGCTTTCGTCGCCGTTGAGGCGCCGGATGGCCGCGATCCAAGCCATCGCCTCGCGAGCGTCCTTGTCGGCGGCGCCGACCGCCTTCTGCCGTGCCCGTTCTTCGAAGCGCGCATGTCCCGTCTCGTCCCAGACGTGGTGCGCCTCGTCATTCAGTACCAGCAGGCCTCGCACGTCGCGGAAGCGCTCGATCAGCGGCGTCGAGACCGCCTCCAGTCGGTCCGGCTCGCGTCCACCGAACAGCAGGTCGATCTGCCGCTCGGCCGGGCCGATGGGAGGCGGCAGGTCCTCGCTGGTGCGCAGCAACTGGTGGTAGTTGGTCACCACCAGCGCACCCTCGCTTGGGTCCAAGCGCAGAGGACAGGTTGCCGGGGTGTAGACCTTCAGTCTCCAGACCGACTCCAGCTCCGGGGGAACCACTGGATCGGCGAAGAAGACCGGTGTCCGACCGTAGGGCGGGCAGAAGTCCTGGAGCAGCCGGTCCTTCACGAACAACCCCGGCGCGATCAGCACCGCTTGGCCGCCGAAACCCAGCGCGTCGCCGCCTTCGACCATCGCGTTCAAGTATGCCCAAGCGATGAGCAGGCTCATCATCTTGGTCTTCCCGGATCCGGTCGCCAGGTTTCCACCCAGCTTGGTCCAAGGGTCCCGTTGAGGTCCGAGCGGATCCACGCCTGTCAGCGCGTAGAGCTCCTCGGTTCGGCGGATGCCGCGCGCCTCGTAAAGGTAAATGAAGGTCTCGACCAGCCGGCGCTGGTGGGGCCAATATCGGAAAAGGTACGTCCCCCCGTCGGGCCCCACCGTGTGCGGCTCGCTGCGGAACCAGTGGTGCAGGAGGCGCAATGTGGTCTCGGAGACCGGCCGCTCGCCGTCGGACTCCGCCTGGTACCGCGGCGCTTCGGGCGGGTAGCCGTCCTCTGCGTGCCCGAGCTCGAAACCACGCCAGGTGTCGACCAGCCGCCGCACCTCCGCCACCACCCGCGCTTGCCCGCGCAGGCCGTCCAATCCTACCCCCATCACCGAACCTCGACCTTCACAGTGGCGATGCCATCGTTGCCGAAGACATCGGTCACCCGCGCGGCAACCCAGTATTGCCCACTCTCCGTGTACTGAAACTCCGCGGTGAACACGAGGGGCTCCGATTCGCCCTTGGCCCGCCGAAGCCGGAAGCTCTGCCAGTCGGTCTCGAAGATCGGCTTGCCGTCCGGGCTGACGCGGCTGCCGTAGTCCCAGTCGACCGCCCAGAAGTCGACGAACTTCTGCCAGCTATCCGCCTTCTTGAGCCACTTGGCGAGCTGCTCCTCACGATCCGCCCACTTCTTCTGCGCGTCCTCCGCCTTGCGGCGCTGCGTTGGCGTCATCTTGTCGGTGACTGGCTTGAGGTCCGCGGGCTTCTGGCTAGTCACGAACGACTCGATGTCCACCTCGCAGCGCTTGAGGTGCAGCCGCACGGTCCGTCCCCGAGCCTCCGGCTCCAGGACGATTGAGAGCGGCGCGTAGAAAGCAGGGATTGCCATCGATTCGACGGGCGCGTCGACGCCTCGGTCCTGAATCTCGATCCGCCGGCGGACCTCGTCCAGCGCGGCCGAAGGAATCACTCTCACCGTGACGGCGACACCGGTGATCTCCTTGACGTTGTCCTTCTCGCTGCCGGAGAGGGTGTCGAAGTCGGCCGAGAGGATGGTCACCGCCCGGGTGTTCGTGCGCGCGGCTTCGCGCGCGATGCTCCAGACCTGGTTCTCCGATACTGGTCCGTCCAATGGCCCCACGTGGATCCATGAGGACCCCTTGCGCCCGTGCAGCAGCGGCGAGTGCGCCATCGGCTCGCCCCCGAACACCTTGACCATCTCGTCGCGATAGCGCGAGCGTTTGATCTGGAAGTCATTCCACTCCTCGGCGCGCTGGTAGACGCCCATGTTCTCGAGGGTGAATGGCCGGACGTTAAAGGGTCCTGGACTCCGCTGCGGCTTCTCCTTGCGCTCGATATTTTTGCAGTGGTCACACTCAACGTAGTCGTGTTGCGGCTTCTCAGGTGGGCGCGGCTGGCCGTGAAGTTGGATGAGGCGCTTGCGGGCGAGGTGTATCGCGTATTTTCCGCAATCAATTCCTATCCAGCGGCGGCCGAGATGCTCGGCGGCCTCGATGGTGGTGCCTGAGCCGAGAAAGCAATCGAGCACCAATCCATGCGAAGGGCAAGACGCCGAGATGATTCGCTCCAGCAGTGTGATCGGCTTCTGAGTTGGGTAGCCGATGCGCTCTCCGGCCTGCGAATTGATTGCCGGAATGTCGTTCCAGATTGTCGACAGCGGCATTCCGTCGTCGTCGAGAAACCGCCGCAGACGAAGTGTTCCGGTTCCAGGGCCGCCAGGCGGATAGAAGATCAATCCCTGCGCATCCAGGTTCTGCATCGTTTCCGGCGAATACGCCCAGCCATTTGGATGGGGTTTATAGCCTTTCCAAACGTACATCATAGTTGGACGCGGATTCGGACTGCGCATCGACACGAGGGTGAAGCGACGGCCGTTCTTGGTATCAACGGATGCATAGTGCGAGCGAATATAGTCTGCCGCAAACGGACCATTCACCGGTTCCCAGTACGCGTTTCCAGAAGCAGAGTAGGACAGGACGATATCGTGGATGTGATTGAATCCTCGTGTGTCACCGCGTGCGCTTGTCCGTTTCCAAATCAACTCGTTAAGGAAGTTTTCATACCCAAACAACTCGTCCATCATGACTTTTACGTAATGTACTGCGTGCCAATCGAGGTGCACGTAGATGCTGCCCGTAGGCGCGAGGAGGTCCTTCAGCAGCACAAGCCGTTGCCGCAACATCGTGAGGAAGCTGTCCAGTCCCTGGCGCCAGGTGTCGCGGTAAGCGAGGATCTCGACCAGTGAGGGCTCCTTCTTGGCCTGCACGCCCGCGTCCTCGTCGAGGTCGATGTCGATGCTGTTGTCGGCGCGGAAGTCGTTGTTCACCATGAACGGCGGGTCGATGTAGACGAGGTCGACCTTCCCGCGATATCGCCAGTCGCGCGTGACCGGATCCTTCTCGTCGATCAGCGTCTGCAGCGCGACCAGGTTGTCGTTGGTCCAGATCAGACGGTTGGGGGGCAGCGTCGTGGTGTCGCGAGCTTCGACGGTGCGCGTATCGAGGGCCAGCTCATCGCCACGCTTGATCGCGCGGCCCGGACGCACAATTTCTACCACCTGCGTGGGCACGGAGACCGCGACCTCCTTGCGCCACATCCCCTGCCAGGCCAGGCGCGGCTTTTTGGGCGCGACGTCAACGGTGATTTCCCAGCTCCGCGGCTTCTCCGCGGTGTTCGGCGCCGGGCGCGCTTCGGCTGTGGGTGACCCGCGATCGATCGTTGGGAAAAGCTGCCAGATATCCTGCTGCGGTCCACTGGTCGCTGCGGGAGCCACCTCGCCCAACCCAGTGCCTAACGGCACCGGCGGCGACGCGATGACAACCGCCGGTGCGCCGTTCGCCGGTCTCTCGGGCTCACTCTCGCCTTTTGCGCCCGCAAGGATTCGGTCCCGCAAAATGTCTTTCTCGCGCCCCTCCGCAGAGAGTCCGACCGCGGTGCACATCGATTTCAACGTGTCACGCGACAGCATCGACAGCACGCGGTCGAGGCGCGCGCGCTTGCTGCTCGACACGACGTCCAGAAGCTCGTCCAGACGCATCCCGCTACTGACCCCCAGCTCCAGGGCACGTCCTATCTCCAGAAGCTCCGCCCGAGAGAGGACCCCCAGCGCCCTACGCTTATACGTCATGCTTGCTCCCCAGAAGCATCCGCGCCGATAGTACAGGAGGCACCCACCTCCAGGAAGCGGTGGCCATCTCGCGATGGCGGTCCCTCACGGGGACTCGAGCCTCGTCGCGACCTCGGCCAGCCGGCAGAGCGCGTTCGCCATCACGATCTGCCGCGGCGTCTTGCAGGCTACTCGCAGTAGCGCCGGGCTGCACACGATGATCGCGATGCACCGGGCGCGCGACGTGGCGACGTTCAGGCGGTTGAGGCTGTAGAGGAAGTCCAGGCCGCGGGGGGCGTCGTCGGGGGTGGAGGTGGCCAGGGAGTAGATGACGACGGGGGCTTCTTGGCCCTGGAACTTGTCGACGGTGCCGATGCGGGCGGTGGTGGGCAGCGCTGCGGAGAGGGCCGCGACGTGGGCATTGTAGGGGGCGACGACAAGCACGTCGTCGGGCATAAGGTTCCTGCGAATCTGTTTTTCGTCTACCCAGCCGGAGCCATCGGCGAGCAAACGGCGATAGAGGGAGCCGACCGCTTTCACTTCTTCGGGCGAAGTGTTCTGGTTGCCCTCGTGCGGGACCAGGAGCATGCGGAACCCGGCGCCACCGAGGGGCGCGGGCAGGTCGACGCTCTGCCGCTCGAGACCGGAGCGAGACTCGAGACGATCCTCGTAGAAGAGCTCCGAGGTCAGTGCGCACAGCGAGGGGTGCAGGCGCCAGGTGTGGTCGAGGAATACGCCCCGGTCGGCGGGGATGGTGGCGGCGCCGTCGAGGACGTGGCCCAGGGCAGAGGCGTCGGCGCCGGGCGGGTGAACGCCCTGGGTTGGCTGGTCGAGTTGCTGCGGGTCGCCCAGGAGGACCACGGCCTTTGCGGCGCGGGAGATGGCGACGGCGTTGGCGAGCGACATCTGGCCAGCCTCGTCGATGAACAGAGTGTCCACTGCACCGGCCATATCCTGGCGAGCCCAGAGCCAGGCGGTTCCGGCGGCGACGTTCGCACCGTCCGCGATAGCAGCCAGGACGTCGGAGTTCGACGAGGTCAGTCGCACGAAGGCGTGTTGGCAGCCGGCCTGATCGTCGTCGACTTTCTGGACGGCGGACAGGGTCACGTTCTCCTCCGCAGCAGCTTCCAGCGCGGCTTCCAATAGGTTGGTGATCACCTTGTGGCTGGTCCCGGTGATGCCGACGCGCCGGCCGGCGCGGACCAAGGCGACGATCATGCGGGCTCCGCTGTAGGTCTTCCCCGCGCCGGGCGGCCCTTGGATCGGCAGCACCCCCCCGTCCAGTGCCAGCCCCAGCCGGACACACGCGTTGACGACGTCCTCGCCGGGACGAGCGAGGGCCGCCGGGTCGTCATTGCCGCAGCGGGGACGGCCGCGCTGCAGAAGGTCGCGGCCCGCCTGGTAGGGACCGGGGGCAGCAATGCCGTTCGCCGCGACCCATTCGCCGATGGTGAGCAGCCCCTCGCGCTGTTCCTTCGTGCCGATGATCGAGAAAGGCACGAGTGCCTTGGCGGTGGGGGCGGGGCGGTTCTTTCCACGTTTGAAATCGATGGTGAGGCCGCCGTTGTCGATGGCGACTGGCTTTCCAAGCGACTCCTCGCTGACCGGCTCCCGCGCTTCGGTTTTCAGCGAGAAGCCGTGTTCCTGCGGAGGAAAGCGGAACCGATGAATGGTCGACTTGGCCACCGAGCCGACGGCACCGACGTACTCCAGGCCGCCGATGGTGCTCGGGTCCTCGATCAGCTCTTCGTTCGTGAGCTCGCGCTGCCGGTGATACTCCCACCAGGAGGACTTTTCCTCCCGACGATGCCATTCCAGGAGCTGTGCCAGCAGCCAGCGCGCCTGCTGTTCGGCGGTGCGCGCGGCGGCGTCCTCCGGAACGTCGTCCACCAGCGCGCGTTCAACGGCTTCGACCCGCGCGTCTCGCGCCTCCGCCGCCTCCGATTGCGCCCCATCCCGCAGCGCCGGCCGTGGTATCTCAGTTCCGACCAGCGTCGCCAGCTCGGGGCGGCGCGCCTCCAACCAGTCGCGCAAGCGCCATGTCGAGAGGCAGTCGTCGCGGTTGTAGAGCTTGATAGTGTCCAGGAGGTGGCCGTTCTGCTTGGCGGAGCCGGACAGCTCCAGCCACTCCTCGAACTGGCGCAGGCACGAATTCGCGTCGCGCAGATCGACCGAGCGCTGGAAACCGTACAGAGGCTCCAGCTTCTTGATCGAGTAGCTCTCGACCGATGCGCGGATCCCCTGGCGCACCACCCTGAACAGATCGACGAACGCGCCGGCGCGCAGCAGGCCGTCCATCTCGTCTTCGCGCGTAGCGTAACGACTCATGAGCCGCTTCAGCGTCGCGGGCTCGTATGCGGCGAAATGGTAGACGTGCATGTCGGGATAGATGGCCCGCCGCGCGACGATGAGATCCATGACCTGCTCGAACGCCAGGCGCTCGCCGACGCGATCGAAGGCCCAGAGTGCGTGGAACTTGGGTTGCCCGTCGTCCACGACGCCCGGTTCAATGATGCCGAACAGGTACTCGAGCCCCTCCTCGAGGGCGAACGGATCCCCTTCGATGTCGAAGAACAGATCGCCGGGCGAGGGCGCCGGCAGTGCCGCAAGACCTCTTTCCACCTCGACGAGGGGGATGAGCTCGAACAGCGTCCGCCCCTCCATGCGCCCGGCAACCTGCAAACGTGCCTGCTCGCGGATCCGCTCGGCGGCCACCGCGCTGGTGCGCCCGAGCGACGGGACGATGGGCAGCGGCAGGCGCGCCAGCTCGCCGACGGTCGCGATGTTGCGCTCGCCCAGCGACCGCCGTTGCCGGCGGCTGATGCCGGCGACCAGCGACAGGTGGTCGTCCTTCCGCAAACGGTCGTCACAGCCCTTCCACCAGTCGCAGATCTCGCAATGCTCGACCGGCTCCGGGTACCCCGCGCGCGGTGGGTACGCGGGCTCGGCCTCCGCGCGCACCGACTCCAGCAGCTCGGCCCTCGACCGCCGGAAGTATGCGGCCAGGTGGGCCAGCCTGAACGATTCCCGACGCCGGGTGGCCCCGCCCAAGATCAGGTGCAGGTTCTCCGGAATCCGCCCCTGCACGCGGGCGATCTGATCGGCGTACACGCAGAGCTGCATCAGCGCACCTGCCTTCGCGCGGCGGGCCAGCTTGGTGTCGTGCGGTTCGTAGCTCCATGCGCCAAGCGCGCTCGGTGACTCGATGCGGACCAGGAAGTCAACGTGGCCGCGCCAACCTTCCACTAAAAATGTGGCCTGGTAGATGACGGGCTCGCCCCGGCGCATGGCCTCCTCGGTCTCACGCGCGGCGTCCACAACGCCGACGGTTCCCCCTTTCCAGTCGACCTGGATCTCGGTCACCGCCAGCCCTTGTTGGCGAAGGTCGGCAAGGTAGTTTGCCTCGTGCTCGCGACCGCGTTCCACCAACACCGACAGGCTAGCGTCGCGACGATGTGGTCGGACAACGCTCCCTGCCATGGCGGCGCGCTCCAGGCTCGTCAGGTAGCCGCAGGCGAGGTGCGCTACGAGGTCGGACGCCGAGTAGACCACTCCCCCATCCCTGTCGCGATGCATGTGCGGATCCTTTACTGGAGTGGGGCGGTCACGGGAACGAGCCACGTCCGGCCGCCATCGCCCTCGCCACCATCTTATGCTCGATCGCGGAAGTCGGGACGGCGGATTGGATTGGCGGCAGAAACCCGGACCGGCCGTGGGGGGCGTCGCGCCCGCCCAGGCCAGATCAGGGCGCCCTCCGAAAAACGCTGGCGGCCCCGACGAGTGAGATGCCCCGACTAGCGTGCCGGGCCGGACAGCAGTTGGGCGTCGATACCGCGTTTCTTGAACCACAAGCCTTCAACATCGGGGTTGGGACGTCGCCGTGTCACTTGCCAGGAAAGGCCCACCCGCTTTTTTTCCCCCAATACCAGCACGGGTAGAAAGATCTGGCATGCGGTCCGTTCTTCGATCGGAGAATCCACATGCCAGAGTTGTATCCTTGGGCGCCTGCACGACCATTTTTAAACCATCGCCCCCGACCATCTCTACGAGATAGTGGTTCTGCCGTCGGGGGCTGGAGATTCGCTGATGTCCGCGAGCTCCCTGGCGATGAACAAGAGACGCTGAGGTGGCACTCGTGACGATCGACTTTACAAAATTTGGCCGGGGGGGAGGGAGGGGGCCGCTCGACCCGACGGACATGCTGAAGGTGTTCGAATCGCTGGATCGGAAGACATCGCACACCGAGCTACGCCGGTCACAAATCGAGTCCCTGCAGGCCCTCACTGCAGGACGTGTGCAGAGGGATCACGTATTGAAAGTGAGCACGGGGGCCGGAAAGACCGCCGTTGGTCTCCTTTACCTAAAATCACACGCTCTCGCAAAGAAAGCGCCGGTGGTTTACCTGTGCCCCACGTCCCAACTTGTGGGGCAGGTGCTCGCTGAGGCCGGGAGTCTGGGTCTCAACGCAGTGGAGTACCCCGCCGGCGAACGCCATCCTGCGGCTGACGGCATCGCCGGTGAAGCGATCATTGTGTGCACCTACAAGAAGTTGTTCACTGCCAAGACGACATTCGATCGAACGGACGTGCAGCTTTCTCCCTGCGCCTTTGTCCTCGACGACGCTCACGCGGGAATCGAGGAGGTCCGGAACGCCTTCACAATTCGGCTTGAACTTGAAGGGGTGATTGGTGGGCGGATTCTTGAATTGTTCGAAGGGCCTGTTCGATCTTGGATGCCTGGGGTGTGGAGCGGCATCGCCCGCCAGGATTCCGCCGCGCTGATCGAGGTGCCGTATTGGATCTGGCGGCCGCTCCTCGGCGAAATCCGCGAGCTGCTGGCGGACAACGCGCAGGCGGACGAAGTGAAGTTCGTGTGGGGTCACTTGCGGGACCGATTGGAACTATGCCGCTATATTGTTGGCGGCGATGGAATTGAAATCACGCCAGACGTGCCGCCCGTTGATAGTGTGCGTGCTTTCGTGGGCGCCCAGCACCGCTTGTTTACCTCAGCCACCTTGGCCGATGACTCGGCCCTAGTCCGTGAGCTGGGCTGCGCCCCAGATGCCGCCGCGAGACCCATCGAACCGATTTCAGATGCGGGCGTGGGCGAGAGGATGGTGATCGTCCCGAGCCTTATCGACAAGGCGCTGACGCGTGAATGGATCATGAGGTTCTGTGCTGCTGCTAAGGGCGTCACCTCTGTGGTCCTCGCTCCCACGAAGGTGCTGGCACAAGAATGGGGTGAGGTGGGCGCCAAGGTGTCCGTCGGTGACGAGGTCGATCCGACGGTCGCTGAACTTCGTGCAGGTACGCTGCGTTTCGTCGCCTTCGCCAATCGCTACGACGGTATCGATCTACCGGACGATGCCTGTCGCATTCTTATTGTCGACGGAATGCCCTATGGGGAAAGCCTTGCCGCGCGGCACGACGCGATGATTCCTGGTCGACCGAGTGCATCCCAGAACCGCCTCGTGCACCGCATCGAGCAGGGGATGGGGCGAGCTGTCCGGTCACACGTCGACTACGCGGTGGTGGTTCTAGCCGGTCCCGAACTCGCGAGCTTCGTGTCACGACGCGAGGTGCTCGATCTATTCAACCCGACAACGCGTGCCCAAGTCGAACTGGCGCGTCGGCTGTCGGATATCAGCTTGGCGGACAACCCCAATCCTCAGCATGCATTTACAAGCCTCGCGCGCGCGTGTCTGCGTCGCGATGCTTCTTGGAAGGACTTCTACGACGTGGAGGTACGCCAGGCCAGTCGGGCGAAGCGCGAGGTCAGCAAAGAACTCATCGATCTTGCCGCCGTGGAGCGCGCGGCGGCGGAACTCGCTCAGGTCAACCCAGCCGCGGCGGCGGACAAGGTCATGAAGGCCGCAAAAGCCCCCCTGGTAAATAGTGAACAGCAGCTGGGCTGGTACTTGCAGGTGTCGGCAGGATATCTGTTCGCGGTCGATCCGGGAGAAGCCCTCAAGAGGCAAGCCGCCGCACATCTGAAGAACACGCGGATGTTTCGTCCTCCAGTCGGAACCGCGATGCGCCCGATCGATCCTGGGCGCGCTGACGTTGCCGCGGCGATCCTTCGGTGGTATGTGGGATTCGACAATCCAAACGGAGCGATCGCGGCTGTTCAAGCACTTCGGGCTCGGTTGTCGTTCGGTGTGTCTACGGAAACCTTCGAGCAGGCAATTGTCGACCTCGCCAAACCCGTTGGAGCAGAAGGATCACGACCGGAGAAGCAACTCGGCAAAGGTCCTGACGACCTGTGGCTGTGGGAGACGCTTGATATGGTGATCGAATGCAAGCACGAGGAGGAAGGAGCCACACTTCCAAAGAGGGATTCGGGCCAGCTGCACGACAGTGTTCAGTGGTTTAGGAATGCCTATCCAACGCGTACGCCAACACCGGTATTGGTCGCAAAGGCTGAGGCAGGACATAACCAAGCCCATTTTCCTGAACGAACGCGGGTGATAACCGACAAGACGCTGGGGGCATTCCTTGATGCGTTGGAAGGTTTCGTTGCTGCCCTGGCGAAGCAGCCAGCCGCCCAATGGGACACGAACAAGGTTGCCCAGCTCGCTGCCCGGCACGGGGTTCGCCCAGACCAGTTTCTGGGCGGCTTCACCGTCGAACTAAAGTAGGGCATAGGTCTATCGTCCCCGGCCATGCCGACAAGGGATATCCCCGCGGGAACAGGCCGGGATGACTTCAGAGAATTTCTTATCGGACATTGACGCATGCGACTTGGGCCCATGTCCGCCCTATCCCCCGCGAGAACCGTCGCTTGTTCTAACTCAACGCGGTACGAAGCGCGGAAGGCTTGATGCGCGCAATATCTCGCCGGTGCAATGAACCAAAGCGATGTCTTCGCTTTGCGTAGTCCGCCCGGCCTAACCCAAAAAAACCAGGAGAATCACAAATGGCAGGCAAAGTGGTCCACATTTCCGCAATGACACATACGGGCACTGACGACAAAGATCGCGACAACGGAGTCGATGTGTCTATTGTTACGGCCAAGAATGAAATCATCTGGTCCGTGACCGACTTCGGCAAGGGGCTTGTCTATCGCAACGGCGATGACAATGGCTGGGACCTACCAACGACCAGACCTGTTTCTCTTGATGAGCTGACCGGTGGAACCTTCTGGGTCACGATGTCCGGGGACGACGGCCGGTGGATCGCCGCCTTCTCGGCCATTGCCTTCACGGACGACGGTGCTCAATTTCAGCTCCTGTCAAAGACCCCATATTGGGGCTTCGCGTCCGGGCACAACGACACCCATTCAGCGGGTCTAACTGTTAACCAAACATCGAATGCTAAGCGCGCCCAGATGCCGATGAAGCGCAATCCGAAGTCGACTTAGACGGGGTTAGCGCACCTCTCCCGGGGATTTAACAGCCCACTGCTCATTGTGGAACTCCAAGACTGTCGATCCCCTGCGCCGGCTTTTTCAGCATCCTGCTGACAGGCGATCACGGCTCGCAACAGGAGTTGATCATTCCACACTTGTTGCACCCGCCAGCTGCCGGGCAAGCGCAGGCACCGACGGTGGGAGTCTGATCACCGGTGTAACCAGGTTCGTTAGCAACAACATAGCACGCCACGGCCACCCCCGTATGAAGGTTCGTGCCAGGAGGTTGTCCCGTATAGGAAATGCAAGGCGCCGGAACCGCCTGCCAGGACGACGGCGGACAGTTCACCGCTGTCGACTGAGGTGGACATTGGTTGGTCTTGCTCGCCGCAGAAGTGCCATCTCCGCCATTGTAATCTGCGATAACAGCGGGACAGCCACCATCAACTCTGGCGGGGTCGATGCAGTCGCAGCCGGACGTCGGGGCACCTCGAAAGATAGCGGTGTAGGCAACGCAGCAGCTGTAGTTACATGCGGCGGGGTTCGATTGCATACCTCCCGCATCGGGCAGGACGAGGCACGTGCATTGTTGCGGACCGTCTGGACCGCAAAACCACTGGCATCCGCTCGCGTTGGACGTTCCATAGAGGTTGCCGCTGGTGTCGACCGTCCCTGCCCCGGTTCCGTTCGCCCCATTGGCCCGCCAAGAGAACGACAGGGAGTTGCCAGAGGCACTTCCAGTGATAATCCCGCCGGAGGCTCCCCCGATGACGCCAGCGACCGGGCCTGCCTGCGAAACCACCAGACTGAAGGAGGTCCCGTCGTCCCGTGACCCGAACGACACGATGACCTGCCCAGCGGTGATGTTCGCGCCCGCAACAATGCCGGTCCCGCTCGTCCCTTGGATCGAGCCGGTGATGATAATTCCCACAATCGTCCCCTGAAAGGTCCACCCGCCGCCTTGGAGAGAGACGGTGCCATCGTCGGCCCACGTCCCGTCGAGCGAAATTGTTTGGCCGTCGGGCGTGCTCAAGTGACCAGCAGCCTCCTGGATGGACGGGTTGGAGCCCGGGGTTCCAGCCGGGTGATCAGCTGCATACTTCGGATCGAAGGTCAGGATCGCCATCCGGAACGATGTTGAGTCTGTGGCTGCTGCATCTCCGCCAGCCGCTGCGTCCCGCTGTGTGGGCGTTCCAGTCGTCGTTCCAACGGAATCGAAGAACCGATCACCGGGTTGCGAAGTCGCAGTAGGGATCGAATCAGGAACGCTCGAGTCGGGCTTCGGGTTTGTAGAGTGTCCACCTTCATTCGCTGGTTTCGAGGAGCATCCGCTTGAGACCGCGAACAAGAACCAAACCACGACGAGTTTTCTCAATTGATTCCTTTTCTCACGCTCCCTGAATTTCAGAGGAACTCCAAGTACTGAGATCGGCGTTGAAGGACCGCGTGATTAGCGATCGATCTGCCTGCCGCTGAGAATAACAGATCCGCCTGAGTGTAAGCCTCATGTTCTACCTGGTGGGCCCTCCCATCTGCGGATATCCTGAGGGCCTTTTGCGGGTCAAACGAATCGGCCACGACAACCACGCGCTTCGCTGAACTTTGTGCGACAGTGCGTATTCCGGTCGATCCGGGCGGCTCACGCAGTAGTAGGTTGGGACGACTCGATCTGGAGTCCTTTCTTTTCGCGACCTGATGGGCCCTTGAGTCCGAAGACGTGGGCGTTGTGGACCAGCGGTCGCAGATGGCGTCGGCGATGGTAGGGTCGGCCAGGATCTCGTGCCAGTTTTTCGTCGGGACCTGGGACGTGATCCACCGCGCATGCGGCACCTCCAGTCACGTTGCTTGATGATGCTTCCGCCGAGCGATTCGCCGCGGTGAAGGATGTGTCCGACGGAGCCGGCACAGACGGTTGCGCTCGTCCGCGTCGGCGCGGACGGCCCAGCGGCCGTCAATTCGTCGAGCTTTGACCCAACCCCGTGTCATCCAACCGTAGAGCGTGACGAGGGGGACCGCGATCTCATCGGCCAGATCGGCAAGCCACCGATCGTTGGGATCGTCGTTGGGCGGTCGTCGAGCCCCCTTCGCGACGGTGCCATAGCGGTGAAGGATCATGCGCACCAGGCGGTCGTTGAAGGAGTTGCGCCGGTCGCGGTCGACCAGCCATCACGATTCAGGCGTTCGGCGATCTGTGCGGCGGTGTAGCCCTCGAGACGGAGACGCCAAATCTCGTTGAGTAGTTCCCTGTGCCCGCTGAGTCCGGCGAAGCTCCCGACTGGTCGACGCATCTTGGTTTGGGTGTTGCTGCCCCCGGCCCAGTGAATTGAAAGGTCGACCCACTCGCCGAGTCGTATCGCGCGCGCGCTCAGCCGCCGACAGCGGTGTTATCTTGCGCGCGTTCGGAGCGTCCCGATTCGACACGGTGACCGCGCTGAGCAGCACGTACGGGCCGAGGCCGCTCGCGTTTATCCTGGCCGGCAACGACGCCGTGCGGGCCTGCGCACCGCCGGCGCCGACGGCCGGAACTGGGACGAAGGACTAGCGAGTTCGATCTGCGTAGAGTAGGAGACGATGGCGTCCACCAAATCAATCGGTCAAGAAGTATGACCGGATTCGCACCACCTACGGACTGTCGCGATAGCGCTCGCCTCAAAGTGGGATTCTTTTGAAATCGTGCTCAGCGGAACGTGAATTGACCGGTACTTACAAACGCCTCCTTTGATCGTCGCGAGATGCTCGTTACCATCGAATAGCTTGTCTTCCGGTATTGAGGAAAACTCTCGCCATGCTTCGTCCCAAGAGGCGCCCGAGAACTCCGCGCGGAACATCCCTATCCAAAGCGTGGAGCCCGCCTTATTTACTGGAAGCAGTCGCGAAGTGGTCGGCTCCGCCTTTCCCACGGACGATCCGCTGAAGCTGGTATCAGTCTCAACCTCCACCACGACTCGAAGTGACAACGGCTGCGCTGCAGGTGTCTCCCACGAGAGGCTCAACGCATATGCCGGTATGAAATCCCACGCCCAGTACGGTCTCCGAAAGAATTCGGACGTCGATCTCGGCGGTCTCGAGTAGTGAGTTGGATCCCAGCGCTCGAACTGCAAACCGAGGGATGCTAACGCGTCGGACAGTTCAGTAAGGCGGTCAAATAGCGTTCTCTGATGGTTGTAAACGGTGCGATAGGCTTCCCGCACAGAGCCCAATGAGACATCCTGGTCTCCCTCGCGAGACGCGGAGGCAGGTTGAGCCATGCTCGCCGAGCGTGGCGCGGCCTCTGGTCGAGAGACCACCGCCTGTCCTTCCGCCAAGGACTCAAGAAGCTCAATGAGCGGACGCCCGAAATCCGGAACTGGGAGCACCTCAACATTCTTTGCTTGCGACAGGCGCTGTCGCAAGACGCCCGCATCGGCCTCCCGGGCAACGACAAAATGCGGTCCATTCGCGCCTGAGAAGATCTCGTCGACCCTGCTCACCTCGGCAAGAAATCGCTCGTCTTCAAGACTAAACCCGATGAAGAGGAAGGTCCGCGCGACAAGAAGATGTCGGAGAGATTGAAGGGCGGCTGCATGGCGCTCCGAAACCTGCGGCCCGCTCGGATACAATTTCTCGTAGCCATCGGGCGTCAGCACGAGGTTCGCAAGATCGCTAACGTGGCCATGAAGGTGCCAGATTGCTCGCTTTCGCAGCTTTCCCTTCAAAAGGTCGGAGAGTTCCGCCGAGGCGTTGATCGAAATTGACTTCACCTCCTCGGGTTGGGCCCACTCCAGGACGTTGTCGTAGTTGGTAGTTATAACGACAAGTCCTTTGGCTAGCTTCCACACCGCTCGGGCCAGCTCAAGTGAGTCCTGAGCGATGTCCTTGCGCCTCGGGTCGAGATGCTCCTTCAGAACCTCATACCAAAGGGCGTGCAGGCCGTCCCGGGCACATCTCGCCGCGTCCAGGAAATTGGGCTTCGCCAGTCCGACAAGACCGCGGACGACGGCCGCGTCCGCGACCTTGTTCTCCTGCTCCAGACGGTCGGCCGCGAATTCGAGCAACTGGCGCCAGCTTGGGAAAACGCATTGACCTTTGGTGTCCTTGACATCACGAGATACCCCGGCACCGACGAATGGAATCAGCGTGCCATCCAGGATGGCGGTCTTCAGCTCCTTCGGAGCGATCGTTCCCATCGACTAGACATTAACGCACGCCGAGGCCTGCTCTTGCTACCTGAACCGCGATCAACGTGTGCCGCTGTACGCGGGCGCGCCGCCGATGATACCATCCCAGTGTGCTACCCGTCGCAATGACGGCGGATTCTTGATACTCTTGGCTGGCGCCACAACTTTGGTGGCGCGTAGAAGGGTGCTCCCAGGGTGAAGAGCGGCCGGATGGACGGCGAGGGTGCCCGCAATCGGGGATCTCAACGAGACCGACGCCGGGGCGCGGTGGAGGGGACGACCATCCGCGCGTTTACGGATGGAAAGCGCAACCCACCAGGGAAGATCCGACCCTCCAATCGTTGATCGACTTCAGCACGAGTATGCGTGGGCCACGAGACATGCGGCGCGACGTCCGGATCGCGCTGGAGTTCGAGAACACCAGCAGCGCAAGACCAATAGCCCTGGCCGAGCGGAAGCTCGGGGTGGAGCAGGAGACGAAAGCATGACGACGTTCTCCGCGCCGGATTCGGCGCTCGGATACCTATACCAGGTACGCGTCGCTCTCCTCTGGTCCCTTCGTCGCGCGCGGGCTGGAACCGACTTCTTCGTCTCGCTCGAGACGCTCGACGATGTGACGTTCGAGTCGCTCCAAGCCATCACCGGACCAAAGCCCGACGAGTTGCTGCAGACGAAGCATCATCGGAAAAGCGAGGCCGCCCTCACTGATACGAGCGCCGACCTCTGGAAGTCGTTGCGCGTGTGGTTCGAGGGTCACGCCCAAAACACGATCCCACGGGGCACTGCGCTCCACTTGCTCACGACAGGCTCCGCGCCGAAGGACGGCGCAGCGTGGTACTTGCGCAGCGACGGCGCCAGGGACGTCGAGAAGGCCCTCCAGAAGCTCGAGACCGTCACGCAGACTTCGGAGAGCGAAGCGAATGCGCCGGCATACAAGGCGTTCAGCGCGGTCTCGGGCTCGGCGCGGCGAGCGATCCTCGACAATGTCGTGGTGCTCGACCGCGCACCCGGCGTACTCACGATCGACGACGAGTTGAAGAGGGAAGTTCACTGGTCGGCCGAGCCGAAGCACCTCGATACGTTTCTGCAGCGTCTCGAAGGATGGTGGCTGCGAAGGGTCATCAAGCAACTCGCCGCCGTCCCGCACCCGGCAAGCATCCTCAGCGCTGAGATCGAAGCCGAGATGACGGAGCTGCGAGAGCAGTTCAAAGTGGATAACCTCCCAATCGACGAGGATCTCCTCGAGTTCACTCTCGACGATGCGACGCATGCGGCTCACGAGGGTTATCAGTTCGTCCACCAGCTCAAGCTGATCGAAGCCGGGAAGAGGCGGGTCGCCGCTGCCATCCGCGACTTTTATCGCGCATTTGAGCAGCGGTCTCGATGGCTCCGAGAGGACCTGCTGCTCGTCGGCGACCTCTCTCGGTACGAGGGAAAGCTCGTGGAGGAGTGGGAGCTGGTCTTCGAAGCCGCGAAGGATGAGATCGAAGCGACTGCCGCTGAAGCGGCGAAGCGGAAGGCGGCGAGGTCGATCCTCGCGTGGGCTGAGAAGGCGGCGATCTCGATCCGTCCGGGCGTCACGGAGCCCTTCGTCGTTCGGGGCTCCTTCCACATGCTAGCGGACGAGAGGCCACCCCGGCTCGGCTGGCATCCTGACTTCCGCGACCGGCTCGCCGAACTTCTGAATCCTCGCGAAGGCGTACCACCACATGATACCTCGGAAGGCGGTGCTGAATGACCCCCTGGATCGAGCGCTCAATCGAGGAGCGCAACCTGCTCAATCCGGGCTTTTGCGCGATGCTCCTGTGGCACGCCGCCGGGGGCTACGCGTCCGAGAGATCCATCCCGATGCCCATCGAGCTTTCGTTTCTCGTGCTGCCATTCGTGCTTCACAAGGAGACGAGGGAGATCCTGCCGTCCAACATCAGGACGTCTCTTCCAACTTGGCTGGCCGAGAACCCACTAGTTTGGACGCGCTTGGGCGAGCGGGCGACCACGCTGCGTGCCTTCACCAAGGAGTCGCTTGTCTTTGGCGGCACCCACGGACTTCTCTCCTTCGCGCAGGACAGCGTTGGGGCGAACGCGGACATGAAGAAGCGCGTGAACGCCTCCCTCAAGGCGACCAGCGATGAAGTTCGCGAGTGTGCCAAGCGCGCCGAGTTTCTTGGGAAATGGCTCGAGCGCGCGGGCTCGCCCGAGACCGCGATGACGCTCCTGGGAGTTTGTGCATGAGCCTGCAGATCCTCGACATCGTCATCTACAGTCACGACGGGCGGAAGCGCGTCCTTCCGCTCAGCCCCGGCAAGGTCAACATCATCACGGGCGCGTCGCAAACCGGGAAGTCGGCCCTGAGCGACATCATCGACTACTGTTTCGGAAGCGGCGAATGCCATGTCGCGCACGGTCCCCTTCGCCTGTGTGTGGCGTGGTACGGACTGCGCCTCCGACTGGCATCGGGGCAGGCATTCGTCGCTCGACGCTGTCCGCCGCCAAGGGCGCAATCCAGCACCGACTACTTCATCGCGACCGGTCGCACGGTGAAGGTGCCGGAGGCAAGCGAACTGCGTCCGACGACGAACCTCGATGGCGCCACGACAACGCTCACGTCATGGATCGGAATCCGCGACAACCTCCACCAGCCGCCCGCTGGCCAGAAGCGCCCCGCACTCTCGGCGACCGCTCGACACGCTGTTGCGCTCTGCCTGCAGCAACAAGATGAGATCATCAGCAAGAGACATCTCTTCCACGGAACGACCGACAACTGGGCGGCGCAAGCACTGAAGGACACACTCCCATATCTCCTCGGGGCGGTCGACGACGACCACATGAGAAAGCAAGGAGAGCTTCGTCGCCTGCGCGAACAGCTCCGCGGCGTCGAACGTCGGCTTGCGGAGATTGCCGCCCTGCGCGGCGATGGCGCAACCAAGGCCGATGCGCTCCTCGCACAGGCCCGTGACGCTGGGTTGACGCAAGAGATTACGTCGACCTGGGAGGGTGCGGTCTCCGGACTGCGAACGGTGCTTAGGACGCCGCTCGCGAGCGTCGACGTGAAGCTTCCCGATGGTGCAGAATTTTCGCGGCTATCGACGGAGCGTGCGGAGCTGCTCCAAACTCAGCGGCGCATTCGCGCCGACATAGACGCGGCTCGTGCCTTCTCCAAGGAGGAGAAGGGCTTCTCGCACGAAGCCAAAGAGCAGAAGGCACGCCTGACGACAATCGGCATTTTCGAGGGAAGGGAGCCAGGTCACACGTGTCCGCTCTGCGCGCAAGATCTCCCAACGAAGAACGCCCCCCCTCAGCTGGTGGCTCTGGAAGCGGCGTTGATGGAGGTTGGGAGCCGAATGGATTCGGTCGCACGCGTCGAGCCGCACATCGAAAGCGCCATTAGCGCGCTCGAGGCGCGCCTTCAGGACGTGCAGCAGTCTCTGACGAGAAACCGCGCGCAGATGGAGGCGGTCCGCACTGCTAACGAGGCGGTGTCTGAGGTGCAGGCTGACTCGGCGAAGAAGGCCCACGTCCTCGGACGGGTGAGCTTGTACCTCGAGAGTTTACCGGACGTGCCCGACACCAAGGATTTCGAAGAGCAGGCGGAATCCCTCCGCGCCAAGTGCAAGCTGCTGGAGGAGGAAATGAGCGACGAGCGCGTCCAGGAACAACTCGCGTCCATCGCGTCGCTCCTTTCCGAGAAGCTGACGAAGTGGGCGCGTGAGCTCGGGCTGGAGCACTCGGAGTTCCCGATGCGCCTCGACCTCAAGAAATTGACGCTGGTGGCCGACACGGTCGACGGCGCCATCCCGATGAGTCGCATCGGAAGCGGCGAGAACGGCGTCGGGTTCCACCTCATCGCGCACCTCGCCCTGCACCAGTGGTTCGTGCAGCGCTCACGGCCCGTGCCACACTTCATCTTCTTCGACCAGCCCTCGCAGGTGTACTTTCCGGCCGACAAGGACGTCGACGGTTCGATGGGCCTCGTGCCCGACGACGATCGCCAGCGCGTGCAGCAGATGTTCCGATTGATCTTCGAGGCCGTCGAGGCTGTTGCTCCGGGTCTGCAGGTGATCCTCATCGAGCACGCAGACCTGAACGATGCTTGGTTCCGCGATGCAATCGTGGAGCGCTGGCGCGGCGGAAAGAAGCTCGTACCCGAGGACTGGCCGCGCGCGGGGGAGGTTGCCATCGAATGACTTCGTTTAGCTAACGCAACGACCTCTTCGGGACCTGGGACAGCACACCCCACATTGCTATTACGCACGACAGGGCGATAGTCTTGTATACGGGGGCCGCTCACATGCCCGAATATTCGAGCAGGCGTCGGTGGATCGTTGCGGGACCGGGCTCTCCGCTGGCGCGCCCGCGAACGAGACCAGCGCAAGCACCACTGTGAAGAGTCACTGCCTTGATCACCTGAGTCCAAAAGAGTCGGCGGTCGAAGGGGCCAGTTTATTTTCGTGACTTCCTGCGGAGGCTCGCGGGTCCTCCCTCAAAGCTGCGGAGCGGACCGCCGACGCGGTGATACGTGGAAGCGCTTCTTTGGTGAGTTACTTCCCTGCCTCCGGATGAGATGGCGTTCACCCAGGCACATTGCACTGGATTGGGAGCGAGGCAGAGAATTCAGACCATGCTTTGTTGAGCAAGTTGGTGTGCCGAGCGTAGATACTGTCGGGCAGGAGAGGTAAATCTGCGAGGAGGCAATTGTACTCTACCATCAGCCGCATTGCCTCATCGCATGACAACGGACTCCGGTGCATTTCTGCCACTACCGCGCGCAGCAGATTGCCACTCTCGCGCTCGCCGCGCTCGAATGAGCGTGCTTCTCCGAGTATGTCGATTGCCACGAGTAGTGTGACAACGGACATCACGACCTTGAGCATAATGAGTGCGGCAGAACCGAGATCGACGACGAGCGCGCCGACCAAGACGGCAATCACGACGGCCAATGAGATGGAGAAGTGTCCCCACCTCGCCTTCGACATGTAGCCCATGAGGCGTTCGGTCCAAAACATCGACTCGCACAGATTACACAAGAGCCGCTCCGTACTTGGCTCACCCTTGTGGGCGTAGTAGTCAGCCTCCATGGTGGCCAGCTTCGCCGCCGCCGCGCGTATTCGTGATGACGATTGCGCGATCACCATGTCTGCGCGATCCGCAGGCGGAACAGACCACCCCATGGTCTTGTAGAAAAAGTCATAGCGGCGAGCCCTTTCACCGAGGCGAAAGGCTTTCCGCGATGATGAGAGAACAAATTTGCCAAGAACCTTGGCCGTGACAGTGAAAATGCCGGCTACGGCGGCAGCCCGAGGCCAGGGTAGGAACGATCCGACGACAGAAAGCACGGCGGCAGAGGCCTCGGTATACCAGTAGGTCTTTTTTTTCTCCTTGGCGTCCGAGAGCAGAGCCCGCGAATAGCTCAGGATGGAAGGCTCCGCGTGTCCTTCAAGCGACGTCGGTGCGTGGATTGTTGATCCCGTCATCGGCGTGAGGGGAAGTCTTGGTTGAAGACAAGCCGCCAGTAGTAGAACGCGTCGTCGAGCTTTCCTGCGATCTCGGCATTGATCGCTGAGGTCGCCTTGTCGACGGCATGGCGTGCATGATCGACTAACGTTGCGCGCTGCCCGTCGGTTGCTGTTGCGGCTATCCAACCCGCGATCCCGAGCGGATCCGTGAGGGCCTTGCCGGCGCGGTCTCGGAGAAGCCGAAACGCATTGAGCAAGCAGTCTTGGTAGCTTTTGACGCCCACGCACACGGACTCCGACGCGAGGAGGAGCTCAAGGTGGAATCCATACATTGGGATCTTGGGCGCTCGCGCGTATTTCCACCCCTTCAGCAGTTTGATTGTCCGCGCGAGCTTGGACCCGGCTCGGTCGTCCTCATCTCGGAGATACTTCGTATGCCGTTGAGGAGCGGTCCTGCGCCATCCCCCGCTTCCGTCGGGGATCTCGAAAACTGGATACTGCGGACTCGTGCTCGTCGTACCCACCCAGACCCCCGGTACGACGTCAACCGCTCCCTCGCCCCGGCCAAACCCGACGACGACGGCGGGACCATCGATCCAGGTCTCGGTGTTTGGGAACCTACTTTGCAACGCGGACTTGACCCGCGTCAGTATCGTGCCGGAGCCGACGCGAGAGCCGCCCCGTGTCACGTCGGCGCCAGCAAGCTTTGCGAAGTAGTCGACGTCGCTGTTGAGGCGGACGGCTGTTCCGCGCGTGTGACTTCCGATGACCAGCAGCTCGTTGAATCCCCTGAATTCGTCCGTCATCGCTTGCTCGATGGTACGGCGGTGGGATTTGCGGCGATCGACTTCCGTTAACGACGGTTCGAGGCGCGTCAGGTACTCCTGGAATCCATCGTAGACGGTCTTCGCCATCTGCTCACCCAGGTGACCCCTCCGGGAGTTACCGGTTCGAGACCGTGGCAAGGCTGAGGCATTGCGATGTAGATGTCAATCATCCGGATGCTGTGCACGTGCAGCGTTCAACTTCCCGGCGGGGCACCGCTGTCGCCGTCCAGGAAACGTCGTCTGTGGCTGCGCGTTGGCCGAGCGGATCGACTGCGTCGGTCAACCGTTCTGGGGTGGCATATCACATCGCCACCGGTCCAACTGGACACGCGCGTCCAGTTGCCCGGTACGTCCCTCAATCTGATGTCGCCATTCGGACGCGCTGGCCTGGATGCTTTCCGGAGCGCGGCGACTGATCACAACGAGCGACCACGCGCGGTCCCTGCCACGGTACGTCAAGAGATAGATGAATGGCTGTTGACCACCGCCGCTGCCTTCAATAGCGTCGAATATCGAGAGACAATCGTCGCACAACGGTCGGCCCGAGCATTGATGGCTCTGTGGACAGCAATGAGCCCATGGTATGAGGTGACTATCTAGTGACCGGCCCGACCGACCCTAGGCTCGGTCCACCTTGAGAGCATTTGTAGCAATGATACTCGCCAGTCGAGCGGTTTTCGGTCCAGCCCGGAGCTGTTGGTGGACTAGCTATCGCGTAGCTTCCCGTCGCGTTGCCGGGCCGAACCGTCACATCTGACGTTTCGCCGCACGTCGGAGTCGCGCATTTGAGAGTCGCTTTCCATGTGATGATGAGATCAGGCATGTCTTGGATCCTTTCGATCGTTCACCCCTGCAAGCCCACCAAAGTCATGGTGCGGGTCCCCAAGGTAGGTTACCTAAACAACCCTGATGGGATTGAGATCGACGTCTATCGGGCATTGTTGCAGAACTGGGTGTGAAAGGTCGTTAGGTTTCTAGGTTGGCGTAAGCGAAATCGGTGGCAGCTCCGGAGGAGCGGGCAACCACTACTTTCGGCGCCGCTACTGTTAAGCCAGTGCCGGCTTTCACTGCGCTGTCTTTAACGAAGGGCGCATCGGTGCCTTCTTTGAAGAGCGCATATTCGGCGGGCGGGAGCTTGTACGTTGTGCCGCCACTGGCGATCTGCCTGGTTAAGCCGGCTGCCTCCATCTTTGTGTGCAGCTTTGTATACGTCTCGCTGCCATGAGCAACGCCAACCAATTCCACACGCACGAGGTACAAAGTCGCCATGGGGCCCTCCGTTCGCTCCAAAACGAACTGCGAGGAATTTCTTCCCGAGAAATATTGGTCGCGCTCCTAATCTTGGACTGTGTTCCAAGACCATGGCGACGTAAACGACCACATCAGCGGTGTATCGACGACGGGAAAGCTCTGGCGGATTCGCGGCGAAGAACAACGGCGAAGAACTGAACGCTTGACCACGTACCAACAAGCTGATAGCCTGCCGGCCCGTGAGCCGATCGCCATGAAAGAGGGCCTTTTCTTCGTTCGTCTGATGATGACTCTGGCGAGCCTCGCGCCCCTCTTTGCGCTCATGGCGATCCGAGGGATTTCTATCATTGGCGATCGGTGGACGACGGGAAGCGCAAGCGCATTAATAGTAATTCCTAATGTCGTCTTGGCTCTAAGGTTTTGGCGGGCCCGAGTCCAAAAGGATCGCGCACAAATCGAGATCGAGTCAGCGACCGACAATCGCGAGCACCTATTGGTTTACCTTTTCGCCGTGCTCATGCCACTATACCAAGCAACGTTCGTGTCTAACCGAGAGGTGTTGGCGAATGGTTTGGTGATTTTGTTCGTTGTTTACCTCTTCATGCATATGAACCTGCATTATATGAATTTTGTTTTTGCTCTTTTCGGCTACCGCGTTTTTTCCGTCACTGCCCGAAACGGAAGGCTGGTTCTTCTCACCAAAAGGACGAGCCTGACAAAGGGCGAAAAGATTATCCCGTATCGTTTAAGCAATACGGTTTACATCGACACGTAAACGAAGATGAACACGGCACCTACAACTTGGCCGACGGATCATGTCGAGTTCATCTTAGTGTGCCATGAAGGCGATTCGTTCGCGTTCTACCGTGCCCCCGTAGATGCTGGCGTTCAAGAACTCTTGGACGAAATGTTGCAAAAGACGTTGAGCGCGTTCAACGCGACGGAAACCCCCGACTACGAGCTGGCAGAACGGTATGACACTAAGGCGCCGTTGAAGGCGTCACTGCAGCGGTCGGAGTTGGAGTTTCTGAAAAAAATTGCAGATTTCGATCCTGGCGCTATTGACAGTTCAGCAATAGAGAGCTTCCACAAGATAGCTTTCTATCTTGTCCGATTCGTGGATTTCGACGGCAATCGCCTCGTCGCCGCGAGACGCGCCTCGTACTTCAAGGCGATGCTCAAACAGCGCTCGCGACTCATCAGGTTTGTTGATGATACTTTGACAGCGGTTGGCGATCAGATCTTTAAGCTCGACTGGGACTTCGATTTCGTTATGACCGCGACGGATGTCTATATTTTGCGGCCGGGCAACTTTGAGATCATCGCTGGCGTTGACGATGCCATCGCCGAAAAGATCCCCGAAAAGGCTCAAGATCTTCAACAGCGAATGTCATTTATCAACTTCGCACCGATAGCTGACCTCGCGGCCACCCGCAAGCGAATCGCCCGGTTGCTATCTTCCGTCGCGTCTCGGACCGACCTAGAGTCGATCGATAAGAATCTGTTGTTGGCTCAGGCAACAAAGACCGGTGTCGAGCTTGAATTCTTAAACGGCAGGTACACTCCGACGGCCACTTCGATTCGTGGGCTGCTCGAGATTCTGGATCGGCGCCGATATCACATCAGTCTTCGCACAGAGTCCCACGAAGCCTTTGTTGCCAGTTCGAGGCAGGCGTTGGGGCCGTCCGTGAAAGAATAGTCCCGACACCGGGCCTTCTTACTTGAACGCCCGGGAGGTCCGGACCTGTCGCGGAACCCTACCAGTCGGGAGAGGGATCTTTCACGACTGGGCGCGCGCTGGGGGGAAGTAAACGTTGGCGTCGTCCTAAGAATTTATGTAGCGCTGATAGGCCGTTTCCAGGGCGGACACCCTCTCATAGTTGTTCCCACGCGACTTGAATGCTGAGGGACAGCGGGAGAGCAGGCCGGCCTGATGATGGCGACGCGCACGCGGGGTGATGGCGCGACCCTCACGTAGGGCGCTTGGACCGGCGCAGCGGGCGTGATGTAGTGCGCGGCCCTGAAGGAGGGGGCGGCGGGGCTGGATGGTCCTGCCTCGAAAATAGTGATGGGGACCGGTGAGCCAACACCGTCCCCATCGTGGCCCCGGGTAGATCTCCCCTGAAAGAGACCGGAGCCCCACTCGAATCGTACAAAGCGAGCTGGACGTCAAGAGGTGGCTGGCGAATCCGCCGTCGCCCGAGGAGGTTCGGCCGAAGCGGTGCCCGGCGTGTGAGGTGGCGAGCCGGCCCGCGGGCGCGAGCTTGCGATTGCACGGGCACGGTTTGCGGACGCGGTGGATCTTGGGACCGCAGGAGCCGGCGGGAAAGCCTGAGGCGCTGACGGTGGCCTGCCGGCGGTTCCGGTGCGTGGCGTGCAACGCGGTGGTGCTGGTGGTGCCGCGAGCGATCCTGAAGCGGCGGTGGTACTCTGCCTGCGCGATTGCGCTGGCGCTGGCGCTGTACGGAATCGATCGCGTCGCCCCTACTGAGGTCCGGCGACGTACGAGCCCCTTCGGCAACCTCGGCTTCACGGCCGCGGCTGGGTGGGCAACGATCGGCCGCTGGGCGGATGCGGTTCGAGCGCGGGAGACTTTTTTCGCGAGTCCGCCAGTGCCCTGATCGATTCACGCGACGGCAGGTGGCCGAGCGGGCCGCGACGACGCTCGGGAGCCGGGCGCCGCCGCCGATGGATGCCCCGCTGACCGTGCGGGCGTTCACCGGCGCCGCACAAGATCCGTGAGGGCGACGGACCGGACTCCGCACCAGCGACGGTGACGCCGTCGCCGGCTCCGGTCCCACCATTGGTGATCTCTCCCGCAACCACGCCGATGCAGGCATCCCTGGTCGCACCGCTGGATGGACCGGCGGAAAGGAGAAATGACATGGATGGACTCACACCCAAGGACCATGCGGAGACGGTGGCCGTGTTCCGCAGCGAGGTCATCGGATCGCTTTGTCGTCGCGAGCTCGGGCACGGTGATGGGCATCGCGCGGGGTGAGCGGGGGCTGTCGCTCGCGTGATGGTCATCCTTGAGCCGGGGCTGCGTGTTTCAGAGACGTGATGGGGCCGAGGGTCAGACGCCGGTGTCGCCGTTGGTGTGGATCTCGATGATCCTGGCGACGGCGTCGCGTTCGACGAGTTTGCGTTTTCGTCGTGCGGCTTCGCGGAGGGCGGCGGTGGCGAGGCGGTCGGTGTCACGCATGCCGCCGAGGGAAGCCTCGTGGAGCATGGCGACGGCGTCGGATGCAAAGATCTCGCGGTCGCAGCCGACGCGGGCGAGGCGCATGCGGATGTACTCGCCGGTGTCGGCGGACGTCAGCGGGTCGACCCGCAAGCGCTTGTGCATGCGCGAGAAGAGCGAGCGGTTGCGCCGCAAAGAGAGACGGTCGAGCAGGTCGGGTAGGCCGACGAGGATCAGCGACAGGAGCGCGCGGCTGTCCCACTCGTAGTTGAGCAGGATGTGCAGGTGGTCGAGCGTGTCCTGATGCAGGAGGTGCGCTTCGTCGAGCAAGAAGACGGGATGGATCTGGTCTCGCCCGAGATCGTGCACGTGGGAGGAGACCGCGTGAAAGACCGAGGCGGCGGTGGCCGACGCGGACAAGCCGAGCGCCACACAGAGCTGACGATAGAAATCTCGCCGGCCGAGGGTGACGTTGTGGCAGTAGGTGAGGCGGAAGCCGGCGTCGGGCAGTCGCTTGCGCAAGGCCCGCAGCACGCACGTCTTGCCAACGCCGGGATCACCGACGAGGATTCCTGAGGCGCGGGTCAGCACGCCATCGTCGATCGGCATAAGTGTTCGGCGAACTCGCGTCCGGATCTGTCGAGTGCGCCCTCTCCGCCGATCGGTCCATTCGCCACCTGCACGGGGGCAAGTCGAACCCAACGGCGCCCGACAGCGCCAACGCAACCCCATTCGCCACCTGCACGGGGGCAAGTCTCCGGTCGACCGCGTACAGGACTGTCACCGGGGCTGACTCTTGGCACTTCCCAGCCCAACATGGCGATGCCATGAGGGAAAGTTGAAGCCGGAGTCACTCCTGGGAAGTCGAGCTCCCCAAGGTTGATCTTACAGTTCAAGTACATAGGCTAGGTTCGTTAAATTGAGGTGCTAGCGGTTAACAGCCATGGGGGTTCGAGTCCCCCTCCTCGCACAGCGGAATCGTTACGGTTTGTCAGGCGCCACGTAAACTGACCCCCTCGCGCCACTAAAACTAGCCCCCTCCGCCAGGAGGGACAGATGGATCGAAAGGCACAAGGCATGGCACCCCAGGGCGCGGAGGTGTCGATGTTGGCTCC
>Ga0265338_10000610_pt1 | contig 62626 bp, 43 predicted proteins | sample 42126metaG_FD_193579 | JGI IMG/M metagenome (GOLD analysis project Ga0265338, IMG submission 193579) | Rhizosphere microbial communities from Carex aquatilis grown in University of Washington, Seatle, WA, United States - 4-21-26 metaG | ecosystem: Host-associated > Plants > Roots > Rhizosphere... | reverse complement strand
CATTATGACCCTGCGACGAAAGACATCCCGATGATTTTTGTAACGGGTGAGGCACAGCGGGCGGGGGCATGGGATTCAAACCCGAATGTTGTATACCTTGAAAAGCCGATTGTCATGCAGCAATTGATCGATGCTGTAAAGAAAGTAATGTGAAGGGAATCAGGGGCCGGCCGGGCAGGGAAAACAATACAAGTCGGATCGGTCCCGCTTATCAAATTCGGACGGCATCGTGGCTCCAGCGGTCGGTTTTCCGATCGCCGGAGATCGAAGTGTCAAAGTAAAAGTGTAAGATCTCGCCTATGGGAAAACACACCGCCACAGCATCAATCCTTATTGTTGACGATGAAACAGGGTTCCGCGAGATGCTGAGCACGATCCTCACCTCGCAAGGGTACTCAGCCGCTACGGCTGCCAACGGCGTCGAAGCCATCAACGCCGTTCAAAACTCTTTTTTCGACCTTGTGCTGCTCGATGTGAAGATGCCGAACGTCGACGGCATCGAAGTTCTCCATTACATCAAAGAGAACTATATCGACACGCAAGTGATCATGCTCACCGGCGTTGACGATGTTCGGATCGCGGTCGAGTGCATGAAGCTGGGAGCGTTCCACTATCTCACGAAGCCGTACTCTGCCGACGAGCTGATCACGCTTATTGCCCGCGCGCTGGAACGCCGGCAGCTCCTCATCGAAAACAAAATCATGAAATCCGAGCTGGCCCGATTGGCGTCGTCATCGAGCCTCATCGGACAAAGTCCCGCATTTATCGCTGCGCTGGAACTGGCAAGCAAAGTGGCGCCGACCGATTCCACGGTGCTCATTGAAGGGGCGAGCGGAACGGGAAAGGAATTGTTTGCAAATTTTCTATTCAAGAACAGCCCTCGTTCGGAAAAGCCGTTCGTGGCCCTTAACTGCGCCTCAATTCCCGACACGCTTATCGAGAGCGAATTGTTCGGACATGAGAAAGGGGCATTCACGGACGCGCATGCGATGCGGCAGGGGCTGGTTGAGTTGGCGAACGGCGGCACACTGTTCCTGGACGAGATAGGCGAGATCAGTCAGGTCTTCCAGCCGAAGCTTCTCCGCTTTATCCAGACGGGAGAATTTCGGCGAGTGGGGGGGAATAAGATAATAAAATCCGACGTGCGGCTAATTTCAGCGACCAACCGGCATCTGCTCGATGATGTGAAGAATGGGCGCTTCAGGGAAGACTTGCTCTATCGCATCAATGTTATCACGCTTACAATTCCGCCGCTGCGCGATCGGCGGGATGATATTCCATTGCTCGCGAATGAAATCGTCGCCCATAAATTAAAAACCCGAACGGTGAAAAAACTCCACCCGGATGCCGTGCAGGCGCTGCTTGAGTACCAGTGGCCGGGAAACGTTCGTGAGCTTGAAAATATTCTGGAACGGGCTGCGATTCTCGCAGCCGACGAGGTTATTCGCCCGAAAGATCTTGCACTCCCCCGGAGTTTCTTGTCCGGAGCCGGGGTAGGAAAAATCGGAACCGCTGTATCACTTCAGGAACTTGAGCGAGAACACATTGCAGGAGTGCTCAATCACACCGGGTGGGATAAAAATCTTGCCGCCAAAATTCTCGGGATCAGCTTGAAAACACTGTATACTAAGATTCAGCAGTACGGCATCTCGAAGAAGTAAGTCCGAAAACGCTGCCTGATTTCCATCCTAATTTTTCTCAATCTATTGGAAGCCATGTCAACAGCACACTACTTGATCCTTCGATGCGCTCTTCCGCCCTTCGAGCGGGATCGCTTACTCAGGATGAACGGGCCATTTGTTCACCAGGTCCCAAAGGGAGCCCTTTGGGAGAAGGACTAACCAGGACCAATTTTGAGATAGCTTCTAGTACTTGTACGCTTCTCTGAAATGAAAGATGGGAAATTTTGAGGATGTCCGGCGGGTGTAATACCCGGTTTGAGTAAAAGGATATAGAAGCGGCGCATCGTTTCCATCGTAGTACGTCACGGCAATAACGTTGTTCTGCTGCACAAATGTGGACCACGTTATCGGAAAGACTTTCGTTACCGTCGAATCGATATCGTACTTGAAATCGACCCGCTTAAGGTCCGACGCTGAGAATTGAAGGGACTGGGAAGAAATAATTCCCGAATCCAATTCGACGTCAAAAGTGTAGGATCTTGCGTTTCCATACTGGACGTTGATAGCGTATCCGAAGGAATAATTGCTGCTCACGTCTGAAAAATACATATTCTGAACAAGCGATGCCGTCTGAACTTTTCCCCCTCCCAGCAGCACTTCGCTGATCCCCGACGCCGAATGCATCAACGCTTCGACATAACTGCACGAAGTATTCGTTCCCACAGGAACCAGCGCTTCGCCGTTTTCATCGGTCGGCGATACGGTAACAACATGATCTGCCAGCGATCTGTCGATGGATATCTCTACGTTATCCCGCGTGTCCAAATTCTCCTTGACGACGTACGTCGATCCTGAGAATGCCGTGATGATATCATATGTGCCGGAGGGAACGACGGCTGTCAAGAATGAATTCGTTGGATTGAAGTAATACGAGTTGGTCTTTTGGTCATGGATGACGACTTGAAACGGTGTTTCGCTGAATGAAACCTGAAAAACACATCCCTTAAAAAGAACATAGGGAACCGTGATGGTATCAGCGCTTGAAATTGCGAGGATTGTTCCGCCGTATCCTTGCGGAAGAACCGTATTATCGGGGAGCAGAGAGTTATGTATGCTTACTCCGACAATAATGCTTTTCGTTTCATGTGAAGAGAGCGTCGCGGAGGCGGGAGAGAATTGAACGTCGATTCCTCCATTTAGCGATACGTTTTTGAATGCATACGTCTTCGTCGAAGAGGAGGCATTCGTGAACACCACCGTATCCGTCTGTGTCCATTCCGCCGTCGAAGAATTGTCAAAACCAAAACTGAGCGTCGCCGGGGTCGCGAACGAGATAGCCTTGCCAAGCTTGGATGTATCGACCTCTCCACGTCCTTGAGAAAAAATTGGCGAACCCAGGTCTTTCGCCGCACTAATTATAGCATCTCGCACTTGAAGAGCGCTCCACTTCGGATGCAATTGCCGGACATCTGCTGCAACCGCCGTAACATACGGCGCGGCCATCGATGTCCCGCTCATCAGGATGTAGCCGCCGTTCATCTTTGCGGAGAGGATTTCCACCCCAGGAGCGACAACGTCGGGTTTGATCCCGTAAATTTTGTTCGAAGGTCCTTTCGAACTGAACGCAGCGATGGTTTGCAGCGAATCGATTGCGCCGACGGTCAAGGCTTCGCGCGCAGCTCCGGGAGAAGAAATCGTTCCGTAGTCGCCGTCGTTCCCCGCCGCTACAACGACAACGATACCTGCCTCAACCGCACGGTCGACCGCTTGTGAGAGGATATCGTCGGGGTCTCCGTCCGAGCTTCCTAAGCTGAGGTTGATGATACTGACGCTGTCCGCCATCGCTTGCTCGATGCCGGCAATGACTGTAGATGTGCTTCCGTTGCCCGAGGCGTCGAGGACCTTATATGCGAAGAGCCGGACATCCGGTGCCATGCTTTTCAATGTTGAAGAATTTCCGGCGATGATTCCGGCGACATGCGTTCCGTGTCCGTTGTCATCAAGAGGATCGGCTTTGCCGTTCACAAAATCGTAACCGCCAGCGACCTTGAACCCAGGGCCAAAGCCTCCGCCCAGCGCTTCATGGAGGTAGTCGATGCCGGTGTCAATCACTCCGACCTTCACTCCCTTTCCGGTCGATATAAGGGTTGCATCCGATTGAACTTGAGTTGACGGGATTGCTATCGATGAAGAAACGGGGAATGCCCTTACTTTCTTATCTTCATAAATGCGTTTAACTCCCGGGAGGAGAGCCATCCGATCGACATCTGAACGAGCGGCGGTAAGGCAAACTCCGTTCATGACGAGTGAAAACTGACGAACGACTTTCGCAGAAGGCGAAGTCGAAAGTATCCTGTTGACGAAAGTACCTCGCTGCTCTGATGCGGCAGCTTTGTTGCTGGACAAGCTCCCCATAGTCCGAAGCAGCGTCGGCGTAGAAAGTTCGACGATCACGTTCATTTGTTGGTTCTCGTCGACGCTCATTGTCGAGAGAACCTTGCCCCCCTGAATGACCTGCCGGAGTGAAGTGTTCGGGCTGAATTTTTGGAGGCTGTCTTTTGCGCCAAATCTTTTCACCACGAGTGTTTGTCCGGACACCGGCAAGCACAGCGCAATTATGAGAACGACTAATCCACTCAAGCCCGCCGCTTTGTTCATTCTCATTTGATCAACGCCATTCTTTTTGTTTCCATGGTGGAGCTTCCGTCATCGGCAGTCGCCAGCATTCGGCAGAAGTATGTGCCGGTTGCGACCGAAGCGCCGCTGCCCGAAGTTCCATTCCATCGAACGTTGTAGCTTCCGGCTTCTTTGCTGTCATTCACGAGGGTTGTAACTTCTTTCCCGGTCACGTCGAACAAAACTACGGAAACTTTTGCTCTCTTACCAACATTGAAATGAATCGTCGTGGAGGGGTTGAACGGGTTTGGATAATTCTGATCCAGGGAAAAGTCTTTTGCTGAACCGACGTTTGAACTCTTCACGGCAGAGACAGCGGCGTGAATTCCTGCAACTTCGAAAACTGAATCGTAGATGCGTGAGACGGGGGAGGTGAATGCAAACAGGTTGTACTCGTTGAGAACTTTGTTGCTGTCGATCTCGAAGAACTTGCTTTGAGCTATTTTATCGGTCGATTTGGCAGAGATGAGGTCAAATGTCTGGCTGCTGGAGAGAGTGAAAACGAAAAGAAGCGCGGCGACTATTCTTTTTGCCAGGCTCGTTTGTTTTCTTGTCGTTTTCACTTTGTCTTCTCCTTGAGTTATGCATAGAAGAGTTGCAAAGTGAAGTCCAACAAAAGCCAAAGGCTAAAAACATCCGTAATCGGTTGTCTGTAATGGAGTTAGAAGAAAAGAACGGATCAACTCCGCGTCGATCTAAAACTGCCATTATTGTAGAAAATTCGGCATTTTTGTAAATATTACATCAGGAGGGAAACGTATGCGATTCCGAAAACAAGTCGATTTTCAATTGCTTTCGTTAAGGTAAAAGATGGGAGAATGGCAACTAAGAAGCCGTGTGCTTCTTGATCCAGCAGGGATAGGAAGATTGTAGAAATTACAAGAGGTTGGAGATGAGGTTTTGAAGTCTAAATCGCTAATGGTATCTCTCGTTCCCGACGTCCCGTTGGGAACGAGAGAACATCATCATTGACGGCAAGATGCTCGAACGAAGGAAGAAATAATTCTTCTAGGCCTATTGGCTCTCGTCATCCGGGCAATCTCTTACTCCTTGAATCAATAGGCTGCGTTCAATGGGCACCTTGTCTATGTAAACCGAAAGACGCCTCTTCACTTTGTCCCACACGATTCCACCGCCGGATGAAAGCGCATCTTCTTCCGACTTCACAGCCCTGATCTGTCTGCCGTTGACGGTGACGCACATCGGACGGGAAAGGCCGTGAAACTCAATATGGTACCTTCGCTGCGGTGGCGCGCTCTCGTACGTTCCCGCACCGGCGCCGATGCTCAGCGTCATAATCGACTGGAGGAACACGAATTTTGTTTTTTGGATCTCGCCTTTTGTCCGGTACAATTCAGTATTTCCGTCATCTTCGGTGAGAGTGAATTCTCCATCCTTTCCGACATACACGTGAACAGAAAGTTGATCCTTCTCAATGAACGCAGTTCCGAGAGCGAAGGGAGCCATCGGGACGATCGAACCGGCCTTCACAAAAAGGGGAAGGACGCCGACGGGTGCCGAATAATTTATTTCCCGATTCCCGCTCCACAGAGAATCATTCCAAAAATCGTACCAATTGCCGTGCGGCAGCCACATTGCAACATTGCTGTCAGCGGTGCAATTGGGCGCCGCGAGGAACTCGCTCCCCCACATGTACTCGAGGTCGTACTTCCATGCGGATGAATCTTCCTGATGATCGATGACCATCGCTCTCGCGATCGGCATTCCTGTTCTCGATGCTTCGTGCGCGCACGTGTATAAGTACGGCATGAGTGTGTACCGCAATTCGGTGTACCTTTTTGCGTCTTTCTGCGCATCGGGCGACCGGTCAAGGGGCCACCGTGATTCTCCCATGCCGTGCGGCTTCCAGAACGGCGAGAAGCTGCCGAAGGCCATCGACCATTTCCGGTACATAACGTCAACGGGGCCTTTTTTATTTTTCCAGTCGTAAAAACCGCCGGCATCATGCCCCCAAAAGGCAAAACCGGAAAGTCCTGCTAACTGCATCGCCCGAATCTGTCCCCTCATTTCTTCATACGTTGGAGAAATGTCCCCGCTCCATAACGTTGCATACCGCTGCGCGCCGGCAGTCATTCCGCGCACCCACACGAACGGCCGCTTTTCCGGGGCGAGCTTTTTATCCCATCCTTCCTGTACCAAGGCTTTTGCGATGAGGAAGAACCAATAATTTTTCATTTCCATCCATGTTCTTCCATTCCCAAGGACCATGGTGTTCGGCGCTTTTCCCAGCTCGTCGAACTCGTCGATCCAGAGTGCATCGCCGGGATATCCCAATTTCGGGCTGAGGGATTTTCTCCAATGCAGATACCAGAACCACTCTCTCACATCCTTGCGGGAAAAATCCGGCGCGCTTTCGCCAAAGTCGATGCTGTCCGATACGGGAATGTTGAACGAAGGATTCCATCGCTCGCTCTTGTTTGCAATGCATCGGTTGAAGTCGATCGTCACGGAAAGTCCGTTCATCTTCACCCAATGCTCGTACTCATGCGGGTCGGGAAAGCGGGTAGTATCCCACTCGAAATACGATTCGCACCGCTTGCCCCCGCCTGCCCGCCATCGATTGTCGTTGATCAGATGGTCAATCGGGAAGCCGGCATTTCGGTGGTCGGTAACTTTCTGTTTCCACCAGCGTTCGTCGGACGGCGCAGATGAGTTCTCGTCATTCGCTTTATCGGAGAGCGCAAGGCCGAGCATCGCGATCGGGGGGAGCCGGGGCCTGCCGGTCAAGCTGGTGTAACGCTCGATAATGCTTGCGAAATCCGGGCCGAGGATAAAGAAATAATCCATCCTTCCGTTTCCTTCGATCGAGAATTCGTACAAGCTGTCTCTGCCGAAGGTGAAGGAATTCGGAAATGTGCTGTTCAGGAAAACGCCGTATCCGTTGCTGGAAAGATAGAAGGGGACGATCAGTGGAGCTTGCTGCCCGTGCTCAGTACCGTAATTCCGATGGAATGTTTCTCCTTTGAGGTCGAGGTGTTCCGCTCTTCCATAATATCCGTGCCCCAGGCCCGTGAAATGTTCGCCATCGTCATACACGAACGTCGCGTGTATCGAATTGTCTTCCCAGCGAACGCCCCCGCTCTCCGCGAGCAGGTCTTTTTTTTCTCCGTTCCGGGAGAACGAAATGCGCATCGGGTTCTTGTTGATGTGTAAGATCACGCCGTTCTCCGCCCGGGATTGGAGGATGAAAAAAGACTCGTGCTCGGATACGCGAAGCTCTCCATCCCAATCGTGCGATGCTACCATTTCATACCGATCGTCGGGAAAAAACTCTTCACCCTTGCGGACCGATTGCACGCGGATGATGAAATCTCCATACGGAGTTACCCGCAGTTTCTGGCCGGCCGATGAAATGAAGACGACGCTTCTGCCTTCTGAATGATGACTGGCGTAATTCGCGAACGTTTCCGGCAGCTCAGCCTCCAATCGTGAAAACGTGCCGAGCAGGCATAGTATCAGGGCGAGGGACGATGCAGGAACGAAACGGATTTGCATAATTGGCACAATTGTGACGTCACATGCGGGGAAGAGGTTGACTAGGCACCAAGAATGTACAAAAATTTTGCCTTAGTCAAAGCATCATTCTCACATGTGGTATGAGAGTCTAAACACCACATTGCGCGGCTCCTCCCAGCTTGCTCCGCTGAAGTATGCTCCTTTGATCAGGTGCTCGTTGTCCAGCAAATTCGTGATGTAGAGTGAAGGCTCGAGCGTTGAACCTCCTGCGAGATGAATCGTATGGCCGGCGCTAACATTGAAAATCCAAGACGGCGCCGCATGCTGCGCTGTATTAAAGTCGAAAAGTCCGTCCTTGTAAAGGTCGCCATTCGGATTTCCGTTCGCCAACCCCGAGCCGTATATTCCTACGAGATTATAGAACCAATCTCGCGGTTGGTAGTTGAGGCCCGTGGAAACCGATAACCTCTGATCATGGTCGAGGTCCGTTCCGTTTCCATCCGTGTCAAAATTCAAAAATCCGCCGCTGATGAGGCCGGTGCCGTAGGCGTGTGTGAGAGCCCCGTTCAGGAAACCCGAAAATGGAGTCTCAGGAAGATTGTAGGTAAGTCCGAGCTCTATTCCCTGTGTTTTCACTTCTTCGATGTTGACAGGAGTTTTGATGGCGCTGCCTCCAACCGTTTCGTCGTCAACTCCCGGCGTCGCGTCTTTGTAGAAATACGCGAACTTGCTTCGGAGTCCGAAATCAAAACCGTGCGTATAGACGGCTTCGTAAAAATTATCTCTTTCGGGGAGCGTCGGAACAAGCGTGTTGCTGACGTTGAGGGCAATGGTTCTCAGTCCCTCAATATTAGTGGGCATGAACAATTTTCCGAAGTACAAATATGCCGTGTTGTTTTCATCGATCAGGAAATTCCAACGAACCCGGGGGCTCATTTGGTGCTGGAACGGGATATCGGGAGCGATGTGCTGGTCGTAGCGCCCGCCTATTTCAAACGATGTCCATTCCATCGGGTGGTAATCCACTTCGGCGAACACGCCGAAATCAGAACCCTTAAAGTTTGTCAAGGCCGTGGGACCAGGGCTCTGCGCTGAATCCCTGGAAGTAAAATTCTCTTTCCCGCTTGTGCTGGAAAAATTGAGGCCGACTTTATACATGAACGTATGTGCCAGCCTTTTGTCGAACGTCGTTCTCATGCCGATCGTGGTGAACGTCCGGTCTTCGGAAAGCAGGAATTTATGCGCCGTGTCGCCGGCGAATTCAAAATTTGGCGGGTCGATCGATCCGGGAGTGTAAATGAGCTCTCCTTCTCGTGCAAATGCTCCCACAAAGAGGTTTGATTCCTGATCGATCTCGGAATTCAGCGTTCTGAAGTACGAAACATTTTGGAATGAGTTCGATGTCTGCTGGACGTCCTTAGCGATGGCTTCGACCGAATCGTACGGGACCTGTGTATTGGTTTTTCCGAGGTTGAGGTTCGCGGTCAGATATTCATTGTCGCTGAGGACGTAGTCGAATTTTCCGTAGAGAAAATAATCGAAACCGTGATCGTTAAAAATATCCGAAGTCGGCGGATCGATGCGGCGGTCGGTCTCCTGGCGTGATCCCGAAAGGAAAAACCCGAGATTTCCAATGTGGTCGCTCAGAGAAATGTCTTGTCCGTTGGAGTTGAGAGAACGGAACGGACCGACTCTGCTGCCGAGAGTGTCTCCTGATACTGCGGATGTACCGGGGGAAAATGGCTTGGTTCCGTTGAACACGAGGTAGCTGCCGGCATATGTCGAAGCGTCGAGGTGGAATGTCCCGGTCGGAACGCGATTATTGAGGTCGATGATCGCCGACATTTGTCCGCCGTATTCCGCCGGAAAGCCTCCGGTGATAAATGTGATGCGGTCGATAACTTTAGGGTCGACGACTTCGTTTAACCCTCCAAACACGCCGAGCGGAACCGGAATGCCGTCCACGTAATATGTGAATTCGCCGTGCTGTCCGCGAATGTGAACTTCTCCTGTTGGAGCCCGGACAGCTCCCATGAGATTTTCCTGTATGACGTTGGTCATCCGGGCAGTGGGCGGGGCGTGGAACGTTTCCGATTCAAAGACCTGGTTCGCAGTGACCGGATTGATGTTCGAAGCGCTCGGATCGCGCTGCCCCACGACGACTACTTCTTTTTCCGTCGTCCCGAGTGAATGAAGAATGATCTTGTAGGTCGAATGCTCTTTGTCAATTGTTACGGAATCCACAAATGTGTCGTAACCGACAAACCAGGCAGTAATGCGGTAGTATCCCGCTTTGATGTCGCGGAACCGCGCCTGGCCGGCGGGATTGGTAACGGTATTTGCAAGGTATTTTCCATCTTTTGAAAGTGCGACGCGGGCAAGCTCGATGGGAACGTTGCCGTCGGCATCGTTGACCGAGACACGAAATTGCAGTCGATCCTCGTCCGAAGCAGGCACGTCGGCGTCGCTTCCCGGCAATCCTTTACCTGGAATTTCTTCCGTGAGCGCACTTTTTTCTCCGGGAAGGATGCTTCCGGCAGACTGAGATCCCCCCGAGCTCGTCCCGTTATCCGCTTTTGAAGGGTTCTGTCCGAACAGGCAGCTAGAACAAATTGAGATTATTAATAGAATGAGAATAGAACGCATAATTCTTTTTCCCTCAAAAATTAATGGAGTATGAGAAAGGCGGATTAGTTATTCCGCATCCCATGAATCAGGTTTAATGTTTAGGATGATTAAGCGAGGAGAGAGGGAGGTCCGCGACGGGAAAAAGAATTTAAGAGGGCAAATGAATACGATGAAGAAAAAGCGAAGACTTGTGTAACCGGGGCCGTGTCAAGAAACTCCAGCGGGAATGGAGCCGGAGTGAGAATAGCCCTGCCTTCGACAGAAGAGCAAAGCGCGCATGAATCCTGGTGCGAAATCGGAATATGCTTGCAATTGTCCGCGTCCGCATGCGTGGCGATTTGCACGGTTCCGGAACCGGAAATAAGGTCCAGGTCGGCATGCGGCGCAACAAGCAACAAGCCTGTTGCATACACAAAGAGCAACAGGAGTGGAATGCGTCGGCGTTGGGTGATTGGCATTACTTTCAATGTAACGAACAGGGGGCAATTAATCAAATTGACGTTGTTGGGTCATTTGACAAGAGATGCCATGACTCGTACTACAAATTAACTCAAAATTCAGTATGAAGGTCATGGCATCCTCTCAATTCTATACAAACCAGAGATAAACACCACAGAGAACAATCGCCGCACCAGCATAACGCACGACACGAGCAAGGCCAAATTTTGAGACAGCCATTGCAATGGCAATGCCGGTAATATGAAGTAACGCAGTAGCAAGAACAAAGCCGACACCATATGCAACACCCGAAGCAGTTTGCGGCATTTCGGCACCGTGTGCATGACCATGAAGGACCGCAAAGAGACCAACGATAATACTGCTTGCGAGAATTGGCAAGCGCACTGCCGCAGCGACAAGAACGCCTAACGTGAGAACAGAGATTACAATGCCTCGTTCAACATATGGGATTGAAATCGCAGCCGAACCTAATAGACCACCGACGGCCATAACACCTACAAATGTAAGAGGAACAATCCAAATCGCTCGTCCGCCTCGTTGGGCAGCCCAGAGCCCGACTGCAAGCATAGCACAGATGTGATCGAGACCGGTGAAGGGATGTACGAATCCATTAAGAAAGCCGCTTGTCTGTCCGATGCCCACGTGGATCAATGCGAGCGAAGGAAGAATAAGCGCACTGAAAGATAGAAATTTAGCTCTGGTCGTTGATGAATTAAAGATAGGTTGTTTCATTTGACCTCCATATTATTTGTCTTTGTGATAGGTGAATTTTTACTTTGGTCTGCAAGCAACGTATAAATATCTGAGAAAAGTAGAACCAGTATTAAAAACATCATGTTCTGTAAAAGGGGGGCAATACGCAACGGTATTAGGTACGAGTTTGAGTGTTTGCCCGTCCGGGATTCTCAGTTCGCCCGTACCGGAAAAAACGATAACGGCTTCCTCGTGATTTTTTGTGTTATGTTTGCCTACTGATTTGTTTGGTGCAAGGACGACGAGCCCGGACTGCATGCTGACAGTCTCTGGGGCTCCTCCCAGAATTTCTTGGTAGGTTGTATCGCTCATATGAAGCTCAATACACTTCGGTTGCGGCTTCGGATGATTGGTTTGTGCGAGAACGGAGATATTGAATAAGAACAGTGCAGCTACTAGCGTTTTGCTGAAAATGACTTCAATACGTGGTGAGCCTACTGCCATGAATAACAATTCTCCTTAAATAAGTTCGTAAACAACCGTAAGCGGTGTCATTTCGTTATAAGTAGTAAAGTCGGCTTGCATAATTGTATTAGAATGAAGTCGATAAGCTCAAGCGGATCACCCTTGGAGTTCCCGGCGTGAAATCTAAATCGGGCACGGGTGCCGGTTCGTTTTGGAGTTTCGATACGGTGTAAAATTGTGCTTCGTTCCATTCGACGTTAAAAACATTCTGGATGGTCATCATTACTCGGTACATTTGAAAACTGTAAGCAATATTTGCGTCGAAAACCGTGTAGCCATGCGCCGTCACGCTGTTATCTTCGTTGGCCGGTCTGCTGTCAATGCTCCGGTACCGGAAACTTCCCTCTAGTCCCGATGAATGCCGTGCCGTAAGCCCGCCGGTTGAGGTCAATGTAGGTGCAAGCGGAATATAATTGCTCCCGTCGGGCAAATCACGAAAACGTCCATGCGAAAAATTTACGTCGATATCGCTCCAAAGCCAATCCAAGAGTTGCATACGGTTATCGAAATCTATCCCGATTCTGCGGGTAGGTCCTTCTTCCTCGGTCGTTCCGTCATCGCCTGAATAAACGAACTCTCGTTCAAGGTCAAGGGCCCAGAATGCTATTGATGATGTGAACCTTTCGTTCGGCGTGTAGCGTGTTCCGGCCTCGGCTCCCACTGCGCGTGGAAGCGTGATGTCGGATCGCTGGGCGAGCACAACGCGTGCATCGTTAGAATGGAACCCTGTGCCAAAATTCAGGAACACGTCGGTTGTCGAAGAGGGAGAAATTGTAATATTCGCTTTCGGGCTGATGATAGATTGATCTACGACCCCGCTGATGCTGCCCAGAGTTCCTGCATGAAGAAGGTCGTTGACATCAAACAAAAAATTATCAGCACGCAAACCGAGTTGGAATTTGATGAACGAGCTAAGACGATAATCTTGTTGAGCATACAGTGCGAAGTTCGTTTGCCGAATATCCGCGTCGGCGCTGTCCTTGAGCCGCTGCCGTTTCACCACATGCCATAAGGCGTTATGGATCCAATCATTCCGAAGCATAGAACCGATCAACGTTGTCGCCGAAGGGTCGTTAAAGAGTGACGTTGTCGTATATTCGACCCGTCCGCCGGCAAGTGTCCGCCGGTCATCTTGTTCAATTTCATCTCCGTTGACCGGATCGTTTGCAAAAAATGTAAAATCAGAGAAGAGTTGGAAATTGTATCGCGATGCGTACACCTGTGCGAGGAGGTTGGATGACTCCCCCGGACGTGTATAGACAAGATTGATATTCTGCCGGTACGTATTTCCCCCTTCCGAAGGATCAATGGAACCGAATCGTCCGATGATTCCTTCTTCTACTGCACGTTCAGGAATTTGTCCCGATGCATTCCATGACGAACTAAAACCAGACGCCCACAACGAAAGCGTTTGGCTGTCGCCGAGATACGTTTTCATTTTGGCAAAAAGATTATAGCGGTCAAAGTCCTGGCTGTGGTCGAAATAACCTTTATTACGGAAAATTTCTCCAGCGGCAAATGCTGTGGTCTGGTCTCCGGCGACTGGCAGCTCTGCCATCCCGGAAACCCTTTCCATGCCGAACGCTCCCGCCTCAGCACTGAGCGTGTTGTCATCAATATCGTCTACAGTAGTGAATTGCACGCTTCCCGCCGTTGCGAAGTCGCCGAACTGCGCAAAGTACGGGCCTTTATAGACGGTCATTCCCTGCAGCACTTCCGGCATTACGAAATGAAGGTCGGCGTATCCCTGTCCATGACCGTGGCTTACCATGTTCACCGGTATTCCATCGACGGAAATATTAACGTCGGTGCCGTGGTCGGCGTCGAAACCGCGCAAGAAAATTTGCTCGGCTTTTCCGCCCCCCGCATGCTGAGCGATAAATAGTCCGGGCACCATCCGCAAAAGATCTTGCGTTGACTGCTTCGGCAGTAATTCGAAATCCATTGCGCTGACCATGCTCGAGGAAGCCGCCGACAGAGGAGCCTGCGCAGTTACGACCACTTCTTGTGTTGATGTGGCTGCTTCGACCATTTCAAAAACCACTTTTGTCGTTTGATTTTCTCGAACGATAACTTCCTTCACGATTTTTGAATATCCAACGGCGCTGGCAGCAATGGTATATGATCCCGCCGGCACGTGGCTGACGCTAAAAGACCCATCAATTTTTGAAGACGCGCCAAGGGGTGTCTCTTTGATAGTGACATTGACAAATGGAATAGGCGTGTGAGATGCTTGGTCGACCGTGATTCCGGAAATTTTTCCTGTTGTTTGTCCGAGCATGTGAAATACACATACGCACAGCATGGCAGTTACTGCTTGAATTCGCAAATAACGGAATTTACGTACCTTCAGCAAACCCTGATTTGTTATGCTCAGATTCAATGCGATGTGATTTTTTTGTTAGGTAAGGGAGGAGGTGAGAATAAGCTTGCCGTGTTTTACCCCCTTGAAGCTGAGAATTTTATGGGCGATTTCCTGTAATTCTCCCGCCTTTCCTTTCATAATGACCGATTCGAGGCACGTATCGTGGTCGATGTGGACGTGCGTGCTCGACACGATCTGTTTGAAGTGATGGTGCTGGAAATCGGTCAGCATTCCTTCAAGCTCGCGTTGATGATGATCGTAGACGTATGAGATAATTCCAAATGCCGGTGTGTTGGGTCGATGGACAGATTCCTCGACAATTTTCTCCCGGACGAGATCGCGGATGGCTTCCGAACGGTTGGTATATCCGCGACGGGCAATGAGAAGATCGAACTTTTCGAGAAGATCATCCTCCATCGAAACGCCGAACCGGTTGAGGTTTTTCATTCGTAGCACCTTTTTTTCAAATGTAGCACGTTTGTAATTTAAATGCAATACATGATTCGACGCCTTCGTTGAATTAGTGCAGAAGCTATCTCAATGACTCCGAAAAATGTCATTCTGAACGAAGCGAAGCGGAGTGAATGCCGAAGGCATCCCTTCGGGAGAATCCATGACAATCATGCACTGTGAACCTGCGAGGCTTCAGTGTCGTGGATGCTTCTCCCGCCTAAAACCGGCGGGATCAGCATGACATTTACAAATGCATTCCACATCGAAACCATTTTTGAGATAGCTTCTAATATTAAAGGATCTTTACTCTTAAGGAGGAACCTTCCGAAGGTCTTTACTGCGGGTTGATGAGGTCGGGGATGAGATGTTCTTTCGCGATCAAATCTTCGTACGTTTCGCGTTCGCGGACAACATAATAGTTCGTACCGTCGACGATCACTTCCGGCGCGCGGCGCCGCTGGTTGTAGTTCGAGCTCATCACGAACGAGTATGCACCGGCGGACATGACGGCGAGGAGATCGCCTTGATCGCTCTTCTGGATTTCGCGCCCTTGTGCAAAAAAATCTCCGGACTCGCAGACGGGACCGACAATGTCTGCAACGATCGTTCCGCTGCTTTTTTGCACGGCCGGTTTGATCTCGTGGAACGCTTTGTACAGGCTAGGCCGAAGAAGGTCGTTCATCGCAGCATCGACGATGATAAAATTCTTGTCTCTGTTTTGCTTGGTGTAGAGCACTTTTGTTGCAAGAATTCCCGCATTTGCGGTGAGGAATCTCCCCGGCTCGAAAAGAATTTTGCAGGCGACGCCTTTCAAGATCGGCAGGAGTTCTTTTGCAAGTTCGCGTGGTGACGTGCTTGCGCCGTGGTCGTATGAAATCCCGAGTCCGCCCCCAACGTCGAAATGGCTGAGCGCAATGCCCCGGCCTTTCAATGCTGCGGCAAGTTCCGCAAGCTTTTTGCACGCTTCGATGAACGGCCCTGCGCTCGTGATCTGCGAGCCGATATGCATATCGATTCCCACAGGGCGAAGGTTCGGCAGCGATGCCGCGAGTTCGAAAGCGTGAATGGCCTGCGAAGAATCAATGCCGAACTTGTTTTCCGACAATCCTGTAGAGATATACGGATGGGTTTTCGCGTCGACGTCGGGGTTAATGCGGATTCCCACGGGGGCTTTGATGTTCAATTCGCCCGCGATGGTGTTGATGAGATGCAGCTCCTGCAGCGATTCCGCCTTGAGCATGATAACCGGATGCTGCAGCACCGCGCGGATCTCTTCTTCTGTTTTTCCAACACCGGTGAAAACAATTCTGTGCGGGTCGACTCCCGCTCTCAACGCTCGAAAAAATTCTCCTCCGGAATTGCAGTCAATACCGCTCCCTGCGTCATAAAATATCCTGCACACATTGAGATTGGTGTTGGCTTTTAGCGAGTAACATACGAGATGGTCGACACCCGAGAATGCCGTATCGAATTCGCGGAAGGATTCAACAAACGATGCTTTGCTGTAGATATATGCCGGCGTTCCGATATTTTTTACAATATCTGCAACCTTCACACCCTCGCAAAACATTTCCTTGTTTTCGTATGTAAACTGATCGGCCATGCTTATACTTTGTGTAAGTAAATCACCTCGTTCCCAACGTCTCGTTGGGAACGCGCTGTTGTGAAGCTCTGCTTCATTACAATGTAAAGCAAGAAAGCGGCGCGGAAGGCGTGCCCAAACGGAGTTTGGGAACGAGGTCAAAAATCTTTCTTTGCGCCTTGGCGTCTCGGCGTGAGAGATGTTTTTCCTGCAGGCGACTAGTCCTGCTTCCCCGCGATCCACGCTTCCGCGATCTGAACGGCGTTCGTTGCGGCGCCTTTGCGGATGTTGTCGGAAACGATCCACATGTTCAGTCCGTTCTTCACCGTTTCATCACGCCGCAGTCTTCCTACGAAGACCTCGTCCTTATCGTACGCCCAGATCGGCATCGGATATTGTTTGTCCTTCGGGTCATCCTGCACGACAACGCCCTTCGCTTTCCGCAGGATCTCTCTCACATCGACGAGGTCAAACGGCTTTTCGAACTCGACATTCACTGATTCGCTGTGTCCGCCGATGACAGGAACGCGGACGCACGTTGCAGTAACCTTGATCGAGTCATCCCCCATGATCTTCTGCGTTTCCTTCATCATTTTAATCTCTTCTTTGGAATACCCATCATCCATAAAATCGTCGATATGCGGAAGGCAGTTGAACGAGATCTGGTAAGGGAATTTTTTTGCGATGATTTCTTCCTTGTTCAGTTCTTTCATCAGCTGGTCGTACCCTTTTTTGCCGGCGCCGGTAACAGATTGGTAGGTGGAAACGACGATCCGTTTGATCTTGAACCGGTCGTGCAGCGGCTTGAGCGCAACGACCATCTGGATCGTCGAGCAGTTCGGGTTGGCGATGATTCCCATGTGGTCGAAAATTTTTTGGGGATTAACTTCCGGCACGACAAGAGGAATGTCGGGCTCCATACGGAAGGCGCTGCTGTTGTCGATGACGAGCGTTCCGTGCATCGCGGCCGTCGGTGCAAATTCTTTGCTGACCGAAGCGCCGGCGGAAAAAAGGGCGATTTCGATGTTGTTCTGTGAAAGGATCTCGTGCGTCAGTTCTTCCACGCGGACGCTGGCTCCCTTAAATTTTATTTTTTGTCCCGCTGAACGGCTGGACGCAAGGGGGATGAGTTCCCCTACCGGGAAATCTCGTTCCTCCAGCACCTGGATCATTTTTCTTCCGACCATGCCGGTGGCGCCGGCAACAGCAACCTTATACAGCTTCATACGTTCTCATCCTCTCATGTGCTATTCGAATATTTCGGTTAAGTGTTTGACATCTGAAAAGAACTCCTTATGAAGCCTCCGGACGACTTCGTCGACGTGTTCTTCGTCGATGACAAAGCTAATGTTGATCTCCGAAGCTCCCTGGGAAATCATGTTGACATTGATGTCGGTGATCGCGCTCAGCACCTTCGCCGCAACGCCGGGGCTGTTCTTCAAATGCTCGCCAACCACGCACACGATCGCTTTTCTGTCGCTGACGCTCACCGTTGAAAATGTTTTCAACTCCTGGAGGATGAGCCCGAGGTTCTCGACGTTGTCGATGGTGGCAGAGATGCTGACCTCCGAGGTCGCCACCGTGTGGACAACTGTCTCGTATTTGTGGAAGACGTCGAACACATGCTCGAGAAATCCGTGAGCAAGAAACATTCTCGTCGAAACGATGCTGATGAGCGTGATCCCTTCTTTGTACGCGATGGATTTCACCACGCACTCCGTGTTCACCCTCGGCTTCGCGATGATCAGCGTGCCGGTGGACTGAGGGCGCCGCGAGTTCAACACATGGACCGGGATGTCTTTCTTCACTGCCGGGAGGATCGTTTCGGGATGCAAAACCCGGGCGCCGAAATAGGCGAGTTCTGCCGCTTCATTGAATGACATCACTTTGATTTTTTTTGCGTTGTCGACAATGCTCGGGTCCGATGTCAGGATGCCGTCGACGTCCGTCCAGATCTGTATGTCTTCGGCGTCGAGAAGCGAGCCGACAATCGCCGCCGTATAGTCGGAACCGCCCCGTCCGATCGTCGTTGTAATTCCGGATTGCGTCGAGCCGATAAAGCCTTGCGTAATAACGATGTAGTTGTTCTCGACCTTCGGCTGGACGATCTCCCGCAGTTTTCGCTCAACGGTATCGAACAGCGGCAGCGCCTTGGTGAATTGATCGTCGGTCACCATGAACGACCGTGCGTCGACAAGAAATGAACGAAGTTTGCACGCTTCAAAATATTGGTGGATGATGAAGGACGACATCCGCTCGCCGTACGAGGCGAATGTATCGAGCGAACGCGGGGTCAGTTCGCCGAGGATGACCACGCCGTTCACGAGCGCGGCCAGCTCTTCGGCGAAGACCGCAATGTGCTTGAAGAGAAATTTCGCGTTGTCGGCGTCGAACAATTCCTTGGCGATGTTCTTGTGCCGGCCTTCGATTGCGGCGACGTTCTGCAATGCATCGTCTTTCTTTCCTTTCGACGCCAGTGCCGCTGTCTTCAACAGCTGGTTCGTTATGCCGGCGCATGCGGAAACGACGACAACCGGCCGGCGGGGGATTTCCTTCCGGACGATCTCCGTAATATTTTTTATTGCTGCAGCATCCTCAACCGAGGTGCCGCCGAATTTCATGATGATCATAGGATGCCGTTGTTCTCAAATAAATACAAAAGCCCGCCGGCGTGCCCTCGCTACTCGGACAATCGTGCCGGCGGGTTCTCTTTGTCTCTATAATGAAGCAAAAAAAACAAAAAAAAGTCAAGTAGCAATCAAATGATGCGATGACTTTCTCTCTGAAATGTGAGTGCTCTCGCCAGGCCGCCAAGCTTCATTGATCTCGTTCCCAACGTCTCGTCGGGAACGCATTCCTGTGAAGCTCTGCTTCGAGAATATCCACAAGAGGGGCTGTGACGACGTTCCCAAGCAGAGTTTGGGAACGAGATGAAACACTTGTCCCATATCAGCGGGAGAGGTTTTGAACGAGATGAAAATACGATGAGAATAAATCTCCGCGCCATTGCGTCTGGCGAAGCCATCCCCTCGGGATCTGCGTGAAGTAGATTTTCTTATCCCCTTGGATGGTATTTCCTGTGTTCGGCTTTTACGAACTCCCTGTCGATATGGGTATAGATTTGCGTTGTTGAAATGTCTGCGTGGCCGAGCATTTCCTGAACGGCGCGAAGGTCGGCGCCGCCTTCAAGGAGGTGCGTGGCAAACGAATGGCGGAATGTATGCGGGTGTACTTCTTTAGAAATGCGGGCGAGGCGTGTGTATTCTTTTACGATGTTCCAAATCGCCGCGCGGGACATCGATCTGCCGCGCCAGTTGAGAAAGACGGCATCGTTCGAGGCATGTTTACCGGCGAGATCTCCTCTCACTTTTGTCTGGTATGTTTGAATCCAGTGCAGTGCGGGGGTGCCGATCGGGATGAGCCGCTCTTTCGATCCTTTGCCAAACACGCGCACCATCTCATCGTCAACAGAAACGTTCGATTGTCTGAGCTCCGTCAATTCCGATACGCGCATTCCGGTTGCGTAGAGTGTTTCCAGAATTGCGCGGTCCCGGATCCAGAGATTCTTGTCGTCGCCTTTTTTTTGTGATGTCGCATCGATAATCTTGTTGATCTCTGCAACGCTCAGGACGTCCGGAAGGAACTTGCCCCGCTTCGGAAGCTCGATTGTCAGGGTGGGGTCGCTTGTTGTGATCTTCTCTCCCAGCAAAAACCGATGAAAACTTTTGACCGCTGAAAGGTTCCGCGCCACGCTCCGGGCCGATAACCCGAGCCAGTGCAGCTCGTGAATGAACGCCGCAACGTCGTCGTCCGTTGCGCCGTTTGCCTCAGCAATGCCGCGTCCCTCAAGGAATGCCCCATACCTGGCAATGTCATGCCGATACGCGTCGATGGAGTTGGTGGCGAGGCTCTTCTCGAGTTGGAGAAAGCGGAAGAACTTTTCTATGTCGGACGTCATTGTTTGGACGGTTTCGAGGAAGAACCGGACGTACGACGGCGTGCTCTTGGGCGTATCGGTTCCGGACTCTCTCGTTTGAGCGGAACGGGATTTTCTTCCAGCAGTACTGGTTCCGCGGCCGGCGGCGGCTGCTGTTCGGGGTACTGCATGCGGGAATGGTGAATGCCGGTAAGGATCTTCACAAAACTGACTTTGATGCGCGTGAGGTCGCGCAGCGTCAGGTCGCATTCGTCGAGCTGCCCGTCCATGAACCGCGCTTTGATGAGTTCGTCGATCCGTTCTTCGATCCTTTGCACCGTCGGATTGTCGATGGATCGCGTCGAGGCCTCGACCGCATCGGCGAGCATCACGATGCCCGTTTCCTTTGTCTGCGGTTTGGGGCCGGGGTAATGGAACTCGTCCTCATCGACAGTTTCAAATTCGCCTTTCTTTTTTATCGCCTGCTCGTAAAAGAATCCGATCATGGTTGTGCCATGGTGCATCGGTATGAAATCTGTGACGGCGGCCGGCAAACCGAATTCCTGGCCAAGCGTGATCCCGTCTTTGACGTGTGCAGCGATCACCCGGGCGCTGAACTTCGGATTGAGCTTCTCGTGTCTATTCACGGTCCCGAGCTGGTTCTCGACGAACATTGCCGGTTTCGTGATCTTCCCGATGTCGTGGTAATACGCGCCCACGCGTGCCAGCGTTGCGTTCGCCCCGATCGCCTCCGCAGCGGATTCAGCAAGCGATCCCATGTTGATGGAGTGGTTGAACGTTCCCGGAGCCTTTTGGGAGAGTTCTTTCAGCAAAGGCCGGTTAAAATCCGACAACTCGAGCAGCGTCAGGTCGGTGGTGATATGGAAAAATCGTTCGAAGAAAATCAGCAGACCGTACGTCAACACAGACGAGAAGACGGCGTTCGCCGCCGCCATTGTCAATTGATTCAATACCGTTGTCAGCGAGTCATACCGCTCCAGCGACAACGCGACGATCGAAACAAGGTAGCCGAGGAAAATAAATATGATGGAGCGGAAGATCTGCGTCCGGTGCTTGATATCCCTTACCGTGTACACTGCAAGCGACCCGGCGATGACAGAATAGAACGCGATCGAATAATCATTGCCTCGGATCCCTGCGACGATGAACGCCATCGTTACCGTGCAGTAGAATCCAACCCGCGAATCGAAGATGATCGTCAGGAGCATGGATGCGGCGGGGACGACGATGAGGAGCTCGAGCGGGGCTTCGGCGTTCATGTGGAGAGTGAAGTATGCCAGCAGCGCCTCAAGCAGTACGATGAGCGTGATGAGCAGAATCTTCGAATTGTCGTGAAAAATCCGTTTGCGGAAAAGGTAAAGATAAATTCCAAAAAGGAACGAGATGGCAAAGATCTGGAGAAACTTCCCGATGAACGTCGTCACCTGGTTGACATCCGCGCCCCGTTCTGCTTTCGCTTTGCGGAGCGAATCGAGCTTCAGTTTAACGTCGTCGGTAATGCGTTCGTGAGTAGCGACGATACGCTCGTTCTCCTGGACGATACCGACGGTGCGCGGAACTTCGTCGACGGCGATCGCGATCTCTTTGTCGGTCTGCTCTTTCTGAAAGATAATGTTCGGGGAGAGGAACGAGAGCGCGATCTTCGTTGCGATCGAGACCGTGTCGTTTTCTCTCTTGTACCCCGAGATAAATGTCTGTTGCACCGCCCGGCCAAGGTCGTCAACGTCCAAAAATTTGCTGATCGGCGTTATTTGCTCGTCCGTTCTTTTGCGAATGGCAATGCTGATCCCCGTTCCGACCGATTCCTTTCGGACGCTGAGTATCCCCTGAAGATAAAGCTCATTCACGACCAGCAGTGCATCGCGTCGCAGCCGCCGCAGTGAAAATTGATAGCGGGGATTTCCCTCAAATGCGTCGGCGAATCGGAGCCGTTCGAGCGTTTCCCATTCGTTTTCCGTAATGCTGACAGGAATGCTGCGCATGCGGATGCTTAAGGCCGCAGAATCCTCCGCGAGGTCGTGCTTGCTCGCATGCTTGTAGTTCCGCTGGAGCCCCTGCTGGCGGTGCAACGCCGACCGGGCGTCGAGCACGGATTGGAGGGAAGTAAAGAACTTTTCCAGCGAATCAATTTTGCTGCGCGAGATCCCGAGGTCTTCTTCGAAAACTTTATGGACGCTTTGGGCGGCGAGCGTTTTCTCGCGTTGGTACTCCCGTTCCTCTTTATAGATAGGGAACAAAAACGGTGCGATGAGGTCCTTGTTTGTCCATATTGTTCCGACATGGTAGTCGGATTCGATCGATTCTCCGCTCGGGAACATTAACGCCACGAGGACGACAAAGAGGAAAAAAATTCCCCCCTTCATCATCCTGCTGTCTCGCTGGCTTAATTGTGATATGTAATCGGCAATCGATCTCATTGGCATGCTCCCGTGAATATGAGAAGAAAATGGAGGAGATGCAAGACGGGAGAATGCTCTAGTTTGAGTGTTGAGAATCTCAAACCGCTTCGTACTGTCATCCTGATCCTCGACGAGTCGAGTCGTCGACCGCCGTTCTTGGGCGAGAGAAGGATCCATGACATTGACGCTTTGTTGATGTATGGTGATGGGGTGTTATGGATTCTCCCAAAGGTCGCGAAGCGATCCCTTTGTCCCGCTTTCGCGGGACTCGTTCAGAATGACATGACTGAGGGAGTTTACCATTTTCCTGAGAATTACTACAACCAACGGTCATGGCGGTAAAATTTTTATTGAATCAATTCCTCGATATGATTACATTTGAAACACTGCGAACTTTTCAACCTGCACAACTTCGATTTAGGGGATCACTTTTGATGAAGAGAGAGTTGCATCACATGCTTTTTCAACGGATTTCCTTCCTCCTAGCATTTCTTATTATCCCATTCATTGCACAAGGTCAGTTGCAGTATATGGTATCCGGTACCGTCGTCGATGCATCCACCAATACGCCCCTCCCGGCAGCGACCATCCGCGTGGAAGGGTCATCCAACAAGGGGACGATCTCCAATGAGCGAGGGCAATTCCAACTTTCCGTTCCGACGGGAACGTCGACCCTCATTATAAGCTACCTGGGTTATCGTTCAGATACGGTGAGCACGTCGTCATCGAATAACGCGGAGCTTCGTGCAACACTGCAGCCGGAAGCGATCAGAATGCCCGAAATAGTCGTCACCGACGAAGACCCTGCGATCGAAATTATCCGCCGTGCGATCGAAAGCAAGCCGAAGTGGATGGGAGCCCTCAGGACATTCCAGGCAGAAGCCTACAGCCGGATGACGATCGACATCGACACAGCGATCGGCGCTATTGCGGAGTCCTATCTTACATTGTACTGGCGGGCCGATGATTCGCTCCGTGAGGTTGTTCGCCAAAAGCGGCAAACGAAAAACCTCGCTATGGGCGACATCGTCAACCGTGTCGGCCAAGTGACGAATTTCAACGACGACACTGTCGTCACCGGGGGATTCAAATTCATCGGCCCGACTTCTCCCGATGCATTCTCCTATTATGATTACAAGCTGCTCAGGACCCGTTCAATGGACGGAATGGATGTGTACGATATTGATGTTATTCCCAAATCCAGGGTGAGACCGCTTTTCCGCGGGAAGATCTCGATTGCCGAACGAAGCTATGCGGTCATTAATGTTGATTTCGAACCCAATGAAGCATTTACAGTTCCGTTTCTTAAGAACATAGCCTTTCACTACCTGCAGCAATTTCGCCTCTACGAAAACCGGTTCTGGATGCCGGTCGATTACCGGGTGAAGGGAAAAGCCGACGTGAACTTGCTGGGGTTTGCACTCCTTAAGTTTTCCTTCGTGCGGTATGTCGTTATGTCGGACTACAAGATCAACCCGGACTTTGCCGACAGCATCGCAGCGCTGCCGCGGCTGACGGTCGCACCCGAGGCATCCACGTTCGACTCGACCTACTGGGCGGACCATCCCCTCCTGCCGCTCAACCTTAAGGAAGAGCAGGCGTACAAAACGTTGGACAGTACGGCCACACTCGAAAATCAGATTGGAAAGCGGACAAAGTCGTTAAATTCCATCACCGCGGGTCTTGCGGGTTTATCTTACGTTGATCTTCGATTCAATCGTGTTGAGGGATTATTCGTGGGCGGAAAATTCGACGTCGATTCGGTCACCAATTCTCTTTCACTTCGCAGCGCATTGGGGTACGGTTTCGATGAAAAACGATGGAAATATTCCGGAGGTGCCACGTACTACCTTCTCCCTCAGCGTTTGCTCGGGATCGGCGGGAACGTCTATCGCAAGCTTGACAACCGTCCCGACGAAGGGTACTTTGGCAATCTCGAAATTCTTCTCGGTTCGTTATTTTCGAAAGATGACTACCGCGATTATTTTCTCTCGCGGGGCTGGAACGGATTTCTTGAATGGAATTTTATTCCCAAAAAGGATGCTCCCGGCGTCCATGCGAAGTTCGGGTATACCGATGAGCACGAAACCTCGCTGAAAAATATTACGGAATACAGCATCCTGGACCGCGACAGAACGTACCGCGTCAACCCGCCCATCTTCGACGGTACGCTCCGCGCGCTGAACTTGAACGCGGAGTACGGCGACGAGATACAATATTTTTTGAACAATCCGTATCTTACCGCTCATACCTCGATCGAATATTCTTCGAAGAGTCTTTTGAACAGCGATTTCGGCTTCACGAGGATCGCCGGCGCGCTGAGAGCGAAATTTCCGACGTACGACATGAGCCTCTTCTTCAATCCGACGTTGTCCATTAGTTTGAGCGGCGGCATGCTCACCGGGGATCGTCTGCCGCAGCGGCTCTTCAATCTGGAATCGAGCTACCTCGGAACGGCATGGTTCGGAGGACTGCGCGCTGCCGGAGTGAAAGAATTTTCCGGGGACCGGTTCGTGCTCCTTTCCGCCGAGCATAATTTCAGACGGATACCGTTTCTTGCAAGCGGAATTCCTTTTCTTTATGAAAGCAACCTGGAGCTGATCACGTTCGCGTCCATCGCACAATCGTGGCTCTCACCGTCCGCCCTCGCCGGGCCGCCGACATTTAGGACGACGAACGGATGGTACTACGAAGGAGGAATCAGCATAAACCGCATCCTGGACATTTTCAGGTTGGACCTGACGTGGCGCGGAGTCGAGCCGCGCAGTTTTGCATTGACGCTCGGCATTGGCGATATATTCTAAGGACAGATGCCGTTGCTTAAAAATACCCCACCCTTGGTCCCTCCCCTAAAAGGGGAGGGAGAATATTTCTCCTCCTTTCAGAGGGGAGCGTTGAAAAAAACAAAGCTCATTCTTACACTGGATGCAAGTATTAAAAGGAGAACGCAATGTTCATAGGACATTTTGCTGTTGCGCTCGGGGCAAAAAGAGCTGCGCCAAAAGTTTCGCTCGGCACGCTCATTATGGCGGCGCAGTTTGTCGACCTGCTTTGGCCGGTCTTTCTGCTGATGGGTGTTGAGCATGTGCGGATCAATCCGGGGGATACGGCGTATACCCCGCTCGACTTCTACGACTATCCGGTATCGCACAGCCTTCTCACGGGGATCGGATGGGCAATCGTTTTCGGGTTGGTCTACTATTTCTTCCGCCGTTCGGTGAAGAATGCCTGGATTGTCGGATTCCTTGTGATAAGCCATTGGCTTCTTGATCTCATTGTACACCGGCCGGATTTGCCGCTCGTGCCGGGCCTGACGACATACGTCGGATTAAGTTTGTGGAATTCTATTCCAGCGACGATCGTCGTTGAAGGAGCACTTTTCGTAGCGGGGATTGTCTTGTATCTTCGCTCAACCGTTGCACTCGACCGGACAGGAAAATATTCATTCTGGTCGTTTATTATATTCCTTGTCTTCATTGCAGTCGGAAATATCATCGGCGGCCCGCCGCCAAATGTTACCGCTCTTGCGATTGTTGCGATGGCAGTTTGGCTCCTTGTGCTGTGGGGATATTGGATCGACAGACACCGGCGGGCGGCATCGAATGCTTCGCAGTGAAGTGGAGATTAGCCAGTTTTTCTCGTTCCCAATCAGAGAATGGGAAGGCAGTAATCTCATCTCCTGCTTTTATCGAACCGTTCTGCAGGAAAATAATTTTCGCGTGAGTGACACAGGTCGCATGCTATACTTGGGTAGTGACTCATTTTGATTGATGGTCTTGATTAAATTATCCTTCTTTCTCTGAGCCAGAGAAAGAAGCAAAGAGAGCTTCTCGGAATCGGAATGCCGTCGAGGCTCCCCAATCACACAAGCAAGAGAAAACGGCTTATGCACATCCTCCCGCACCTGCCAGCCGTTTTCTCAACACACGCATCGCCCCCCTTGCACACCGCCGCCGATTCCGAGGTTTTCGAACGTGCGTCTTTGCAACAAGGCCGAAATCGTCAGGCGCGCAGGTGGGTAGGATTCAATCGAAGGGTTTTTCCGAAGAGATCCCCTTGGGACAATTTCGGTGCTCAAGCAAAAGGCTATAGTATCGAATACTCTTCACGCACCGAAATTGACGGCACGTGCGGTGGCGATTGAATCCGCGTGTTACGATTTCGAAGGATTTCTTTAATTACTTTCTTTCTCGGAAAGAAAGTACCATTGTCAAAACAATCCCATTCTTTCTCAAAATGAGTCACTACCTATACTTGACAATAGAGTTGGATTCATAGATATTTGTTCAGCGCAACATTAACCCCAGCCCTGACCAGTAAGGGGCTCCTCTGTGCGGGGAATAAATAGTGAAGAGAGTGTAGAAGCCTCTGTTGGCGAAAGCTGGCAGAGGCTTTTTGTTTTATAAAAAATGCTGCTCATATGTGCAAAATTGCAGGAATTCATCCCCCATCAATCCATTTCGTTCAAGCTCCAAAGATAAAAATATCTCACTCACACTTACAGGGAGAAAATATGAAACCTCTATACTATTTGATTTTGCTATTGCTCTGTTTTGTCACAATTGCATCCGCACAAAACTATCTGCAGAATGGAGGCTTCGAGTCATGGACCGGCAGCGTGCCCACAGGTTGGATCACCGATAGCTTGTACGTTGCAAAAAGTACGACCGCTCATAGCGGATCGGCCGCGGCGAAGCTTGGCAACTATATTATTTTTGGAACCATAGCTGGGCCGGGAGAGCTATATCAAGCAACGCCAGCCACCGGTTCCTCGTTCTCGTTAAAAGGCTGGTATCAATTAAAAGCGGATAGCGGAGACGGATTTTTTGTCACAATCACCGCTACAAAATTGGGGGCCCTTGAGGGTGCGGGAGAAGGCAAGTTTAATCAGGCTCAATCTGTGTACACCGCGTTTGCAGTTGGAACAGAGATGTTGCCGAATGCCGCAACCGACACCTGTCTTGTAGAGATAATGATGTTGCCAGGCTCTTCCAGCAAGTATCACATAACGGCAAATGTGTTATTCGATGATTTGGTTTTGGATAATACGGTCACGGGTGTACGAAATGATGAGTTCGTGCGCCCATCGAGCTACCAACTCTCGCAGAATTATCCGAATCCATTCAACCCTTCCACCGAGATCGAGTTCACCATCGCAAAGCAGCAGCATGTTACATTGCGGGTATACAACATGTTGGGGCAGGAAATTGAAACTCTCGTTGATGGTCAGATGCCGCAAGGCCGGTACCGAAAAATATTCGACGGATCACACTTCGCTTCCGGAACATATTTGTACGTACTTCAGGCCGGCACCTTTATGCAGGTCAGGCGAATGACAATGGTGAAGTAAGGCCAGAGCAAGCGAAACAGGTGTTAGAAGACGGCCGGGTTAATCCCGGCCTTTCTTTTTTCGCTGTACTTGGTGAGAGAACGAGGTAAAGAACTGGAAGAGGTAATCCCTTTGTTGCGTCGTTTCCAAAATTTCGGTATCTTGTTTCACTGTCAAATGGAGGAGGATCGGGTGCCTCCTCTTTTTTTATTCACCAATTCCACCGGGTAACCGAATGTCGCTTTTTTACTCGATTCTCCTCGGGATTATTCAAGGAATTACGGAATTCCTTCCCGTCAGCAGCACTGCACATCTTACTATAGCCGGCTCGCTGTTCGGTTTGATAAATCCCGACCGGCCGGAGGAATGGACGGCGTTCATCGCAGTCATTCAGATCGGCACAATGGCCGCCGTCATCATTTATTTCTTTAAAGACCTTGTCGAAATCGTTGAAGGGTTTTTTGTGGACGGTATTCGGTATGTTCGATCACCCGCGAACGGACTCGGCAGAGCGCGTATGGGATGGTACATCATCCTGGGAACGCTGCCGGTGGCGGTGATCGGGCTGGCGTTCAAAAAAATAATCGAAGGGACTCTTACAAAAAGCCTTACGGTCATCGGAATAAGTGCGATCGTCCTCGCTCTCGTTTTGCTGCTTGCGGAAAAAGTCGGTTCACGAAAGAAAGAGATGGCGAATGTCACATGGCTCGACAGCCTTATTGTCGGATTCGCTCAATCACTGGCGCTCATTCCGGGTTCATCTCGGTCCGGCACCACAATCACCGCAGGATTGTTTTTAGGGATCAATCGCTCAGACGCCGCCCGATTCTCGTTCCTTCTCAGTATCCCTGCTGTTTTTGCCAGCGGCATGCTCGAGCTGTACGAGATGCGGCATTTTATGCATGACCTCGGCATTGTGAACGTTGTGGTCGCAACGCTCGTGTCGGGAATTGTCGGGTACGCCTCGATCGCATTGCTGCTGCGGTATCTTAAGACTCATACGACGTATGTCTTTATTGGCTATCGCATCGTACTCGGAGTGGTACTGCTTACGATGGCAGCCGGATGAGTGGCGAATGCCGAATGACAAAGTCGGTACGAGGAGAGCGCTTTACATTCGCCATTCGACAATCGTAAATTGCAATTTGTAAATCGAAAATCATTATGGATGCCTTCAAAGACCTTTTTCAAAAACTTACGAACGTCAAAGAACTCGTCCAATGGGCCGGCTATCCGGGCCTGGCGCTGATTGTCTTTTCCGAAACCGGGCTCCTTGTCGGTTTTTTTTTACCGGGGGACTCACTGCTCGTCACCGCCGGATTGTTTGCGGCGGCAGGATATTTTAACATTACCATCCTTATTTTTTTGCTGATCGTTGCCGCAATTCTGGGAAACACGACGGGCTATCTCATCGGTCAAAAAGGAGGGCACGCACTCTACGCACGGGAAGAGTCGCGGTTTTTTAAAAGAAGACATTTATTAAAGACGAAAGAATTTTACGAGCAGTACGGACCTATCACTATCGTGATGGCGCAATTCATGCCGTTTGCCCGGACGTTCGCTCCCGTTGTGGCGGGGATCGCAGAAATGAAGTATACGCGCTTCGCTTCGTTCAATATTATCGGCGCGATCGGGTGGATCACAAGCATGCTGCTGATCGGGTATTTTCTCGGGTCGACAATACCTGATATCGGCAAAAATATTAACTATGTCATCGTCGTCGTCATTTTCATTTCGCTGCTGCCGGGAATTTTTAAGTACCTGCAGGTGAAAATGTCGGGACGAAAGATCCACTAAGGACACGAAGAAACATGAAATGTATAAATAGATTGTTTTTGCAAATCGTTTCTGAGCAATTTCTCTATAAGAGCATTGACGGTATTATGATATATTTCTCTTCGTGTCCTTAGTCGACAATTCAAAAATCTGGAAGGAATAATTATGACGACCGTTGCACCAGCAAAAGTGAAAGAGTTTGCCCCCTCGACACTCGAAAAAATTGCCTACGCCAGCGTGTCAACGATTCCAACACGTGAACCGAACGACCAGAACCGTCTCGGCTTTTGTGTGTGGAGTTTTCTTTCCGAACGGCAGGGGACTCTCGTCCAGGCGATTCACACCTCCGGCGCGCGTTTGTTGATTCCTGAGTCCGACGTTCTCCGCATTATCAGCGAATCGCTGAAACAGGCGGGGATCTCGGTTGAATGATCAGCGATGAAACTCTCCCTCCATAATCTGTTGATGGCGTTCATCCCGCTGTTCGTCGCCATCGATATCGTCGGCGCTCTCCCGATCTTCATTTCTCTCACCTCCGGAATGGGTTCAAAAGCTAAGAGGCGGCTCGTTATCGAAGCAACGCTGACTGCCGGGGCGGTTGCGCTCGTATTTCTCATTTCGGGAAAACTCATTTTCTCCTTTCTCGGCATCACCGAAAACGATTTCCGCATCGGCGGCGGAATTGTTCTTCTGGTATTGTCTGTGTACGAATTGCTTTTCGCAAAAGACACCCAGCGCGACCCGGGAACGTCCGTCGGGGTCGTGCCGATCGGAATCCCTCTCATCATGGGTCCTGCTGCGCTGACCTCGATCATCATCGTGGTGGATAATTACGGCTACTGGATGTCGATCGCCTCGCTCTTTATCAACCTATTTATCGTGTGGCTTGTGTTCCACTATTCCGAATTCATGATGAAGGTCATGGGCGTGGCCGGCTCCCGTGCGTTCGGAAAGGTCGCATCTCTTTTTATGGCGGCCATTGCGGTGATGATGATCCGGGTCGGTATCCAGAATATTCTCAGGTAAGTCGTTCACTTTTAAGGCTGTGCAATGAACAAATTCCCGACGGACATTATTTATAGAGCGCTTGAACCGAGACGCATCGTCGGCGGAAAGTCTCCCGCCGTGATTCTCCTCCATGGACGCGGCGCCGACGAGAACGATTTGCTCGGACTTGCTCAGTATTTCGACGATCGGCTGGCAGTGTTCAGCATCCGCGCCCCGTACCCGTTCGAATTCGGCGGGTATACGTATTTTCAGCTGAACGACGACGGGACCGCCGAACCTGTCATGTTTATGGAAAGCTACAAACGGCTGATGAAGTTTGTAGACGGGGTTGCGTCGCTTCCGGAGATTGACGCGGGGAAAGTTTTTTTATTGGGCTTCAGCATGGGGACGATCATGTCGTATGCATTGTCGCTGACCCACCCCGAGAAGTTTGCCGGCGTGGTAGCGCAGAGCGGTTTCATCCGCGATCATCCGGATCTGGAATTTAAATGGGATGCACTGAGCGAATGCCCTTTCATCATTACGCACGGCGTCAACGACCCCGTGATTCCGGTCAGTGCTGCACGGAAAGTGAAAGCACTCTTTTCAAAGTCAAACGCTCAGTTTGTCTACAAAGAATATCCGATGGGACACGAAATCAGCGGGGAAAGTCTGGCGGATGTCTGCACGTGGCTGCAGGAGAGGTTAGTGTGATGTTTTATCGCCGATGGTATTCGGACCGGACGCGGTCGATGACATCCATCGTCTGTTCAGCGGCAATGGTCCAGTCAAATTGCATCGATCGCTTCAATGCGTGTTCTGCAAGCCGGCGGCGTAAATGTTCGTCGCGCAGGATCAGCAGAATTTTCTCGGCGAGCTGTTCACGGTTGCCGTACTCGTAGAGAAGGCCCGTTTCCCCGTCCACCACTGCATCGCGCAGCCCCTGCACATTGCTCGACACTGTCGGCGTGCCGCACGCATTTGCTTCGATCGCCGTTAATCCCCACCCTTCTTTTGCCGATGTATTGACCGCGACATGCATTTCGTTCAGATGTTTGACTTTCTCTTCCTGGCTCACGAACCCCGTAAAGGTCACCGCTTCCGATACTCCGAGTTTGCTCGCGGTCGATTCCAGGCGCGGCTTGTCGTCGCCATCGCCGACAATAAGAAGTTTCGCTGACGGCATTTCCTGCCGGACGATCACGAATGCTTCCAGCAAGTGATCGACGCTTTTGTATTTCTTTAAGCGTCCGACCATTCCGACAAGTGGTGCGGGACTTTTTGGAATCCCCAGCAGCCTGAACGAATCGTGATCGACGCCGTAATGGATGAGATGCGTCCGGTCTTCGGGGAAGCCCAGGTGCAGCAGTTCCCGGTGAGTGCTCGGTGAGCCGACGATGAACCGCAATCGTTTGTAAACGGGAATTGAAGCCTGTTCAGTCAGATAGACGTACGATGCGGCGGGGAAGGAGGCTTCGAGGAATATACTTTTTCCAAAAAGATGGTGTGTAACACCAAGCAGCGGCTCCTTCACAAAGATCGGAGTGTAAAAGGGAATCTTATTCATGTCGTCGACCACGAGGTCGAATTTTTGCGCTTTGAACGAAGAAAAATATTTTTTCGGAACGAGATAATTGAAGAACGACCGTCCCCCCTCGCGAATAATATGAATGCCCCTGAGATCTTCTCTTTCCCTCGCGCCGGCGAAACGAGAACAGAAGAGCGTCACATCATGACCGGCTGCGGCGATGCGCTCGAAGACTTCGTGGAGATGCACCTCCGCTCCCCCCGCGAGAGGGTTGGTAATGTCCTGCCAGTTGAAGATGAGAATACGCATGAGAGCAATTAATAATTATGAATTAAGAATTAAAACAAAGTATGAATTGTTTTTAAATTCTTAATTATTAATTTTTCATTATTAATTATCTTTTCCTTCCTACCAGCCCGAACGACAGCGACGTATTGACCGCGATCGGCGTATCACGGAGCGCTTCCCGCACGGACTTCCTCATTGCCGTGAACGGGCGAAAAAGTGTAGGATACAGCGGCAGTTTTATTCCCGCCTTTAATAAGGCTTCACGCGTTGCGCGGTAGAAGAGGCTGGGATACATCCATTCGCCATAGGTGTGGACAGTTTCCAGCCCAAGCCGCTCCATTTCACGGCGAAGCTCGCCGACGGAAAATTCCCTTTCCCATCCGGCAAACCATTTGTTGATCGCGATGAGAAAATGCTTGATGATGGTGTACACGTGGTACCGCTGGGGAACGTCGACGAGCAGAAGTCCCCCTCTCTTAACGACACGGATATTTTCTTTCAGCAATGCTTCGGACTGCTGCGGTCTGAAATGCTCGAGAAGTCCTTGATGGAACACGATGTCAAAGGTTTCGTCATGGAACGGGAGGCAAAACGTATCTCCTCCGATAATAGAGACTGAAATTTTTTCCTCGTCAGCCAGTTGTTTCATGATCCTGAGTGAATTGATGGAATAGTCGAGCTGGAAAACCTCGGCGCCTTTCTCAACCAGCGGAAAACTATCGCGCCCCGTACCTGCGCCGACTTCCAGGATTTTCTTCCCCCTCAAATCGACTATTTTGGACAAATTTCGAACGACGCGGTCAGAATTCGAATACACTTCCCGCACATCTTTCTTTTCGTCCCAGAAATTTTCCCAGTTTGAACGGCGTGATTCTTTCATAACCCTTGAATAATTAAAAAAGAAGAAGCCGCCGGCAACGTGCCGCGGCTGTGCGAGAAAACAGGCTTAATATAGTTTGAAAGCGTTCTAATTGCAATGTGTTTTTCCCCTTCTCTCCTGTCAATCTGGGAGATTTTTGATTTCCCATAAGCCGAGACTTTTGTCGGAATAAATTCCGTCGCCGTACACGCAATGCTCGTTGACAATAGCGACTGGCTCGGGAAAATTAAAAGGGGCTCGTTGCAGGTTGAGCGGCCGAAAGCTTCCCGTTGAAATATCCGGGTTTTCATTCCGTGAAGTGTAGGTCGATGTCAGCATATAGCGCGAATTGCTTTTTTTTATGCCGGCAAGCGCACGCTTGATCTCTCTGTGGGAAAAATGGGGGAGACAATCTCTGCACAAGATCAGGTCGACTGTCGGCAGGTTATCGGAAAGAATATCCAGCACAACGAATGTTTTTTCCGGAGTCTCGAACTTCTTCCGATTCGCGGCGATGAGCTCTTTTACAATATCAGCGCCGATGTACGTTGTCATATCCAGCCGAATATCCTTCATCCAAAAAAAATCCCCGCAAGGAATATCAAGAATAGTGCGCACTCCCAATTCCTTGAGGATCTCGGGGAGCTTTTCGCGGATGACAGCTGTGTTGATCGTGTTTGACCCTGCTCCGGAATATGTTTCCCGGTCTCCCCAAGCATTCATTCTGTAGATTTTGTCGAATACTATTTCATGCTGCGGTTTGTTCAACAGCGCTTTGCTTCCGGCGTAATATGCTTTTTTCACAAGGCCGTACATGGCCGGAAAACGCGATTGTATCTTCTGTTTGAACTCTGTCACACTATAGCTCCCTGAGGTGTAGAGTCGTTGTTATGGCAATATTTATGGCCAAGGCGCGGAGAACGCCAAGAGGATTTCTGACTTTTTATCCTTTTAACTTCTTGGCGTGCGTGGTGGTTAAAAAAATTATTTATTGAAACAGCATTAGCAGGTTGCTGAAAAACAATTTTCTGAGCCACTAAGTCGCGAAGGCACGAAATAATTTTAAGAAAATCGCTATCCCAACCGTTGATGATATTAGCGATAATAGTTTTTCGCCTTAGTTTCTTCGTGACGTTGTGTCTTCGTGGCAAACTGTATGGACTTTTTCATCCCCCTGTTAGAGAAGCGACTCAGCGATCGAATCGCAGACCATGAATCCTTTGCGGGTAAGCATGATGCGGCGGTCCTTGATATGCAATAATTCTTCATCCGAGAAGAGCTTTAATTTCTCTCCACGGGCGGAAAGCATGTCGACGCCGTACAACTGCTGCAATGTCGTTACGCTCAGTTCCCCGGTGCGCAGGCCGAGAAAGACAGCTTCACTGAACATCGTCTCCCTGTCGACGGTTTCAGAACCTACAACGGGAAAGCTGCCTTTGCCGATTGCATCGCAGTAGTGTGCGATGCTTCGGGCATTCCACCAGCGGCGCCCTCCGGTCGCGTGATCCTTCCAGAACGAATGTGCCGACGGCCCGAAACCAAGATAGTTCGAGTGATTCCAATAATTTTTATTGTGGCGGCTTTCAAAACCCGGCTTTGCAAAATTAGAGACCTCGTATTGACTGAAACCGTTTTCCGCCATGGCTGCGATCGTCGTTTCGTACATCGCGGTATCTTTTTCTTCCGGCAGAGGCTTGACCGTCCCGTTTTGCACCATCGAGAAAAGCGGCGTGTGCTCTTCAACAATCAAACTGTAGGCGGAGATATGTTTTGGCTGGAGCACGATTGCTTGCCGGAGGTTTTCTTTCCATCGGTCAAGTGTTTGATTCGGAAGAGAAAAAATCAAGTCAACGCTCACGTTTTCAAATCCAGCGAGATACGCGTTCTCGACGCATGCGGTTGCTTCTTCCGCAGTATGAATGCGGCTCAAGAATTTTAATTCGTCCGGGTGGAACGATTGAATGCCGATGCTCAGCCGGTTCACACCGAGCGACCGGTACCCGCGAAGTTTCTCAACGTCAACAGTCCCCGGGTTTGTTTCGACTGTTACTTCAACACCTGAGTCTATGGTGTAATGCTTGTGAAGTGCATTGAGGATTCTTTCCAGTGTAGACGGAGGCAGGAGGGAGGGCGTTCCTCCGCCGAAGAAAATTGTTTCGAACGTCTCACGGTGGGAATACCGGCCGGCTGCCATTGCGATCTCTTTCTCCAATGATATGAGAAAGAGATCCATCGAATTCATATTCTCGATCGAATAGAAATCGCAGTACACGCACTTCTTTTCGCAATACGGTATGTGGAGATACAGGCTCGCCATAATTATTTATCGGTTAGAATATCCTGCTCTGAGTAAAATATATTTCCGCAATGCATTGTGCTGTCATCATGTGCGAAGTATCTATGCAGCTCTAAAGATTCTCCCAAGAGGATGCCTTCGGCATTCACTTCGTTCCGCTTCCACGGTCGACGACTCGATTCAAACAATTAAAATTTGGCAATCAATCATTGTATCATCGTTCCGATGCGCGACCAACGGATCGCTGAAAATTTATTGAAAATACTGCCGACAGAAACTGATGTATCCCATGACCAGTACACGAACATCGCCTTGCCGACGATGTTGTCTTCAGGGACGAATCCCCAGTATCGGCTGTCGAGGCTGTTGTCGCGATTGTCTCCCATCGCGAAAAGATAGTCTCTCTCGACAATATATTCTGTTTTATGGACGCCGTCAATCGATACGATTCCGGTTCTGTCCGCACGTACCTGATGTCCTTCCCGTTCGATAAATGTCTGCCACTGCTCGATCGAGCCGTTGGAAATCTTGACGGCCATTCCCTTGAACGGGACAACGATCGGCCCGTAATAATCGGGGTTGAAGGCGCTTCCTTTCGGAAAGATCATGTCCATAGATTCCCGTGGAAGAAAGTCGCTCGGCGGAGTATGCGGCGATTGGGGCGGAAGGAGAAATTCTCTGTTATTGACGAAGACGGTTTTGTTTTCGATGAGGAGTGTGTCTCCGGGGACTGCCATGCACCGTTTGATAAAATTGACGTTTCGGACCGGTTTTGTTTCGTCCCTGTCGCCCGGGTATTCGAACACGATCACGTCGCCGCGGCGCGGGTGGATCAATGCCGGCAGGCGGAAGTGCGGAATCTCGACGTTCGTGAGCGGAAGATATTTCGGGGTCCCGGCGCCGTAAATAAATTTGTTGACGAAAAGGAAATCGCCGATGCGGAGCGTGTTTTCCATCGACGCGCTCGGGATGCGGAACGCTTCGACGACAAATGTTTTCAGGAAGAAAGCAACGACAAGGGTCGCGGCGATCGTCGCAGCATAATCACTGAACCGCCGGCCGGGCGTCCTCCCGGCCCTGTTCTGCTCTTCGTTGGCTTCCACATTTTCCTGGACAAAAATTTACCGGATTAACGTTCCCAGCCGGTTCACCCGCACCGACAGAAGTTTTTCAAAAATGTTGAAAATGGAAACGTCGGTGTCCCACGACCAGTAGACGATCATCGGCGTGCCGACGATATTCTCTTCGGGAATAAAGCCCCAGAACCTGCTGTCGAGACTATTGTCGCGGTTGTCTCCCATCCCGAAGAGATAATTCTTTTCGACGATGTACGTGCTGTTCGGTTTTCCGTCGATCAAAACGTTTCCGCGTCCGTCCAGCGATGCCTTATGTCCATCCCTCTGGATGAACGTATCCCACATGCCCACAGTGTTGGCGGTGAGAGGAAGTTTCATTCCTTTGTACGGAATGACGATCGGACCGTAGTTATCTTCGTTGAACGGTGCCGTCGGCGGAAATATCCTTTCGTCGGCGTACGACGGGGGGAACATGCGCGGTGAATTGAATTTCATGTTTCGGGGGATCGGAGCGCGCTGTCCGTTGACATAGACGACGCGGTTGATCACCTGCAGCGTATCTCCCGAGATCGCCATACAGCGTTTCAGATAATACGTGAACGCTTCGGGGTGAACCTCCTCGCGGTATCCGGGAAATTCAAACACGATAACGTCGCCGCGATGCACGGACGTAAATGCCGGAAGCCTGAACCAGGGAAGCCGCACATCGCTGAAGGGGATGTTGCGCGGAGAGCATCCTCCATAAATAAATTTGTTCACCATCAGGAAGTCGCCCGTCATCACTTCGTTCTCCATCGACCCGGTCGGCACCATGAACGATGCGATGACAAAATTGTTCAGCAGCAAAAACCCGATGATGACGATCGCCGCCTCGCGGAAGAAGTCCTTCACTTTTTTTGCGAACGGAACGGGAGTTTCAATCTTCTTTTCTTTGTGTTTGGCCATTATTGTTTGTTGGTTGATGAAAATGATAATCGTTCATTGAATATCTGGACGTCGGTTCTAACTGCTGGAATGTAGAAGTCAGAATTCAGGAGTCAGAAGAAAATACGACAGCCCTACTGTTTACTGAATTCTGACTTCTGAATTCTGGCTTCTACTCATCCATCGAAAGCACAGCCAGAAACGCTTCCTGCGGCAGTTCCACACGCCCGACCTGTTTCATACGTTTTTTCCCCTCCTTTTGTTTCTCGAGGAGTTTGCGTTTCCGTGTGATGTCGCCGCCGTAGCATTTTGCCAGGACGTTTTTCCGCATGGCAGAGACGGTCGTCCGCGCGATCACTTTGCTGCCGATCGCCGCCTGGATAACAACCTCAAACATTTGACGGGGTATCAATTCTTTTAACTTACTGCACAGTTTTTTTCCCATGTCGTACGATTTGTCGCGATGAACGATCGTCGACAATGCATCGACCGGCTCGGTGTTCAATAGAATATCCAGCTTCACAAGGTCCGATTCCCGGTAATCGAGGTAATCGTAGTCGAGCGACGCATACCCGCGCGTGAGCGATTTTAATTTGTCGTAGAAATCGAAAATGATCTCGGAGAGCGGAAACTCGTACGTAATATCGGCGCGCGTTGGGTCGAGGTAGTTTGTGTTTTTGTAAATGCCGCGGCGGTCCATGCAGAGCTTCATGATGTTGCCGATGTACTCCGTCGGCGTGATGATCTGCGCCTTGATGTACGGCTCTTCCATTTTTTCAACGTTCCCGATCGGCGGCATCTCGGCGGGGTTGTTGACGGTAACGACTTCTTTGTTCGTTTTTGTAACCCGGTACTCGACGTTCGGGACGGTTGTAATGAGGTTCTGATTGTACTCCCGCTCCAGTCTCTCCTGGATGATTTCCATGTGGAGCAGGCCGAGAAATCCGGCGCGGAATCCGAACCCAAGGGCGGTAGACGATTCGGGCTGGAATACGAGCGATGCATCATTCATCCGGAGCTTATCGAGCGAATCGCGGAGCTCCGCAAAATCGTCGGCGTTCGTCGGATACAACCCGCTGAAGACCATCGGCTTCACTTCCTTGTATCCCGGCAGCGGCTGAGAAGCTCCGTTAACAACGGTCGTAATGGTGTCGCCGACTTTGGTTTCGTGGACGTCTTTCAATCCTGCGATCAGGTAGCCCACATCTCCGGCGACAAGAATGCCGGTGCGCTTCCGCTTCATCTCGAGGATGCCCACTTCTTCCGCTTCTGCGGTTGTTCCGTTGTAGAAGAATTTGATTTTGTCTTTTTCTTTCAACGTTCCTTCGACCACGCGGATGTACGCGATGGAGCCGCGGTACGAATCGAACAGGGAATCAAAAATAAGAGCCCGCAGCGGCTGTGATGCTTCCGCTTTCGGAGGACGGATGCGTTTCACTACTGCTTCAAGGATTTCCTCGATGCCGAGCTTCGTTTTTGCACTCGCCAGCAGAATCTCTTCTTCCTTGCACCCGATAAGATTGACAATTTCGTGTTTCACTGTCTCGATCATCGTTTGTGCGGAAGGGAGGTCGACTTTGTTGATGACGGGAATGATCTCAAGACCGGCATCGATCGCGAGATAGAGGTTGCTGATGGTCTGCGCTTCGACGCCTTGTGATGCATCGACAACCAGGATCGCCCCTTCGCAGGCGGCGAGCGACCGGGAAACTTCGTACGTAAAATCGACGTGCCCCGGCGTGTCGATCAAGTTGAGCGTGTAGTCCTCACCGTCCTTTGCCGTGTATTGCATCTGGATTGCATGCAGCTTGATCGTGATGCCCCGCTCCTGCTCAAGGTCCATATCGTCAAGCACCTGGTTAATGACGAGGTCGCGCTGCGTGATCGTGCCGGTCAACTCGAGCAGCCGGTCCGCGAGCGTGGATTTCCCATGGTCGATATGCGCAATGATGCAGAAGTTTCTAAGATGGTTCATTGTTTCAGAATGCTGGGAGAATTAAAAGTTAAAAGTGCAAAGTTAAAAGTTGAACAGAAAATATCGGTTTGAATGTGCGCGGTATTTTCCTGGAAAAAGAGGTTCTAACTTTTAATTTTTAACTTTGCACTTTTAACTATTCACTATTTACTAGCCCTCTTCAATTAAACGAAAATGCCCGCCGAAACATGTCGTGGGCAGTTTTTCTTCATTAAGATACGGTTTTAGCGGTGGAAGTGCAAGAAGGAGGAGGGTAAGTAGAGTACTACTCTGCGTTGACATGGATTCTCCCAACGGTTTCGTTCGCCGTCCGTTCCGCTCAGAAGGAGAAAGACTGCGCTTTGTTGGTTGAACATGGTGAGTCATCTGAATCAAAATGCCGCCTTAAGCAAAGCGAAGGATCTATTCTGGTTTTGGGAATTGTTCTCCTGCCGCTTTCTCCAACACCTGTAAAAATACTTCCGTCGGTTGTGCACCCGACACCGCGTACTTGTTGCCGAACACGAAGAACGGCACACCACGCGCACCCACCTGATGAGCTTCGTAGGCATCGTTGTTCACGAGGTCAGCAAAATCGCTGCCTGCAAGCACCCGCCGTACGTCGTCGCCATTGAGGCCGACTTCGACGGCCAACTGAACAAGCGTCTCGTGATCGGCGGTATTCTTTCCCTCAGTAAAATATGCCCTGAAAAGCCGTTCCTCCATAGCATCCTGCAGCCCGTGCTTCTTCGCAAAATGGGACAAGCGGTGTGCGTCAAAAGAATTTGCAACGACGGCCTTGTCGAAGTCGTACTGCAATCCCACTTCGAGCGCCATTTGTGTGACGTGATCGTTTAATTCGCGCGCATGCTCCAGCGTCCAGCCCTTTCGTTCTGCAAGATACTCGTTCACGCTTTTTCCCGGCTGCGTGACGATCTCCGGGTCAAGCTGGAAGCTTTTCCATTCTATGGTGATATCATCTCTGCCGGGGAACTGTTCCAGCGCGAGTTCAAACCTGCGTTTGCCGATGTAGCAGAAAGGGCACATAACGTCGGACCAGATTTCAACCTTCAAAGCGATTCCTCAAACTCTTATCTTGAAATTTCATTGTCCAAAATATCACAGCGTAGAACCCCACTCATCGACAGTCATTACTTCTGCCTGCCGCGGAAAGATTTTGGTTGTCAGCACACGGTGAACTTCTTCGTCGAGATCCCCGCAGCAATCGGAAAGAACGGTAATGGCATAATCCTTATCTGCCGCTTCACGCACGGTAGACAGAACTACACCGCTGGTCGAGATACCCGAAAGCAAAAGATGGTGTATCCCGAGAGACCTCAGCACAACTTCCAGGTCGCTGCCGGTAAATGCGCTCACTCGTTTTTTGGTGACAATGATATCGCCCGGCTTCGGCGCAGCCGACGAATGGATCCGTCCCCCTGTATCCGCATCAAAATTCATGGATCCGTTCTTCAACCGCACAAAGGATTTGTTGCGGGAACTCACTTCAGGATATCCTCTTCTGAACCCTACGACCACGTAGATAACGGGTATGCCGCTGGTGCGTGCCGTCTGTATGGCCTTGTTCATGGAATGGATGAAAGCTTCGCTCTCTTTGAGCATTTTCATGGTGGCTTCTTGAACATCCATCACCAGCAGCGCGGTGCTTTGATTGTTGTATTCCATGTTTTACGATGCGGTCTGTCTAATGAGTGCTGTTATGCGCGTAATTTTTTGAGCTGAGCGGAACGAGACTTTATCAGTGCTTCTTTGTTACGCTTCGCGCGCTTTACCACTTCTTTTGCTTCCTTTGAGTTTTCAAAGTATTTGTCCCCCCAAAGAGTGATCTCGACCATCACAGGAAGGAGATCGATTCCTTTTTGAGTCAGCGTATAGAAGAATTTCGCCCTGCTTTCGGAGTGCTCTTCTTTGGAAATCAACCCCGCGTGTTCCAGTGAATCCAGCCTGTCCGCGAGAATGTTCGTGGCAATGTTTTCGGATGCATTGAGAAACTCGCCATAGGAATGCATGTCCCGGAACATGATATTGCGGATGATCAAAAGAGACCACCTGTCGCCCCAGATGTCCAATGAGCGGCTTATGGGGCAATCGGATCGTTTGTTAAGTCGTTTGGTCATACCATGTTATTGAATTCTTGGAGCTGTACACGCCCTCAACAATAAAATCTACACTCGTCCGTCTCTAACAATGCGCGGCGAATAATTAACTTGCATTTTGCAAGTAATATATGCATTCTCTAGTTGCCAAGCAACGAAAAATAAAAATAACAACAGCATGCTCCCAAAACGATGGGGCGCTTTCTTTGATAGACCCTTCGCTCTGCTCAGCATGACATGGAATGAGTGGTGGACACCGCAACATCTATGTCATTCTGGGCTGAATGAAGAATGCATCATCTTCTTCTCACCGATAATCGAAAAGCAGGAAAACACAATAAATGAAAATACTTATCACCGGCGCCAGCGAGGGAATCGGCTTGGAAACAGCAAAGCTTCTTGCCTCCGGCAATAACGAGATTACGCTCGTCGCACGCAATCGAGAAAAATTGGAGAAAGCCGCCGCTTCGTTAAAGGGAACCGGACACCGGATCATCGCCGCAGACCTTAGTAAACGTGAAGATGTCGACGCACTAAAACTCAGTATTGAGCAAAATACATACGGTGCCCTCATCAACAATGCCGGCGTCGGCATGTACGGAAGGTTTACGGAGATGCCGCTCGCCGACCAGGAAAAAATGCTGTACCTGAATGTGATGGCTGTGACTTCGTTATCGTATTTCTATCTGAGGCAGGCAAAAAAAGGAGATGCGCTGGTAAATGTGGCATCGACGCTTGGGACAACATCGTATCCAGGTGCGGCTGTGTATGCTGCAAGCAAAGCGTATGTCACGAATTTCAGCGAATCACTCTGGTGGGAATATAAAAAGAAAGGGATCTACGTGGCAGGCTTCTGCCCCGGACCGACATACACAAATTTCCACAATGCGGCAGGAGGCGATAAAGATAATTTTCCCGGATTCGTGATGCAGGGACAGGCCCGGGTCGCGAACAATCTGGTGATGGCACTGGTCAAACGAAAGAGACCGAAGATAAGTTCAGGGGCATTCAGTCATGTTATGCTTTTCGTCCACAAGCTGATGAGCAGAACGATGGTCGTCAATATGATGGGAAGCTTCTCTCCGCTGAACGATACGGCAAAACAACATGTGTAGGAACAGCAATTATCTTTGAGGAAAAAAATGCAGACCGTGATTTCGAATGACTGAGTAGTGAAATATCCACGAAGGTCACTACATTCACGAACTATTATAGACTGGGTCATACCTCACAAAGCAATTCTAGTCCTTCGTGTCTCTTCGTGGTCTTAGTGGATAGATTGCAAAAATTAACGGGAGAACCACAATGAAAATTGTGAAGGTAACATATACGGCCAAAGCGGAATATGCCGAACAAAATCAGAAGAACATAAAAAATGTCATGGCCGACCTGCAGAAATTGAATCATCCGGGCATCGACTACAAGGTATGCTTGAGCGCTGACGGCAAGACGTTTATTCATACGGCATTTTTCAATACCGACGAAGATGAAAAGACTCTTCTTAAATTACCTTCGTTCAAATATTTCCAGGAGCAGCTCAAATCAAGCGGACCTGAAGTTCCACCAAAACAAGAACTGCTTGCATTAGTAGGTTCCTCAAAAGTCATTTTCAATCAAAGATGATCATTGTTGGTTATTCAATGGTGATTGAGATCTATCGCACCTCACTCCCCTCAACAAACATTTGAGCCTGCCTGCGTTTCCGGCCGACCGCCGCGCAAACAAATCTGCACGAAACTTATTGGTCAAAAACCAAATTAATTGTACATTGAAGCTGCTTCACTAGAAGGTATTTCAAAAATTGTCTTGCGTTTGTCCTTCTCCCGAGGGAAGGCTTAGCGAGCTGCTCCCGTTCCGCCAAGGCGGAACGGGATTTCGCATCGAAGGATAGAGCAACACGTTTTTGAGACAGGTTCTGGAAATATTTTGTTAGTTGCTGGGACGGGAAAAACGTCATGCCCATTCCGCTTGACTACTTCTTCAGAGGCGTTCTTATCGGTTTCTCCTTGGCGGCTCCTATAGGACCTATCGGCATTCTCTGCGCCAGAGGAACAATACTCTATGGACCCCGGCGCGGTCTTATCTTAGGGCTAAGCGGAGCGCTTGGAGATGTCATCTACGCTCTCGCCGCTGTCTTTGGTGTGAGGCTCATCTTCGATCTCGTCGTCTCGTATCAGCAATGGATGCGCCTTCTCGGGGGCTTTATGCTTATTGGCGCCGGCTTTTTTACCTTTCGATCGCAACCAAGAATGAATCTTCCAGCACAAAAGACCAGGGGGGAAGCCGGGATCTTCGCCTCAACTTTTTTTCTCGCTCTGACGAACCCGTTGACACTCTTCGGCTATGCTGCCGCATTTTCCGCAATCGGCGTGAGTAAGATCATCGCAGACCGAATCTCAATCATGCTGCTGATTGGAGGCGTGTTTCTCGGCTCCGCTCTATGGTTTTCCCTGCTGGTATGGTTTTCATATACGTTCAAGGAAAAAGTAACGACGCGTGGAGTCATCATCATCAACAAAGTGGCGGGCGCGTTGTTGGTAATTTTTGGAGCCGCGGGGGTTTTCTTCGGTGTCAGGGGCATTTAGTGCCGGTTCTCAAAAATACCCCTGCACCTTTTCAAACCGCCAAGCACGCCAAGAAGTTATAAGTATAAAGACTTACAATACTCTCGGCGTTCTCCGCGTCTTGTGTCGAGGGCATCACCTCCTGAGGTGAAAGACAAGAGTAGTAGGAGAGAGATCTATGATCCAAGAAACCGTTTCTGACGCACATCGCGAATCGTGGCGATCGATGATCGTGAAATATCAACGTGCCGATAACCGGCGAAGCATCTGGCAAATCGTTGATACGTTCGTTCCCTACGTCATCCTCCTCTATTGTATGTACCGCAGCATCGACATTTCCTATTGGCTGACGCTGGCGTTAGCGATACCGGCCGCCGGCCTTCATGTCCGAACATTTATTATTTTTCACGATTGCGGACACGGCTCGTTCTTCAAGTCTCAGAAAGCCAACAACGCACTCGGAATTATAAGCGGGCTCTTCTCGCTCACTCCATACTACGAATGGCGGCACAACCATGCGATCCACCATGCGACGGGGAGCGACCTTGACAACCGCGGGATCGGTGATGTCTGGATGCTCACCGTAACAGAATATCTCGAACGATCTCGGTGGAAACGTTTTGTTTATCGGTTCTACAGGAATCCGTTCGTGATGTTCGGTATCGGTCCGCTGTTTATGTTTTTTATTTCGAACCGGTTCACATCGCGCGCGTCGGGACCGAGAGAGAAACAGAATGTCTACTGGACAAACATTATGCTGGCAATTATTGCTGCGGCAATCTGCTTCACGGCCGGGTTCTCTTCGTTCATCCTCGTATTCCTGCCGACGATCTGGTTTGCGGGGTGCCTCGGAGTATGGCTGTTTTACGTCCAGCACCAGTATGCCGGGGTCTACTGGGCGCGGCATGCGGAGTGGAATTTTTTTGACTCCGCACTCAAAGGGAGTTCGTTCTACAAGCTTCCGAAAATCCTCCAATGGTTCAGCGGCAATATTGGATTTCATCACATCCATCATTTGAGCCCGCGCGTCCCTAACTATTCGCTGAGCGATTGTCAAAAAGAAATCCCGCTCTTCTGGTCGGTGAATCCCATTACCCTCCTCTCAAGTTTGCACTCACTTACATTGCGCCTTTGGGACGAAGATGCGCGAATGCTCGTCGGATTCAATGTTGTGAAACGTGTGCACAAAAAGGTGTAGCGCCGAAGGAAGATGTCCCATCGCTGCCGGAGCTTATGGAGCCGTGGGGACACGGAATGAGTGCCGGCGTTGATGACGAGATCTAGGTCCATCGAATCCTTCTCCTTTCCACACCGGCGAATTTATGGTCAATTCTTCTCATTTCCAATAATTTATTGGCGAATTTGGGTCGAAATGCCCGCTTGAGAAGGCATGATTCTTGTGAATTCTTATATGGAGTAGGGTTATTCGTTAATTTGGCGTGATTGTCAAAGTGGATGGGTGGGCAGGGAGAAGAACATTTCAGACCTCCTGATTCGATTTTGATGATGGAGGTCTTTGTTTTTTTTGTGTGGAAGCAACATGTCTTGCGGCTTGCCGGCGCCTGAGAAATATAGCAATCAAGTGATTGCACACGAGGGGGAAAAGTCATAAAAGAAAATTCATGAGGTTGAGATGATTAATTTTTTTGCCCCGTCGGATTCACGTGATAAAGAAACGGCCGCGAGGGCGCAGATTTTTTTCCGGGTAGTGATAGGTTCAGCAATCATTACAACAGGCACACTGCTATTTGAGATGATCGTGCTGCCGGAAAACCATCAGCGGTGGATTTTCATCGCCTGCATATTCGATCTTGTCTCCCTCGGCCTGTTATTCCTAAACGGTAAGGGAAAAACCCGCCTCGCTTCCTATGTGTTCGCCGGCATCTTAATTGTTCTGATCTTTGGATTAGCCTGGACGGGCGGCGGTATCAAGGCTCCCGCCATTCAGGAAATCCCCATTGTTGTTTTGGCTGTCGGGTTGATGTTAGGATGGAAGAAAAGCGTCCTCTATGCTGCCGGGACGGTCGCTGCTTCTGCCGGACTGGTTGTTGCCGAGTATCTGGGCTTTTTACCGGCCAGCAACATTGTACCGACTTCATTAAGCGTGCTGGCAAATTCAACGATGCAGATTGGATTGCTCCTTCTGCTGCAATATCTCATCGTCGCCAACTTAGATAGAGCACTTCGGGAAGCGAAGGAGCAGGTAACCCGGCGCTCACAAGCGGAGGAGTCGTTACAAGAAAGCGAAAAGCGCTTCCGTTTGATTCTCGACAACATGCCGATTCTCCTTAATGCGTTCGATGATACAGGAGTTTTTATCGTATGGAATAAAGCGTGCGAAGAAACCACGGGATACATGGCAGATGAAATACTTGGCAATCCTCGCGCAATGGAATTATTGTATCCGGATCCTGCATACCGGGCGAAGGTTTTGAATTCCTCTCTCGACCCCCGCAGCAAGGAAAATGTGTACGATTTGGTGACGAAAAAAGGCGAACGACGTACGATAGAATGGTTCGATATCTATCAGCGTCTCGAGGTTCCGGGCTGGGCAACATGGGGGATGGGACAGGATATCACCGATCGGAAACGGGCGGAAGAAGCATTGCGTTTTGAACGTTTGCTTCTCCGCACACTCATCGACAATATTCCCGATTCAATCTATTCCAAAGACATGTCTTGCCGCAAGACGCTGGCCAATACCGCCGAAGTGCGTCATCTACAGGTACATTCAGAGGCCGATGTTGTTGGGAAGGACGACTTCGAGTTTTATCCGAAAGAACTGGCCGAAAGGTTTTTCGCTGACGACCAATCAGTACTGCAGTCAGGCATAGCGCTGCTTGACAGGGAAGAATATGTGTTCAATGAGAAGGGCGAGAAACGGTGGCTGCTTACTTCCAAGCTGCCGCTGCGGGACAAAGAAGGGCGTACGATCGGCTTGGTTGGCATCGGCCGCGACATCACCGAACGCAAGCGCGGGGAAGAAGAACTTCGCAAACTTTCTCTCGCCATTGAACAGAACCCGACATCGATCGTCATCACGGACATCCACGGGAAGATCGAATACGTCAACCCGAAGTTTACGCAGGTGACGGGCTATACCATGGAAGAGGTCCGCGGAAAAAACCCGAACATTCTGAAATCGGGTGAAACCTCGAACGAAGAATACAGGAACTTGTGGGAGACGATTACCGCCGGCAACGCATGGAGAGGTGAATTCCGCAACAAAAAGAAGAATGGCGAGTTCTTCTGGGAGATGGCGTCCATCTCGCCGGTGAAGAACCAGGAAAACGTCATCATTAATTTTGTTGCCGTAAAAGAAGATATCACCGAACGCAAGCAAGTAGAGGAAGCGCTGCGCCATGCGCAGAAATTGGAAAGCATCGGAACGCTGGCAGGAGGCATCGCGCATGATTTCAACAATCTTCTCAATGCCATCCTGGGACAGTCGACGCTCGCCATGAACAAGATTTCAAACGAAAATCCGGCTAAGGATCACATTGAAAAATCGATCAGGGCTGCTGAAAGAGCTGCCGACCTGACAAGGCATTTGCTTGCATATTCGGGGAAAGGAAAGTTCGTCACTGAAGAGATGGACTTGAACCGCCTTGTCAAGGAAAACATCCAAATACTTGAAGTCTCTGTTCCCAAAACGGGGCAGCTGATGTTTGAGCTCGGCGTTCCATCGCCGCACATTCAAGGCGACATCGGCCAAATCCAGCAAGTGATCATGAACCTCATCATCAATGCGGGAGAAGCGATCGCGCCGAACCCTGGGTTTATCACCGTTCAAACAGGCCGCCTTACACTTACGGAGAATGACGCGGAATATTGGAAGTACACCAACGCTCCGCTTAAGCCGGGAGAATATGCAATGCTCCGGGTGACCGACACCGGTCACGGGATAAAGCCCGATGTCTTGCTGCGTATTTTCGACCCCTTCTTCACAACGAAATTCACAGGGCGCGGACTCGGACTTGCGGCCGTTCTCGGTATTGTGAGAGGACACCACGGCGGCTTGCGCATCGAGAGCAAAGAAGGAAAGGGGACGACGTTCGAGGTTGTTTTCCCGGTGCTGGATGCCCCCGCGGCAGCTGCCGAACCGGAACAAAGGACTGCAACGGTTATCGATGGAAAGGGAAAAACCCTTCTGGCCATTGATGATGAGCCATCTATTCTTGAATTGCTGAAGGACATCTTTACCGAAGCGAATTTCAAAGTGATCACAGCTTCTACTCCGATGGAGGGAATCGAGCTTTATCGCAAGCATCGCGTCGGCATCGCGATGGTGATCCTGGATTACTCCATGCCCGGGATGGACGGGAAGGCCGCCTTCGAGGAGCTGATGAAGATCGACACCGGCGTCAAAGTGCTCCTCTGTTCGGGCTACTCGGAGGAGGAAATGAAATCGGCGTTCGGCGATATCCGCCCCGGCGGATTTATAAAGAAGCCGTATAAACCTACAGAACTGCTGGAGAATGTTTCAAGCGTGCTCACCGGAGGCACGTCTGAAACATGAACGGGGACTGTCCGCTGAATATGGAAAACTCCCCGAGCTCTCCCGTTCTGAACGGAACGAAGCGGAGTCCATTCGGGAGAATCCATCTTGACTTTTGATCTACTTTTCCCTAGACTTACCGCCCAGAGAGGAGTATGATGGATTCGGAACAGATTCCAGCTTTCTTCGTAACGCATCACGCCGACTTTTTAATTCTTCAATACACTGTCAGCTGCTGTCTTCCCCGGAAGATTGCAGAATACTGCTAGCTGGTCAGTCCATCGTTACATTCCCGGTTGTAGAATAATTAGAACGCTGCTCCATTCCGCACAATCGTACCCCTCGGCAGAATTTTCTGCAAACTTCTCGCTCCTAAACTTTCCAGGAAGAATATGAGGATAGTATGATCGGCAAAAAAGTGAACGGCTCTTCTCAGCCAGATTCTTCACGTCATCTGGTTCCGCTTGCACTTCCGAAACCGACTCGCGGACGCGGCACGTCGGTGGCTAATGCGTTGCAGCGGAGAAGAACTACCCGTGACATAAGCGACAAGAGACTTTCGCCGCAGGCGCTTTCAAATTTGCTTTGGGCGGCATGCGGAGTGAATCGCAAGAAAGGTCCATTCGATATTTCCGGCAGGACGGCTGCCTCTGCCAGCAATTCGCAGGAAATAGATATCTACGTTGCGATGGAGAAAGGAATTTATCTCTACGACCCGATTCATCACAGGCTGGATCCGGTCGTTGCCGGCGACGATCGCGCGTTGGCGATCGGCCCCGGACAGGCGGACTTTGTAGCGAAGGCTCCGGTTCAACTAATTTATATTGCCGACGTCCGGAGACTTACCCACACATCCGGTTTTCAGGAACCCGGCTTGCTGGATCCGGAAATTCAAAAATCATACTACTTTGTTGATACCGGCCTTATTGCAGGCAACGTCTATTTGTTTGCCGCCGCTGAGGGACTGGCATCCTGGTTCCATAACTGCAACAAACCCGGTATTGCGGCAAAGTTAGGTTTACGTGCCGAACAGCGAGTTCTCTTCGGGCAGACAGTCGGATATCCTGCCACAAAATGACACAAAAGTTTTTTGGACCCGAAATAGGCCGCGGTAGTTATCGTTGTGCAATGGGCTTTCCTTCTGTCGCAACGATCACGCTTCCGTGGGCACGATTGACAAGCACCAATCGTGAGCGGCCGGCCTCCACAGGTATCATGAACGTACGGCCGTCCAGCAAGACCGCTCGTACTACATCATCCGAAGATTCGTTGACGCAGACGATCAGCGCCGACCTGTCATTCTCCAAAACTCTCGATTCAACACGGGCGTCAGAAATGTCTGACTGCATTCCCGAATAGTTGAGGAGGGCGTGAAGCATCGCGTCCAACGGATCTCTTTCAAGAGCCAGGTCGATCGGCAGCGGTTCTTGCAGGATGTTCCCTTTTAGAGTGTCGAGGAAGGGAGCATCACTCTTCCGCAAAGTCTCACTCTTACCGGAACCGAACGTCATCATTTTTTTAATGCCGTCGGCATTCGATGTCCAGTGCGTCGGCTCATAATGGTTGACGGGCCGGCTTCCGTGCGTAAGTCCGAGCTTTTGGAATTGGTCGGATTGTTTTCCGTATTCGTTTCCTTCCACGGCTCCGATGAACAGAACTTTCGTTCCGTGAAGCGAGGCGTTGAACAATTCAGCCGCACCCGAATCACAGATCATTCCGCTGCTCGGGACGATGATCAATCGAACTCCTTCCAATCTCGACTCCGAGAGTTTGTATTCCGAAAGCATCGCCGGGACGATGCCGAGGTCTTCGGCCAACACCCTCACGATTGTCTGCACTCCGGCCATCGGATCCGGCATCCCCGTAAAGAGTTTGGAATCCGGAATGACGAGAACGATCTGATCCTTTTTATAATCGCCAAGGAACGGTCCTGCCGTTTTGAAAAAATCCGCAAATTCTTTGATCACAATTGTTTCGATCTTCATTGTTCCGTCGGCGCGCGTCAGGCCGATGCCGACCTCGTTGTCCGTGGACTGGTATGCGTTGATATTCCAACACCATTCTACCGCGCCGGCACCTCTTCCCTGAAACGCGTAGGCAAATTTTCTTTCAAGGAGGTTCCTCGCGGCAGCGGGGGAGCGCCACGGTTCACCGTCGACGCTCTCCAGGCGCATCAGCCCCGTTTCCGATATCAGGCTCGGCTTTTCGGGAACCTTTGTCGACACGACATCCCAAAGAAGATGATCGTTGAGCCACCAGGTGTGGATCGAGGTGAAGTCGACAGAAGAGTAGTGAAACTGCTGCGACGAACGAAGAGACATTCCCCCTTCATCCTGGCCGAGCGTCACCAGCTGGTTCCCGCCTGCAGAATGAATGATGTCTCGCAGACCTCCGGCCCAGTGCGTCAATACATCCTGGGTGAATAATTCGAAGTCGAGAGCTTTTCTCGGCCTTCTGTCCTCTCTGGTTGTCTGATAGGACAATTCATCGATGCCGGGGAGAGAAAACATATCATCGCTGCCGTCGCGCCAGTCGTCCTTGATTTCCGCGGTTCTATTCGCATGATGCTGCATCACCCATTCTTTCCATGCAGTGCGCTCGAACTCGTCTCCGATCGGAATTTCTTTCCAGATCTTGTCCGGCGGGGAATAGGAAGGCTCGTTGATCAGATCGTAATGTATCCAACCGATGTTTCTGTAGCGGGCCGATATTAATGCGACAAATGCGTTTTGCCATTCGATCGCGCGCGGGTCGAGATACGGGTTTGCGCCGCCGTTGGCGGGAGGCAAAAACGCGAAGAGGTTGAAGCAGAGGACAATGTTGTGGCGCGCGGCAGTGAGGATGAGCGCATCCAATGACCGAAGGAATCCTTCGTCCATCAAGCCGGGGTCGAGCATCACATTGTGCCACCCGGTCCAGAGTCCGGTCCGGACAAAATTCACTCCCAGCCTTTCCATCCGCGAAAAATCTTTTTCCCACAAATATGGATTTGGTTCCAGCAGGAATTTGCGTTCTGCATCCGCCGCCATGTAGCTTGTTCCGATGATGGGGAAAGGTTTTCCATCCTTCAACAGCCAATCTTTTGAGACCGAAAGATGCGGGCCGGATTCCACGAGCTTTCGATCCATTACCCAAAAACCGGTAACGAATGAATTCGGCTGCCATGCAACGTCGAGAGCTTTCACCTCCGTTTTGTAGAATCCCGGTCGAAGCGGTTCACCGGTTCTGATTTCAATTTCTCCGGCCATGAACTCTCTTGTGCCGGTCAGGTTGACTGAAGATTTGAAAACGGGCGTGCCGGCCGAATTGTAAACGACAATGCCGGCGCGGGATGAATTTTTCTCTCCCTCACCAGGGTCCGGCCGGAATTGATTAATTCTGATTACAGGAACCCCGTTCTCTTCGACGCATGCATGTACCGGCATCGCTTCGATTCTTGAAGCCCCTTCGAGTGCCCTTTCAACGCAATACGTTATCGTGGATGCATTGAGTTTTGCATCTGAGGGTTCGAGGACCCATCTCCCTCCGGCTCCGGTTCCGCGCAGCCTGTCGATTTCGAGAAGAGGACACGCAACGGGAAGACCATCGCCGTTAACGATCTGAACGAGGGGCCTCAGCACTGCTTCGGGCGGGCCGGCGCTGCCGATTTCATCCGCAAAATCATTCCGCGTCGTGAACCTGACAGTTAATTCATAGACCTTCGTCGGAAGTTCAAACATCCCGGCATCGAACGTTGAACCTTCCGGCGAAATCAACCTGGAGTTCTTTGAGTAAAACGGAGATGAACCAAGAATGAGCGAATCGGCCGGTCCGATCAAAAGGCGATGAGCATATGTCGCCTGCGGCGTTCCCAGAATCCATGCACCATGGTCTTCGACAACGGGCTGATGAAATGTATATCCTCCAAACACAATCAGGTTTCCGCCGCGCGAAATGAAATCTTGAATTGCCGGCCATGCATCTACAGGAAAAGCACTTCCAAACGGAAGGACCAGGGCTCTAACGTTTCCCGCAGCCAGACTTGTGGTCAACTGATCTGCGGTCTTACAATATTCGACGTCAAATGTTCCGAGAGATTCTTTCAGAATTTTTTGATCAATGACGGGTGCATCGATGGTCGGAAAGCCGGCGGCGAGGAAACATGCCACTTTCTTCCCGGAACCGTTGGCGAGATCACGGGCGTTCGCCACCGAGTGAATGGAGGAAATGATTGACAACGCTGACAGGAAATAGATGGAGAGATGCTTGATCATAGAGGGTGGTGTTTTGCCGTCCGATGCGATGTTCTGTTTGTAATACTCAAGTAAAGTTAGAGGTTCGGGAACAAGATTTTATTTTCCGCCTGTCCGCTGTTTCAATTTCCGATAGCGGCGGATCAGGTTGTTCGTTGAGCTGTCGTGTGTAAGCCGAGGTTCGTCCTTGTTCTCAAGGTCGGGCACAATGCGCTCCGCAAGGACTTTTCCCAGCTGCACGCCCCACTGGTCGAAGGAATCAATCTGCCAGACCGCCCCTTGGGTGAACACGCAATGTTCGTACAGCGCGATAAGTTTCCCTAATGCATCTGGCGTGAGCTTTTCAAGGATGAGGGTGCTTGATGGACGGTTTCCCTCGAACGTCCGATGCGGAACGAGCCACGAGGGAGTTCCCTCGGCCTGGACTTCTTCCGGTGTTTTGCCGAATGCGAGAGCTTCCGACTGGGCAAAAACATTTGCCGTGAGCAGGTCGTGATGGCGGCCGAGAGGATTGAGAGCTTCAACAAAAACGATGAAATCGCAGGGAATGAGCTTCGTTCCCTGGTGGATCATCTGGTAGAAAGAGTGCTGCCCATTGGTGCCCGGTTCTCCCCAATAGATCGAACCGGTTTGATAGTTTACTTCCAAACCGTCCATCGTGACGTGCTTGCCGTTGCTCTCCATCGTCAACTGCTGCAGGTACGCCGGAAAGCGCTTAAGATATTGTTCATACGGCAGCACTGCCATCGTCTGCGTTTCGAAAAAATTGTTGTACCATATACCCAATAACGCCATGAGTACCGGCATGTTGCGCTCGAACGGCGCATTGCGGAAATGCTCGTCCATCTGATAAAAACCATCGAGCATCGAGCGGAAATTTTCCGGGCCGACAGCGATCATCGTCGATAGTCCGATCGCCGAATCCATTGAGTAGCGGCCGCCGACCCAATCCCAGAACTTAAACATGTTTGCAGTGTCGATGCCGAATGCAGCAACCTCTTTTGCGTTTGTCGAGACAGCAACAAAATGTTTTGCGATCGAAGCGGTATTTTTTAATGTTGCGAGCGTCCAGTCGCGGGCTGTCCGTGCATTTGTCATTGTCTCCTGCGTTGTAAAGGTTTTCGAAGATATGATGAACAAAGTCTCTTCCGCATCCAGACCGTAGACGGCTTCGGCGAAATCTGTGCCGTCGACGTTGGAGACAAATCGGAACGTCAGGTTGCGTTGGGTGTAATGCCGCAGCGCTTCGTACGCCATTACCGGTCCGAGGTCGGACCCGCCGATGCCGACATTGACGACGTTGCGGATCGATTTGCCGGTATATCCCTTCCACGCTCCGCTTCGAACACGGTTTGAAAACCCGGCCATTTTTTCGAGAACGGCATGAACAGGAGGAACGACATCTTCGCCATCCACGACGATCGATCGTCCTTTGGGCGCGCGGAGAGCCGTATGCAGCACCGACCGCTCCTCGGTGACGTTGATCTTGTCTCCGCGAAACATGGCATCGATGCGATCTCGCAATCCGGACTCCTCTGCCAATTGCAGCAGGAGCCTGAGCGTTTCGTCGGTGATGCGGTGCTTGGAGTAATCAAAGTAGATTCCGCATGCTTCCGTGTTCAGCCGTTCTCCCCGCTGGGGGTCGTCCTGAAAAAGTTTGCGGAGATGTACGCTTTTGATCCTGGAATAATGAGATTCGAGGAGAGTCCATGCTCTCCGCTTTGTAAGTTGTGAGCCGTCAGTAGTCATAGAGGTATGTCTGTCGTTAGCCTGTTGTTGAAAGATTTATATTTATAAGCAATCTCAAAAATGGTTTCGATGTCGAATGCATGGGTAAATGTCATGCTGAGCGTAGCGAAGCATCCACGACATCGAAGCCTCGTGGATTCACGATGCATGAATGTCATGGATTCTTGACTCCGCTTCGCTCTGTTCAGAATGACATTTTTTGGAGCTTTTGAGACAGCTTCTAAATAAAGGTGCAAAATTCATTTTACGTTTTACTTTGGTCTATAATATAAAGATTTTTGCGGTGGGAAAACATTGCAAGGGCAGGCATCATCAAAAGGGAAAGTTTTTTTCTGAGGATAAAGGAGCAATTTGAGCTTGTAACTTAGTTTCAGGATGATTTTCAAAAGTTTACTTTGTACTTTGCACGGTATCAAAAGCTCTTAACATACGTTATAGAGAAATGAAACTCTGCCTCATAGTCGTACTAGTGTCTTGTACTTTCTCAAATTCCTTTGCCCAGAAGGTGTCTCGTCCCTTGATCATGGTGCACTATATGCCATGGTTCCAAACAAAAGTCGTGCACGGATATTGGGGGTGGCATTGGACGATGGATCATTATAACCCTGACAGCATCGATCAAAGCGGTGAACGGTCGATCGCTTCGCATTATTATCCGCTCACCGGACCGTATGATTCTGACGACAAAAACATTTTGGAGTATCAATCCCTTCTCATGAAAATCGCAGGGATCGACGGCGCGCTCGTCGATTGGTACGGCATGGACAGTTATTTCGACTATGGAGTCCTCAATGTGAGCACGCAGAACCTTTTCGCAGAACTTCAACGAGCTCAACTCCTCTTCGGCATCGTCTATGAGGATCAGTCGGTCAAACACATCGTTGGAGGCGGGTATATCACTTCAGGAAATGCTCTTGTGTATGCGAAAGGAGTGATGAACTATGCGCAGAATAATTGGTTCGGCCAGGCTTCCTACATAAGGCTGAATGGTCACCCCGTGATCCTCACATTCGGGCCGGAGTATTTTGTAAACAGCTCCGATTGGGATACGCTCTTTTCGATCCTGCGTACTTCTCCGCTGTTTTTTACTCTCGACAACCGCTTATCGCCCGCCGCTTCGGGCGCGTTTCCATGGCCACCGATGTGGAAGGCCAATGCGTCGGGCATCCTGACGCAAGACCTTCTTAACAGCTACCTCGCTCAGTATTATGCGCAAGCTCCGGCATGGCCGTACCTGGTGACGAGCGCCTTTCCCGGATTTTATGATATCTATAAAGAGGCGGGAGTTGGACCGAGTTACGGATATCTGGATCGTGACAGCGGATTCACGTTTACTTCCACACTGCAGCAGGCGTTAGTTCATCACCCGGACGTGATCCAAATCGCGACATGGAATGATTACGGCGAAGGGACGATCATCGAGCCGACGGAGGAATTCGGAAACCAGTATCTTGAGATCGTTCAAGCGGCGCGTGATTCATTGGACGCGGCTTTCCAATTTCAAAAAGGGGATCTTGAGTTGCCGATGCGCATCTACAACGCGCGGCTTCAATTTTCGGGGAATGAGAGAGTGAACTCTGCGCTGGACAGAGTTTTCAATCTTGTCATCTCGTCTCAGCGCGCCGCGGCGATCCAACTCATGGATAGTTTGTCGGCCGCAGCTAAAGTTAGCGAGAACGATGTCGATGTTCCCGCCGCACTTATTCTCCGGCAGAATTATCCCAACCCGTTCAATCCATCAACGCGCATCGAGTTCTCCCTTCCCGCGCGGGAACATATTGTCGTGCGGGTCTATGACGTTCTTGGCCGTGCTGTTGAAACGCTGGTCGACGGCAGTATGAGTGAGGGTATGCACAGTGTTGAATGGGCGCCGCACAGCATGGAGAGCGGGGTCTATTTCTACCGTCTGCAAACGGAGGGCGCGACAATTGTCAAAAAACTTCTCTATCTTAAGTAGAAGCTATTTCACAGCTAGGTTGCCTGCTCCTTCGATGCGTTCTCCCGCTCTTCGAGCGGGATCGCTTACTCAGGATGAACGGACGAATTGTTCACCCTGTCCCGAAGGGCAAGCACCATGCATTTTTGAGATGCCTTCAGGCAAACGGACCGAATTTCTATTCATAGAGGTGATACGACGATGAAGAAACTTCTCTTCCTTTTCTTCAGTATTGCGACGACTGCTTATTCCCAATCGGTATTCCCGGTAACCGCGGAAAATGGAGAGGCGAGAAGCCGGACGTACCATGTGCTCCATTACAAAATTGAAGTGTCGTTCGATGAATCGAAAAAAATGCTCATGGGAAAGGTTACAACGACGCTCGTTCCCTTCACCCCCGACTTCAGCACACTCGAGTTCGATGCAGAGAATATGGAGTTCACGAAAGTGACGCTCGGAAAAACGGCGCTTTCGTTCGACTCGCTTTCGAAAACGATCCGCATCCACCTGAACAAAACATACTCGTACCGCGATACATTGACGGTATCGATCGAGTACTGGTGTGTTCCCAAAAAAGGATTGTATTTTATCCAGCCGGATTCCGCGTATCCCGACAAGCCGTGGCAGATCTGGTCCCAGGGCGAAGACATGGACAACCATTACTGGTTTCCGTGCTGGGATTTTCCGAATGACAAGGCGACCTCCGAAGTTATCGGAACGGTAAAAAGCGCATACACATTCCTATCGAACGGAAAACTTGTCAACGTGAAGGAGGACAAAAAAGCGGGAACCAAAACCTTCTATTGGAAGGAAGAGAAGCCGATCGCCTCGTATCTGATCATGATGGCGGCAGGAGAGTATGCCATCCTCAACGACGAAGCGGACGGAATTCCGATCCAGTATTACGTCTACAAGAACCAGGTGGACGATGCGAAAGTGTGCCTGGCCCACACTCCGTTGATGATGAAATTCTTTAATGAGAAGATCGGCTACAAATATGCATGGGAAAAATATGCCCAGATAACGATCGCGGACTTCATGTTCGGCGGAATGGAGAATGCTTCCGCGACAACAATGCTCGATTGGATACTCGTGTTCGATGCCCGTTCCCGTATCGATCAATCGGCGGTCAGCCTCATCGCGCACGAATTTGCCCACCAATGGTGGGGGGATGTCGTCACATGCAAAGATTGGCGGAATATCTGGCTAAACGAGAGCTTCGCGAGCTATTTCGACCCTCTTTATATAGAGCACGCATTCGGAGAAGACGAATTCATCAACGACATGTACGGTTCGCAGCAAGCTGGAGTTCGTACGGACAGGGTTCTGGGGAGAAAGCCGATTGTGAGCGTCGGTTCCTATTCTTCAAACGTCTATCCGCGGGGCGCATCGGTTCTGCATATGCTCCGTTTTGTGCTGGGGGACGACCTCTTCTGGCGAGCGATACGCCATTACGTTACAAAAAATCAGTTTACGTCGGTGGAAACAAATGATTTGAAGATCGCTGTCGAAGAAGCAACCGGCGAAAATCTCTACTGGTTCTTCGACGAATGGGTCTATAAAGCCGGACACCCGGTCTTTGACGTCGCCTATTCGTACAACGATTCCGCGCGTTCAGTTTGCCTTACCGTTAAACAAACTCAAAGCAAGGATAGTCTGACCGGAGTTTTTCGAACACCGGTTGATGTCGAAATCGTTACGTCAAACGGAAGCTTCATTCACCGTATCGATATTGTGAAGGAAGAGTCGACATACACGTTCCCGTTGGCGGAAAAGCCAAAGCTCCTTCTGTTCGACAAGAACGATTGGATCCTTAAAGAAGTGAATTACATCGGCCGTTCGACCGATGAATGGAAATATCAAGCAGAGTTCGGGAGCGATGTTGTCGCACGCAGAACCGCTGTAGAACATGTTGCAAAGGACGATACCGCGGGGGAAACTATTCCCCTTCTTGTGAAGATCGTGCGCAGCGATCCGTTTTGGGGAGTAAGACTGTCGGCTGTTAACGGACTGGGAATGATTTCCCGCATCACGGACGAAAAGACCGATGCGTTGATTTCCGCGTTGTCGGATAAGAAATCATTTGTTCGTTCTTCAGCGGCAGCGCAGCTGGGAAATATTCGGACGGCGAAAGTATCCGAAGCCCTTCACAAAGCATTAGACGATTCAAGTTATTCTGTCGAGGCAAATTCTGTGACTGCTCTTTCAAAAGTCGACTCGACAAGTTCTCTGCCGCTCATCAGGTCGCGGCTGGATGTCCGGTCCTACGGAAACCAGGTAGCGAACGCAGCACTGAACGCTCTCGCAAGGATTGATTCTGCCGAAGGAGTCAATGTCGCATTGCGGAAAGTGAAATACGGGGCGAATTCTCAGGGACGGACCACGGCGTTGAATATTGTGAAGCAGTACGGCCGTCATCGCGAAGATGTGAAAGCCGCGTGCGTTCAGCTCCTGACCGATAACTCGAGACAATTGAGGCGGAGTGCCGTCGATTTTCTTGGCGAAGTCGGGGACGAATCGGAGATTCCGGAGTTGGAGAAGCTTGCGAACAAAAAGGAGGATGAGGCGAGCAGTGCCGCCGAAAAAGCCATAAAGAAAATAAAGGAGAGAACTGAAAAATGAACATCATGGCGATGAACGCTATGGCGTCATCGCGGAGCGGATTCCCTTGAATCCGCTTTCCTGAAGACTGCAACCTCTTTATCCGCTGTATGATTCGAACTCCCTTGACGGCTAGACAATCGGCGCCCGTCCTGTTTGCTCCTTCTGCCTAACACATAACATACTAGTGCCGTTTCTCAAAAATAATCTTGTATTTTTTTACCGCTAATGCGCCAAACACGCCAAGATGTTATGAGTATAAAGAACTATAATACTTTTGGCGTCCGTCGCGCCTTGACGGTAAAATGCAGGAATGTGAATTGGAAATGACACTAGCCTGCAGATTCCAAATTCGTTCCGCTTTTCACTGCGGCATTTTGCAATCTCCGTCGAACTCTCCTGAGTCCGTTCTAAGAAGAGAATACACCAGGATGCCGATAGCCGTTATCAAAATTTAGCGCGCGGCCAGACTGTTCTTTATAAAAATATCTCTTGACATTAGACCGGCTTTTCTTTAATATCGAAGCGGTTCGATATTATATTCCTTCACATGTAGAAAATTGCTAAATTAACTCCAATTTTAACGTTTTTTAACTTAACCGCTCTACTATTATATGCGGCGTAAGCCCACTATTCGCGATGTAGCCAAGAAAGCAGGACTGTCTCTTTCTACGGTCTCATTGGTTCTGAATAAAAAGGGGTACGTGAGCGAGCCGACGAAACAAAAAGTTCTCGGCATCATCAAGGAATTAGATTATCATCCTCAGCCAAGCGCACGGGGACTTGCATCAAACTTGAGCGGCAACATTGGCTTTATTCTTACCGACGAGCATTTCACCCAGTCGGAACCCTTCTACACCAGAATATTCCTCGGCAGCGAACTCGAAGCACGGAAACATAACTACTACATCCTCCTGACCACTGTCGGCAAATCGATCAAACAATCGGACAACATTCCCCGCTTCTTGTTCGATAACAATGTCGACGGAATCATTATCGCCGGGAAAATTGGAACCTCGTGGATCGAGTACATCAGCAAAAAGAACATCCCCTTGCTGCTCATCGATTACGTTGCCCCGCACATCTCCAGCATTAATATCGACAACAAAGCCGGCGCCGAACTTGTCATGCAGCATTTGCTCCGAGGGGGGCATACCAAAATCGGATTCGTCGGGGGCGACATCAAGCATCCCAGCGTTCAGGAAAGGTATGTGCAATACCGAAACATGCTTCTGAATGCCGGCATCATCCCGAACAAACAATGGGAGAGTACCGGTCAAGCGAACACGACGATGGTCGACGGGTACGAAGCGACAAAGAATATCTTTTCCCATAACGAAAATAAACCCACGGCGATTTTTGCGGCGAACGATGCGATGGGAATCGGGTGCATGAGGTATCTTACGGAAAAGGGAATAAAAGTCCCGAAGGACGTCGCTGTTGTCGGTTTCGACAACGTTGAAGCGGGACTTCATGCGGACCCTCCCCTGACGACCGTGAATGTTCACCGCGAAGAGTTGGGAAGCCTCGCAGTGCGAAGAATGGTGGAGATGATAAAAGACAAAACCGTTGTCGTAACGAAAACTGTAACGCCGGTTGAACTTGTTCTCCGCGAATCGTGCGGCATAGGGCTCGATTAATACATTGAGAAAGCGGCCGGGCTCGGGCCGCTCTTTATGAACAGGCGAATCGATAAGATTTTTTTCCATTTCACCACTGCAGAATAAGATAATTTCATCGTTTGTAGATTTAGCTTCATCGATTGTTGTCATAATTCATTCTGTTGCTATTTATTAATTAACAAGGAGGTATATATGAATCTGCGAAAGACGATGTTCTTGGCAGTCGCAGCGGTCATGCTTCTCAGCATGGGTGCGGCATCGCAGTCGCTTGACATCTACACGATCGGCGGATTCGAAGGAACCCTTCCTTCGTTCTGGAATATAGGAAACCAGCCGACAAATTCGACGCTGACATGGGCAACGGACCAGTCACGGTCGCTCGGACACTCGCTGAAGATCACGAAGACAGCAACGAGCGATACGGCGGCATGGGTATCGAGCAATATGTGCGATATTTGGTCGCCGACGGTACCGGCAAACGTTGACATTCTTCTTGGTGCATACGTGAAGACGTCGGGAGTGAACGTGAGCCCGTCGACGGACGACCAGAAATGGTATATCGCGTATTCGTTCTATGATAGTGCGCAAACATTGATCGGCGTGGTAAAGCTGCCGATCAGCCAAACCACAGCGACAAGCAGCGGCTGGGTTGCGGACACGAACGGATTGGGAACGGCGAGCCTCCCCCGCACCGCATGGACAGTGATCATCTCATTTGTCGCAGGGAAGAACGCGACAGGAACGGTGTGGGCAGATGATTTCCTGTTCGTGGGACGAGGCGGAGCGTGGGCAGGACAGGATTGGAATACATCGGTCGGAGTTCCGACGGGATGGTATTACTGGCTGCCGCCCAACGGAGGGAACGATGGGTTATTGTCGAATGGGTTTGAGAACACGATGGTGACAACTGCAGCATCGCACTCGGGCACACATTCCCTCATGTTCAACATGCCGGCCGGGCGAGCAGCTCATGACGGTTTTGTTGGAACGAAACTGATCCCGTTTGCGAATCTCGATGCGGGCACACTTAATGCGGGCGACAGCGTTCGCATAAGCGTATGGGTGAAGGCAAGCGGTTTGGTGCCCGACTCAGCCGCAGCACATCCCGGGACATGGGCAGTTGGCATTACGCCGCAGTGGTCTGCAAAATACGGCAACAACGACGGATACAATACACAAGGCGGTGACTATACCTTTACTTTCCCGTCAGTCACCTCGTTCGATTGGACGGAATATTCGGTCAACGTTGCAGTTCCTGCAGGTGTGAATGCATTGGAGACGCGCTTGCATGTCTACTCGACTTTTGTCGGGACCGTGTACTTTGATGATTTGTCAATCACAAAGATTGATGTCCCGAAACTTAGCGACATCGGCGGATTCGAAGGAACCCTTCCTTCGTTCTGGAATATAGGAAACCAGCCGACAAATTCGACGCTGACATGGGCAACGGACCAGTCACGGTCGCTCGGACACT